>Ga0116226_10000057_pt1 | contig 76598 bp, 62 predicted proteins | sample S1TSphfallax_FD_89692 | JGI IMG/M metagenome (GOLD analysis project Ga0116226, IMG submission 89692) | Host-associated microbial communities from peat moss isolated from Minnesota, USA - S1T2_Fa - Sphagnum fallax MG | ecosystem: Host-associated > Plants > Peat moss > Unclassified | place: USA... | reverse complement strand
TGACCCCAAATTCGCCGTTCTTCAGAGCGGGCGTAGGGGATCAGCAGGCCACTGACAATACAGAGCTAGAGCATCATCCGACCGCACGGGGTTACCCGTCGGATAAAGATGCTCGCCAAAACAAAAAGCTAGAGCATTTTCCGAACGACTGCACTGACCCGACGCGATCGGAAAACGCTCTATTGTCCCGATTCCGACCGTATTTCAATCCAACGAACTTCGGAATCGGGACACTAGAGCGCGACCGTTCATCCTCGCCACACTCTGCAATGGTAAGCCTGGCGACGGACCGGCGATCCCCGTGCTAAGGCCACCGCCCATGGATACCACCACTGCGGCAATGATCCGCCGCCTCTGGCGCGAGCACATCCGCCATCATCGTTTCCGGCTTGCTATTGTACTTCTTTTGACAATGGCCATGGCGGGACTCAATTCACTTTATCCGTTGGTGATCAGCCGGGCGCTATCGATGTTCGAGGCGCATGACAGCCGCATCCTGTATCAAATACCCGCACTGATCATCGCGGTCACCTGCGCCAAGGCAGCCGCCCAATACGGCCAGACCGTGCTGGCGCAGCAGCTGGTGCTTCTCGTCATTCGCGAATTGCAGGAGCGTATGTTCGCGCAATTGGTGAATGCCGATCTCGCCCGCATTGAGCGCGAGGCCCCAGCGGCCCTTGCCTCGCGCTTCACCACGGACGCGACGACAATACGTGAATCGCTGATCCGTGCTGTGAATGCCATCGGGGATGTGGTGACGGTGGTAGGCCTCGTCGGCTCGATGTTCGTCCTGGATTGGCAGTTCTCGCTGGTGGCGGCTTCGCTCTACCCGTTGGCCGCGCTGCCGATGCAGCGTATCGGCAAGCGGGTCCGCCGAGCCTCAGGAGGCATGCAGGAGCGCATGGGCGAGACCGCGACGCTGTTGAACGAGAGCTTTGTCCAGGCACGCACCGTGCGTGCCTACCGGCTGGAAGGCGTCGAGACACGCCGTGCCAAGACCACGTTCGCCCATCTCTATGCCTCGTTGCTGCGGCAGAACCGAAGCCGGGCGAGAGTCGATCCGATCCTGGAGGTGTTGGGCGGCGCCGCGGTGGCGCTGGTGTTGGGCTTCGCGGGGTGGCGCGCGGCGCATGGTGGGAGCAGCCTCGGCAATTTCACCGGGTTCGTATCGGCGCTGCTGCTAGCCTCGCGACCGGTTCGCTCGCTGGGCGCGCTGAATGCGGCGGTTCAGGAGGGTATGGCGGGACTTTTGCGGGTGTTTTCCGTCATCGACGAGCAGCCGACTATCCTCGATCTGCCCCATGCCGCGAAGCTTCCTGCCGGCCAAGGGCATCTGCGGTTCGAGAACGTGCATTTCATCTACCCGGACGGGCGCGCCGGCCTGGATGGGCTTTCATTCGAGGCGCTGCCGGGGTTGACCGTCGCACTTGTCGGGGCTTCAGGCGCTGGGAAATCGACCGCCCTCACCTTGATCCCGCGCCTGAAGGAGGTAACGGCAGGGCGCATCCTCGTGGATGGCGCGGACGTACGTGAGCTAACCCTGGTGAGCCTGCGCGACGCCATCGCCTATGTCGGCCAGGATGTGATGCTGTTCGACGATACCGTGGCCGCCAATATCGCCATGGGCCGGCCCGATGCGCCGGAGCCCGCGATCTGGGAAGCGGCTCAGGCGGCGGCGGCGGAGGATTTTATCCGCGGTCTGCCTCAGGGGATGCAGACGAACGTAGGCACAGGCGGCGCCAACCTTTCCGGCGGCCAGCGCCAACGGATTGCACTTGCGCGCGCCCTGCTGCGCAACCCCCGGATCCTTCTGCTCGATGAAGCGACCAGCGCGCTCGATGCCGAAAGCGAGGCGGCGGTGCAATTGGCCCTGACCCGCTTGCGGTCTGGGCGCACCACCATCATTGTGGCACATCGGCTTTCCACCGTGCGGGATGCGGACCTGGTGGTGGTGATGGCGGAAGGGCGCGCAGTGGAACAGGGTAGCCACGCCGAGCTGATCGCCCAGGATGGGGCGTATGCGCGATTGATACGATCGCAGGCGTTTGGGGTGGAGATCGAGGCGGCACTGCCGGCGCTCACGGAAGTGCGTTGAGACGGTCGAGACGCGGTGCTTGACTTGGAAACCTTGTCGCGTGCACCAAATGACCGAACCGATCGGTCAGCACGCCGAGCATGTCGGGAACAAGGTTTTGGTTTGGCGGTTGGGTGCAAGAACCGCGCTGTTTCAACTGACTGGGCATGCCCGACGGAGCAATCCTCGGGTTTTGGCCACCAACTTGCGTTTTTATGAGCCGATCAACCGGGCGCTTGAGGTGTTAGCGTCAGGTGGTGGGCCACTCGCTCTCTGGGAATGCAAACATGGCTGATATCGAGCCTCCTGACCAAGACCAGCGACAGGAGGGGCAGCAACGGACGCCGCGCAGCCAGGAGGGGCAGCCAGCCTCTCGCGTCGATAAAGGTGGACAGAACGACCGCTCGAAGCAGAGCCAGGAGGATGAGCAGGCGCGGCGCCAGGAACAGCGTCGCCAGAAAGCCCGGCCGATTGTGCGTATCGCGATGGTAGTGATCCTCATCGGCCTGATCGGCGGCGGGCTTTGGTATTGGCAGGCCACCAAGGGATTGGAAGACACCGACGATGCCTATACCGATGGCCGCGCGGTAACGATCGCGCCGCGGGTCACCGGGCAGGTGGTATCGCTGGATGTGAATGATAACCAGTTTGTCCATCTCGGGGACCCGCTGATCCATATCGATCAGCGCGATTACCAGGCGGCACTCGAGCGCGCGCAGGGGCAGCTGGAGGCGGCGCAAGGGCAGCTGGCAGCCTCGGAACAGGGCTTCGCCATCGCCAAGGTGAATTTCCCGGCGCGCCTGCAATCGGCGCAAGCGGAGCTGAAGATCGCGCAGGCAAATCTATTCAAGGCGCAAACCGATTACCGGCGGCAACAAAATCTGCCGCGGGCAGCCACGACCGGCCAGCAGGTAGATTATGCGACGGCAGCCTTGCGTTCGGCGGAGGCGCAGTTGGCGCAGGCCGAGGCCTCGGTGACGGAAGCGATTCCTGTAAGACCGAATGTCGAGCAGGTCGGTGCGCAGGTCAATCAGCTGAAGGGCACGCTCGCCCAAGCCGATTCGGCGGTGCGGCAGGCGCAACTGAACCTGGAATGGTGCGTGGTGCGGGCGCCTCAGGATGGCTGGATCACCCGGCGCAATGTCGAGCGCGGCAATTACGTGACACCCGGCCAGCAGATCTTTTCGATCGTTTCCCCGGAAGTTTGGATTACCGCCAACTTCAAGGAGAACCAGCTCGACCAGATGCGGCCGGGACAGAAAGTGTCCATCACAGTGGATGCCTATCCGTCGCTGAAACTCAAAGGCCATGTGGATAGCGTGCAGCTGGGCTCGGGGAGCAAGTTCACCGCCTTCCCGCCAGAGAACGCGACAGGCAATTTCGTAAAAATCGTGCAGCGCGTTCCGGTGAAGATCGTGATCGATAGCGGGCTCGACCCGAATATCCCTCTGCCTTTGGGCATCTCCGTGGAACCCACGGTTACCCTGAAGTGAGCGGCAGCGCCGATAGCGGCTGGAAACCCAAGGCTAACCCTTGGCTGATCGCCGTGGTGGTGACGGTGGCCGCCTTCATGGAGGTGCTGGACACCACGATCGTGAACGTTTCGCTGCCCCACATCGCCGGCAGCCTTTCCAGCAGCTATGACGACGCCACCTGGGCACTGACCAGTTACCTTGTCGCGAACGGCATTGTGCTCACGATCAGCGGCTGGCTGTCCGACGTTTTCGGCAGAAAACGCTATTTCATGATCTGCATCGCCATGTTCACGGTGTGCTCGTTTCTGTGCGGCACATCGCAATCCTTGCCCGAACTGATCATTTTTCGGCTGTTGCAGGGGTTTTTCGGCGGTGGCCTGCAGCCGAACCAGCAATCGATCATTCTCGATACGTTCGATTCCTCTCAGCGTGGCAAGGCGCTGTCGGTGGTTGCGGTGGCAACTATCGTGGCGCCGATCCTTGGGCCCACGCTCGGTGGCTACATCACCGATAACTTCTCCTGGCGCTGGATATTCTTCATCAACATTCCCATCGGCGCGCTCGGCCTGTTCGGGGTGGCGACGCTGGTGGAGGATCCCCCCTGGCTGAAAGGGAAGCGGGCGCGGGGCATCGACTATATCGGCATCTCGCTGATCACGCTCGGGTTGGGTAGTTTGCAAGTGGCGCTCGATCGCGGCGAGGACGCGGACTGGCTCAGTTCGCCGTTCATCCGCGTGATGTTCCTGCTCGGCTTCCTTGGCATCACCGGCGCCATTGGGTGGCTGCTGACAGCGAAAAAGCCGGTGGTGAACCTGCACGTGATGGGCGACAAGAATTTTGCGCTCGGCGTGGTCATGATCGCGTTCATGGCGTTCATTCTCTACTCGAGTGCCGTGGTCATCCCGCAATTCGCGCAACAGGTGATCGGCTATACGGCGACCCTCGCCGGACTGATCCTGTCGCCGGGCGGTGTGGTGATCATCTTCCTGATCCCGATCGTCAATCAGCTGCTGTCTCGCATGCCAACGCGATATCTGATCACCTTTGGCTTCACCCTCATGGGCTGCGCGCTGATGTATTCCGCGCATCTGGTGCCGAACATGACGTTCGAGGGCATGGCGCTGATACGCGCCTCGCAGACGGTAGGGCTTGCCTTCATGTTCGTGCCCATCTCGACGATCGCCTATTCGAGTCTGCCACGGGAACTGAACGGCGATGCCGCGGCGCTCTACACGATGTTCCGCAACGTGTTCGGATCGGTCGGCATTTCGACGGCGACGGCGCTGGTGACGACGCGCACCCAAACGCGGGAGGCCTACTTATCGCGCTGGCTGACCCCCCTGAACCAGCCCTACAATACGCTCATCCAACAGGATGAGGCAGCGTTACGGTCGATGGGACACGCCGCATCGACCACCCATGATATCGCTGTAGGGCTGGTCTATCAGACAATGAGAACACAGGCCTCGGTTCTTGCCTATACCGACATATTCCACATTTGTGCGGTGGCGGCGTTCCTGATCGTGCCAATGACCTTCCTGTTCTCGAACTACAAGCCGGGCGCTGGGGCACGGCCGAGCGCGGGACATTGAAAGTGCCTCAATAACAAAAGGTCTTTGCTTCTTTCTCTCAAGAGAGAAGACTCTTCCTTTCTGAAGATGATCAAGTATTGGCTTATCCGGCTGCGTCGGGGATCCAATTGCCGTGAAAGCCAAGCGGCACGCGCACGGGCAGGTGGATGATGGCGGCCGCGTCGCCACCGATAATCGCCGCATCCAGGATCGTGAGCGTGCTGGTGTTGTCGGCAAGATCGGTGACATAGCTGATGAGTTAGCCATCATCTTCCGCGGCATCAGCTTGTCGCGGCACAAAAACCGCTTCGGCGGGGGCATGGTGCGGGCCAAAAACGTGCCGGGCGATTGCGCCGGTGCGCAGGTCTTGGCGGTAGAGGGGCTGGGTGGTGCGGGCTTCGATGTCGAGGCCGATCGTATTAGCGTAGCGATACTCCCGGCCGGTGAGGCGCTCATCGCAACGCGGGAACTCCTGGGCGAAATCTGAAAAAATTTGCCGCTCGACCGTTCCGGCGCTCGGGGAAAGCTGCCAGCGCTCGAAGGCGGATTGGGTGTTTTCGAGGCCGTTGCGGTCGCCTTCGAACATGCTGGGGTAGGTGATGAGGTCGAGGATTACCCGGCCATCGACCTGGTCGTAGGCATTGGCGGCGTGGAAGGCGAAACAGGGATCGACGTTAAACCACACGATGTCGGCAGCCGCGCCGGTGCGTGGCAACAGGCCAATCCGCGCGCCGTGCCTCTCGTTCCACTGGTAGGGAAAGGCGTGGCCACGCAGCAGGGCACCCATCGAGAAGGTGATGGGGAAATCCAGCACGACCATATAGGTGGCCGTCAGCGCGCAATCGTGGATCATCGGGCCGTGGCGGACCGGGATAGCGATATCGCGCCGTAAGGTGCCGTCGGGCGCAATGACAACGTAGCAGATGTGATGAAGAACCGTAACGTCGTAGCAGATGGCGTGGAGCTCGCCCGTGGCCGGGTCGCGGTGCGGGTGGGCGGCGAAGGCGCGGCAGAGAGGGGTATTGAAGTAGGCATGGCGCTGGGTTTCGAGCAAATCATTCAGCTCAACGGGCATGCCGCCGGCTTCCACAAGGGCCCAGTAGCGGTAGCGATACCAGACCGCCTTGCCCTCGCGCAGACGAACGCCGTGCACCATGCCATCTCCCAGAAACCAGTGGTGGGTGGCAGGGTTGTCGACCCGCATCGGGTTGGGGCCGATGCGGGCGTAGAGTCCGTTCAATGTGGGGGGAATATGGCCGGTGACGCGCAGCGCGGTTTCCGTGGTTTCGCAGGCGACCGGCGCAAAGGGGCCCCTGAGAAGCGGGTTGTTACCGCTGTGGGGCACCCGATTGCGGGCTTGCCTGGAAATCCAGCCAGCCGCTTTTCAACAAGGTTGATGGCGAGGGCCTGGGCTTGAGACACGGGTATTTCTCCGACGCTTGAGCCTTGCCGATGCCGCCAGTCGGGCGGTCGCGCGGTGCAGCATCGCCGAGCGAGCGGCGCATGTCGATTGGGCTCGATGCGGGCAGCGCGATGCGCGCGCTTTGCTGCCACAAGAATTTGCACGGGACGCCCAGCCTGGCAATGGGCCGCATCCACCCGCATCGCCCAAGCGCGACACGTGCTATGACAGGATCCGCCATTTCAGGGAAGGCGGGTCGGCAGGTGAGTTGGTTTATTGAACATAAATTCTACCAGCGGCGAAAACCATAATATCCGCCACCACCGAGCAGCAAGAATACAACTACGATGATAAGAAGTGTTGTCATAGCACCCTCCTGCAGTTCCGCAGGCTAAAACCTACGGCCATTCGGAAGAAATGATCAGGCTCGGAAAATACTCATGGATGACATTGCGGGCGGCACCTCAGGCCGCATGAGTGTTTTCCGAAGCTGGCAACAACCCGGCACGCTTGCGACTTTTGCATTCAGTTAGATAGGGTGCCCCCGATGATTGAGCTTTTGTAGACAATGGCGCTCGATCCGCTGTTTCTGTCTCGCCTGCAATGGGTTTGGGTGATTTCCTGGCACATCCTGTTGCCGGCCTTCACCGTGGGGCTTGCTTCCTACATCGCCATACTCGAGGGGCTGGCCTATTTTACGGGGAAGTCGGTCTGGGTTCGCATCAGCAGTTTCTGGACACGCATTTTCGCCGTGTCTTTCGGCATGGGCGTTGTATCAGGCATCGTGATGCCGTTCCAGATCGGCACCAATTGGAGCCGGTTTTCCGACATCACCGCCAATGTTCTGGCGCCGTTGCTGGCCTATGAGGGGCTGACAGCATTTTTCCTGGAAGCGTCGTTCCTGGGCGTGCTGCTGTTCGGCCGCAAACTGGTGCCGCGCTGGGTGCATTTTTTCGCGGGCCTGATGGTGGCGGCGGGAACCCTGTTCTCCACCTTCTGGATCCTCTCGGTGAATAGCTGGATGCAAACCCCGGCGGGCTTTCACATGAAGGATGGTCGTTTCTTCCCGGATGACTGGTGGGCGATCATCTTCAATCCATCCTTCCCCTACCGATATTTTCATAACGTGACTGCCTTTTATATCACCACCGGCTTCGTGGTGCTCGGCGTCGGCGCCTATCTACGGCGGCGCGGCCGCTCGCCGGAGGAGGCAAGGCTGATGATGCGCATGGCGCTCAACTTGCTGATCGTCTTGGTGCCCTTGCAAATGATTCTTGGCGATTTGCACGGGCTCAATACCCGCGCCTACCAGCCAGCAAAGCTTGCAGCGATCGAAGGGCGCTACGATACCGCTTCATCCGCTCCGCTGACCCTGTTTGGCGTGCCCGACGATGCCACCGGCAAGATGCATCACGCGATCGACATTCCCGCCCTGGGCAGCCTTCTGCTGACGCATTCCTGGAGCGGTTCGGTGAGGGGCCTGAACAGCTTTCCGGCTGACCAGCGGCCGCCGATGGCCGTGCCCTTCTTCGGGTTCCGGGTGATGGTGGGTATCGCGCTGGCCATGCTGGCAACCGTGCTCGCCGGCCAGGTGCTTCTTCTGCGGGGCAGGCTCGAGCGCGCCGGGTGGTTCCTGCGGATATGCCAATGGACGGCGCCACTCGGGTTTCTGGCGGTGCTCGCCGGCTGGATGACGACGGAAGTCGGGCGCCAACCCTGGACCGTCTATGGCCTTGTGCGTACGGCGCAATCCGTGACGCCATCCCTCACGGGCGCGGACGTGGCCTTGTCCCTGACGCTCTACTGCTTGGTGTATCTCATCATGTTCCCCACAGGCATAGCCTTCATGGCCGGGATCGTGCGCGGTGGCGTAGGCGCGCCGGATGTGCCGGCGGCGCCTATCGAGGCCGGGCAGACGCCCCCACCATATTTGCCGGCGGGGCGGGTGCTCGACCATGTGGCATAGTCTTGTTCCGATATGGACGGTTATCCTGGGCCTCGGGATCTTCATTTACGTGGCGCTGGACGGGTTCGATCTTGGTGTGGGCATTCTGCACGGATTGGCGCCGCCCGCGCATCGCGAGGCGATGATGAATTCGATTGCGCCATTCTGGGATGGTAACGAGACCTGGCTGATCCTTGGCAGCGTGGGTCTGCTTGCGGCCTTTCCTTTGGCCTTCGCCATCATCATTCCGGCGGTATATTTCCCGATCCTGGTCATGCTTCTGGCGCTCGTGTTCCGCGGTGTCGCCTTCGAATTCCGCTTCAAGCACGCGCGCTTGCGGCGGTTTTGGGATGCGGCGTTCTGCGGCGGGTCGGCCGTGGCGACCTTCGCGCAGGGCGTCGTTCTTGGCAGCTTCATTCAGGGTTTCCGGGTTGACGGACGGGTGTTTTCCGGCACCTCTTTCGACTTCGCGACACCGTTTACCCTGCTGACAGGGGTGGCGCTGAGTTTCGGCTATGCGCTGCTAGGCGCCGGATGGATCGTGATGAAAACCGAGGGGCCGTTGCAGGCCTGGGCGCGCAAGGCAGGGCGAGCGTGTCTATTGGGCGTTCTGGCCTCGATCGCGGCCGTGAGTATCTGGACGCCGCTTGCAAGTGCCGCCATCGCGCATCGCTGGTTTTCCTGGCCGAACATCGCCTTTCTGTCGCCCTTGCCACTTGGCACCGCGGTGCTTGCGATCTACGCGTGGCGCGCGCTCGGCAGGGATGGGACGCTGGAGGCGTTTCTGGCTTCGATCGGCTTGTTCGCTCTGTCATTCCTGGGAGTGGCGGCCAGCCTTTGGCCGATGATAGTGCCTGGCCACTACACGCTATGGCAGGCAGCTTCACCGGAGAGTACCCAAGCATTCCTGCTCGTCGGCACCTTGTTTTTGCTTCCCGTGGTGCTGTTTTACACCGCCTGGTCCTACTGGGTCTTCCGCGGCAAGGTTTCGGCAGGCAGTTCCTACCATTAGGCCACGTAACCCCTAAGCAGCTGACGAACAAAAGTCTTTTGGTTGTTTTCTTCAGAAAAAACACGCCTTTGCCCTTGGCCGGTAGCCACCCGACCGAGGGGCCGCCCCTTAAAATCTGAAGCCCCAAACCCTTACGTACTCTTGTCACGCCCATTGCCTGTTGTATGGTGTATACAATGGACGAAGAGCATAGGCAAAGTGGTATCGCGCGGGCGATCCCGGATGAACTGGCGCGCCGCCTGGGGGAGGACATCATCTTCAATCGCCTCCAGCCGGAAACGCGCCTAACGGAGGAGCAGGTCGCGGCAACCTATGGCGTGAGCCGGTCTCCCGTGCGGGAGGCCGTGCGTCTGCTCGAACGCGACGGCCTAGTACGGCGTTCGGCGCGCCGTGGCTTCTGGGTGGCGCCGGTCTCGCTGACCGATTTCGACGAGATTTACACCTGCCGCATCGCGCTCGAAGCCATCGCTGCAGAATCCGCCGCCCGATCGGCCTGCGCAAGCCAGGCGCAGGCGCATTTCGCCGATCTGCTCGCCCGCCTGAGGGCCGCGCAAGCCTCCGGTGACGCGCGCAGCTTTTTCGATGCCGACGTTGAAGGCTCCGAATTGATTTACAAGCTGGCCGCCAACGCGACGCTGCGCAGGCTGCTGGGAAGCCTCGAGAAACAGGCGCTACGCTATCGGTTCTTCGCGTACGCGCGCAGCCCCGAAGTTATCCTGCTCTCGGTTGAGGGAACCGCCGAGATATACGATCGCATTTGCGCCGGCGACGCTGAGCGCGCGCGCAGCCTGACCGCCGAACTGATCGAAGGCATCTGGCAAAAAATGCGCCCGATCATCGGGCACTCATTCCAGGCATTCACCTAGATGCTCTCGCTCGCCGCCAGCTACACGGTTATCGATTCGCATACCGCGGGCCATCCCACGCGCGTCATCCTGAGCGGCCTACCCACGCTGCCGGGCCGAAGCGCCCTGGAAAAACGGGATGTCTTCAGGGCCAAACACGATCGGCTGCGCGCCGCCCTGCTGCACGAGCCGGCCGGGCACGCCGCCATGGTCGGGCTTGTACCGACACACTCGGAATCAGCCGATTTCGGCTGCTTCTTCATATCCAGCTACATCTACCTCGATATGTGTGGCCATGCCGTGATCGGCTATGCGAAAACCCTTGCGGCAACCGCGAGTATTTTGCCGCCCACCGAGCATTTCACGCTGGAAACGCCTGCCGGTATCGTGACGGTGCATCTATCCTGGTCGGATGCAGGTGAGCTCTCCTCGGTACGCATGCACAATGTTGCCGCCTATGCCGGGGTCATGGCCCTGGCGATCGAAGTGCCGGAGTTGGGCGGCATCACCGTCGACCTGGCCTATGGCGGCGTCTGGTATGCCGTTGTAGATGCGCAGGCGATTGGCCTGGCTCTTGAGCCTGGGAATGTCTCCGCGGCACTGCTTCTTGGCGCAGCCATCAAGCAGGCCGTGACGAAGAAACTGCGCGACCTGCCACAAGCGATAGGTGGGGGCGCCGCACCCAGCATATTGTTCTACGCTGAAATCGGCCGGCTCCACGCACGGCATCTCGTTGTGCTGGACTCGAATAAGTTCGATCGCTCGCCGTGCGGCACAGGCACGTCTGCCCGCCTCGCCCTGCTGGTGCAGCAGGGCAAGCTGGGCGAGGGCGAAACCTACACGGCCGAAAATCTGCACGGCATCGCGTTTACCGCGCGCATGGTTGGCGGAAAGCCCGAAATCGAAGGGCTCGCGCACATCACCGCGTTTTCTACACTCTTGAAAGAGCGTAAGGATCCTTTGGCAGGAGGGTTTCTATGCCGGTAGAGACGATGCTGCTCGCACAGGCAGGAAAGCAAGACTGTCCCTTTTTGAAAGAAAGAACCGAAAAACTTTTTTTTCCTTTGGCTCGTACTGAGATCACGCGGCGATCCATTCTATTCGCGGCGGCTGCCTTGCCGTTCGGTGCGCAGGCCAGCGAGGCGGATGATCCGGCTGCGGTGCTGAATGCCATACGTGCGAGCGGCGTGCTGCGTGCGCCTGTCATGCTCTCCGAGGAGCCCGGCTACATCAAGGATCGCGCGACCGGCGCCTGGAGCGGGTATTATACGAGTTTTCTGCAGTCGATCGCCGACGATCTCGGCGTGAAACTGCAACCGGTTGAAACCAGCTGGGGGAATCTCGCGGCCGATTTCCAGGCCCACAAACTTGATGTCGCAATCGGCGTCAATCCCAATCCCCAGCGCGCCCTGGTAGTGGATTACCTCTCGGTGCCGATCTTCTCGGATGCCTGGGCGATACTGACCCCCAAGGGCGAGCATGCCGCCACCTGGGCTGAGCTCAACGTGCCGGCCAAGCGCATAACCGTGCAAACCGGCAGCACGATGCAGATCGTCGCGCGCGCGCTGCTGCCGGATGCGCAAGTGACACCCGTAGCCGATCGGCCAACCGCCCTCCTGGAATTACAGTCCAGCCGTTCGGATGCGATATTGCTCTCCATCCTGGATGCTCTGGACGTGCATGCGCGGGGCATTGGCGATGTTTCGCTCCCGCGACCGATTCTGCAAAACCCCGCAACTTTGTGCGTCGCTCGGCAAGAGGGCAACGCGGGTTTCATCAATTTCCTGACCACCTGGGTGGAGCAGGAACGCTCGCTCGGGCTTGCGCAAAGCACCCTGGCCAAAGCCTGGAAAGCACGCGGTATCGATCTTTCAATCCTGCCGCCGGATTTCACGTTCTGATGTTCGATCTCAGTGTCATCACCGCCAATGCGGGGCTGCTCTGGCAGGGCCTGCTGGTCACCTTATTTTATACGGTGGCCACGATCGCGACAGGATTGCTGATCGGTTTCGCGGTGGGGCTTGCTCAGCTAAGCAGCAGCTTGCCTTTACGCTTGGTCGGCCGGGTCTATGTCGAATTCTTTCGCAATATCCCCCTGTTGGTGATCCTGCTCTGGTCCTACTACGCGCTGCCGATCTTTCTACATTTGAACATCACAAAGGCCTGGGCCGGGTATCTATCGCTCAGCTTCTATATCGCCGCATTCTATGCCGAGATTCTTCGCGCCGGCGTAGAGAGCATCGATGCTGGGCAGGTTGATGCAGCCACCGCACTAGGCATGTCGGCGGGGCAACGCATGCAGCGCGTGATACTGCCGCAGGCGATACGGCGCATGCTGCCGCCGCTGGTGGGGCAATCCATCATCCAGATGAAAAACACCACATTGCTCTCCGCCATCACGGTGCCGGATCTGCTCTATCAAGGCAGCTATATCAGCAGTTTCACCTACAAGCCGATGGAAGTTTATACGGCCGTGGCTGCGATCTTCCTGATCGTCCTGGTCCCGCTCACAGCCCTGGCACGGCGCATGGAGGGCCCGCATGCGCACGCCCATTGAGCCGCGCCCGATCTTGACCATCGAAAAGCTCAATCTGCGCTACGGCAACCGCCATGTCTTGCGCGATGTCGATCTCTCCGTGCGGCAAGGCGAGGTCGTGGTTCTTCTTGGCGCCAGCGGCTCCGGGAAAACATCGCTTCTCCGCAGCATTAACCTGCTTGCTTCACCCCATAGCGGGCGCATCACGATCGGCGGCGAGCCGATCTTCGATCGCTCCGGGAATGGCTTGGATCGGCTGCGCCTTTCCGCGAAGCAGATCGAACGCATCCGCGCGCGAACTGGCATGGTGTTCCAGCACTTCAACCTGTTTCCGCATATGAGCGTTTTGCGGAACGTGACGGAAGCTCCCGTGCTCGTCGGCGGCGTCCCTCCAAACAAGGCCGAGGAGGACGCGCGCGGTCTGCTACGGCAGCTTGGGCTGGAAACACATGCCCACCAGCGCCCCAGCCAGCTGTCAGGCGGCCAGCAGCAGCGCGTGGCGATTGCGCGCGCCCTAGCGATGAAGCCCCAGCTGATGCTGTTCGACGAGCCGACATCGGCCCTCGATCCCGAACTGGTGGGCGACGTGCTGCGCGCCATCGTGGCGCTCGCGCGCAGCGGCATGACGATGGTGATCGTGACCCACGAACTCGGTCTCGCCTTCGAGATTGCCGACCGCGTGGTGTTTCTCGAGTCCGGCGAAATCGCAGCCTCCGGCCCCCCCGCCGAAATCCTGCTTTCCCCCACCCATCCTCGCGTCGCGAGCTTTGTCGCGCGCTTCCACGAGTCGAACGACATGCTTAAACCTTTTCTGGAGATCGCGTGATGTCGCTGGATTTCGATCCCGACACACTCGACCTGCCCACTGGCCACCATATCGGGGGCCGGTTCATCGAACTGCCTGGCGACGAGATCGAGGTGGTCCGCCCATCCGACCGCCAGGTGATGGGCAGGCTGCGCGATGGCGGCGAGGCAGCCGTAGACATGGCGGTGGGGGCTGCCAGGGCGGCCCTGGCCGCCTCTCGCTGGGCCAGGCTTTCGCCGCGCGACAGGGCCGGTGTGCTGCATGCTTTTGCGAGCGCAATAGAGGCAAGGGCCGAATATTTGGGGCGGATCGAGGCCGCCGGCTCCGCCCGGCTGATCACGCTGACCACGCCGCGCGATGTGGTGCGCGCCGCCGGCGTTATCCGCTACTACGCCGAATTTTGCGACAAGTTGGAAGGCACCATCACCAGCACGGAGCAGGGTGCGCTCAGCCTCGTTCGCAACGAACCTTATGGCGTGGTCGGCGCGATCGTGCCGTGGAATTTTCCGCTGATCACGGCGGCGTGGAAATTCGCGCCGGCGCTTGCCGCCGGCAATGCGGTCGTCATGAAAACCTCCGAGCTGACGCCGCACAGCCTGCTTGCACTCGCGCAGATCGCAACACAGGCCGGCCTGCCCGCCGGCCTGCTGAACGTGGTCAATGGGTATGGCCCCACGACGGGCAGCGCCATCGTGCGCCATGCGGCGATAGGCAAAATCTCGTTCACCGGGTCGACCGCCACCGGCACCGCCATCATGTCGCTTGCCGCGCACGCGGGCATCAAGCCAGTCACGCTGGAGCTCGGCGGCAAGAGCCCGCAAGTCGTTTTCGCCGATCATGGCGATCTTGCCACTACCTCCGCCAAGGTTTTCGCGGGGTTCACTGACAATGCGGGGCAGGTTTGCACCGCCGGAAGCCGGCTGATCGTGCACCGCAAGGCCGCCGATGCATTGCTCGACCAGATGGAAAAGCGCGCCGCCGCATTGCTGGCCGGCCCGACCTGGCGGGACTCAACCACTCTTGCGCCGATCATCAACGAGAAACAGACCGTGCGGATCGAAACATTGTTGCGGCAAACGCTGGATGCGGGCGCCACCTTGCGCATCGGCGGCAGTCGCATCGAGGGCCGCAATGCCGGCTGCTATTTCGCCCCGACCATCCTGGAAAACGTGGCGCCTGATATGATCGGCCATACCGAAGAGTTCTTTGGCCCCGTTCTGACCGTCGACCGGTTCGACGAGCCCGAAGAAGCCTTTGCGTTGGCGGCACATCCCGCCTACGGCCTCGCCGCAAGCGTCTTTACGCAAGATATCGGTCTGGCCCTGAAAGCCGTCGACCAGATCGAGGCCGGCATGGTGTGGGTGAACCAGCATGGGCGTTCACCGGAATTCACCTTTCCCGCAGGCGGCTTCAAGCAATCCGGTTTCGGCAAGGACATGGGCCGCGCCGGGATCGAGGCTTTCACACGTCAGAAGGCGATATGGATCAACTACGCGCCATGAGTCACACGGGCTTGCCGATCATCCACGCCGACATCGTGATTGTCGGCGGCGGATCTGCCGGCGCGGTGCTGGCCAGCCGGCTATCCGCCGATGGCCGCCACAGCATCGTGCTGTGCGAAGCCGGGCCGGACATACCGCCCGATGCCGTGCCCGACGTAATTGCCGATTCCTACCCCGGCCTCTCTTATTTTGATCCGCGTTTCCACTGGACAGGCCTGCGCGTCTACACAAGGTCGCGCCACGTGAATGACGGGCCACCCCAAAAACTCGGCAAGCTGGAACAGGCCCGGGTGATGGGTGGCGGATCCAGCATCAACGGCCAATTCGCCGTGCGCGGCTTGCGTGCCGATTACGATGAATGGGAGGCGGGCGGCGCGCGTGGCTGGGGCTGGGGCGATATGCTTCCGGTTCTGCAGCGATTGGAGCGTGACCAGGATTTCGCCGGCCCGCTGCACGGCACCCGCGGCCCGATACCAATCCGCCGCGTCTTTCCGCCAGACTGGGCAAAATTTACGATCGCAATCCGGGAGGCGCTGGAAAGCGGCGGTGCCATCTATGGCGATGATTACAACGCCTCGATGGAGGATGGCATTTTTCCGATGCCGATCGCCAACGAGAATGAAAGGCGGGTCTCCACCGCCACCGCGTATCTTACGGCCGAGGTGCGCCGTCGGCCGAACCTGCGCATTCTGCCTCACACCACCGTGAACGCCGTGCTGATCAAAGGGCGGTGTGCCACGGGTGTCGACGCCACTGTCGGAGGAAAACCGCATCGTATCATCGCGCGCGAGGTGATCGTCTGCGCCGGCGCGCTGCACACGCCGGCACTTCTGATGCGGGCCGGCATCGGGCCGGCGGCGCATCTTCGATCGCTTGGAATCGGGGTTGCGGCGGATCTTCCCGGTGTCGGCGCGAACCTCGCCGATCACCCGCATATCGCGTTCGCGGCACATCTTAAGCGCAACGCGCGCCTTAAGCGCGGCCAACGGCGGCACATTTTCATGGGCCAGCGCTACAGTTCCGGCCTGCCAGGTTGCCCGCCTGGCGATATGCTGCTGATGCCGGTCAATCGCGCCGGCTGGCACCGCCTCGGCCTTTCGATGGGGGCGCTGAACATTTGCGTCAACAAGTCGTTCTCCCGCGGCTCAGTACGCCTCGCCTCCGCCGATCCGCAGGACGAGCCGCTGGTGGAACTGAACCTCGCCTCCGATGGGCGCGATCTGGCCCGGCTGGTCGATGCGTTTGCCCGCATGTATGCCATCATGGAAAGCAGCACGGTCAAGCAACACATCAACACCTGGGTGCTCGCCGGCTATACCGACGACGTGCGCAGGCTGAGCGTACGCAGCGCGAGTACCTGGGTAAAAACCGCGATTGCCGCGGCGCTGCTGGATTTCGCCCCCACCCGCCGCGGGCTGATGCGCCGCCAGTTCGGCAATTTGGAGGCGGTGCATGCGATGGCCGCCAACCCCGACCGTGTGGCCGAGTGGGTACGCCAATCTGTCTGGTCCGGCTGGCATGTGTGCGGCACCTGCAAGATAGGCGCGGCTAACGACCCGATGGCTGTGCTCGATCCGGATTGCCGCGTGCGCGGCGTCGGGGGCCTGCGCGTGGTGGATGCATCGGTGATGCCGACAATCGTGAGTGCCAATACGAATATTTCCACGATCGCGATCGCCGAACGGGCGAGTGACCTGATCCTAGCCCCCACCAGAAAGGAGCCATGACAATGCGCCCCAACACTATTCGCTCCATCTGGTCGCAGGGTGGAGCTGTTTATAACGGTTGGCTGATGGTGCCATCCTCGGTATCCGCCGAAATGCTGGCGCGCCAGGGGTGGGACAGCATCACCATCGATCTGCAGCACGGCCTGATCGACTACGCGGATGCCTTGCCGATGCTGCAAGCCATATCATGCACTGACGTCACGCCGCTGGTGCGCGTGCCTTCGCTCGAATCCGGCATCATTGGCAAGATGCTGGATGCCGGCGCCTATGGCGTGATCTGCCCGATGATCAATACGCGCGCGCAATGCGCACAATTCGTGAAATCCTGTCGCTATGCGCCGCTCGGGCACCGCAGCATGGGGCCGGTGCGTGCCACCATGTATGCCGGCGCCGATTACGGGGCCAAGGCGAATGGCGAGATGATCGCCATGGCGATGATTGAAACCGTCGAAGCGGTTGAAAATCTCGATGAAATACTCTCAACACCCGGGCTCGACGCGATTTTTGTCGGCCCGTCCGATCTGTCTGTATCATTCGGCCATAGTGCCGGGTTCGATCCACGCTTTCCTGCCGTTTACGATGCTATCGTGAAAATTGCCGAGGCCTGCAAACGGCACGGAGTTGTCGCCGGCATCCATACCGGGTCGCTGGCCTATACGCGCGAGATGGAGGCGCTGGGCTACCGGTTTTTCGCCTATCTCAGCGAATTGCGCTTCATGGCCAGCGCCGGGGCGGAGGCGCTGGCTGCCTTGCGGAGCGTCCAGGCAACGGCCGCGGACAAAAGCTACTGATGAGAAAAGCGGGAAAGTTTTTCTTTTCTCGGGGAAAGAAGCAAACGACTTTGGTCCTCCGGCGATGGCCGGAGAGATACGTGCGCTCATGGTAAAGCGCGCAACCGTGATTGGGGCCGGGATCATCGGCGTGTGCTGCGCGAGCTACCTGCAGCGCGCCGGCTTCACGGTGGAGATACTCGATCCCGAGCCGCCCGGCACGATGTGCTCCTACGGCAATGCCGGCGGCATCTGCCCGGGATCCTGCATTCCCATCGCGGGCCCGGGCATGCTTCGCAAGCTGCCTGGATGGCTGATGGACAAGGAAGGCCCGCTGCATATCCGCATGGCCTATCTGCCCGCCTTGCTGCCCTGGCTTCTGCGCTTCCTGGCCGCCGGCCGCGTAGCCGAAGTGCGGCGTATTTCCCGGGCGATGCGCGCGCTGCATGCCCCCACCTTTGCCTGCTATGAACCCCTGCTTGGCGCTGCCGGCAGCACGGATCTGCTGGCCAAGCGCGGACAGCTATTCGTATACGAAACGGCCGACGGCCCGTCCTACGACCAGTTTGGCCTGAGCCTGCGTCGGGAGGCCGGGGTGAAAGTGGAGATCCTGGACGAGGGCGCCCTGCGCGACCTGGAGCCCGCCCTGGCGCCGATCTTCCGTAGCGCAGTGTTTCTCCCCGAACAGGGCCAGTGCGCCAACCCAGGGCGCCTTGTAGCCAGTCTTGCCCAGGCGTTTGAGCGCAATGGCGGCACGATCCATCGAAGCCGCGTGCACGGCGTCAGGATGGTGGGCGGACAACCAGGCGCGCTCGACACCGATACGGGCCAGCGCCCGGTCGAAAACCTGGTGATTGCCGCCGGCGCCTGGTCGGCCCCGCTGGCGCGCCAACTCGGCTGCAAGGTGCCATTGGAAACCGAGCGCGGCTACCACGCGATGGTGGCCGGCGCCGATACCGGCTTACGCACCCAAACAATCTGGGCCGAACGCAAATTCGTTGCCGCCCCGATGGAGGAGGGAATTCGCTTCGCCGGCACGGTGGAGCTGGCAGGGCTTGACGCACCCCCTAACATGCGCCGCGCCGACCTGCTGCTGCGCCAGGGCCGGCGCATGTTGCGCCACATACCTGATGGCGCCGTGGGCAAATGGATGGGCCACCGCCCCAGCACGCCCGATAGCCTGCCCGTGATCAGCGCCTCGCCGCACCACCAAAACGTTTTTTTTGCCTTCGGCCATGGCCATATGGGCCTGATCGGCGGCTCGGTCACCGGGCGACTGATCGCCGATCTGGCGACGGGCGGAAAGCCGATCATCGATCCCGCCCCCTACCGCGTGGATCGCTTCCACTGATGCGCAGGCCTGCCCCGCATTCCGCCCTGCGCCTGGCCCTCTTCTGCAGAAGGAAATGACGATGCCGTCCGTGCGCAACACGATTGCCGGCCGCCATGCCGAACCCACCGGAGCCGAGCGGTTCCGGGCGATCAACCCCGCCAATCTGGACGACGTGATCGCCGACTATGCATTCTCGTCACCGGCTGACATCGACCGTGCGGTGGCAGCCGCCCGGCACGCCTTCCCGGTATGGCGCGGCCGCACCGCCGCGCAACGTGCCGAAATCCTGATGCAGGCGGGGGCGATATTGCAAAGCCGCTCCGCAGAGCTGGGCGTGCTGATGACACGCGAGATGGGCAAACCATTGGCTGAAGCGGTCGCCGAAATCGGCTACGCCGGCCGCGTTCTGCAATTCTATGCGTCCGAGGCACAGCGGCCGATCGGCGAGGTTCTGGCGTCCGGCCGCCCCGATGTGCATTATTACACCCAGCGTGAACCGATCGGCGCGGTAGGTCTGATCACGCCATGGAATTTTCCATTTTCCATCGCCTGCTGGAAAATCGGGCCAGCCTTGATAACCGGCAATACGGCCGTCTGGAAACCGGCCCCGCACCATCCTTTTTGTTCGCAAGCCCTGCTTGATTGCCTTTTGCGAGCGGGCATGCCCGAAGGCGTGGTCAATCTCGTGCATGGCGGCGCCGAAACGGGTGCCGCAATCGTCGGCCATGCCGGCTTGCCTGCCATTTCCTTCACCGGTTCCACGCCGGTCGGCCAAGCGATTTTCCGCAGCGTCTCCCATCGCCTCGGGCGGGCGCAATGCGAGATGGGCGGCAAGAACGGGCTATATGTGCACCGCTCCGCCGATCTTTCCCGCGCGGTCACTTTGGCGGTTGAAGGCGGCTTTCGCAGCGCTGGTCAAAAATGCACGGCGACCAGCCGCGTGCTGGTGGATCGCGCTATTCTGTCAGACTTCACCGAGATGCTTGTCGCACGAGTGGCAGAACTGAAACTGGGCGACCCCTCTCACGCCGCCACGTTTATCGGCCCGGTTGTTGACGATCGCCAATTCGCCAAGGTGCGGCAGCATATCGAAGCGGCTATGGCGCATGGGCACAGGCCCGCGATTGGGGGACTCGATAAACCGATACCGGGCGGCTATTTTATCGCGCCCACAATTTTTACCGGCGTGACGCCAGATGAGCCGCTGGCGCAGGAAGAGATCTTCGGACCCGTCGTGGCCGTGCTGCCGGTCGATGGGCTCACCGAAGCGATTGCCGTTCTCAATGGCACGCCCTACGGGCTCAGCAGCACGATCGTAACAAACGACCTTGTGGCCGCGCAACGCTTTGCCCGTGATATCGAATGCGGCGTTGTTAACGTAAATCTTCCCACCGCCGGTGTGGAGATGCACGCGCCGTTCGGGGGATGGAAAGGCTCGGGGCTCGGGCAGCCTGAACAGGGGCTGAAAATCATGGAGTTCTACACCCATTGGCGGAGTATCGCGATGAATTTCAGCTCGTAGCCTGGGTAAGCATCAGTGTTCTTCTTATAAAAGAAAAAGAAATCAACGGAGGCGCTCATTTCAACCATTTATGCATCAATGAGGTAGTCATGGCTTTGGTCGGGCAAAAATTGAAGGAACTTCGCTGCCGGCGCGGCCTGCCAGTACGCGAACTGGCGATGCGATCCGGCTTGTCCCATGCAGCGATTTCGCTGATCGAGCGTGACAAGATGAGCCCTTCCATCGATACGCTCGGCGCCATACTGGAAACGCTCGGCACAACCTTCGCCGGCTTCTTTGCCGACCTGCCCTCGACCGTACCCTATAATCCGTTTTACAGCGCGGCGGAACTCACGGAAATCGGCGTGGTATCGTCGATTTCCGCCAAGATAATTGGCGCCAACCACCCGAACCGGCAGATACTGATGCTCGATGAAGCCTTCGCCGTCGGCAGCACGTCCGGGCCGTCCTGCACGCATAATGCGCAGGAAGCCGGGCTGGTGATCGAGGGCGCCATCGAGGTGACGGTCGGCGACCAGACGCGAACCCTGACCGCCGGTGAGGGTTATTATTTCGACAGCCACCATCCCCACCGGTTTCGCAATGTCGCCAACCAGAAAAGCCGGGTCATCACCGCAGTGACGCCGCCGACTTACTAGAGCATCATCTGACCGCACGGGGTTACCCGTCGGATAAAGATGCTCGCCAAAACAAAGAGCTAGAGCATTTTCCGAACGACTGCACTGACCTGACGCGATCGGAAAATGCTCTAGCGTCCCGATTCCGAGATTCGTTCGATTGAAATAAGGTCGGAATCGGGACACGAGCTCTTCATTGTCAGAGGCGTGCTTATCCCCTACGCCCACCGTGAAGAACGGCGAACTTCGGCGGCAGGACACCATCGCATGACCCGGGCAAGTGCGATCAGCCGCCGGATAAACATGCTTTCAAAAAAAAGAACTAGAGCGTGATGCGTCCGACGAGACCGATCGAACCATATCGCATCCCGCTCTAAGAGATCACACGCAGTTCTCGCATCTGACTGGATATTATTCTCACCAGGCCTAGCTCCCGTCGCAAGGACAAGCGTGCGTTCTGATCGAGAACCGAAGCCTTGCGTGCTGCCGGCTTGACTTTCATGAGCGAGCCGCAGTGCTACAAACCTTGTATCGCTACAGATCCCTACCCCGAGATCGGCGAGAATTGGCATTTCTGCAAGTCCCGTGCGCTCCCAGTGGGCTTTTTCCGGGAGCACAATCGACTGCCGGACCTACTGCTCCCGGAAAACTCCGTCTACCCGAGCTGCAGCTCGAAAGTTGCGTTTTCACAACGGTAAGAATTATTAATGCAACGATGAAAATGTCTTCTATCCCGCAATGCGATGTGCTTCTGTTGCGTAGTGAAACAAGAATGGTTTCATCAGATGCGGAAGGGAAGTTTTCGATCGTGATCAAGCCGCCTGGTCAAATATCGGGTGAGGCATCTGGCTTCGCCCAAGCCGAACGCGATACTGGCAGCCTGAATGATACGTTACCGTTAACCTGTCGTGGGCGCGTCTGGCGTGAACAGGGCATGGCCTCCCCCAAACCTCGTCCGGCCACACCCCTGCACTTGGCCATGCTGGCAACAACCGCGTTTCTGACCTGCGGCCAGGCCTTTGCGGCCGATGAGGGTCCGTCGGCGTCGGCAAGTGCGCAAGCCCGCCAGTCGGAAGAGATAACCGTGACCACGCGAAAGCGGGAAGAAAAACTATTGAAGGTGCCGGCTTCGATCACGGCCTTATCGAAAGCTGATCTTCGGCGGTACAATATTCAGAAATTCAATGACTACGCCACGCAGGTTCCATCGCTGTCGTTCATCACCGGCGGTGGCTCCGCGTATGGGCTCGCGGCCTCCAGGGCCATCGCAATCCGTGGCGTGGTCGGCAACAATACCACCGGCTTCTATATCGACGATACGCCGGTTCCCGCGACTATAGATCCGCGCGTGGTCGACTTGCAGAGGATCGAGGTGCTGAAAGGTCCCCAAGGTACGCTCTACGGGGCGGAGTCGGAGGGCGGCAATATCCGCCTAATCAGCAATCCGCCCGCCTATGATAAAAGTACGTACGACCTTACCGCGAATGCCGGGGCTACATCCCATGGCGGCAGCCCCGATTACGGCGACAGCCTTATAGCCAATCTCGTGCTCGTGCCGGACCAGACCTCGCTGCGCCTGGTGCAGTACGATAACCACGAGGCCGGCTTTCTCACCCGCACCTACCCAAACCCGAACGACCCCGCCACACGTATCGACGTCGGCAACCAGGGACAGATCACCACCACAGGCTATTCAGCCGCCCTCAGCGACCGCATCACCGAAGATTTGACAGCGACGTTGCGCATGCTGTTCCAGAACTCCTACGACTACGGCTGGCCCACGGCCTATGCGCCTGCAAACGACTTTACCGTTCACTCGTATACCGAAGACCGCGACCACAATAATCAGGAGAAATCCAAGGACATCTGGTATCTGCCGAGTTTCGTTCTGAACTATGCCGGCACCGGATACTCTGTCACCTCATCGACGAGTTATTTCGACCGCTCCACACACGACGTGGAGGATGGAACAGAGCCAGTGACGGAGCAATTGCAGGGTACATTCGGCTACGCGGGGCCCGAGCAAAATTCGTTGTGGGATCTTAATGAAACTGATAAGATCTTTACCCAGGAAACGCGCATCGCCTTTGACCCGATCTACCAAGTAAGCGGTGTCGCCGGCCTATATTATTCGTCCGAGCGTTTCATACTGCTCCAGCCACCCTCCATCTATGATGGCATCACGCAGCTCTACGGAGATGACAATATCTATGGCGGGCGGTCCGCCCTCTACACCCGCAACGCTGCGGCCTTTGGGGAACTCTACCTCCATATCCTGCCCAGCCTGACGCTCACCCTCGGTGCGCGTGAATATCTTTTGCACCAGGAAGGTAATTCATATTCCACGGGTATTTTCGGCAGCCCGGCGCCAGGCCATACCGATACCTATTCCGATGGGCTGCTGCCTAAATTTGCGATCTCCTATCAAGTCACGCCGGACAATCTTCTTTACGCGCTGGCTTCAAAAGGCTTCCGGCCCGGCGGTGGCGGCACACCTGTGCCTTCAACCTGCGATGCCGATCTGTACAAGCTTGGGTTAAACACCAGCTCGCCCTTGAGTTTCCAAGCCGATTCCGACTGGAATTATGAAGCCGGCTTCAAGTCTTCTCTGCTTGATCATCGCCTCTCAGTAACGGGCGCAGCGTTCCAGATCGATTGGAAAAATATCCAGCAGACGATCAATCTTGCCGATTGTGGCGCAACCTTCGAAGGCAATGCGGGTGCAGCGCGGATCCGTGGCGGCGAACTTGAAATGCGCAGCGATCCTTTCCTGGGCATACACTTGCGGGCTGGTCTCAGCTATAATGATGCCCATATCACCAGCCAGGGCGCCGGAGTTCAGGCGGTTGGCCAGCGCATCAACGGCGTTCCAACCTGGGAAGCCAGTGCCGGCGCGGAGTATGACCATTCCATTACGCCAAAGATCCAGGGTTTTGTTTCCGGTGATTTCTCGTTCACCGGCGACAGCACATCCGCCGATAACAGTGCCGGCGACCCGTTGATTCGGAAAGCCTATGAGGTGGGCAATGCGCGCGCGGGCATCCGATTTGGGGCCACCGAGCTCGCCTTCTACATCAACAACTTTACCAATACCAAAGCCAATCTCGGCGATCTGCAGGCGATTTCGATCGTCCGGATCATCACCAATGCCGGTGGCACGACAAACGATCTGCGCGTGACACTGCTTAACCCTCTGGAGGCTGGCATCCAGCTCAGGCAACAATTCTGATAATTGTCGCGTGACACTTACGGCCCTAACTCTCGACCGATGCTGCCGCTTTCTTCTCCCTCCCCCTTGTGTGGTGGGCCAGGGTAGGGGGCCCCGCGATGAGTCATTCACTTCGTCCGCCGGTATAACTCCTCCTCTTCTGAAGAAAGAAGCCCAAAAAAAGCTGGTCCGGGCGCCCGCATTCTGGTGCCGGCCGTGGCAAATCATTCGGGAAGCGGCAGGAGAATAAAACTCTTTTGGTTCTTTTTTTCAGAAAGGAACACGCTACCTTAGGGGGACCTCACGGGAGCCTGGCCATGCGTGAACGCCCCATTGCCGCTTACGCCACATCATTCCTCGCGCTAACGCTGCTCCACTCGGCGGCGGCCCAGCCACGCAATCCCCTGACCGACCCGCCTCCGCCAGGCTATTACAGTTTTCAGAAAGTGCTTTACCAGAATGATGGCGGCTGGCCGGACGACCACGCCTATTTTGAGCGTTTTCTCCGCAACATCAACGCCCACCTCACGGCGACGGACAGCCAAGTGGAAATCCGCGTCGTCGATTTCGCGGCCGGGGTAAAAATGCTCCAAATGGCGAAAACCGACGCGGGGTTGGCAGCCCGCATCGACGCGCTACGGGCGAAACACGTGGAATTCAAGATCTGCCGCAACACGCTGCGCGGCATGAAGATCGGTCTCGACCAGCTCTACAAGGTCAGTCCCGATGATTTGGTGCCAAGTGGCGTTGCCGAAATCGCGCGGCTGCAGGGCCAGGGCTGGGTGTTCGAGCATCCATGAAGCCTGCTGCTTACACACAGTCGCAACGCGCCTACGCCCACCCCTCCTTCTTCCGATAAATCGTGGAGGCACTTATACCCAGCTTCTTCGCCGCCACGTGGATGTTGCCATCACATACGCGTATCGCATGCTCGATGTAGTCTCGTTCCACGTCCGCCAACCGCCTGATTTCGGTTCCGTCAACGCCCTTCGGCACAGCATCCCTTGAGGCTGCGGCCGGGGCACTCGGAGTGGCTGGCAAGGGTGGCAGCATGGTTTCCGTCAGCACAACGCCGTCGTTCAGCACCACTGCGCTGCGCACCACGTTCTGTAGCTGGCGCACATTGCCTGGCCAGCCATACGCGATCAGCCGCGCTTCCGCCTCCGCGCTAAAAGCGGCGAAGGCCTTCCCCTCCTGCTTCGAGAACGTCTCAAGAAACCGCCGCGCAATCAGCAGGATATCCTCGCCGCGGTCACGCAGCGGCGGTAATTCCAGGGGCACCACATAAAGCCGGTAGAACAAATCTTCTCGCATCCGGCCCTGGCGCACCGCCTCCGCGGGGTCGCGGTTTGTTGCCGCCACGAAGCGGATATCTGCCGGCCGCGTGCGTCCCTCGCCTACCCGCTCATACTGGCCGGTCTGGATGAAGCGTAGCAATTTGGTTTGCAGCCCGATATCCATTTCGCCCAGTTCGTCGAGAAACAGCGTCCCGCCATTGGCGCGCATCGCGGCCCCTTCCTGGTCGGACGTGGCACCGGTAAAGGCGCCTTTCACGTGGCCGAAGATCGTGCTTTCCAGCAGATCACGTGGGATCGCCCCGCAATTCAGGGCCACGATGTTTTTCCCGGCGCGCGGGCTGAGGCGATGCAGAGCCTGCGCCGCGAGTTCCTTGCCAGTGCCGCTTTCCCCGGTGATAAAAACACTGGCCGAACTACGCGCCGCCGCCTCGATTGTCCGATACACACGTTGCATGGGCGTCGAGCGGCCAATGAAATCGCCAAACCCGTCATGCTCCACCACGCGGCGGAATGTTTCCACCTCGCGTTTCAGTTCGGAATTCGCGAGCGCATTGGTCACGGTCGTGGTCAGCCGCGCCGCGGCGAAGGGTTTGACAAGGTAGTCGAAAGCGCCAAGGCGCACCGCCTCGATCGCCACGCTCAGTGAGGCATTTGCGGTCACCACCACGGTCGAGGGCGGCGCCGGCCATCGCCGCACCTCGCGCAGAATATCGAGCCCGTCCGTATCAGGCAGCTTCAGGTCCAGCAACATGCAATCCACCGGGTGGGCACGCAGCAAGGCGAGCGCCTCGCGCCCGGTTTCCGCCATCAGCAAGCTGTGGCCCAGCGGCTCCAACTGCAGCTTGCAGGTCATCGCAACAGATCGGCTATCCTCGACGATGAGGATGGTGCGCTTATCCAATGGCGGCCGACCCTCCGGCGGCGGATGGCCCTCCGTCGGGCGACGGCCCTCCGCCCTTGATGACGGCTGTGGTCGCACGCAACGCCGCTTGCAATGCGGTCATCAGCCCGGCCAAGTGCGTCTTATCTGCCGTTAAGGCAGCTTGCTCAACTTCCCCCGCGCAAGCCCCGAGCCGCCCGCCAGAGATGTTCATCGCGGCACCGCGGAGGGTATGTGCATGCCTCTCAAGCGACGCCCGGTCGTCATCCTCCAAGGCGACCGTCAGAGCTTCGCATAGCCCCTCGGCTTCCGGAACGAAGATGCCAAGGATCGTCCGATATGTCTCATCGTCCGCCGCCCCCCAACTCTCTTCAACCTGGGTGACGTCGAAAATCGAAACGGTCTCTACCAATGTCTCACATTTTCAACAAAAACATGCATGCGGATAAAAGGCGAGCCCTGCGGGCGCATCCGCTCGCGCCCGGAGCCTAAATAGTAAAGCCAACGCGGCAAGAACAACAGCCAAGGGGCTTCGGCGCACATCCCAAAAATCATCTGGCCCTCAAACGCGCGATCATTTCGGCGCCATATTCTATCTATTGGTGAGGCGGCAACCCTTCACAGACGCAGCGCAGGCGCCATGCCTTCCCATGCCCCTGACAAGGCCATTGCCCCTGCTCGCACATGGCCTGGGCCACCCGGCCAAACCCTTGCATATTGCAACAAACCACTGACGCGTTTTGCAACGAAATCGCGGAAAGCGACAGCCGCGATGGGCATGGCGCGTCTCACCGAAGAAAACTAAAAATAAAAACAAATGGTTAATCACGGCCGCTTCCCTGGCCCGCCTCTTGAAAAGACTGGCTGCGGAGACGCCGGAGCCAGCGCGTGCACCAAATGACCAAACCCATTTGCAAGTCGGCGGCGACGAGGCCCCAAAAGCCCGTGCCGGCCCTCGCCACCCGTCTTGCCACCCCGATCGCCAGCGCCGGCCGTGCCGGTGCGTGGGCGATCATGGCCGCCGGCCCTGCACGTCACGGCAACGTGCGGGGCGGCGCCATGCTCGCAACTCAACAGGCACGGAACGTAAGGCGCTTGCCCAGCCGGAGACTGATCCCACGCATGCGGACGCAACCGGCGCTCGTGCCCCACGTACCGGCCCGCCATACGCGCGCTCTTGAAAACAGATAGAACCCAAAGGAGTCCCGACATGGAAAGCGAAACATCACCCTCGGTCAGCGTGATCATGGCCGTCTGCAACGCGGAGGCCTACATTGCCGGCGCCATCCGATCGGTACTCGCGCAGACCTACACCGACTTCGAACTCATCATCGTCAATGACGGTGGTTCCGACCGCAGCATGGAGGTCTGCCACGCATTCACGGATCCCCGTATCAGCATCGTCCGGCAGGATATGCATGGCCTGGCCCACGCGCGCAACACGGGTATCCTGCACGCGCGCGGGCGCTTCGTTGCTCTGCTCGATAGCTGCGACATGTGGGCGCCGGAAAAGCTCCAGACCCATGTCGAGCACCTCGAAAGCGATGATAACCTCGGCGCAAGCACATCGGCCGCCATGATGATCGACGCCCTTGGCGAACCCACCGGGATCACCCTGCGGCCAAAAACTGGCCCGATTACCGCTCGCGACGTGTTTTGCGGCCGCGTTGTCGTCACCCCTTCCGCGCCGGTTTTTCGCTGGGAGATGCTGATCGAATCGGCGCTGCCGGAAGACGCCTCTGGCCGCCACCGGGTGTTCGATGAAACGCTGCGAAGCGCGGCGGACCTCGAGTGCTGGACGCGCCTGGCCGTCACCAGCCGCTTCCGCTTCGAAACTATCGACCGGCCGCTCACCTGCTATCGCGTCAGGCCCGGCAACCTTTCCGCGGATGTCATGCGCGCACTCGATTCGTGGGATGATGCACGGGACAAGATCGCCCATATCGCCCCGGAGTTCATCGAAGCCTGTGGCGACGAGGCGCGCGCCAACGAGTTGCATTATCTCTCCCGCCGCTGCGCGCAGATGCGCGATCGCAGACTCGGGCTTTCGCTCGCCTGTGCAGCGATTTCGCACTTTCCCGGCCTCTTGTGGCGCGAACCGGCGAGAACACTCGCCACCTTCCTCGCGTGCCTGGCAATTCGCCACCTGCCTACAGGCAAGTTTGCGCCCTTTCAGCTCGCTGCGAACCCGTTCGTCGATCTGGCGCCAGGACCGACATGATGTTCCGGGCGTGTTTTCCGTATCAAATCAGCGAAGCACCTTGGCCACGCCGCCAGCCCCCCCCCCCAAAGGCAGCCATGAAACGAAAACACGCCATGACTTCAAGAAAACGATCTGCTTATGCTGAACGCCGATGCTGGCCTTGCCCGGGCAATTCCTGAACGAGCGTTCCGCCAACAGGCAACTGGGCCTCGCATGGAAAAGTATCAGAATTCTCACGCGCCAACCGCTTGCAAGAGGCCGATCGAGCCTGTTCTTCCCTAACATTTTGAAACAAAATATTGGCCTTCCTCAGTTTCCCACCTCGCGAATACCCGAGCGCTACCTAAAAACGTTCATGAACTGGTTATCCATCAGCATCTGTATTTCTTGAATTCGTCGTGAATGAGCTTGCCTGCCTTCCAATGGACGCAAGGACGTGTTGGACTGCGGCCGGTGTGCAGGCTATTCCATTACACTTGCCGAAAGATCTTTCGAACCGTGCCACATTTTGCCTTGCCGAGCCGCACACCGCCCAATGCCGCCGTTAAGGCGGCCGAATGAAAAACCGCAGCGCCAGCATCGGGCTGATAGGCATCGCCGCACTCGCATGCGGCGGCGCCAATCAGAGCCTTTACATGATAGACGAGCTCATCAGCGGCCGGTCCGGCATTGCCGGGCAAGGTGCGGCGTCGTTGCTTCTGCTGGCTGGCGGATTTGCCTTGGCCTGCCTCGCAGCCCCCGGCTGGCTCGAACTGGCCCTGATGTCGCCGCAACGCGTCGGCGGCATCGGTGCTGCATGCGGCGCCGCGTTCCGCCCGTATAGCCCGCTCCTGGCGGCACTGGCAGGTTTCTGCAACTGGTGGGGCTGGGCCGCCACCACCGGCCTCGCCGCGACTACGCTCGCCGAAATGATCGGCCCTGTCTGGCTGCCAAATGTGCCGCCGCACCTGCTCAGCTGCGTCACCCTCGCGATCCTGACCGCTTTGGCATTGACCGGCCTGCGCCTCTCCTCCTGGGTCGCGATCCTCGTCTCGCTGGCCGTCCTGGCGCTTGCCGTGGCCTCCACCATCATGCCGCTCGGCGGCGGCGAATTCGACCTATCCCGCCTCACCCGCCTGCCGCTCCCGGTGCCTTTCCCCGGCCCATTTGGCCGGGTAACGGGCGCCATGGCCGGCCTGTTCCTGGTCGGCTATGCCGCACCCTGCATCGAGGCCGTGCTTTGCTACACGGGCAGAGCGCGCAACCCCGGGCGCGACGTGAAATGGGCGCTGACCCTTGTCGTGATGATCGGCGCGATGTTCTTCATCGTGCTGCCGGTGATCTGGTTCGGTGTGCTCGGCGCGCATGGCCTTGCCGGTCCGCTCGATCTGGCACTCCACCCGCTCTATGCAAAGCTACCCGGCCTGCTAGGCCATCTTGGCGCCCTGGGCCTGATCACGCTCTGCTTGGTGCAAACCACCATCCACGGGCTCTGCGGCTCGCCCCTTACCATCGCCCAACTCGCGGATGACGGCATGGCGCCGCGCATCTTCAGCCGCCGCAGCGGGCAAGATGTTCCGGTCGCCGCCACCTTGCTTACCGCCGCTGTCGCCGCGATCCTGGTGCTGATCAACGATGTCACGTGGCTGCAGTGTGCAGCCAACTTCGCCTATCTGATCGGCATTTTCCTGCCCAGCCTCGCCGTCTGGCTGCTCCGCCGGGACCAGCCGGATGCGCCGCGACTCTACACCGCGCCACGTTTCATGCTCGCGGTCGGCCTGGCCGCGGGCGGCGTCTGGATGCTTGCCGCGATCCTCGGGGCCGAACAGTTCGGCTTGCCGATGATCGTGCTCGGCCTGGTTGCCGCCTATTCCGGCGCCGGCGCCTTCGCCATGCGCAAGCTGGAAGACCGCAGGCGGGCAGGCGACCGCGGCATGGGCAGTACGCTTTATCTCGACGTCATGGTGGTGCTGCTGATCGTGCTGGTCCTCGATGCTGCGGGCTATATCGTCGCCCTGTCGCGGTTTGGCGCCGAGGATAGTGCGCGCGCCGCCGAGTTGACCGACATTTTCGTCGCGGTCGCCCTGCTCAGCCTCGGCGTCAGCGTCGTGCTGCCAGGCCGCATCGCCTATGCCACCGAAATGGTCGGCGAGGCCGCGCGCAAGCTCGCCTTCAACACCTTGCGCGACTTCTCGGCCGCCCTCGATTCGCTGGGCAAGGGCGATCTCGAGGGCGCCCGCATGCGCGCCCAGGTGACCCCCTTGCCCGAGGTTTTCAGCAACGAGCTCGGCGAACTCGCCCGTAGCTTCAACATCATGCAGGCGCAGGTGTTGCAGGCCGCGCATGGCCTGGAAAACGCCCGCGCCGGCCTGGTGCTGGCGCGCAACGAGCTCACCTCCACCAACGAGCAGCTTCGCGCCCAGATCGAGGAGCAGGAGCGCCTGACCGCTGAACTCGTCAGCGCACGCGATGCTGCCAAGGCCGGCGAACGCAGCAAGACCGAATTCCTGGCGATGATGAGCCACGAACTGCGTACGCCGCTGAACGGCGTGATCGGCATGGCGGGATTGCTGCTCGACGGCACCCTCGATGCGCAATCCCGCAACCACGCCAAGATGTTGCGCGATGCCGGCGACCACCTGCTGGAAATGATCAACGACCTGCTCGATCTCACCAAGCTGGAAGCAGGCAAAATCCGCTTCGAGGGCATCCGGTTCGATATCAACGAGGAGGTGCAGGGCGCGCTCGATCTCGTCGCGGCGCGTGCCCATGCGAAATCACTGGGGATCGGCGCCTTCGTCTCCCCCGATATTCCGCGCGATCTGCTGGGCGATCCCAGCCGGCTGCGCCAGGTGTTGATCAACCTGCTCGGCAACGCGGTGAAATTCACCTCGCGCGGCCATGTGCTGCTCGAAGTCCTGCCGATCCAGATCAGCGCTGCCGGCGTGCGCATGCGGTTTTCCGTCAGCGACACCGGCATCGGCATCGCGGCCAAGGATATTCCACATCTTTTCGAAGTCTTCAGCCAGCTCGACAACTCCACATCGCGCCGCTTCGGCGGCACCGGGCTTGGCCTAGCCATCTCGCAGCGCCTGGTCGGTGGCATGGGTGGCCGGATCGCCGTGGAAAGCACGCCCGATATCGGCAGCACCTTCCACTTCGAGCTCACGCTTGAACTCGCCGAGTCGGGGGCCGATTTACTCAATTCTGCGCAGAACCCGCCGAACACCCTAATCGGCGAGCGCATCCTCGTGCTCAGCGGCGATCCGTTCGGCGGCAAACTTCTGGCGCGCCAGATCGAAAGCCGCGGCGGCAAGGTGGCGCTTACCAACGCTGTCGCCCAAGCCTATTCACTGATCCGCAGTCCGCCGGGCAAGGGGTTCAATGCCGTCGTGATCGATCACGGGCTACCCTTCAATGGTGCCAGCAAGTTCGCCGCCCAGTTGCGCGCGGATTCACATGTGGCGGGTCTTCGCCTGATCCTTGCATGCACATCCGAAGCACCCTTCGATACCTCGGGTACGAATCTGTTCGACGCACGGCTGCAAAAACCGGTGCCGCTCGATACCCTGATCAATTCGCTGGCGCCGCCTATGCCGGATCCACAATCCGGTGAAATCCTGCCCCCCGCGCAGCCCATGGAGCAGCCGCCGCAATCCCGCAAATTGCGTATCCTGGTCGCCGAAGACAATCACACGAACCAGGCTGTGATACGTGCGATGCTCGGCAAGCTGGACCATGAGGTGGACATTGTCGGCAACGGACTCGCGGCCGTGGAAGCCGTTCAAGACCGCACCTACGACCTGGTGCTGATGGACGTGATGATGCCCGAGCTGGACGGGATCGGCGCCACCAAGCGCATAAGGGCGCTGGGCGGTCGCGCCAGCCGGATGCCGGTGATTGCGCTCACCGCCGACGTTTCCGGGGATAACCATGTCAGCTATCGCGCGGCCGGCATTCAATCGGTGCTGACCAAGCCTATCACGCTGCGCGCCCTTGCTGCGGCCCTGGACGCCATGCACATCGACACGCCCACGAGAATGGAGCCAGCTCGGCGGGTGGGCTGAATTGGGTACAATCTTCCGTTAAACTGAATGCCCCTGCAGCCCGACATTGTGCGGCTGAAAAATTCGTGTTCACCCTCAATTAATACTACTCAAAGTTGTATAATCTTGCTAGGCTCGCCATACAGGCGCCCGGGCGAGACTCTTGCACGTGAAAAGGCAAGCCCCGCCGGGCAGGCAGGCAGGCGGCAGTGACAGCAGAGGCTCTCAACAACGCTCATTTTGTACCGCGGGCTGGTGCGCGAGGCATTCAGCCCTCACTGCGAGGCTTTGTCGCTGAGCCGGATTTCGGCCCATTGCTCCGAAACCGTGTGCCGGGGACTGCTGCCCTCTTCCTGGCCGTCATGTTCAGTTTCGCCGCTGGAACCGCAGGCAATTGGCAGATCGCCCATCTGGGCCTGAAAGTGCTAGGCCCGGCGCAGCCAGCACTGCTTGCCATACTACTCCGTAGCCCGAAGCAGGAGCGAACGGCGATGCTCGCAGCCTGCGCCGTGGGGCTGATGCTGGCCGGCTTTGTGGCCGGGATGGACTGGCCCCTTGCCGCGGGCATGGCCGCGGCCGGCGCCCTGCAGGCCATGCTGGCCGCGTGTTTCAGCTTTGGCTTCCTGAGGGGCCGCGAACAAGTTTGTACCCAAGCGGGTCCCTTGGCCACCTTGCTCATGTGCGGCGGCATCCTGGCGCCGATGATCGGCTCCATCGGCGCAACCGTCTATATCTCGCTGTTCGGTCAGGCAGAACTTCCGGTCATCTGGCGCCAGGTCGGCGTCTCGGACTCGATCGGGGTGCTGGTGTGTCTGCCGGCCTTGCTTACCCTGAAACTGAAGCGCCAAGCCTTTTCGGCCCGCAAATGCGGCGCCGTGCTGGTTGTCGCCGCCATGTCTGCGTTGATTTGTCAGCTGAATATCCAGGTATTGCCGAACCTGCTGCTGCCTCTGCTGGTTTATGTAAGCTTCATCGATTTCAGCACGGCGATGCTTTGCTTGCCAGTCACCGCGGCCGCGATCACGCTGGCCACCGTTGCCGGGACCAGCCCATTCGGCACCAACGCTACCTCGCCGATCCCCGGTTTGCTCGACGCGCAGATCTTCCTCCTGACCACCGTCGTCATCTGCCTACCCTTGGCCCTTGTGCTGGAGGAACGCGCTAAGCTCAACCGCGTGAGTGCCGCGGCACTCGACCACGCGGTGCGCGAAGGCGCCGAGAAATCCCGTTTCATCACGACGCTCAGCCACGAAATCCGCACGCCGATGAACGGCATCATCGGGTTCACCGACCTGCTCAGCGCCACCGAACTGACCGCGGAGCAATCCGACTATGTGCGCAAGACCCAAGGCGCCGCCGCGGCACTCCTGAAGATGGTGAACGAACTGCTGGATTTCTCGAAGGCGGCAGCCGGCCGCATGCCGGTAAAGCGCTGTGCCTTTTCCCTCAGGCAGCTCTGCGACGACGTGCTCGCGGTGCTGCGCGCAACACCCGACACCAACAATATCGACCTGCGGCTGATCCTCGATCCTGCCCTGCCGGATTGCGTCGACGGCGATGCAACCCGATTACAGCAGGTTCTTCTTAATCTCACCGCCAATGCGCTCGCCCACACGTATGAGGGCCACGTGCAGCTTGAGGTGGCCCCCGTTGCCGGGCTCGCCAACCACATACGCTTCCAGGTGCGCGATACCGGTATCGGCATTCCACCGGAGCGGCTGCCGGAATTGTTCCGCCCCTTCGCCCAGCTGAACGATCCGCAGGCCCGGGGCGGTGGCACCGGACTCGGGCTTGCGATCTGCAAGGAAATTGTCGAACAGCTGCCCGGCGGGACGATAGGGGTGAAAAGCAAGGTGGGCCAGGGGAGCCTGTTCTGGTTTATCCTGTGCCTGCCGGGCGCAAACCAGGAAGCACGCAACACTGTTCTCTCCTGAAGAACAGAACGGTCTTCACTTCGCGGGCTGCCGCGCATCCAGCGCCATCGCAATGAGCGACACGCCACCAAACAGCAGATCGATCCCAACCAGGAGGCCCAGCACCCACACGAAGCTGCCAGGCATGCCGCCGATGATCAGTGCGGCCAGCACAAGGTCCACCAGGCCATTGACCAGCATCCACTCCCACTTGCCGGAGAGGTCGCGCCGGTGGGAGAGTGCCAGTACGATCACGAAAACCCCGTCAACCAGGAAATAGGCTGCCAGCACAAAGGTGAGTGTCAGAAGCCCCTGCAGAGGGTGCGCCACCAGAACCAGACCAGCCAGGACTGCGACAGTGGCCGAGAGCAGCGACCACCAAAACCCCGGCGCCTGCCTTGCCCGAAACGTCGCGATGTAACCGACAATGCCGGCGATCAGAAACAGCCATCCTAGAAAAATCGTGATCGCCAGCCCGGCGAAGAGCGGGACAATCATCGCGGCGAGCCCCAGCAGCACCAGCACGATGCCTTCGGATAGGAAGATGCTCCAGTGATCGTGGAGAGATTTTCGAAACGAAACCGACATGTTCTCGCCGGTGACCGGTGTTGGTGGCATCATGCTGCGCACTCCTGTTGCCTGTGAAGCGGCCACCCCTGGGCGACACCCCGTACGCGCGATAACGCGCCATCAACCATAAAGCACCCGCCTGGAAACAAAACTTTCTTGCTCCCCTTGATCCAAGCAGGAATGGCGATGTCGACTCAGACCATTTCAACGGCAAGAGCTGTCGCCTCGCCGCCACCAATGCAAAGGCTGGCGACTCCCCGCCTCAGGCGACGTGCCTCCAGCGCCGCCAGCAGCGTCACGATCACCCGTGCGCCTGACGCCCCGATCGGGTGCCCAAGCGCGGTGGCGCCGCCATTCACGTTGAGCTTCTCGTCCGGGATGTGCAGCTCCCGGGCCGCCACCATCGCCACCACGGCAAACGCCTCGTTCACCTCGAACAGATCGACATCCTCCGCGCTCCATCCAAGCTTGCCCAGCAGCTTGCGGATCGCGGGCCCAGGCGCGGTTGCGAACAGCCCGGGGGCCTGGGCGTGCGCCGCATGTCCGGCGACCCGCGCCACCACTGCCATGCCATGCCGTTCAGCGATCGATGCGCGCGTCATCACCAGGGCTGCCGCGCCGTCGGATATGGACGACGCATTCGCGGCCGTGATCGTGCCGTCTTTCAAAAAAGCCGGCTTCAAAGAGGGTATCTTCTCCGGCTTGGCCTTGCCCGGCTGCTCGTCGGTATCAACCACGACACCATCCCGGCCCGGAGCTGTTACCGGCGTAATCTCGCGGAGAAACGCGCCGCTGCCGATCGCCTCCCGCGCGCGGGCCAGCGATCGCAGCGCATAGGCATCCTGCGCCTCGCGCGTCAGCTGATAGGTTTGCGCCGTCTCTTCCGCAAAGGCCCCCATCAGCTTGCCCGGCGCATAGGCATCCTCCAGTCCATCGAGACACATGGAGTCTTTCACCACATCATGCCCGATGCGCGCGCCGCCCCGGTGCTTGGCCAGCAGATACGGCGCGTTGGTCATGCTCTCCATGCCACCCGCCAAGATGATATCGGCAGATCCCGCGGCCAAAGCATCATGCGCCATGATGGCGGCCTGCATGCCAGAGCCGCACATCTTGTTGATGGTGGTCGCTTCCACGCCCACCGGCAGGCCGGCGCCCAGACCCGCCTGACGCGCCGGCGCCTGCCCCAGCCCGGCCGGCAGAACGCACCCCATGAAAATACGGTCGATCAAGGCCGCATCGACCCGTGAACGATCGACCGCCGCCCTTACCGCAGCCGAGCCAAGCGCTGTCGCCGGCACGCCGGCAAGCGCGCCCTGGAATGCGCCGATCGCGGTGCGCGCGTAAGCGGCGATAACAACCTGATCCATCCCCATGATCCTTTTTCAGGCGACGCGACGAAGCGCCGCTGCGTATTCGCGTGCAAGGCGGTCGACAAGGCTGGCTGCACCAACGACCTGTTGGACAGCGCCAATGCCCTGGCCACATCCCCAAATGTCGCGCCAAGCCTTCACCGGCCCTGCCGAGCCGAAATCCATCGCCTTCACGTCACCTTCCGGCAAATGATCCGGATCGAGTCCCGCCGCTACGATCGAAGGCCGCAGATAGTTGCCGTGCACTCCGGTAAACAGGCTGGACGTCACGATATCCTCGGCCGAACAGTCGACCACAGCGTGCTTGTAGGCTTCGCTGGCATTCGCCTCATGCGTCGCGATGAACGGCGACCCGATATAGGCAAGGTCGGCCCCCATGGCACGGGCCGCCAGCACCGCCCCGCCGGTCGCGATGGCGCCCGACAGCGCCAATGGACCGTCAAACCACGCACGTATCTCCTGCACCAGCGCGAACGGCGAAAGCCGCCCCGCATGCCCCCCGGCGCCAGCAGCCACCGCGATCAGCCCATCCGCGCCTTTCTCGATCGCCTTGCGGGCAAACTGGTCGTTGATCACGTCATGGAACACGATCCCGCCATATCCGTGAATCGCCTCGTTCACGTCGGCCCGCGCGCCGAGCGAGGTGATGATCACCGGCACCTTCCACTTTACGCATAATGCCAGATCCTGCTCCAACCGGTCATTCGACCGATGTACGATCAGGTTCACCGCGAACGGCGCCGAAACGCGCGCCGGGTTCGCCGCATCCCAAGCCGCGCGCCCCTCCGTCATCTGACCCAGCCACGCATCCAGGGCAGGGAGAGGCCGCGCGTTCAGCGACGGAAACGACCCCACAATCCCCGCCTGGCACACGGCCAGAGCCAGCGCCGGGTTCGAGATGATGAAAAGCGGGGCGGCCATCGCCGGCAGCCTTAGCTGAGCCAGCTGGGTGGGCAGGCTCATGCCGAGATGTCCACAGACAAACTCCTCCAAAAGATCAATCGACAGCCAATCCGCTTTCCAGCCCCTCATCAGCCAGCGCCGCCAGCCGCGCATCCTGCGCCAGATCCATGCCTCTGCACGCCACCAGATACGCCACCGCCGACACCGGCAAGCCCACCAGCATCGAAATATCGGCGCCGCCCAAGGCCCGCGCCACCGCGCCCTCATACAGCGCGGTGTTGCTGAACGGCAGCATGGCGACAAAACCGGCGGCGTATGAGGTAAGCCCACGCCAGTTCCATCTTCCATACATGCCGTTCGGATTCAGAATCTCTCTGATCGAATAATGTCCCTTTCGGACAAAATAGAAATCCACCAGATTGATCGCTGTCCATGGCGTAAACAAATAGAGCAGAACCGCCAGCAGGTCGGAAAATCGGTTTATGAAATTGCCTGATCCCAGCTCGGCGATCCCTGTCGCCATCATCGCGCATAGCACTACGGCGCCCACACGCTTGCCTGCCGTGGGCGTAAAGCGCCGAAACGAATCAGCCACGCTCAACAATGTGAGCGACGCGCCGTAAAGATTTAGGCTGGTAATCGTGACCAGCCCACCAAGCGACAGCAGCAGCAGCGTAGCCCCGAAATGCGGAGATACGAAATCTCCACTCGCCTGCAGAGCCCCGGCCAGATCGAGTTTCGGGAAAGCGGCACCGGCAAACATGCCCACCAGCATCATCCACGACCCGCCCATCGCGGCCCCCAAAAACGTCCACCAGAACGACGCACGCACGCCCACATCCCGCGGCAGGTACCGTGAATAGTCCGAAACGTAAATCGACCAACTCAACTGATACGAGGCAGCCGCGAACATCTGCGTGAGAAACGGAATCGGCAAGAAACCTGAAATACTCGCGTGAACAACAAACAACTGGGGCCGCGCGAAAATCTGATAGCTGAAGGCGCAGAGCGCAAGCAGCATCAGCCCGGCCAGCACGCGCTGCGCATAGTGGATCCATGCATAGCCGACGCAGGCGATCGCCAAAGCCAACGCCGTGAACATAAAACTGCCCCAACCGCTTGGGATCCCGGCAACATCCTTGAGCGATTGCGCCGCCAGCAACTGATTGAAGGCATTGAACCCGCTATAGGTGATCAGCGCCACCAGCCACACCAACAACGCGCCCATCGCCCCGAATTGCGGGCGGGACTGGATCATCTGCGGCAGCCCCAGTTGCGGCCCCTGGGTGGAATGGAATGCCATGAAAAATGTGCCTACGCCGCATCCCAGCAAAATCGCGATGCCCGACCACAGCACATTCAGCCCGGCCGCCACCCCCACCACGCCGCTGGCCAGCGTTGCCAATTGCGCATCGCCGGCGAACCACACCGGCCACAAATGCCACACTTTCCCATGCCGCTCGCGCAACGGGATATAATCGATCGAATGCGACTCGATCAGCTTCGTCTTAGACAATGAGAACCCGCTCCGCCGCCAATGACGTGTTCAATTTAGGCCGGAACCCGAAGGCCGCGAAACCCGCTTGCCGCAAACAAAGTGGCAGGATTGCCGCCAATCATGCATGATGCTTGTCTGAATGCGTCGGCAACGAGGAAGGAGCTTGGGTGGCCTTTCGAGATGCGGGGGGTTCCGCTTTGCGCAAACCGGGTGTTCGGGCGGAGGCCAGGAAGCCCGCGGCCCCCGCGCGCCTCAGCGTCGGCTTCATCCTGGCACGTAATTTCACCCTTTCCGCCTTCTCCCTGTTCATCGACCAGCTCCGCCTTGCGGCCGATGAAGGCGACCGCAGCCGTCAGATCCTCTGCCGCTGGTCGGTGATGAGCGAGCGCAAGGCCCCTGTGCGCGCCAGCTGCGGCGTGCAGGTCGCCGGCACCGCCGACATGATCGATCCCCAGAATTTCGACTATATCGTGGTCGTCGGCGGGCTTCTCCATGCCGGCCCGCAGCTGGACGACTCCTCCGTGGCTTACCTGCAGCAGGCTGCCACGCAGGGTGTTTCGCTTGTCGGCCTGTGCACCGGCAGCTTCATCCTGGCTCGCGCCGGGCTCATGCAGGGCCGCAAATGCTGCGTCAGCTGGTATCACAGCCAAGATTTCGCCGAAGAATTTCCCGATATCGAACCTGTCGCAGACCGTCTTTTCGTCGCCGATAATGAACGGATCACCTGCGCCGGTGGCGGCGGCACGGCTGATCTCGCGACCTATCTGATTGAGCGACATGTTGGCCGCTCGGTCGCCCAGAAAAGCCGTCATGTGCTGATGCTCGATCGCGCCCGGGCCGGCAGCGATGCCCAGCCGCATCCTCCCATGGTGGAAGCCGTGCTCGATGAACGGGTGCGCCGGGCCATGCTGCTGATGGAACAGAACATGACAGACCCGTTGCCGATCTCGGACATCGCGCTTCGCCTCCGCCTTAGCACCCGTCAGCTCGAACGTCTTTTTCTCACAATTGTCGGCGCCCGCCCCACCCAGTTCTATCGATCGTTGCGGCTGCGCTACGCCCGCTGGCTGCTGGACAACACGACACGGCAAGTCACTGACATTGCGATCGACGCCGGCTTCGCCGATTGCGCGCATTTTTCGCGCCACTTCAAATCCACCTACGGCTTTCCCCCTTCGCAAAGACGAGGCCTGGCCATCCCGGCCGACACATCGGCCCTCACCGGCATGCGCGTCTTCAGCTAGGCAGATGTTCTGCCTGAGTCCCTGGCCACGGATCGCGCCAGGCCAAGCCAAAAGACCAAAAGTTTTTTGGCCTTTTTTTCAAAAAAATTTTTCCCTTACTTTTGCTTGGTTTCCCAACTCTGCGCTACATACACCCGCGCATTGGAAACCGCCAACGCCTCCCGACCAAGGATCATGTCCGCCGCCTTCTCGCCAATCATGATCGTCGGTGCATTCAAATTCCCGTTTGTGATTTCCGGGATAATCGAGGCATCCACCACGCGCAGCCGGTCGACACCGATCACTCTCGTATCCGGTGTCACCACGCTGCGCGGATCATCCTGCGCGCCCATCCTGCAGGTTCCGCAGGGATGATAGGCGCTCTCCACCTTTTCCCGCACGAACGCATCGATCGCCTCATCGCTGATGACATCGGACCCCGGCTGGATTTCCCGCCCGCGATAAGGGGCGAACGCAGCCTGCCCAAATATCTCCCGTGTCAACCGCACACAGGCCCGCATATCCCGCCAATCATCCTCATGCGACATGTAGTTGAACGTAATCCGCGGCGCCTCACGCGGATCGGCCGAAGCCAGCCTAACATGCCCCCGGCTCTTCGACCGCATCGGCCCGACATGAGCCTGAATCCCATGTTCAGACGCCAATGACTGCCCATCGTAACTCACTGCAATAGGCACAAAATGATACTGGATATCAGGATATGGCTCGCCCGCCCGGCTGCGGATGAATCCGCAGGTTTCGAAATGATTGGTCGCCCCCAGCCCATCATGCCGCAGCACCCATTGTGCCCCGATCGTTGCCTTCGCCAACAGGCTTTGTGCCGAATACAGGGTGATGGGCTGCGTGCAGGCCTGCTGGAAATAAAACTCCAGATGATCCTGCAAATTCTCACCCACTCCCGGCAGATCGTGCACGATATCGATTCCAAGCTGGCGTAACTCGCCGGCCGGCCCCACGCCGGATAATTTCAGCAATTGCGGCGAATTGATCGATCCACCAGCCAGGATAACTTCCCGCCGAGCCCGGGCAACACGCTGCTGCCCGCCCTCAAGGAATGAAACGCCTGCAGCCTGCCGGTCTTCAAAAATAATACGGGTTGCAGTCACGCCGGTTTTCACTGTGAGATTTTTGCGAGACATCGCCGGCCGCAAATAGGCACGCGCCGCGCTGCACCGCCGCCCGCGATGCACCGTCATGTCCATGCGCCCGAAACCCTCCTGCTGGTAGCCATTCACATCCTCCGTGCGCGGATATCCTGCCTGCACCGCCGCCTCCACAAACGCCGCATAGAGCGGATTTTTCAGCGTCCCATAGGATGTGTGCAGGGGCCCATCGCCACCTCGATACGCGTCCGCCCCCTCCTCCCGCGTCTCCGCCCGCCGAAAATAGGGCAAAACATGGCGATACCCCCAGTCTTTCGCGCCCTCCCTCTCCCACGTATCAAAATCCATCGCATTGCCGCGGATATACACGAGCCCATTGATCGAGGACGATCCGCCCAGCACTTTGCCGCGTGGGCAGTTGACCCGCCGCCCGTTCAGATGCGGCTCCGGCTCGCTCTCATATCCCCAGTTATAGCGCTTCATGTTCATCGGGATCGAAAGCGCACTCGGCATCTGGATCCACACCGACGAATCGGATCCTCCGCGCTCCAGCACCAGCGCGGTGCTCCGCCCATCCTCGCTCAGCCGGTTTGCCAGAACGCATCCGGCCGATCCGGCGCCCACGATCACGTAATCGAATTCCATCATTTCGTTCGGCATGCGCGTCCCGGCAAAAACAGCGTGACATCGTGGGTTTTCACGGTATTGACTACCATCTAAGGGTGTCACGGCGGAAGGGCGATGAATGCGGCTGCTCACCATGGTCACGGCGTGTCTTGCCGCCTTTGCCGCCAGCCTTCCCGCCTTTGCCGCCGATCCGCCTGCATGTCGTATTGTGCGCTTCGCAGATATCGGGTGGACCGACATCACCAGCACTACAGCCCTTGCATCGCGCATCTTGCAAGGCCTTGGCTACCAGACGAACACGCAGGTTCTCTCCGTGCCCGTCACTTACGTTTCGCTGAAAAACAAGGATATCGACGTTTTCCTGGGCAATTGGATGCCCACCCAGGAAAGCGACCGCGCGCCTTATGTCGCTTCCCACAGCATCGACATTCTTGGCCCCAATCTGGAGGGCGCCCGCTACACGCTCGCTGTTCCGCAGGCCACCTATGATGCAGGGCTGCATGATTTCGCCGATATCGCCAAATTCCACGACCAACTCGGCGGCAAGATCTATGGGATCGAGCCAGGCAATGACGGCAACCGCGTTATCCTCGGTATGATCAAGCAAGCCAAATTCGGTCTAGGTGATTTCGACGTTGTCGAATCGAGCGAGCAGGGCATGCTTGCCCAACTCGAACGTGCCATACGCCGCCACCAGATGATGGTGTTCCTGGGCTGGGAACCCCACCCCATGAACATCAAATTCGCCATCCAGTATCTTGCCGACTCCACCAATACGTTCGGCCCGAATGATGGCGGCGCCTCGGTCTATACCAATGTGCGCGCCGGCTATCTCGGCCAGTGCCCCAACATCGCACGCTTCCTCAAGCAGCTTAAATTCACCCTGAAAATCGAAGATATGCTGATGAACGCCGTGCTCACCGGCGGGCAGGATGCCTCCGAAGCGTCGGAGGCCTGGCTGAAGGCGAACCAGGAAATTTGGGCACCGTGGCTGGATGGTGTAACCACCTATGACGGCAAGCCGGGTGCTGCCGCGTTGAAGACATCGTTGGGCGAGTAGCATGCAATCCTGGCTCACGTCGCACAAAATCCCGCTGGGGAATTGGCTCGCAAGCGGGGTGGATTTCGCGACCGAGCACGGGCAGGTTTTTTTCGATCTCATCTCTGCCGTGCTCGGCGGACTGATCGCCGGCCTGACATGGCTGTTACTGGTGCCCCCTGCGCCCCTGCTGATTGTGATGTTCATCGCCGGCGCCTATGCCCTGCATCGGTCCATCGGCCTTTGCATCTTCATCGCAGTCGGGCTGCTGCTGGTGGTGAATCTCGGTTACTGGGCTGCGCTGGTGCAAACCCTGGCCCTGGTGTTTTCGGCCACTTTGTTCTGCATCATCATCGGCGTGCCGCTCGGCATTGCCGCCGCCCACCGCCCGGTTTTCTACCAAATCATGCGCCCTGTGCTCGATCTGATGCAAACCATCCCAACCTTCGTCTATCTCATTCCCACGCTGGTGATTTTCGGCCTGGGCGCGGTGCCGGGCCTGATCTCCACCGTCATTTTTTCGATTCCGGCACCGATACGCCTCACCCATCTCGGAATTACATCCGTTCCACCATCCTTGCGCGAGGCCGGTGAAGCGTTTGGCGCCACCAGGCTGCAATTGCTGCTGAAAGTGGAGCTACCCTATGCCCTGCCCACCATCATGGCCGGCATCACCCAGTGCATCATGCTCAGCCTCTCCATGGTGGTTATCGCCGCCCTTGTCGGTGCCGACGGTCTTGGCAAACCCGTTGTGCGCGCGCTCAATTCCGTCAATGTCTCGATGGGATTCGAGGCTGGGATTTCCATCGTCATCCTCGCGATCATTCTCGACCGCGTGTGTAAACGCCCCGAGCGCAGCTAGAATGCCGGCCGTTCAATTCGACGATGTTGACATCATTTTTGGCCGCAACACAAGCGCGGCCATGGCCATGGCGCGTAACGGCGCCTCGCGCGATGACATTGCCGCGCAAACCGGCTGCGTGCTTGGCGCTGCAGGTGTCACGCTTGCCGTGGAGCGCGGCGAGATTTGCGTGCTGATGGGCCTCTCCGGATCGGGCAAATCCACGGTATTGCGCGCCATCAACCGGCTGAACAAAGTGTCGCGTGGCGCCGTTTGGGTAGAACATGATGGCGCTCGGATCGATGTCACCAACTGCCCCGACCCGTTGCTCCGCGATATCCGGATGCGCACCGTTGCCACCGTGTTTCAGCAATTCGCCCTTCTGCCCTGGCGCACCGTAGCACAAAACGTTGCCTTCGGGCTCGAAATGCGCGGCGTGGAAAAGCCTGAACGCCGGCGCATCGTCGAGGAAAAGCTCGCCATGGTAGGCCTTTCCACGTGGTCGGCCAAATACGCGCACGAACTCTCCGGCGGCATGCAGCAGCGCGTCGGCCTCGCCCGCGCATTCGCGACCGACGCCGAAATACTGTTGATGGACGAACCTTTTTCTGCGCTCGACCCGTTGATTCGCGACAAGCTGCAGGACGAGTTACTCGACCTCCAGGAACGCCTGCATAAAACGATCGTTTTCGTCAGCCACGATCTTGATGAGGCGATGAAGCTCGGCAACCGCATTGCCATCATGGAGGGTGGCCGCGTTGTGCAGTTCGGCACCCCGGAGGACATTCTGCTGCGACCGGCCAATGCTTACGTGGCCGAATTCGTCAAACACGTAAATCCGCTCAATGTGCTTCGCGGGCACGCCATCATGCGGCCGCTGGCGAACCTTGCCCGCGACGGCAACGCCATTCAACTGAATCCGTATCTGCGCATCGAAATCGATGACCACGGCCGCCCGCTCAAGGTGGTTTGGAACGGCCAGGATAGGCCCATCACCCACTGCGCCTCGGAAAACGCCCCGGCCCAGCCGGATGCTTTCCTAGCTACGCCATCCGACCTGAAACTTCGCGCAGCGATTTCCCTAAAACGTCAGACCCCACATCCCATCATGCTGGTTGATCAGCTTGGGCGGCTTGCCGGCTTGTGTGGAGATGAGGAAATTTATTTGGCGCTGCTGCGACGTTCGGAGTAGAAGTCCTTCTTTTCTGAAGAAATGCAGCGAAAGACTTTTATCCCTCGGCCATGGCCGCGATCGTGAGCGGCCATGGCCGGAAAGTAAACATGTATCTCAAGAACAATACCTTTTAGAACTTGTAGGTTGCCTGCAAGCCATATGTGCGCGGCAAGCCACGCTGCGCATAGGAGAAGCCAAGCGACGAATCCGTATTGAAGATGGAGGTGAAATATTGCCGGTCCAGCAAATTCTGGACCCATAGGGAAACGGTGGTATTGCCCGAGGCATTTACCCCGATCAATCGCGCGTTCCACAACGTGTAGCCCGGCTCATCAGCCGGCAGGCTGTTCAGCGCATCGTAAAACTGCTTCGTCACCCCGTTGCCGTCCACGTGCAGCGAAAGGTTTCCGAACTCGCTCTCATAGAATTTCCAATCAGCCGATGCGGAAAACGACCATTTCGGCGTTTCTTCCACCGTATTACCGGCGATATTGATCCCGGTATTCTCGCCCTCACGATACACGGCATAGGTATATCCGCCGCCAAATCGCAACAGCAGATCTGGTATCGGACGGGCCGATGTCTCGAGCTCGAACCCTTCGGAATTAATCTTTGGCAGATTGTATTCCTCGGATAGGCCCGTATTCGCGTTCAAGGTGGCGAATTGCTGGTTATAGTAAATGTAGTAGAACGCGGCTGCATTTACCTGCAACCGGTGATCGAAGAACTGGTTCTTCGATCCCATTTCGTAATCGATCAGTGTTTCCGGCTGTACGGCATTGATCGTGTTCGTTCCAAAAGTCGCCGCGCCATTATACGCGCTGCCCCTAAAACCTTGGCTCCAAGACGCGTAAACTAGGTTATCAGGCGTAATCTTGTAATTGAGTGAAACCTTTCCGCTCCATTTATGATCCGTCTGCGTCTCCGTGGGCGCACCGGCCCCGGGGTTCAGCGTGCCTCCGCCAAGCGGCAGCGCAGGGTTCGGCGCATCCAGAGAACCCGGCACAAAATAAATCTCCGGCACCAGATGGCCAGTCGCTGGATTGATATAGGATACACCACCTAGATAGTCCTGCACGCTCACATTATCATCGGTGTACCGTGCACCCACTTCCAGCTGCAATCGCGGCGTGAAATCGTAGGTGTTGTGGAAATAGACTGCATGATCCGTGCGTGTCTGGTTGAATTGGGTGCGTAAATCGCATGTCCAGAAGGCGGTAATCAGGCAAATATTGTAAGAAGCGCCGTCCTGGCTGACAATTGCTGGCTGGTAGCCGGCCCAGAGCGTATCCACTTTCTGAAACAACGACTCCGAATCATATAACGCGCCCAGTATGAAGTTGTAGGGTCCATCGAAGGTGGACGTAAACCGCACCTCCTGCTGAACGGAGTGAACTTTTGAGAAATATTCTGCCTCGTCCACACTCACCGATGTGCCGTCATCATCCTCCCGCGTATTCCACTCGCCCTGGTCGTACCCGGTCAAGCTCGTCAGCTTCAGCCAATCCGTCAAATGATAATCCAGCTGTAACGTCACGTTATGGTTTGTCATCAACCGATCGAACACATGCTCCGACGAGCTTTCAAAAAAGCTCTGCCCTGCCCGCGTGTAACCTGACGGCCCGTAAAGGTCTGAAGGGATGCCTGCATAAGCCAGCGTGCCCACCGGAATTCCGATGCCCGCCTGCGGAATGTCCTTGGGATATACGCCGTAATTCACGGGGTCGGAACTGAAGTAGCTCATCCGCAAAATCGCAGAAAACACGGGCGACGGCGTATACAGCACGCTCACGCGCCCGGCCCCGTCATTCAACCCAGCCAGATTTCCGCCATACGGCGCGCCCGGGTCCACATTCTTTATATATCCGCTGACATTCGTATAGGTGAAAGCCGTGCGGACCGCCAGAACATCCTTGATGATCGGGATGTTCACCGCCCCATTCGTTTCGTATCGGCCATAATTGCCAACGCCCGCCATCAGATACCCGGTGTAATTCTCCAGATTGGGCTTGATCGAGGCAATATTAACCGAGCCGCCGGTCGCATTGCGCCCCTGCAGCGTGCCTTGCGGCCCGCGCTCAATTTCGACTTGGTCAACATCGAACAAAGACATGGCCGTCAATGCACCAACGCTTTTGTAGTCGCCATCGACATACAGCGCCACGGGGCTGGACTGGCTGGGCTGGAAATCCGTTTCCGTGACGCCGCGTATGGAAAATTGCGGCTCCTCCGGCCCGAAGGGCAGAACCATTTCCACGTTCGGAATTTTGGTTCCAAGATCGTCGATATTGATGATGTTCTGCTGTGCCAGATCCTTCCCGCCGAGCACCGCCACCGAAATCGGCACGTTCTGCAACCGCTGCGACCGCTTCTGCGACGTGACAACGATCTCTTCGAGTTTGTCGCTGCTTTTGTCGCCGGAGGCAGGCGCAGGCGTTTGCGCCGCAGCAAGGCCCCCGGCCGCCAGCCAAACGGCGCCGACTAGCAACATGCCATTGCGCCACGCGAAGCTAAGGCGTTTGTCGGAATTCATCGGTCCCCCCCTGGCCCAATTCTGGGCGCAAACCAAGGATAAAGCTATGAAGGGCATGTAACGAAGTGCTTGAACGAAACCGACATGGAACGTCGTTCTACACGGCATGCGAGCCGGGAGTTACAAAAGCAAGAAAGCATGTTCTTTTCTTCGACACAGAACATGCTCCCTTGATTCTTACACTGTCCCGAAACCCAATATACCTTTGATTTCGGTGAAATCGTCAAATCCGAATGCGCCGTATTCCCGGCCGTTGCCGGAATGTTTGTAGCCGCCAAAAGGCGCTGTCAGGTCCATGGCAGGATCGTTCACATAGACCGCGCCGGCCCGGATTGCACGCGCCACGCGCCGCGCCCCCGCCAGATCGGTGCCGTGCACATAGGCCGCCAGCCCATAGGGCGTGTCATTGGCCATGCGCACAGCGTCATCTACGCTGTCATAGCCGATCACCGTTACCACCGGGCCGAAAATCTCCTCGCGCGCGATCCTCATGTCCAACGTCACCTCGGCGAAAACCGTGGGCCGCACGAAATAGCCTTGTGCAAACCCCTCGGGCCTTCCAAGCCCGCCCGCCACCAGCCTGGCCCCCTCCTGAATCGCCGAAGCTATAAGCCGCTGCACATGATCGAACTGCCGCTGGCTGATCAGCGGCCCCATCGTCGTGCCAGCCTCCGCCGGATCGCCGACGGCGCAGGCCTCGGCATGCGCCTTGGCCAACGTCGCCGCCTTTTCGATCCACGCGCGTGGCACCAAAAGCCGGGTCGGCGCATCGCAGGATTGCCCGGTATTGGCAAAGCAAAACCCCGTGCAACTCGCCACCGCCACCGCAAGATCCGCGTCGGGCAACACCACAAAGGGCGACTTGCCGCCCAGCTCTTGCAGCACCCGCTTCACGCCAGGCGCGGCCCCCTGCGCCACATCCACGCCGGCCCGCGTCGAGCCGGTAAACGATACCAGATCCACGCCCGGATGCGAGGCGAGCGCCCGGCCCGCGACTCCGTCCCCCTGGATCAGATTGAACACGCCCGCCGGCACGCCGGCCTCATCCAGTATTTCCGCAAACAAAACAGCGCTCAGCGGTGTCAGCTCGCTCGGCTTCAACACCATCGTACAGCCTGCCGCCAGGGCCGGCGCCACTTTCACGACGATCTGGTTCAGCGGCCAATTCCACGGCGTGATCAGCGCCGCCACGCCCGCAGGCTCCCGCACAATCCGCGTGCTGCCGCGTGCCTGCTCAAACTCGTAATGATGCAACGTCTCGGCTGCGATTTCGAGATGCGCAAGCCCGATCGAGGTCTGTGGATCGCGTGCGAAGCCGATGGGCGCCCCGAGCTCCCGCATCGTGATCCGCGCCAACTCTTCCGCCCGCCGCCCATAAACCTCGATGATCCGGCGAAGCAAAGCCAGCCGCTCCTCTCGGCTGGTTAGAGAGTAGGCAGGAAACGCCGCGCAAGCGGCCTTCACAGCCCGATCCACATCCTCGGCATTGGCGAGTGCCACCGGCGAAATCGCCCGCTCCGTGGAAGGGTCAAGCACATCTAACCGCGCCGCCGAAGCCGGCGAAACCCATTCGCCGCCAAGGTAGAATTTCGTCGCGTCGACCATCAGGCCTTCAGTTTTTCATTGCGGGGATCATAGGGAGATTCGGCGATCACGGTTGCCCGCAAATCCTGCCCCAGCACAGTCACGGTCAGCTCCGTTCCCACCTCGCCCAGATCAGGCCGCACCATGGCCAGAGCAAGCGAGGCCTCTACCCGCCAGCCATAGCCACCCGAGGTCGTCCGCCCCACCAGCTCACCGCGATAAAAAATTGGCTCCGAACCGCGTGCATCCGCATCCGTCACGCCATGCACCCGCAGTGTCACAAAACGATTCCGCGCCGCACGCCGATCCGCCCCCGCCAAGGCCGCCCGCCCCAAAAACGCCGGCTTCTGCAAATGCACGAACCGGTCTAGCCCGGATTCGAACGCCCCATACTCGATCGAAAGCTCACGCCCGACAACGCGATAGGATTTCTCGAGCCGCAAACTATCCATCGCCTTCATGCCAAACGGACGCAGATCGAATTTCTCGCCCTCCGCCATGAGCAGATCGAACAAGGTCACGCCCATCTCGATCGGATGATGCAGCTCCCACCCGAGTTCGCCGACAAAATTCACCCGCAGCGCCGTCGCCTGCGCGTGGCCCACGCTGATCGGCTTGCCGGTAAGCCAGGGGAAAGCGGCGCTCGACAGATCGGTATCCGTCAATGGCTGCAGAATATCCCGCGCCCGCGGCCCCGCCAGTACAAACACGCCAAGCTGGGTCGTGATTTTCTGCACCTCGACCTGGCCATCATGCGGCGCCAGTTTCCGCAGCACGTCCCAATCATGCCGTTCCTGCGCGCCGGCCATGACAAGGTAAAACTCCTGCTCGCCTTCGCGGAAAATCGTGGCCTCCGCCAACACCCCGCCACGCGACGTCAGCACATGGCACAACGCAATCCCACCCACCTTGCGCGGCATGCGGTTGGCAAACACGCTGTTCAGCCACGCCTCGGCGCCAGGCCCGCGCACCGAATATTTGGCGAAGGGCGACATATCCAAAATGCCCGCCGCATCCCGCACATGCCTGCACTCGCCGCCCACAAACGGAAATGCGTTGCTGCGCCGAAAGCGCCATCGCTCGCGCGGGGGCGAGCCATCTTCGGGCTCATCATGTGGCGCATTCAGCAACACATCCGGTATCGCCAGCTCCGCCTCGGGCACCGCGTAACCGGGCGGCGCAAACCAGCCCGGCCGGTCCCAGCCGAACACCGAGCCGAAAACGGCGCCCAGGTCTTTCAGCCGGTCATAACTCGGCGTCCGCCGCAACGGCCGCGCCGCCCCTCTCTCTTCTTCAGGAAAATGGATGCTGAAAACCTTGGCGTAGGCCTCCTCGGTTTTCCGCTTCAGATATCCGCGCCCGGCATAAGGCCCGAACCGCCGCGGATCCACGCCCATCATATCGATGCCGGGCTCGCCTTCGACAATCCACTCCGCCAATTGCCACCCGGCACCACCTGCCGCGGTGATTCCAAAACTATGGCCCTCATTCAGCCAGAGATTACGTTTGCCCCAGGCCGGCCCCACGATCGGGCTGCCATCCGGCGTATACGCGATCGCCCCATTATAAACGCGCTTGATCCCGACTTCGGCGAAGGCGGGCACACGCTTGATTGCCGCCTCGATATACGGCAGCAGCCGATCGAGATCGGGCTGAAACAGCTCATACTCACTCTGCGCATCCGGGCCATCCAGATAGCAGCACGGCGCCCCAACCTCGTAAGGCCCCAGCAGCAAGCCGCCATTTTCCTCCCGCATGTAATAGGAGGCATCGCTCTCCCGCAACACGCCCATTTCCGGCAGCCCATCCCGCTTGCGCTGCTGGATCGCGGGATGCGGCTCCGTTACTAGATACTGGTGCTCCACGGGGATCACCGGAATATCCAGCCCCACCATCGCGCCGGTCTTGCGCGCGAAACTGCCGGTTGCCAGCACCACATGCTCGCAGGTGATCTGCCCCTGCTCCGTGCTCACCACCCACTCGCCACCGGGCACCTGGGTAATCGCCGTTACCGTAATATTCCGGTGTATGTCGGCGCCGCGCAGGCGTGCACCTCGTGCCAAAGCCTGTGTCAGATCGGCCGGTTGGATATATCCGTCATCCGGATGCTGGATCGCCCCGATCACCCCATCCATGGCGGCAAGCGGCCAGATCTCCCGCACCTGCGCGGGACTCAGAAACCGAACATCGACACCGATGGTTTTCGCGATCCCTGCATAGTAACGGTACTCGTCCAGCCGATCCGGCGTGCAGGCAAGCCGGATATTGCTTACCTGCGAAAACCCGACATTCTGCCCTGTTTCCGCCTCCAGCGTCTTATAAAGGGCAACGGAATATTTGTGCAGTTGTCCAACGGAATAACTCAGATTGAACAGCGGCAGCAGTCCGGCGGCATGCCAGGTAGACCCGCTGGTCAGTTCCCTGCGTTCTAGCAGCACGCAATCGGCTACGCCTTTGCGCGCCAGGTGATACAGCGTGCTCACACCCACCACGCCGCCGCCAACCACCACAACGCGTGCATGGGATTTCATGAAAAACTCCGTTCCACGCTCATCGTTCAACCACCAGATCGCTCAGCGGTCGCGAACAGCATGGCAGAAACTTGCCCGCCGCGATCTCCTTCGGCCTGATGGCGCCCTTGTGCCGCATATCCACCTGCCCCGAAAACAGCACGCTCTTGCACGTGGCGCACATTCCCTCACGGCAGGAGAAGGGCATTTTCACGCCGGCCGCTTCCGCCGCCTCCAGCACCGTTTGGCCAGGCGCGCACACCGCATCGCGCGCGCTAACAGAAAAACGGATGTTGAAACCGGCGGCCTCGGTCATCCCGACAACCCGGCGATCATGCGATCGACATACCAGGCGCAGAATTTCTCGACCAAACCCTCGGTATCCCCCGAATACGGGCCGGGCTGATAGCCGGAAGCCCGCACGCCGTCCGCCGCTTTGCCGACCAGCGCCGAATCCTGTGCATTGGTTGCGTGCCAAACCGCGGTCAGGTTCGCCAGATCGTAATCTACGCCCTCCACCGCCTCCTGGTCCACCAGCCAGGTGGTCCGCAATAGCGCGGTTTCCGGCGTCAGCGGAAACACTGCGAACGTCACGATATGATCGCTCATGAAATGGTGCCAGGAATTTGGCTGCGTCCACAACGACAAAGCGCCAAGCCGCGTCTCCGACAAATCGCCAAGCAGCTTCCGGCACGCCACCCGCGTATCGAGCGTTTCCGACTCGCCCGCATCTTCCAGCGGCAACCTTTCGGTGCGGAAGCCAGTCACCCGGTCTGCAAGGTGATCGATTTCGCTAGAAGGAATCCCACGCGCATCACAACGCGTGTGCAATTCGCCGATCATCGCGTGGAACCGCGCGGCCTGCCCCTCGGCGGCCGCACCCGCCGGCGCAAATCCGAACCCCTCGGCAAAGATAGAGCGTGTCAGCTCGGGATGCGCCGCGCTGCAATGGTAGCATTCCCGATTATTCTCCATCGTCAGTTTCCAGTTGCCCGGCTCGATAATGTCTTCCGTATGCGCCACCTTGCACTGCCGGATGCCATGCGGAGCCACATAGGGCCCCACCGCGCGCGCCATGTCATCGAAATCGTCCGGCGCTTCTTCCGCCAAGCAAACGAACAAAAGACCCTCGAGCGAGCGCACATGCACGCGGCGCAGCCCGTGCCGATCCGCCCGAAAATCCCGCGGCATGCAGCCGGCGTGCCGTAACGCACCATCCAGCCCATAGGTCCATTGATGATACGGGCAGACGATATTGCCCACCGTGTCATGCCGCGCGCCCACCAGCCGCGCCCCACGGTGCCGGCACACATTGTGGAACGCGTTCAGCGCCATATCGTCGTCGCGTGAGATCAGCACCGCATGGTTGCCGATATCCACGCTCATGATATCGCCGGGCTCGGCGATCTCCGGCTCCACGCCCACAAAAATCCAGTGCCGCCCGAAAATCAGGTCGAGATCGGCGTTGAAGATGGCAGGATCGGTATGGAAGGGCGCCTCCAACGTCATCCCCCGGGCCCGCCGCGCCAGCAGGCCGGCCAATCTCTCCCGTGTGTCGGTCATAGCCGAGCCCTCGCCTCCATCAGGAAGTCGCGCACATACGGAAAGAACGAGCGCCAGACATGCAGCTGAAATACTTCCGCGCCTGTCCGCCACAAAACGATCTGCGCCTTAGCCAGCACGGTGCGCGTGCACATGCCTACGGGGAAGGCCGACATATCAAGATCGAGCGGGCACCCAGCATTCAGCACATCGGTCACCTGCGGCCCAAAAATTTCCGCCACCACCTCTCGATGCCCCACGCCCACCAAAGCGTGGGGCACATCGCCCAGCTTGGCCTCCAAAGCCGCCAGAACCGCTTCCTCCTCGCCCGCCGGCGCCAGCAGCAACCATTCGTCCGGCCCAAGCCAAAGCGCCGCGCGCCCGCGAGCCTCGGCAGAGCCCATGGTTTTGGGCGAAATATCCACGCCGAAGGCCGCGCCGGCGAGGCCCCCCACCTCGGCATCCCCGCGGAGAACAAAGCGCGCCATGCGCGGCAATTCCCGCAGCTCCACCGGGCAATCCAGCGCGTCCGGCTGCATCATGTCAGGCATGGAGCCGCACCCCCTCGGGATCGTAAAACACCGGGCTCACCACGCGCACATCAAGATCACCGCCCGGCATCGGCACATGCAGAACCTCGCCCATGCGGGCGCGGCCAGCCGCAACCATCGCCAACGCAATCGGTCGCCCCAGCGTCGCGCTATGATAGGCCGAGGTTACATGGCCCAGGCTTTTCCGCCCTGCCGAATTGATGATCTGCGCGCCTTCCTCCAACGCCGAAACCGAGGAAACCGTCTCCAACCCCACCAGCTGCTTGCGATCCGGCGCCTTCATCGCCGGTCGGGCCAATGATCGCTTGCCGACAAAATCGGGCTTCGCTTGCCCGATCGCCCAGCTCAGCCCCACATCATCGGGCGTCACCGTGCCATCCGTCTCCTGCCCAACAATGATATAGCCTTTTTCCGCACGCAGCACATGCATCGTCTCGGTACCGTAGGCCGCGAGCCCCAAGGACGCGCCTTTTTCCCATATCGCTTCCCAAATTCTTGGGGCCTGGTCAGAAGGCACATTCAACTCATAACCGAGTTCGCCCGTGAAACTTACCCGGAACAGGCGCAGTTTGGCGCCGCACACGCGGCCCTCGCGCAGGCTCATATGCGGCATGGCGGCCGGGGAAATATCGATACCCTCCACCAGGCCATCCAGAATCTCGCGCGACTTTGGGCCTTGCACGGCGATCACCGCCCATTCCTCGGTGGTCGAGGTCAGCCACACACGCAGATCCGAAAACTCGGTCTGCAGGTAATCCTCCATCACCGCGAGCACGCGCGGGGCGCCGCCAGTGGTTGTGGTCACATGGAAACGGTTTTCGGCAATCCGCCCGATCACCCCGTCATCGGCCACGAACCCGTCCTCCCGCAGCAGCACGCCATACCGCGTGCGGCCGACGGCGAGCTTGCGAAACCCGTTAACATACATGCGTTCCAGGAAAACCGCGGCATCGGGCCCGACCACCTCGATCTTGCCGAGCGTGGAGGCATCGAAAATCCCGGCAGAGTTTCGCACTGCCTTGCATTCCCGCGCCACCGCCTGGTGCATGCTCTCCCGACCAACCGGAAAATACCGGGCGCGCTTCCAAAGCGAAACATCCTCAAACACCGCGCCTTTCGCTTCGGCCCAATCATGCAAGGGGGCCTTGCGCACGGGGTCGAACAGCGTCCCACGCGCGGCCCCGGCCAATGCACCGAATGTTACCGGCGTATAAGGCATCCGGTATGTCGTGAGCCCGATATCCGGAACTTCGCTGTTGAGCCCGGCCGACATCAGGGCCAGCGTATTGATGTTGGATGTCTTGCCCTGGTCCGTCGCCATCCCGCTTGTGGTGTAACGCTTCACGTGCTCGACCGAAACAAAGCCCTCGCGCAGCGCCTGCGCCACATCCTTGCTGGTAACGTCGTTCTGGAAATCGACAAAGGCGCGACCTTTGCCCTCGGGAAGCTTTGCCAGTTCGGCGGGGCTCCCGAATGGCGGCTGACTGCGTTTTGGTTTGCGTGTTTGCAGCGGCGCCAGCACCCGTTTTGCCGCCAAACCGCCGGCCTGCTCGCCATCGGCGATCACCGATTCTAGGCCGCTCACGCCACGGCAGGCCCCCGCCGCAACCATGCCCTCCGTGTCAGCGTCGGGCACGTAGGCGCCAATGCCCGGCTCATAGCGCAGCTTGCCCGAAGCTTGCGAAAACAGATGCACGGTCGGCGTTCTTCCGCCCGACATTGCCACCAGATCGCAGCTGATCGTCTCACGCTGGCCGCCACTCCCCTGCACTGTCACGCTGCCCACACGCAGCCGTCCGGCGGTTCCGATCACCCCGGCGCCGAGGCGCACATCGAAACCGGCATTGCGCGCCGCCATCGCCGCCGCCGAGGCCTCCACCCGCAAATCGGCAATCGCCGCCACCGGAATTCCTGCCTGCGCAAACGCGTGCGCCGTCAGGTAGGCCTCGTCACAGGATGTCGCCAGCACCGCACGCGTGCCAGGCTTCACCCCATAGCGGTTCAGATAGGTGCGGGCGCTGCCGGCGAGCATGATGCCGGGCCGGTCATTACCGGGGAAAATGAGCGGCCGCTCTATCGCGCCCGTGGCCATCACCACCTGGCGCGCGCGCACTTGCCACAGCCGCTCACGCGGCAACGCAATACCTGGCTGCGCCAAATGATCCGTCACCCGCTCCACCAGGCCCACGAAATTCTGTGCAAACACGCCGAACGCCGTCGTGCGCGCCAGCAGGGTTACCAGCGGCGATTGAGCCAAGGCCCTCAGCGTTGCCTCACGCCACCCGGGTTCCTCCCCGGCCGGCTCATTCAGCAACGACCCGCCGAGCTGCGCCTGCTCATCGCACAGGATCACCCGCGCACCAGCGCGGGACGCGGCCAGCGCCGCCGCCAGGCCGGAGGGGCCGCCGCCCACCACCAGCACATCGCAATGCACATAGCGCTGCGCATAAACATCCGGATCGGGTGCATCCGGCGCCCGCCCCAGCCCCGAGGCATGTCTGATGAACGGCTCGTAGAGCCGCTTCCAGCCCCAGGCTGGCCACATGAAGGTCTTGTAGTAAAAACCGGCGGGAAATAGCGGTGCCGCCAGATCGCTGAGGCCGCCGATATCCCGCTCCAGCGACGGATACCGGTTCTGGCTTTCCGCGACCAGGCCATCGAACAGCTCAACCTGCGTCGCCCGCAGATTTGGCACCGCATGCGCGGCGGTGCCGATCTGCACGAGTGCATTCGGCTCTTCCGGGCCCGCCGCAATCACCCCCCGCGGCCGATGATATTTGAACGAGCGCCCCATCAGGTGCACGCCATGCGCCAACAGCGCGGAGGCCAGCGTATCACCCGCGTAACCAGAAAAATACCGGCCATCAAAACTGAACCGCAGTTCCACCGAACGATCGATGCGGCCGCCGGATGGTGTTCGAAAACCCTGGGTCACGGCACGGCCTCGCCAACTTTCCAGCTGATGACGAATAGATCCGTCAGCGTATTACGGCGCGCATTGAAAAACCGGCCGCAGCCATGGGTATGGCGCCACCGCTCATCATGCGGGCCGCGTGGATTCGTACGCTCATACAAAAACCGGCTCCACGCCGCATCATCCAGCGCCGCAGGATTTTCGGGGCGCGCGATCCCCGCCTCTCCGCCATAGGAAAACTCGAGTTCGGGCCGCGCGCCACAATAGGGGCAAGGGATCAGCAGCATCTCACACCTTCAATGCGCGACTGCGGCCGCGGCCGCTTCGTCGATCATCACCCCATCCCTGAACCGCTCGATGGTGAATGGCGCGTTGATCGGATGCGGTTCATCCTTGGCAATCGTATACGCAAACAAATGCCCCGATCCCGGCGTGGCCTTGAACCCGCCCGTCCCCCAGCCGCAATTCACGTACAGCCCCGGTATCGGCGTTTTCGCGATGATCGGTGAGCGATCGGGCGTAACATCCACGATGCCACCCCAATTGCGCAGCATGCGCAGCCGGCGGAAATCCGGAAACAGCTCGCAAATCGCCTCCAGCGTATGCGTCGTCACGTGCAAGGCGCCGCGCTGGCTATAGGAAATATAGGCATCCGTGCCGGCGCCAATGACCATCTCGCCTTTATCCGACTGGCTGATATAGGCATGTATGGTGTTGGACATCACCACGCACGGAAACACCGGCTTCACTGGCTCGGATACCAGTGCCTGCAGCGGATAGCTTTCAAGCGGCATGCGCAAACCGGCCATGCCCATCACCAGGCTGGTACTGCCGGCCGCCGAAACACCAATTTTCTTGGTGGCAATCCGCCCGCGCGTCGTCTCCACACCGGCCACTGCGCCGCCAGCATCGCGCAGAATGCCGGTGACCGCGCAGTTTTGGATGATATCCACGCCCATCGCATCAGCCGCGCGCGCATATCCCCAGGCCACCGCATCATGCCGCGCCGTGCCGGCCCGCCGCTGCAAGGCTGCCCCAAGCACGGGGTAGCGCATCCCCGGCGAAATGCGCAGCGGCGGACAAAATTCTTTTGCCGCCTCCGCGCTTAGCCACTCATTATCCACGCCGTTCAACCGGTTCGCGTACACATGGCGCTGGAACACCTGCACGTCATGCACGGTATGCGCCAGCATCATCACGCCACGCTGCGAAAACATGACGTTGTAATTCAGCGTTTGCGACAAGGTCTCCCAACGTTTCACGGCATGGTCGTACAGGCTGGAGCTTTCCTGAAACAGATAGTTCGAGCGGATAATGGTGGTGTTCCGCCCGGTATTGCCGCCGCCAAGCCACCCCTTCTCCAGCACCGCAATCCGGTTCATCCCGAAATCGCGCGCCAGATGAAACGCCGCCGCCAACCCATGGCCGCCGCCGCCCACGATCACCGCATCGTATTCCGACTGAGGCTCGGGCGAGCGCCATTGCTTCTGCCAGCCACGATGCCCGGTGAGGGCATTGCGCGCCAGGGCGAAGGCAGAAAAATGCTGCATGGTCAGCGACCTTTCCAAACCGGCGCACGCTTTTCCGCGAACGCCCGCGCACCTTCCAGTTGATCCTCGCTGGCATAGAGCCTGGCCACCGTAGGGAACCCGCGCCGCATGATCTTGCCGATCGCATCGGCAAACTTCATGTCTTCGGTGTCTCGCATAACCTCCTTGATCGCGGCAAATACCAAGGGGGGCCCATCGGCAAGCATTCCGGCCAACTCATGAGCACGCGCCAGCAGGTTCGCGGCCGGCACCACTTCATTCACCAGGCCCCAGCGCGCCGCCTCCTGCACATCCATCCAGCGCCCGGTCAGCAGCAGATCCATCGCCACGTGATAGGGAATGCGCTTCGGCAAACGCAGCGTCGCCGCATCGGCCAAGGTCCCTGCCTTGATCTCGGGCAAGGCAAACCGCACGTGATCGGCCGCGATGATCATGTCGGCCGACAGCGCGAGTTCGAATCCCCCGCCCACCGCCATGCCGTTCAGCGCCGCAATCACCGGCTTGTTCAGCCCAGGCAATTCCTGCAACCCGGCAAAACCGCCCACGCCATAATCGGCATCCGGCGGCTCGCCCGCCGCAGCACCCTTTAAATCCCAGCCGGCGGAGAAAAACTTTTCTCCTGCCGCCGTCACGATCGCCACGCGCAGACCGGGGTCGTCCCTGAATTGCGCAAAAATCTCACCCATCTTACGGCTGGTGGCCGCAGAAATGGCATTCGCCTTCGGCGCATCAAGCACCACTTCCAAAACCGCGCCATGGCGGCTGGTGCGCAAAGTTGCCTCAGACATCGGTGAAGGCCCGCGATACACGCAGCAGCACATCCGCGGCCACCGCCCCGTGGCCCTCTGCGCACACCATCAAGGGGTTCACATCCAGCTCCTGCACATCGGCCGCGTTGGCGCACACAAAATCCTGGATGCGGAGGATCGCATCCAGCATCGCCGCCGTATCGGCCGCCGGGGCGCCGCGAAATCCAGGCAGCAGGCGCCCAACCCGCAGGCTGGCAATGGCCAACGCAATCTCCTCCCGCGCAGCTGGCATCAGCAGCACGCTGCGATCCGCTACCAGCTCCGCCAGCACGCCGCCCGACCCCAACAGCATATACAGGCCCAGCACCGGATCGCGCGCCACCCCGATGATCAGCTCGGCCACCACCCCTCGCACCATGCGCTCCACCAGCACTGTGCCAGTTAGCGATAGCAAAGTGTCGGCCGCGCTTTCTACATCCATCGCCGTATGCAGGTTCAGCCTGACAGCACCGGCCTCCGTCTTGTGCAGCAATGCGGCGCCGCACGCCTTCACCGCCACCGGAAAGCCGATTTCTGTGCCAACCGAAACGGCACCGGCCGCGCTGTCCGCCGTGGCGCCACGCGGCACCGGCACACCGGATGCGGCAAGCATCGCCTTGCCGCGCGCCTCCGAAACCGCAACAATCTCCGCCGGCAGTGCGGAGATCAGCGGCGACCCTTCGCCTGCGGCACGGCAATCCCCTGCCGCGGCAATCGCTTCCACGGCCTCCGAAATGCCGAACAGCGGCACCACACCTTGCGCCATCAGATCGTGGGCGCGCTGCTCAGGCAGGTTCTCCGGCAGGCTGGTGACCAGCGCGGCCCGCGCGCCCGTTAGTCGTGCGGCATCTTCCATCGCCAGTGCCGCCGGCTCCCACGCCGCCGGATCGCACTGATCCCCACGCGGAAAATCCAGGATCAGCAGATTGAGGTCGGCCCCGGCGCGCATCAGTGCGGCAAAAATCTGCCCCAGTTTGGCACGGTCGCCCCATCCAAATGTATGGTAATCGAGCGGGTTCGACACGTGAACCAGTTCATCGAGCGACTCCGCAAGTTCCGTCCGCACCGCGGGCGATAGCGGCGCAAAGTGCAGCCCGTGCCCGATTGCCTTATCGGCCATCAACGCGGCCTCGCCGCCGGAACAACTAAGGCTACTGATGCTCCGCCCAGGCAATCCGCCATGCACATGCAGCAGTTTGAGCGTTTCCAGCAGCGCCGCCACCGACTCGACGCGCGCTATGCCGATACGCCGAAAAAACGCGTCGACCACCGCATCGCCGCTAGCCATCGACCCCGTATGGCTCAGCGCAATGTCCGCCGCCGCCGCCGAGCGCCCGGTTTTCAGCGCCACCATCGGTATTTTTTGCGCATGCGCTCGCGCCACTGCCGCCGCCAGCGCGACCGGATCGCCCAAACCCTCCATATGCAGCCCGATCGCGGTTATGCGGGGATCGTCAAGCACCGCCTCGATCGCATCGGCATGGGTGATATCCGCCTGGTTGCCGAGCGTGATCAGGTAGCCAATCGGCAAGCCACGCCGCTGCATCGTGGCGTTCAGCCCGATATTGCCCGACTGCGTGATCACCGCCACGCCGCGCGCCACCTGGCCGCCACCGAACTGATCCGGCCACACCAGCGACCGATCAAGGTAGTTCAAAAAACCATAGCAATTCGGCCCAAGCACCCGCATGGCGCCGGCCGCCCTCACCAACGCATCCTGGAGGGCCCGCCCTGCCGCACCCTGCTCGGCATAGCCAGAAGCATAAGCCACCGCACCACCGGTGCCGATGCCGGCCAATTCCCCTGCAATCTCGATACTCGCATGGCGGTTCACGCCGATGAATGCCGCATCAGGCGCCCGCGGAAGGTCTTGCACGCGTGCAAAAGTCTTCAATCCCGCCACTTCGCCATGCCGCGGATGCACCGGCCAGATATCTCCCGCAAAACCTATTTTGCGTGCCTGCCCGATCAGCTCCACGGCAGCCTTGCCGCCGAGCACGGCCAGGCTGCGCGGCGCAAACAGCCGGGCAAGCGATCCGCACCGCGCCGCGCCTGTCGCCACATGGTTCATGCGCCGAGCGGCCTCAACAACTCACGCGAAATGATATGGCGCTGGATTTCACTGGTTCCATCCCAGATCCGCTCCACCCGGGCATCCCGCCACAACCGCTCCAGCGGCAGATCCTCCATCAGCCCCATGCCGCCGAAAATCTGCAGCGCCCGATCTGTCACGCGCGACACCATTTCAGACGCATAGAGCTTGGCTTGCGATATTTCCCGGTTGGCGGCCATCCCCTGATCCAGCCGCCACGCCGCAGCAAGCGTAAGATGATCCGCGGCATCGATCTCCGTGATCATATCGGCAAGCTGAAACGACACGCCCTGAAACTTGCCGATCGGCTGGCCGAATTGCCTGCGCTGCGCCGCATAACCCAAAGCCAGGTCAAACGCCCGCCGCGCGCGTCCGACGCACAGTGCAGCCACCGACAGCCGTGTCGCATGCAGCCACGTATTGGCCAGCGCAAACCCGGCCCCCTCCTCCCCCAAGACCTGTGCATCGGGCAGGATACAATCCTCGAAGGACAATATGCAGTTATGGTAGCCGCGATGCGACACCGATCGGTATCCCGGCCTGATCTCGAATCCAGGAGTGCCCCGATCCACCAGAAACGCCGTGATGCGCCCTGGCCCCGTGCTGACGAACACGATCACGAAATCCGCGATATCGGCATGGCTGATGAAATGTTTGGTGCCATTCACCACCCAGTCACCCCCCTGGCGGCGCGCGCTGCACTTCATGCCCCGCACATCGGATCCGGCATCCGGCTCGGTCATCGCCAGCGCATCCATCTTCTCGCCACGCACCGCCGGCAGCAGATAGCGGTCCCGCTGCTCTTCATTGGCGGCGCAGAGGATTCCGGAAGGCCGGCCCCACCACACGCCAAGCGCCATGCTAGCGCGTCCAAGCTCACGCTCCAGCAAAGTGAACGTCACGTGATCCAACCCGCCACCGCCAAAGGCGGCGGGAATATTAGGCGCATAAAAGCCAAGCGCCAGGATTTTCGCGCGGATCGACTCGCCTAGCGAGCGCGGCACCACCCCGGTGCGCTCCACCTCAGCCTCCAGCGGCAGCAACTCGCTTTCGATGAAGCCGCGCACCGTCTCTACCACCATCGCCTGTTCGTGGCTCAGCCCGAAATCCATGACATCAGGCCCCTTGCCAATGCCGGCTCACCACCGGCTCACCCGGCGGCAGCGTCGCATGGGCCAGCGCCACCTCGGCGATCCGCGCCAGCACGCTCGGCCCGAAAGGTGCGGCGCGCATTGTGGCCTTATCCACATGCAGCAACAGCAATTCAGTCATTGCCAAGATCCGCCCATCGGCGTCCCGCACCATTTCATGCCGCAGCCGCAACCGTTTTTCATCATGCGAGACCACGCGCGTGCCAATCCGCAAACCCCACCCTTCATGCGCTTCGGACAGGTAGCGAATATGCGCCTCCACCGTGTAAACGGATACGCGCTCCGTCTCCCTCACTGCCTGATCCAGCCCGACAAAATCATAAAACGCATCGGTCGCGTCGCCGAAAATCAGAACGTAATAGGGCTCGCTCATGTGCGCGTTGTAATCGACCCAATCCGGACGAACCGACGCGCGGTGAAGCCATAAGGGGCCCTGATCAGTCATCGGCCAGCATGCCGTGGCGCGTCTTGGCGCCGGCCACCGCCTCCATCACACTGATCAGCGCATCATCGCGATACCGTTCCAAATCGGCAATGCTGCGCGCACCCGCCTGGGCCTGCGTGCCGGCCACCATCCGGTCGATCAGCTCATCGGTCAGTTCCGGCGCTTCCAGCTTGGTCCAAGGCAATTTCAGCGCTGGGCCGAATTGCCGCAGCATATGCCGCATGCCTTCATCGCCACCTGCCATATGGAATATCATGCAGGTGCCCATGAAGCTCCAGCGCAGTCCGGGCCCGAACCGGATCGCATCATCCAGTTCATCTGTGGTCGCCACGCCTTCCGCCACCATATGCAAAATCTCGCGCCAGAGCGCCTCCTGCAGGCGGTCGCTGATATAACCGGGGATCTCGGCACGCACCCGAAGCGGCCGCATGCCGATCGCGCGGTAAAAGGCACTTGCTTCCACCAGCGAGCCATCCGCCGTCGCCTCGCCGCCCAACACCTCCACCAGCGGCAGCAGATACACCGGATTAAAAGGATGCCCTACCAGCACGCGCTCGGGGTGCCGGCACTCGGCAGCGAAACGGGTCGGCAGCAAGCCGGAGGAGCTGGAGGCAATCAGCACATCGGCCGGCGCCGCCGCATCCAGCTGCGCAAACAGCCGCCGCTTCAGATCCTCGTTTTCCGGGGCACTCTCCTGCACGAAATCCGCGGCCTCGACCGCCGCCTCCACCCGCTGCACAAAATGCAACCGGCCCTGTTCCGCGCTTTCCTTCAATCCCAAACGTACCAGCGCTGGCCAGGCATTCGCGATCTTCGCACGCATACGATCTTCGGCGCCTGCCCCCGGATCCCATGCCACTACATCGAGCCCATGCGCCAGGCACCGGGCCGCCCAGCCCCCGCCGATCACCCCGCCGCCAACCAGGCCGACAGTGCGTATCTTCCGCCCGGCGCTCATCGGGCGCGCAGCCCGAGCTTTGCCCGCGCTTCCCGCGGGGTCACCACCCGCGCGCCCAGCAGCCGAATAATCTCCACCGCGCGCTCCACCAAAGATCCGTTGGAGGCAAATACACCCTTATCCAGGTAAAGATTGTCCTCGAGCCCCACACGCACATGCCCGCCCAGCAGCACGGCCTGCGCCACCATCGGCATTTGCATGCGCCCGATGCCAAACCCAGCCCAGATCGCGCCGGGCGGCGCATTATCGGCCATCGCCTTCATCGATACCGTATCTGCCGGCGCCCCCCAGGGAATGCCCAGACAGAACTGCATCATCGGTGGCGTTTCCAGCAGCCCTTCCGATAGCATCTGCTTCACGAACCACAGATGCCCGGTATCGAAAATCTCCAGTTCCGGCTTTACGCCCAATTCACGGATCCGCGCGGCGCCCCGCCGCAGGTAATCGGGCGTGCTGATATAAATGGTGTTTCCGTCCCCGAAATTCAGGGTGCCGCAATCCAGCGTGCAGATTTCCGGCCGCAGCTTCTCCACATGCACCAGCCGTTCCATCGGCCCGATCAGATCGGTGCCCGGTCCGGCCACATAAGGCCGCTCATCAGGCCCAAGCTCGAAATCTCCGCCCATGCCCGCGGTCAGATTGATGATCACATCCGTATCGCTGGCGCGGATACGTTCCACCACTTCGGCATACAGCCCCACATCGCGGCTGAACTTTCCCGTTGCCGGATCGCGCACATGCATATGGGCGATCGTGGCACCCGCACGCGCCGCCTCGATCGCCGCATCCGCGATCTGCTGCGGCGTCACCGGGATGGCCGGGTGCTTGCCCACAGTGTCGCCGGCACCGGTCACCGCGCAGGTCACGATCACATCCCTGTTCATACTTACGACACTGCTCCATCAAACGCAGAAAGGTTTGTCGCTTTTCGTCAAGTCATTGAACGCAAGCGACATCAATATGGCCGTTCAAAAAGGTCTTTTCTTCAGAAAAGAACACATTTCGAAGTCTTAGAACTTCTTGATCGCCGTGATGCCTACCGTCAGCGGGCGGTAGGTGATGTCACGCAGGCCCGGCGAACCCACGACATCTTCGTAACGATACAGCGAAACATGCGTGTTCGTTACGTTGTCAATGAACAGTGAAACATCCCAGCCTTCACGCTTCCAGCCGGCACGTAGCGTGACAAAATTTGTGGCGGGTGCGTCGCGCGTATAAGGGTTATAGGAGAACGTCTCAGAATTGCCGGTACGATAGTAAGATCCGCCAAACTGGTCATCGAAGCGGGCATACCCGCCCGCATCCATCGGCAGTGCAAAATCCTCTTCTGCCGAGGCGGTAAATGTCCACAAAGGCGCCGGCAAGGGCTGGCCCGAACTCACGAGGATGTTGCCCGCTTCATTTACCGTGCTGGTATAATGTGCATCCGTCAGCCCGGCGGTGCCCGACAAGGTCAGCCCATGCCCCGCCAGCCATTCAGCCTGCAAATCGAACCCGCGACTGACCGCACTCCCGAGATTATCGGTAAAATAATACCCGCAATCCGGTAGCAGAACCTGCTGCTGGATCCCTGACCAGTTGATCCAGAACAGGCTTGCGTCCACCCTTAACGCGCCATCCAGATAGCTGCCCTTGGAGCCAACCTCATAGCTCCATACGTGATCCGAATTGAACGTGTGCGGCACATCGGTAATCCCAAGCCGCGCCAGATCGCCGGCGCAGGATACGATGCCAAGCACCGACTCATTCGCCCCGCCGATCCGGTAGCCCTTAGCGACAGTCGCGTAAATCATTTCGTTCGGCAACAACTGGTACGATACACTGAGCCGCGGCGTCACCGGCGTTTCCGACTTGCCTCCACCATACGATGTGGGTGCGCCCGGGCCATAAGGCCCATCCTGAAAATCCGTATAGCTATACTGGCTTCTCGCCACCCGAACGCCACCGGAAATTTTCAGCCCCGGGATCGGCTGGAAGGTTACATTGCCGAACCCAGCGAGATCCTTCTCGTCCACCGTGATGTTCTGCAGATATGAGTATTTCCCGTCGACAGGCGCCTCGCCAAAGTAGTTCAGTGAGTTGCCTGGCGTCTGGTAATAGAATTCGGACAAGTAATTCGCCACCTCATCGAACGGTTCGGCAAAGCTGCTCTCGTCGCTGGATTGGTTGTCCTGGTAATAGGCGCCCACCGTCCAGGAAAACAGGCTGTCCGGTCGGTCGTCGGAGCTGAACCGCATCTCCTCCGTCCAGTCATGCTGCCGTTCCTGATAGGTGCCCACGGAAAGATAGTCTGGCACACCAGGGATGACGATCCCATTATTCGGCAAAAGACCGGAGAGTTCATACGAGGTCGCATCGAACCGGTCGTCGCTGGCCCGCCGGAAATACGACGTGACCGTCTTGAACGAGAACTCACCGAAATCATACGCAATATCCAGGCTCGGCAGAACAAACGTATCTGTGTGCGGCTGGCCTATCTGTGCATATTCGGTGAAGGCCGGCGCAGGCTGCGTCGTGGCGAAAGGCGGCCCGTCCTCCCACGAAAAATCACGATCATCGGTATGGACCCGCTGATAGAACAAAGCCGGCGTAATCGCCAAATCCTCGATCGGCTGGGCCAGGAAGGCCAGCCGGGCGACCGTCGAGTTTGCGCTGTTCGCATTGCGCGCCGCCACCTCGCCGGTGACCGGGTCGACCCGATCGATATACCCGCCATCCACCCGGTCCCATATACTCGCGCGAAAGCCAAGCTTATCCGCCAAGATCGGCCCACCAACCGCGCCACCCAACTCATAGCTCGGCGCGCCGCCATAGGTAAAACCCACCTCGCTACGAAAATACCCGGTGTAGGTCGTAAGGCTTGGCGTCGGGGTAATGAACCGTACCGTACCGCCCTCCGACCCCGCGCCGAACAGCGTGCCTTGGGGGCCGCGCAGCACCTCCACCCGGTCCAAATCGAAAACCTTCGGGTAAGGGTTCGAAGAAACAATCTCCTGCCGCGCCTGCACGGGGGTCTCGTCGATGTAAACCCCCGTCGTCTCCGCCCCGGTATCGGAGGAAATACCGCGTATCGAAATATTCGTATCGCCAAGCTCGTTCGATGTCTGCAGTTGCAGCCCCGGCACCAGGCGCGCGATATCCTTCACATCGCGCACGCCCTGCTTGTCCATCTGTGCCTTGCCAAGCGCGGTGATGCTGATCGGCACCCGACTCAGCTTCTCGGAGCGCTTCTGCGCCGTTACCACGATCTCTTCGATTCTTGGCTTGGCGGCGCTGGCGGAGCCGGCATTTTGCGCGCGTGAACCGTATAGGGGCGACGTACCCAACGCCGCAGAACTCATCAACAGGTAAGCGAGCCGCCGCCGGCGCGGCCGCTTTACCCTATGCTGCACACGGCCCCGGCTTCCCCCTCCGCCCATTGCCCAATATTACCCTTTCATGTCGCGAGTTTCTGGCTCTTTGCTTCCGCCAAGGTTGCGTCAACCGCGCGTTCAAATCCGCGCCTGGTATCGGCCAGACACACATCATCATGGGCCGCGCACATAAACCATGGCTCGCGCGAATCCGGTTCGCACAACACCCCATGATCGTGCAGATGTTGCGCCAGCGCATTATAGAAGGCGTAGTCGCTACTTTTCCAGTCCCGATAGGTGCGCGGCGGATTTGCCGCAAAATAAAGTCCGCTCATCGACGGATGGCCGACAAAACTATGGGCAATGCCGCGTGCGCGCAGGATCGAGCTCATTGCCTCGCGCAGCTTTGCCCCATACGCGGCCACACGATCCAGCGCATCTGTCTCCTCCAGAATCTGCAAGGTACGATCTGCCGCCGCAAGCGAGATCGGGTGCGCGGTGTAGGTGCCGCCATGCGCCACCCCTTGGCCCAGCTTGCGCATGATGTCGGTGCGCCCGGCCAGGGCCGAAATCGGATACCCGTTCCCCATCGCCTTGGCGAAAGTACACAGATCGGCCTTGACGCCATACAATTGCTGCGCACCGCCACGTGCCACCCGAAACCCGGTCTTTACCTCGTCAATGATCAGCAGCACACCATATTTGGTGCAAAGATCACGCGCCGCGCGCATGAATTCCGGCTCGGCGGCGATTCCCAGGCAATTACCCATGATCGGCTCAATCAATAGGCAGGCAATGGAATTGCCGTGCTTTCGCAACACCGCCTCCAATCCGTCCGCATCATTGGCCTGCACGAAATGCGCAAAGCTGCGCGAACTGACCGGCACGCCCTGGCTGTAGGGCTGCACCTCGGGGTCGCCGATCTGGTTCCAGGCTTGCATCGGCACATGCCACATCGCCGCATCGAATAGCCCGTGGTAGCTGCCCTCAAGCAGAATATAATCATCCCGGCCGGTAAAGGCACGCGCGAGCCGCAGCGCCGCCATCACCGCTTCGGTCCCGGAATTCGAGAACCGAACCAGTTCGGCGGCAGGCACCATGCGGCTGATCCGCTCGGCGACGGAAAGCTCAACCTCGGTGGAAAGCGCGAATACGCCACCGACCGCCATGCCGCGCAGGGCCGCCTCATCAACACGGGGTTCCGCATAGCCCAGAATCGCCGGGCCATAGCCCAGCCGGTAATCTATATAGGTATTGTCATCCAGATCCGTGATCCGGCCGCCGCGGCCATGCTTCACGTAGATGGTCTTTTCTTCGCCCCAATACCGAAAGTTCGAGGCGACCCCAAGCGGCAACCGCTGCACCGCCCGCTTGAAATGCGCCTGGCTCTTCTCGCAGCTTCTGCTCATCGCCTCTGCCTTTACAGCCCGTAACCATATTATCCGGCTCGTGGCTGGCGGTCCAGATAAATTTATATGGCCATTCAATTTTGCTCCGGGATCGGCCATCGCAATAGCCGCCACCCGGACCGAGCCGGACGGTGAGGCACTAATCCGCTCTTTTCCAGGTCAATGTCGACCCTAAAATATTCCCAGCCCTCGCAACGCAGCGAGGTTCGAAGCTCCTCTATATCCCTATTCAAAACTCGCTAACGTATAGCGCGACCGTGACCCTCCTGGCCGAAACTTTGTAGGCCGTCGAAACCAAGCCACGCGACAAACGCGGCGAGGCCAGGGCCGCTCTCGCCCTCAGCGCACCCCCGAAACGACATGCCCATCTGGGTCGATTCGATAATGCGCACATCCTCCCCTTCCCACACGCGCGCAATCCGTGTTGCTAGAAAGAACATCGAGCGGAAAACCCGGTCCGCGGGCGCCACCTGGTAGCGCCGCACGCGTATCCGGCTGTGCCCCAAACCCAGCGGCAGAACCTGCCTGATCGTCACACCGTCCGGCCGCGTCTCCACAAACAGATTGGGCCAGATCAGCCGCCGCTCCACGTCGCTGGCGGCCTCCGCCAACGACGCGTAGAGCCGCTTGAAAGCCCCCCCATCCAGCCCACCGATGGCGAAAGATCGAGTGACCGAGCCCGGCGCCTCCTCATGCATACGTAGCGAACCTGCGCCAAAGCTGCGCATCGACGTATCGATATATGTATCGGCCCAGTGCTCCATCACCAGCTTCCAGTCGGCCGCGACATCCCATATCTCGCAATGGCCGACCGAACAAAGCCCTGCCAATGAAATCCGCGGCGCCACATCCTCGATCTGCGCCTCATGACCCACGAAAATCGCACAATTTTCGATTTTGACCGCCAGAACATGCAGTTTCCCGCCGATGCGCCTTGCCCCGTCCAACCCATATACCGCGCCATCGGCCGGACAGACGATATCCTTGGGCAGGCAACCCGACTCTCCAGCGACGAGCGCATGGGGCCGATGCAGGCAGGTATTGACGAAACCGCCTACCGCGCCGTCGGCATTTCGCACGATCAGAACCCGCCCGACAGCCGAGCTCCAGGCCACATAATCTCCGATCTGCATGACATCCGCGGTACTGCACGCGAACTGCCAGCTTCGCCGGAACATGGCCAATTCCGGCTCCAGCACGTGGCCCGACTCAGAAGCCGCCATCGCAACGCGATCGCTCCGGCGGGCTTGCGGTGCGGCGTGCCCCGAAAAGACCGAACGCAAATACGCCCGGCAGCGTCTCTTCGCCGCCGCCCTGTCAACATCGGCCTCTTCTTGGAAGGCAATGTCCTGCCACATCATCTCGAGGCAACCGATCAGCCCGAGGGCGATCGCATCGGCATCCAGATGCGACAACCCCGTGGCATCGATCTCGCGGGCCACAATTTCCTGCACCAGCCCCGCGAATGCCACGTCGCGCTTGCCGCAAATCTCGAAATACTCACGGCGAGAACTCGACTCACCCCAGAACGAATACCAAACCGATACTTTGCGTGCACTCGCCAGATCCGGATCAAGATAGAGCTCGATCAACCGGTCCAGCGCCACCAGCGGCCGGTCGCGCAACGCCGCCAGCGGCTCCAGCACACGCGTCTCGAACTCCACGGCAAGATGTTCCAGCGCCGCCACCAGCAACGCCGCCTTGGTTTCGAAGTAGAAATTGACGATCCCCGGCGACATGTCGGCGATTGACACTACCTTGTCGATCGTCGTCCGCGAGGGCCCGTGCTGATGCAGCGCCGTAATACAAGCATCGATCAGCTTCAGCCTTTGCCGCGCGCGCGAAAGCCGTTCGCCCGGCCTAGGCTCCTGTAAAACGGCTTTTGCCATGGTCAGCCCTGCAGCCCCGAGGCGCCAGCGCCTCTCATTCGCCTGTCTTGATACGTGTCCAGCTCCGCGTGCGAAGCCTTTCCGTGGTGGGGCCCACTTCCAGGCTCTGATAGAGCCGGGCAGCTATCGCCGCATTCGGGTAGATAGCCGGGTTGTGCAGAATGTCGGGGGTCACGAATTTGTTCGCCGCCAGATTATCGTTGCCGTACCGTATTTGATTGGTTGTCGCCGCGATGACTTGCGGATCGAGCATATAGTTCAGGAATTTATAAGCCTCTTCCACATGCGGCGCCCCGGCGGGGATCAACCATGCATCATACCAGATATTTGCCCCCTCCTTCGGCACCGTGAACGCCAAATGGATGGTGAGCCCCGCCGCTTTCGCCCGCGCCGTTGCCGTCTCGTAATCGCCGGACCAAGACATTGCAATGCACAGATCCTTGTTTGGCAGGGCGTTCATGAAGGCCGCCGAGTCGAATGTCCGTACATACGGCCGCACCGCCAATAGAAGCTTCTCCGCTGCCGCGTAATCCTCCGGCTTCTGCGTATTTGGATCCAAATGCAGGTAGTTCAGCGCCAGCTGCAACACATCCTCTGCGTTGTCCATGAAACTCACGCCGCAATCGGCGAATTTTGAAATGATCTCCGGCTTGAAGATCATATCAAGGCTATCCAGCGGGGCGTTTGGCATGCGCGCCTTGATCATGTCCACATTATAGGCAAAACCGTTTACCCCATGCAGGTAGGGCACCGCATGGGCATTGCCCGGATCAAACTTCTCCATCAGCTTCAGGATAGCCGGATCCAGATTTGTCCAGTTGCTCAACTTGCTTTTGTCGATCGGCTCATAGGCCCCCGCCTTGATCTGCCGGCTGAAAAAATCGGTGGAGGTCGTGACCAGGTCATACCCCGAATCGCCCGACATCACCTTTGCCTCCAACGCCGAGTCGGAATCATACGTGTCGTAAACCACATTGATCCCGGTCAGCTTCTCGAACCCAGGTATCGCACCCGACCCGATATAATCTGCCCAGTTATAGATATTCAGCTGACCATCCCCTGCCTGGGCGGTCGCAACACAGGCAGCGAGCAGCATCGGCACCAGCCCAAAATACGTCAGCAAGCCAGCCCGCATTGCTCTTCCCCCGGCGCCCCAAAGCCCGTCGATTTTTCACTGGCTGATGCTATTGAACCGAGCCGCGCGTCGCAACGCCCTTGCCGGGAAATCCTCCCGCCCGTGTCGCACAGGATCAAGCGAGCCGCGTGGCGCGCGTTCATAATACGATTGCTATCAGGATATGGCCGCCATTTGGTTGGAGAGGCTGGATAATGACAATGCTGAGCGTACAGAGCGGCCCTAACAGTTTCACCCTCACCCGCGAGAATGGCCACGTCATGCGCATCCATCCGCTTTGGCTCCGCGAACGCTGCACCGACCCATCCAGCAGGGATGCCACCACCGGCCAGCGCCTGCGGAACCCCTCCGAGCTGGTGCCGCACCCGACCATCGAAAGTGTCCGCCAATCCGCCGACGGCGCCTTCCACATCCGCTTCAATGACGGGGCAAGCGGCAGCTTCACCACAACCGATCTCCTCGCTGAATTGCCCCACCCCACCGACCCCTCTCTGCTCGAACCGTGCCCGTGGTCCGCCACCGGCACGAATCCGGCCGCCTTCGCATGGCCCGATCTCAGCGACGACGGGGTGTGCCATCGCGCCCTCCGCTCATACCTCGCCGAAGGCTACATCATCATCTCGGGCGTGCCCTGCGAACACGGCGCCGTGTTGAACGTCGCCCGCCGCTTCGGCTACACGCGGGAGACAAATTTCGGCACCCTGTTCGATGTGCGCTCTCTACCTGGCGCGTGCGATCTCGCCTACACGGCGCTGCATCTCGACCCGCACACCGACAACCCCTATCGGCACCCTGTCCCGGGCATTCAGTTGCTCCACTGCCTGGTCAACGAAACCGAAGGCGGGCTCTCCACGCTGGTCGATGGCCTGGCGGTAGCGGAACACCTCCGCAGCACTGCGCCCGACGATTTCGCTGCCCTCACCCAAACACCGGTCTGCTTCCGCTACATCGACCCGACCACCGAACACACCGCCTACGCCCCCATACTCGCTCTCGATACACGGGGCGTTTTCACTGCCATTCACCACAGCCCTAGGCTCGATTTCGTGCCGCTTCTCCCCTTCGAGGAACTCGATCTTTTCTACGGCGCACGCCGCAGGCTCGATCACCTCCTGCGGTCCGACCGGTTCGAGCGCCGCTTCCGCCTGGCCGACGGCGAGCTGATGATGTTCGACAACCGGCGCCTTCTCCACGGCCGAACCGCTTTCGATCCCGCAACCGGACTGCGCCACCTCCAGGGCTGCTATATCGATGCCGATGGGCCACGCAGCCTCTATCGCGTCCTCTGCAGGAAATTCTGATGGAACCGGTAAAATTCCGCCGCATGGCCGATGGAACCGCGGCGGAATACCGCAAGCTTGACGTGCTGGAACGCCAATACGCCGCCCAACTTCCTGCACGCCTGCTCACCGCCCTGCAAAAACTCGATGGCTCGCTGGAAGGCTACCTGGTCACCCGCCTGGACCATTCATTGCAGGCGGCAACCAGGGCTGAGCGTGACGGCGCCGATGAGGAACTCATCGCGGCCGCCCTTCTGCATGACATCGGCGACGACCTCGCCCCTTGGAACCACGCCGCCTTCGCCGCCGAAATTTTACGCCCGTATGTTCGCCCCGAGGTCACCTGGATTGTCGAAAAGCACGGCATCTTCCAGAACTATTACTACGCCCACCATACCGGCGGGGATCAGCATGCCCGCGAACAATACCGTGGCCATGCCTGGTTCGAAAGCTGCGCTGCCTTCTGCGAGAACTGGGATCAATCGTCATTCGATCCGGATTACGCCACCCAGTCACTCGATCACTTTGCGCCGCTGATCGCCGATCTGTTCAACAATAAAAAATACGTGCTCTTCTAAGTGCAGTGGGGCGCGGTACCGCCCCCGCCGCAGAGACGGCACCGCTGGTTCGGCAGGTAGCGGGTACCCCCAGTGCCGAGCACAGACGGCCAGGATCGCACCCTTTGTCGAAAAATGGCTCTCGGCCCATGCACACATAAAACGCGACGCCAGCTACGATCATGACCCGGAAACCGCCGCCGCTTCAGCACCCCGCCTGGCTAGAGCATCCAACCCCGCGCCGTCCCCAGCCGCCGAAAAATCGTCGTCACCCGAAACCGGTGATTGGTGCTCTTCACCATGCCGATCACCGCCTCGATGCACCATTCATCCTTGCGGTACATCGGTAGAACTTGGTCCAGCCACACCACGCGTGCGCCTGCCTCCATTCCTTTCGCCAATGAGCGCATCACCACATTGCGCTGCACCATCGTCGTTTGATACCGCTCCGCATCCTCCACGCTGTAGGGCGGATCGGCCAGCACCAGATCATAGGCCGCTAGTGGCACCGACCCCAGATCATGGGCGTCGGCCACAAAAGTCGGCTGCATCGCCGGGTTGCTATCGACGGTATCGCCAGGCATCGCCGCCAGATCGACTTTTCCGGAAAACACATGCAGAACGCGTGATCGGTCTGGAAACAGCGCCGCCACGCGCTTCAGATATCCCGCCGGATACCCCCCGTAATATCCAGATTTCACGCGATAATCGTTGCCCATGATCCAGGTGCCAACCACCCGCCCGTCCCCGCTGATAAAGAGGCTCCTCGGAAACCCTGTCAGCCTGCAATAATTCTCTATCCGCTCAGTCCAATCCATCGCCGCGCGATCTCCCCGAATACGGCCCTTCTACAAACCGCACCGAAGCCGCGTACAGAAAAATCGCATGTGGTGGATGCGCGAGGTGCAAAGCCGCCTGGCAATGTATCACCTGGCCGCACGCTCGCAAAAACACAATGAACCTCCGCCACGGGGGGCACGCGCTACTCCAGCGGGCGGGCCTCGTCAGGCAGCATGATCGGGATGCCATCCCTGATTTTGTATGCCAGGCCCGCCTGGCGGCTGATCAGCTCGCCTGCCGCCCTGTCGTACTCGAGCGGCCCCTTGGTCACCGGGCACACCAGGATTTCCAGCAGCCGTGGGTCCAAACCCACGCTCTCGCGCATACCATCCCCCATGGCTCAGCTCGGCCTGGATTTGGTATCGGATTCGTGCACCGACATGCGCAGCAGCGCCAGCAGGTCGGCCGCCCGGTCCGCCTCGGTCGGCGCCTCAAGCAGGGCCTGCTTCTCAGCATCGTCGAACGGGCAAAGCATCGCCAGCGTAGTCACCAGCATTGCCTCCGGCATCCGCTCGATCGCATCCCAGTTCGCATCGATCTGGTGCATATGAAAGAACGGTTTCAGCGCGTCGAGCAGCGCCGCCCGGTCAAGCCCCGACCGCCCCCCAAGCGGCGACAAATCTGCCTTGAACGGTGAATAATCCCCTATCACCCGGCGATACCCATGGCGGATTGGCAGCTCCTCCGTTACCCGGAAGCGTGACACCCCAGTCAGCGTAATCAGGTAGCGCCCATCTTCCGTCTCCGAAAAATGCGAAAGCCGCCCGAGGCAGCCGATCTGGTATAGGCTCGGCCCATTCGGCGCCCGCGGCGCATGCACGTTCGGCTGGATCATCCCGAACATCCGCCCCGCCGCCAGGCTGTCATCCACCATCGCGAGGTAGCGCGGCTCAAAAACGTTCAGCGGCAGCCGTCCATGGGGCAGCAGCAGCGCCCCCGGCAGGGGGAAGATCGCAAACTCAGTCGGCAGGTCCGACTGCGTCGGGTTCAGCAAGCTCATCATGGCCCTTATGCGAACAGAAGGGCAGAAAGTTTTCGCCGCGCCGCCATGGTCGCGGCATCGTCAAACCCCCAGGCCTCGAAAAATTTCAGCAGCTGTTGCCGCGCCCCATCCTCATTCCAGGCCCGATCGCGCTTGACGATCTCCAACAGGGCGTCGGCCGCCTCCGCCCGCTTGCCGGAGGCATTCAGCGCAGTCGCCAGCTCATACCGCGCCTGATGATCGTTGGGATCGGCCTGCAGCCGGCGCGTGACCGCCCCGATCTGCCCTGCCGCACGCTTGCCCTCGGCTGCCAAGGCCACAGCGCTGCGCGCGCCCACAACCTCGGCATGCTCGGCGATCTTCGGCGGCACCTGTGCCAGCGCATCCTGGGCCTGATCTTCGTCGCCCATCGCCAGCAGCGCCCGCACCAGCCCACCCCACCCCTCAGGGCTTTCCGGATCTTGGGACAGGATGGCCGAGAACCCATCCGCCGCGACATCGGCCTGCCCTGCCTCCAGCGCCGCCTTCGCCTCGGCCAACAGGTCGGCCGCCGGCATCGACCCGCCGGCCAGCTTCAGCAGCGCCTCGACAAACCGCTTGATCTCGCTTTCGGGCAGTGCGCCCTGAAAAATATCGGCGATCTGCCCCTGCCAGAACGCGGCGACCGTCGGCACCGATTGCAGCGGCAGCCCGAGCTGGGCCAGTTGCTGCACAAGCGACTTGTTCTTGTCGATGTCGATCTTAACGAGCTTCAGCCGGCCCTGCGCCGCCAGCGTCACCCGCTCCAGCGCTGGCGTCAGCTGCTTACACGGCCCGCACCAGGTGGCCCAGAAATCCACCAGCACCGGCACCTGCCGCGACGCTTCGATCACATCCTGCATAAAGGTCCGCTGATCGCCATCGACGATCATCGCCCCTCCTGGCGACGCCCCGCCGGAGCCGGCACTTAAAGTCCGCCCCGCCGCCGGCATCGCCCCATGGCTCGCTCCGGGCGACACGCGCGCCCCCCCGGCCTCTCCTGCCGGTTTCTGACCGATGATGTAGTCCATAGTGGCGTATCCCCTGGTGCTCTGCGCAGGCCGCACTCTAACATGTTGCGCACCGCCCGCGCTGCAACCTGTAGGTCCCTACGCCCCAGCCGCAAAGCCCCACCCACCCAAGATCAGCCCCGCCCGCCCGGCCCCATCTTGCATTCCGCCCCCCGCCAGACTAATCACCCCCTCTCGCAGGAGCGCGGGCGTAGCTCAGGGGTAGAGCACAACCTTGCCAAGGTTGGGGTCGAGGGTTCGAATCCCTTCGCCCGCTCCAGATTTTCTCAATGGAATCAGAGTGTTAAAGCGGCCCTTCGAGGCCGTTTTTTGCTTCCCCGCCCATCGGGTCGGCGCCGGGGAAGCACCGGGGAAGCAGCCGGCATCATGCCGCGGGATAAGACCGGCGGCATTTGGCTCGGGCGATACGGCCATTTCACGCGGCTCGGCGCGACCGGCATGCTCTGTCGGG
>Ga0116226_10000056_pt1 | contig 78135 bp, 68 predicted proteins | sample S1TSphfallax_FD_89692 | JGI IMG/M metagenome (GOLD analysis project Ga0116226, IMG submission 89692) | Host-associated microbial communities from peat moss isolated from Minnesota, USA - S1T2_Fa - Sphagnum fallax MG | ecosystem: Host-associated > Plants > Peat moss > Unclassified | place: USA... | reverse complement strand
CGCTCGCCTGGCTGCGGCCGCTCGCCGCGCTGCTGATCGACGCACGGCCCGACCTCGTTTTGCGCAGCGCCAGCCTCACCGGCCACGCCCGCCTCGCCCCAAACCACCTTGGCGTGCGGGAAATGGCGGGCCGGCTGGATGGCGCGAAGGTAACCGGGGCTTTCGATCTCACCCTTGGCGCACATGCCCGGCTCGAAGCCGATGCCAGTTTCGAACATCTTGCCGTCGACGATTGGCTGCACGGCGTGACCCTGCGGCCCGGCACCAGCCTGGAGGAAGCCGCGAAACCTTTTATCGGTGTCGAGACCGATCTGCACTTGAAGGCGGCCACGGCAAGCTGGTCCGGCCAGACCCTGACCGGGCTGGTTCTGGACGCCGCCACTGGCGCGGGTGGACTGACCGTGAACAAGGCGGCGGCCTCGCTCCCCGATATCAGCGTCGCGTTCTCCGGTACGCTCGCCGCCGACGGGCACATTACTTCGGGCCGCGCGCATGCTTCTGCCCCGGACGCCGCGAAACTCTTCGCGCGGCTTCCGCCCAACTGGCGCTTTGGCCCCGCCCTCTGGCAGGGCCCGGCCGAATTTTATGCCGCGGCCGATGGCCCGCCCGGCGCCCTCGGCCTGCAACTGCGCGCCGATCTGGCCGACCTGGTTCTGGAAGCCGACCAGCATCGCGACACGGTGGCCGGTACCGCCGAAACCACGCTCACCCTGCGCCACCCCGGCACTCCGTTTCTGATCGAGAGGCTTGGCTTGCCGGGCGCCGAACCCTGGCTGGGCGCCGGCTCGTTCGCCCTGCTCGCCCATGTGCAGTCGGCCCCAGGCACTGTTAGCTTCAATGACGTCTCGATCGACGCCGCCGACCTGCACCTGCACGGGCATGGCAAGGCCGAGACCCGCGATGGCGAGAAATCCCTCAAGCTGGATGTAACGGCCGACCAGCTTCCGCTTCCCGGCTGGGCCAGCCTCAAGACACTGGGTTGGCCACTATCGGTCATCCCGGGGGGCATCAGCGTCCAGGTGCATCTCGCCGCCAACAGCGTCACGATCGGTGGCTATCCCTTCGCCCAGAAATTGGGCGCCGATCTCAGCGCGGCACAGGGCAATTTATTCGTCGATCTGCCCAGCGCCAACGTTTCAGGCGGCACGCTCTCCGCCCAGGCAGCGCTCGATTCCACCGGCAAGCCGATGCTGGCCGCGGTGCGGGCCACCTTGGCCAAGGCGATCATAGATGGCCCGCTTTCGCCCACGCCGATCGCCATCGACGCCGGCACCGCCAATCTCGAGGCCGATCTCACGGCTTCGAGCGCTGCTGCCCCAACCTTGCTGGCCAGCCTGTCCGGTGACGCGCAACTGACGTTGCAAGCGGCCCAACTTTCCGGGCTGGGATTGCCAACCCTCAACCAGCTTCTTGTTGCCCACCCGGCACCACACGGTGACGCGCTACGCCGGGCCCTTACCTCCGGTGAAACCGCCGGACTGTCGGGTAGCGTCGATATTGTCATCGATCAGGGCAACGCAACGCTGCACGACGCAATTCTCGGCTCAACCGAAGGCAGTCTGTCGGTAGGCGGAAAGATACTGGTGCCCGCGGGCACGATGGATGTTGACATCGGCGTTTCACCCGCCTCAGCCAGCACCCAGCACTTTCGTGTCCGTCTCGCTGGCACGGGTGCCGACATCAGGCCGGCCGTCGATCTCGGCACGTATCAACCTGGTGCGCAAAAGACTGAGAAGCATTCTAATCGAACGCGCCATCGTCGCTAAGTGTGTGTTCTTTGATGAAGAAAAGGAACACGCTTTATGTCGGCGGCCCTCAATCCTGACCGATGCTACCCTTTTTTCTCCCTCCCCCCCTTGAATGGATGTCCGGAGTGGGAGTTTTGACATAAATCATTCATTTCGGCGCTGATATCAGCTAGACGACGGCTTCTCTCCATAGATCGCGTAAGCAAGTTTCAAAAGCCGCTCGGCAGGGCGGCGCAATCCAGATCGTTCCGCATCCTGCGCCAAGGTGAGCAGCTGATCGGCAAGCATCAGAGGGCTGATGGATGTTTGCGTTGCAAACGCGGCAAGGCTAGGCGTGGACATTTGGTTTTCTCCACAGGTGCACCCGTTTTCGGGGTGACATGATCTTGCGATGCCTCCCTTAACTAAAGGTGAATCACGGCGGCGGTTTGGTGGGAAACGCGTCTTGGGTCGCGCACAGGGCGGCCACCCGAAGCGCTGAAGCCAGCTTCTTTGCCGGTGCCCGGCCGGTATCAATCCTCGCCACCAGGGCTGCGAGCGTGGTGCCCTTGCCTGCTGCCATATCTTCCAGCACACGCCAAAATTCCGGCTCCAGCGCGATACTGGTCCGGTGCCCCGACAGCGAAAAACTGCGCTTTTTCAGCACGCCAGGCTCTGCGCCGCCCAGCAAGCGGCCTCCGCCACCACCGGATCGGCATCGCCGGTTAGCCCCCTTGCCACCGGAAGGAGCGCGGCGCTGCCCGAATTGCCGATCGCGATCAGCACGTTGCGCACAAATCGGTTCCGCCCGACCCGCTTCACCGGCGACCCCGCGAACAAAGCACGGAACGCCATGTCATCAAGCTCCGCCAACATCTCGAGCCGCGGCGCCGTCAGGTCATCGCGTGCCAGGAGTTTCTCTTCGGCACCCGGTTTGGCAAACCGGTTCCAGGGGCAGACAGCCAGGCAATCATCGCACCCATAAATCCGGTTGCCCATCAACGGCCGCAGTTCGTGCGGGATCGGCCCGTGATGTTCGATGGTAAGATACGAGATGCACCGCGTCGCATCCAGCCGGTATGGCGCGGGGAACGCATCCGTCGGGCATATTTTTAAACACCGCTCGCAGGTGCCGCATCGGCCGCCTTGGTCGGCCGAGCGCGGCAGGTCAAGCGTGGTAAACACCTCACCCAGGAGCAGCCACGACCCGTGCGCCCGCGAAACCAGGTTGGTGTGCTTGCCCTGCCAGCCGAGCCCCGCCTGCTCCGCCAGTGGCTTCTCCATCACCGGTGCCGTATCTACAAACACTTTCGCTTCGCCGCCAAAACGGCTGACCACGAACTGCGCGAGATGTTTCAGCTTGCCCTTCATCACCGCGTGGTAATCACGGTTGCGGGCGTAAACCGAAATGTTGCCGCACTGTGCCTCGCCCAGTGTCGCGAGCGCATCTTCCGCCGGCGCGTAGGAGAGCCCGACGGCAATCACAGTCCGCGCCTCCGGCCAAAATGCCTGCGGGTTGCTCCGTTCATCAAACCGTGTTTCCAGCCACCCCATTTCGCCGTGACAGCCGGCGTCCAGAAATGCGCGCAGCCCCGCGCGCGCCTCCGGGCCTAGCCGGGCTGGCGCATAACCGACCGCGGCGAACCCCAGTTCCAGCGCCTTGTCGCGTATCCGGCCGACCGCCGCCTCAGCCCCGGCCACGATAGCCCGGCACGCCCTGATCGGGGATCCAGACGCCGGCGGGTGCCGGCCCGCTCTGCCAAAATACGTCGATCGGGATGCCACCCCGAGGATACCAGTAGGCACCGATGCGCAACCAAGCGGGTGCCAGCACATCCACCAGCCGGGTCGCGATCTCCAGCGTGCAAGCCTCGTGAAATGCCCCGTGGTTCCGGAAACTACCCAGATAGAGTTTGAGCGACTTGCTCTCCACGATCCAGGCATCCGGCACGTAGTCGATCACGATATGGGCGAAATCCGGTTGTGCCGTGATCGGGCAGAGCGAGGTGAATTCCGGCGCGGTAAACCGAACCAGATAGGCTCTTCCGGCATGCGGCGCCGGCACGCGTTCCAGATTCGCGTCGGCCGGCGAGGCTGGAAGCGGCGTCGATTGGCCAAGCTGCGTGAGGGTCATGCGCGTATTGTAATGTCAGAAACGACCTTGAGCAGTGCCCACATCTAATCGCCCCCGCTCTTGGGCCGGGCGGCCTGTAGCCTCACGCGGCCAGGCTCGCCACGTGCCGGCTCCGCCGCCGCGCGGCCGCGCAGCAGCGCCGGCACGAAGATCAGGCTCGTGGCCAGCGTGCAGCCGAGGCTGATCAGCAACAGGGTGCCCATGCTGGCCGTGCCCGGATGGGCGGAGACGGCCAGTGAGCCGAAGGCCGATCCGGTTGTCAGCGCCGAGAAAATCACCGCGCGGGTGGTGGCCGAGGTCAACCTTGGGCGTTCGCCGGCGCGCGCGTTCATCACGAAATATATGTTGAACGACACGCCTACGCCCAACAGTAGGGGCAGGGCGATGATATTGGCGAAATTCAGGCTCATGCCCGCCAGTACCACAACAAACACGGTCATCGCGGCCGACACAAGCAGCGGCGCCAGAACCAGCGCCGCATCCACCGGCCTGCGCAGGGCGGCCAGCAAGATCACCGCGATCGCAACCACCGCCCCGATCGCCGCCCGCCGGAACGCTTCGATGATGGTATCGGCCGTCGAGACGATCGTCACCGCCGCCCCGCCCGCATCGGGGGCCACGCCGCGCACCTCCGCCACGAAACGCCGCAGCACATCGCTATCCACGACCGAAGCTCTTGGCACCACCTGCAGCCGCGCGGCGCCGCCCGGCTCGACATAGTCGCGCGCGATCGCCGCCGGCACATCCGACACGGTCACCTTCTGCGCCGAGAGCACCAACCGGAGCTTGTCGAGCATCAGCGGCAGAAACTGCACTAGCGCCTGGTTCGCCCCAAGCACGGTCGAATCGGGTGCATGCGCCAACAAAGCGAGCTCGACCGCGATCCGCGCCAGCGGATCGTCCGCCGGCAATTTCGGCAACGCACCCCGCAATTGGCTCAAGCATTTCTCCGCGGCCGCCCGCAGCGCCGCCGCGTCGGGTGCAGGCGGCAGCGCGCCCGCGCTCAACACCGGCGCCAGGATGCCCGAGGCATCCGCGATCGCCGCCAGCTTGGGCGTTTGATCGCCCGGCATGAAACTCTGCAGCCCGACCACGTGATCCACGAGCTTCAGTTTTTGCAACGGTGCCGCCAAGGCGGCTGCCCCGGCCACGCTCGGGCGCACGATGTCGATGGTGAACGGGTTGGTCACCGGATTATCCAGCAAATGCAGCAGCGTGCGCATCGCCTCGCTATTTTGCGGCTTGGTATGCAGCGTATTGCTGTCGAAACCGAGTTTTTGGGTAAGGCCCGCCCCCGCCAGGAACAGCAGGCCAAACACGGCAAGGATCGGCAGACGCAGCCGCCCAAAAAACCGGTCGAGCGGTGCCAGGCCCAAAAACCCGATCTCCGCCACTTCACCTTCCGGCCGGAACAGCGCGAGCGCCGCAGGCAGGAAGGTCAGCGTGCAGAGCAGCGCGATCAGCATCCCCACGCCTGCGATCAGCCCAAGCTCCGCCACCCCGCGGAAACTCGTCGGCACGAAGGCAAGGAACCCCGCCGCGATCGCCAGGCCCGCGATCCCCACCTGGCGACCCACCCGCCCCCCGGTGAGTGACAGCGCCGCAACGATATCCGGGGCGGCGAGCCGCATCTCCCGGAAACGGACGGCGAACTGGATTGAGAAATCCACGGCGATCCCCACGAACAGGATGGCGAAGGCCACCGAGATCAGGTTGAGCGTGCCCACTGCCAGCGCGGCGAATCCGGTGGTGAGCGTCAACCCCAGCAGCAGGGTCAGGAATACCGGCAGGATCAGCCGCCATGCCCGCAACGCCAGGAACAGGAACAGCACCACCAGCCCAAAGCTCAGGCCAAGCCCGATCAGCGCCCCCTTCGCGGCCGAAGAAAACTCCTCGTCCTGCAGCGGCACCAGGCCGGTCAGATGCACGGTGGCATCGCCGTTCGCCACAAAGGGAAGGCGCGCGATCACGTCGCGCACCACCTTCGTCGCGGCGCCACCCGGCTGGATCGCGCTGAAATCCATATGCGGCTGGATCAGCACGATGCGGTCGGGCCCTGCGAGGGTGGCGAGCCGTCCGGCCAGCAGCGTCTCCCACGAGAGGGGCGCCGGATGCCCGCCGAGTGCCGATTTCAGCGCCGCATCGAAATTATTGAGCGCCGGCCGGAAATTGCTGAGGTCTGCTTGGCCGCGCTCGACGCCGACGCCGATTAGCCCAAGGGCGCCAAATAAACCTCGTGCGGAGGGGTCGGCCGCAAGCTGCCCAAGGAACGGCGCCGCATCGACCGTGCGGTCCAGCACATCTTGCAGCGCCGCCGGGTCCAGAAACAGCAGCCCTTCCCGCTGCAAATACGGATAGGCGTCCGGCCGCCGCACATCCACGATATGCGCGGTGTCGCCGGCCAGCGCCGATACCAGCCCGGAAGCGGTCGCATCCGCCTCCTCCGGGATGCGCGCCGAGACAACGGCCACGATCAGATCATTGAATTGCGGGAAAGCTTGCTTCAGCGCCTGCTCGCTCTGCTTCCAGGGCAGTCGCCCATCGAACAGCCCGGCGAGGTTCGTGGTCATGCCGAGTTGCGTCCCCGACAGGTATCCCGCGGCCAGCGCCAGGATGGCGGATACATACACGGTGACGCGGCAATGGCGCGCGCAGGCTGCGACCAGCGACGATAATATCTTGTCCAGATGCATGAAGGTTCAGTGTCCGTAGGAAGTTTGTTCTTTTCTGAAGAAAAGAACCGAAAGACTTTTGTTCTTGGTCCTGGCGGTAAGATACCGGACATGGCCGACAAAGTGGAAGCGGCGAAGGGAGATAAGTATTTTGGTTCCCGCCGGCCGGGCTTCCGCCTTTCAGAAAAGAATATGCTTTCTTAAAGCCAAGCTAGCAGCGCCCCGCGCGCCGATAGCTCCGCAATTTCCCTCGCCAACGCCTGGCGCGCGGCACCGGCATGGGCCGCGAGCGCCAGCAGCGCCGGCAATTGTCTCGGTTGACGTACCACCGAATGCGCAACGCGCAAAATACCGATCTTTCCAACCTGGTCGAGGGCCATCAGGGCCGCAGGCGGCAGGCTCTCCAGGGCGGTGTCGCAGACGGCGCGCAGCACCGCGAACGGCACGCCGGCCCGCGCCGCCTGTTCGCCCACGGCACCGCTTTCCAGGTCCACCGCCGCGGCCCCGGTAGTTGCATATCTGGACTTTTTTTCCCACGCCGAGGCGATGGCGGACTCGGCCGCCAGCATCGAAACGCAGGTGGCACCGCCTAGTGCCGCAACGAGTTCCGGGTCGGTTGTGAAACTCATGCCCCGCCAGAGCACTTTGCCTGGCCGCAGGATCGCCCCCGGTTTCAAGGAGGGATCTAGACCGCCCGCCAGCCCGAAACTGATCAGTGCCTTGGCCCCGGCGCGCAGCGCGGCTTCGGCGGCTTCGGCGGCGCCTTCGGGCAGGCCGCCGCCCACATAGGCTTGGTATGCATTGCCCGAGACCAGCCGGGCCTCGGCGGTCAGCCCTGTCACAAACGCAAGCGTCAGAAGATACCTTTGGATCCGCAGCCGGCCCAGGCGTGCGGCCGGCATTGCGGTGTCAGATCCCGAACTCCACGCGCCTGTGGTTCGCCCGCGTGAGGTTGCGGTAACGCGCCATCGCCAGCAACGGAAAGAACAGCCGGTAGCCGTGATATTTCAGGTAAAACACGCGGGGGAACCCGACGGCCGTGTAGGGCAGCTCGTCCCATTCACCGTTGGGCTTCTGGGTTGCCGAGAGATAAGCGATGCCACGCTGCACGGCCGGGTGCTCGGTGCGTTCCGCCGCCATCAGGGCCAGCAGCGCCCAGGCTGTTTGCGAGGGCGTGCTCTCGGTGAACTGGCCATGCGGCGCATTGGCATAGCTTTCCTCATCCTCGCCCCAGCCGCCATCGGGGCGCTGGACCGAGATCAGCCAGTCGCTGGCCCGCGCCACCGCCGGATCGCTCGGCGGAATGCCGGCAGCATTCAGCGCGTTCAGCACCGACCAGGTGCCGTAAATATAGTTGGTGCCCCAGCGGCCGAACCAGCTGCCATCGTCCTCCTGCTCGCGACGCAGATAGGCGATCGCCTTGGCCATCACCGGATCGCTGGACGGCATGCCGATCTGCGCCAGAAACCCGACGCAGCGGCCGGTGACATCGGCCGTCGGCGGATCGAGCAGCGCGCCATGATCGGCGAACGGAATGTGATTGAGGTAGCTATGCGTGTTTTCAGGCTCGAAGGCGCCCCAGCCGCCATCGCTGCTCTGCATGCCGACGATCCAGTCCCGCGCCCGGGCGATCGCCTCGTCATGCTCAGGGTTGCCGTTGCGCGCCAGCAGCATGCCGACCACGGCCGTATCGTCCACATCCGGATAATGCGCGTTGGCGTATTGAAACGCCCATCCGCCCGGCGACACATCGGGCCGGCGCACGGCCCAGTCGCCCTTCACATCCAATATCTGCCGCTCGGCCAGCCAATCGCTGGCGGCCTCCACCGGCGCCCGGCTCAACCCGCATCCGTAGCCGGCCTCCGCCATGGCGATGCCCGCCAGGCTGGTGTCCCAGATGGGCGAAACGCAGGGCTGCACATAAGCGCATTCGCCGTCGTCGACGATCAGCTTACGCACCGAAAGCCAGGCGATCGCCGCATCCGGGTGCGACGGCTCGTATCCGAGGCAGGCGAACATCATCACGCTGTTCGCCATCGCGGGATAGATCGCGCCCAGCCCATCCTCGCCGTTCAGCCGCTCGGTCACGAAATCCACGGCCTTGCCGATCGCCCGATCGCGTCCGCCCTTCGGGAAATACGGCTCGATCCGCTTCAGCGCGATATCCAGCGCCTTGAAGGCGTGGCCCCAGTAGCTGCGATAGGGCCCGCGTATGTAATCGCGGATTTTTTCAGGCGGCCGGGTGAACAACTCGCGTATGTGAACATCATGCGGATTGATGGCCCTCGGCCGGCGCGCCATCAGCACCAGCAGCGGCACGATCACCGTGCGCGACCAGTACGACACCTTGGAGAGGTGAAAGAAAAACCATTCCGGCAGATGCATGATCTCGACCGGCATGGTGGGCACCGCGCGCCACGGCACCTGGCCGAACAGCGCCAGTTGGATGCGGGAAAACACGTTCACCCGCTCGGCACCGCCGGCATCCAGGATCGCCGCCCGCGCCCGCGCCATATGCGGCGCCTCGGGCGAATCACCGATCGCTTTCAGGGCAAAATAGGCTTTTACGCTCGCGGAAAGATCGAATTTTCCGCCGTGAAAAAGCGGCCAGCCGCCATGCTCGCCCTGGATGGCACGCAGATACACGCCGATCCGCGCCTCCAGGGCGGGGTCGATCCGGTCGAGATAATGCTCCAGCAGAACGTATTGAGCAGGGATGGTGGCATCGGCCTCCAGCTCGAAGCGCCAATGGCCATCGGCGTTCTGCCTACGGCCAAGGGCTTCCGCCGCCCGCTCGATGCTGGACTGCAAGGCAGGCGCCTCGATCGGCTTTTTTTGGCCCGTCACTATTTCGCTCTGCATACTCAATTCTATTTTGTTACGTTACGCAAAGGTGGTGCGCCGCAGCAAAGCCAGACCTGATTGCACCTTCAATCGTGGCCGGCAACCCAGTATTCGTCCAATCGCCCGCCAGCGCCAGATTCGACAAGTGCGTTGTTGCAGATGGGCGACGCATCTGTTGCTCAGGAGTTGCAGCAAAGGTGGCCCGCTTTTCCCGTATGAGGCGCCAGGGTGGCAACGCCGCCACGAGCCCCATCGCCACGCAGACCTCCTTCCATATGTGTTGCGCCAACGCCTCCGCCGGCCTGTCCAACAGGCGATTCGCTGCCGATATGGTCACCGACAGCACGCCGGGCTTTGTAAAAACCCATTCCGCCAGACCACCGATCAGGCCCACGAATCCCGCTTCGCCCCCCGGCACGTCAATCCTGTAGTGCAGATTGAGTATGGCTTCGAAGGCATTCGGCGCCGTCACCTCCGGCCAAAGGGCCGAAGCCACAGGCGGTGGCACTGCCAGGATCACCGCTTCGTCCGGGCCGACCGCGATCGGCCCGTCCGGCCCGGCCAGGCGGGTCACCCGCCCGGCTTCGGCGGTCATCGCCGCAATGCGGCAACCCAGCCGAATATCCGCGCCCTTCAGACGCAGGCTGGCCAACGCGGGGTCGACAAAACTTTCCGAAAGACCCGCTTTGGGGAAGCATGGCCGGCAATAGGCGCCGCCCCGCGCCAACGAGCCCGCAATCACGGCCCAGAACAGCTGCGCGCTCCCGGTATCCGGCGGCGTATTCAGCGCCGCGATCGCCAGCGGCTCGATCAGGTTTTGGTACAGCTTCGTATCCGGCAGCACGCTGCTGACGGTCGCCGCCGGGCCGGCGCCACGCAGCCTGAGCAACGCCGCATAATCCCAAAACCGCGTTCCGGGCACCCGGCGCGCGGGGATGAGCAGCCAGTAGGGCAACCTCCCCTCATTGGGGCGCAGAGTCCACTGCGCCTGGGTGCGGAGATCGACGAAGGGGAATACCGGCGCCCCTGGTCCTCCCAGCGTGTCGCGCGTGCCAAGCCGGTCGAGATAGCGCATCGCGGCTTCATTGCCCGACAGCAGCAGGTGGTTGCCGTTATCAATGCGGCAGCCCAGTTCGCGGTCGAAATACGATCGGCACCTCCCGCCGCAGACCGGCGCGGCCTCATAGAGCGTGACCGGGCGCCCGGCATCCATCAGCTCCACCGACGCCGCAAGCCCTGCAAGCCCGCCGCCTACCACATGCACGCGGCCGCCCCGATCGCTTCTCAAAACCCTCGCCTCAAAATAGCAGATCAACCGGCCGCATAGCGCACGGCGATCCAGAGCTTTTCCCATTTCGGCACCGATACGCGCAGCTCAGGCCTCGACCAACCGCGCCGCTCCAGGCGGCGCAGGATGGCGGCGTAGCTCGCCGCCATCAGCCGGGCCGGCTTCATCGCCTTCGCATCGCAGCGCGCCATCGCCGCCTCCGCCCCGGCGAAATGGCCATGCGCCTGGCGGGCTGCCCGTTCGCACAGTTTTGGCAGGTTCGGATTCTTGAGCGCCGCCAGCGGCTCGGCCGGCACATCCTCTTCCACCAGCCATTCACGGGGCAGATACAACCGCCCGCGCCCCGCATCCTCCCCAAGATCGCGCAAGATATTGGTCAGCTGCAAGGCGCGCCCGAGATGATGCGCCACCTCATCGGCCGCTTCCGAGGCATCCCCGAAGGCGCGCACCGAAAGCCTGCCGACCGCCGAGGCCACGCGGTCGCAATACAAGTCGAGCGTCGCCTGGTCCGGCGCCACGATCACCGTCTCGGCATCCATCTGCATACCATCGATCACCGCCAGGAAATCAGCCTGACGCAAACCGAATTTTTCGGCCGCCAGCGCGAGCACGCGCGCAACCGGCCCTTCCGCGGCGCCGCGATACAAGACTTCGATCCTGGCGCGCCAGTCATCGAGCGCCGTCCGCTTCTCAACGAGCGGCGCGTCCTCGTCGGCGATATCGTCGACCAGCCGGCAGAACGCGTAGATCCCATACATAGCCGCCCGCCGATCCGGCGGCAGCACCCGCATGCCCCGGTAGAACGAGGTGCCGGAGGCGCGCACCAGCCGCTCAACCTCGACCAGATCGGCGCGCAGCGCGCCCAGCGGCGTCACCGGGCGTGCCTCGCCAGGGATCGCAACGAGAGAAGCACGCTCGCGACGACATCGGGCCGCCGTAATTTTACCCGCGTGGCCAGTGGATCACCGCGCCGCAGGCGACGCGCCAGCCGGTGCGAAAGATTAACGATGATCGCGGTTTCCAGACGCAGCCGCCAATCGCGCACGTGGCCCGGCAGCGCGGCCCCTGCCGCATTCAGCGCATCGCAGCGATCGAGCATCCGGGCGAACACACGGCGTAGCGCCGGCGTCTCGCCCGGCAGAAGCAGATCCTCGGCCGTTGCGCCCTCCTCGGCCAGCATGTCGGCGGGCAGATAGCAGCGATCCAGGTTTTTCAGGTCGCGCGCGCCATCCTGCAGATGGTTCAGCACCTGCAGCACGGCACAGAGCGGGTCAGACGGCACCCAGCTCGCTTCATCCTCACCATGCAGGTCGAGCACATGGCGCCCGACCGGCATCGCCGAATACCGGCAGTAGTCGATGAGCTCATCCCAGCTGGCGTAGCGGCGCTTTTCCGCATCCTGGCGGAACGCATGCAGCAACTCCCGTGCATGCATGTGGCTCACCCCGCTCTCGGCCAGGCTTTTTCGCAAGCCAGCGGCACTCGGCGCACCGTCCTGCCTTGTGCCGAGCAACACGTCCTCCATCACCCCCAAACGGAACAGTTTTTCGGCCGGGCTCAGCACCGCACTATCGGCGATATCGTCCGCATTGCGCGCGAAGGCATAGAAGGCGTGCACATGCCGGCGCAGGTCCGGCCGGATCAGCACGCCAACCGGAAAATTCTCCGCATCCCGCCCTTTGCCCGACCAGCTCTCGACCGAGCCGCCGGCAGCCGAGGCCGGCCCAGCGTCCTGCGGCGCGTCGTTCATCCGTGATACGCCCGCTGTTTCCACACCACGCCGCGACCCCGGTAGTGATCGACCGCCGAGCCAACCGTGGCAGCCGTATAGAAAACCGCCACCGCCGGCAGCAAGCCGGCCCAGACCGGGCTCAGCCCGAACCGGCGCAGCGTCGGGAGATAGGCGGCGGTCATCGCGGCCCAGCCGAGCAACCCGAGAAAGCTCGCGAGCCCGTGCCCGAACAACGCGGCCAAAGGCGGCACCAGCCAAACCAAATACATGCCCGCCACCGTTCCCGCCAGCTTCGCCGCCGAGTAGTCGAGCTGCACGAAGGCGCAGCGCGCCACCATCCGCCACACTTCGCCGGCGGTCTTGTAAGGCCGGATGCTGGTCGCGAGCCGGCTGTGCCCCAGCCAGATCCGGCCCTCCGCCTTCACTTTTCGCGCGAGCGTCACATCGTCGATCAAGGCGCCACGCATCGCGGCCAGCCCGCCTACGCGTCGCAACGCAGCCGCCCGGATCAGCACCGTACCGCCGGCCGCGGCCGCCGCCCGGTTACCCGAATCATTCACCCAGGCAAACGGATAGAGCAGCTGGAAGAAGAACACGAAAGCCGGCACGAGCGCCTGCTCCAACAACCCCTCGCAATGCAGCGCTACCATTTCCGACACCATGTCCAGCCGGTCCTGCTGCAGCTTGCCGACCAGCGTGGCCAAGTGAAGCGGCGTGTGCTGGATATCGGCGTCGGTCATCAGCAGCAGCTCGTCCGAGGCCCCCGCGATTCCCTGGCTGAGCGCCCAGAGCTTGCCGCTCCACCCAGGCGGATGCGCGGCCCCGCGCAACACGGTGAGCCTAGGGTCGTCGATCGCTTCGGCGATCACGCCGGTACCGTCACTGCTCAGATCGTCAACGACCACCACCCGCAACGGCCCCGGATAATCCTGCGCGAGCAACGATTTGATCGCCCGCTCGATGGTCTCGGCCTCATTGCGCGCCGGCACCACAACCGTTACCGCCGGCAGGGTTTTGCGCACGCTGAACGGTGGGGGTGGCGCGAGGCTAGGGCCGGCCTGCCAAAAATGCCCATGGCCGACCAGCAGATACACCCAGATCGCAAGGGCGATGGCGGCGAGAAACGTCACGCCGCGGCCTGTTGCCGGAACCAGCCCACCGCATCCTCGATCGCCCGAACCGCGGGCCGCGGGGCGTAGCCCAGCTTTGCCCGTGCCTTCGCGCTGGAAAAAAACATCTTTTTGCGCGCCATCGCCAGCGTCTCACGCGTCACCATGGGTGCCACGCCAAATCCTCTCGCCAGCCCCTCGCAGGCCAGCGCGACCGGATAAAGCGGCGCCAGCGGCAGTTTGATCCGCGGCGGCCGTCGCCCAGCGACCTGCGCCACCAGCGCGAACAGCTCGCCGAGCGAGAAATCCTCGCCGCCCAGGATATACCGTTCGCCGATCTCGCCACGCTCGAGCGCCAGCGCATGCCCCTCCGCCACGTCATCCACATGCACGATGTTCAGCCCGGTCTCGGCATAGGCCGGCATCCGCCCTGTGGCGGCGTCGAAAATCATTTTTCCGGTCGGCGTCGGCTTGATGTCCCTAGGCCCCACTGGCGTAGACGGGTTCACGATCACCACCGGCATCGCTTCGGTACGAACCAGGCCCAGAACCGCCTGCTCGGCCAGGTATTTCGATCGTTTATAGGTGCCGATGATCTTGTCGGGATGCACGGGCGTGTCTTCATCCGCCGGCGTGCCGTCACCGGCCAGGCCGAGCGCCGCCACGCTGCTGCAATACACCATGCGGGAAACGCCGGCCGCGCGCGCCGCCAGCAGCAGGGTGCGCGTGCCCTCAACATTGGCGCGCAGCATCGCCGCCGGGTCGGGCACCCAAAGACGGTAATCCGCCGCCACATGCATGAGGGCGCCACACCCACCCACCGCGCGCCCGAGCGACTCCGGGTCGGTCAGATCGCCTTCGGCCAGCTCGGCCTCGAGCCCGGCGAGGTTGCGCCGGTCGCTCCCGCGACGCACCAGCAGGCGAAGCCGGTGCCCGCGCGCCAGCAGCACGCGCGCCACGGCCGAGCCGACAAACCCGGTGGCGCCGGTAAGCAAGGTGGGCGCGCCGTTCACCGCGGCGGGGGCAGGTTCGTCGACATGATCGGGTCTCTACCCCAAGGCATCGAGCTTCCCAAGACCAGGCTCTGCCAGCAAACCAGCCCTTGATTAATCATAAGCCACGTTCCTATTAGGTCGGGCAGATGGAGCGCAAACGCGAACTTCTCTCGGATATCGTAACCCTCGCGCGGCTGATACGCACGGAGGTGGACAAGCGCGCCCGTGCCCATGGCATGACGCGCGCGCAATGGGCGATCCTGATCCGCCTCGATATGCAGCCCGGCCTCCTGCAAAAAGAACTGGCCGAGCAGCTCGAGGTGGAACCCATCACCATCGCCCGGCTGATCGATCGCCTCGAAAGCCGTACCATGGTCGAGCGCCGCCCCGATCCAACAGACCGCCGCTGCTGGCGCCTGCACCTCACCGACGCCTCCCGCCCCCTGCTCGGCGAAATCGGCATCCAGCTGGATGACGTGGCCCGCATTCTCTGCACCGATCTGTCGCAGGGCTCGATCGAACACGTGGCGGCCGCCCTGTCGCAGATGCGCGACCGCGCGCAGGAGCAGCGTTCTGCGCCCGTGGAAGTGCTCGCGGAACCGCGAGAGGAACTGGCGTAACCGGCCCCTACCGGTCTGGCCGCCATCCGCCAATTGTGATCTTCCCAATTCCATAGATTAAATCGGGATGCTTTGCGTCTGCATCAGTGATGCCGCGCGATGTCGTCGTCGCACCGTAGAACCGATATGCGCCTTTTCGGTTATGCCACATACACCGGCACGTCGAAAGCCGGTCGAAACACCAACGGAGAACGCCATGTTCCTGCATCGCAAGGAAACTATTATGCCCGTGGATGTGGGCTCGCCAGACGCGCGCTTCGGCCAATATCTTCTTGAGCAATTCGGTGGCGCCACCGGCGAACTCACCGCCGCCCTGCAATACTGGGTGCAGTCCTTCCACGTAGAAGATGCAGGCATTCGGGACATGCTGCAGGACATCGCCATCGAGGAATTCAGCCATCTCGAAATGGTCGGCAAACTGATCGCGCAGCACACGAGCAAACTGGACGAACAGAAAACCTACGAGGCACCGCTCTTCGCGATGAAAGGCGTGGGACCGCACTTTATCGACAGCCAAGGTTCCGCATGGACGGCTTCCTACATCAACGAGGGTGGGAATGTGGTTCGCGATTTGCGCGCAAACATTGCCGCCGAAGCCGGCGCACGGCAAACCTACGAAGCGCTGATGAAGCACTGCGAGGATCCGGGCACCAAAAAGGTGTTGCACCATCTGCTGACGCGCGAGATCACCCATGCGCGGATGTTCATGGCGGCGCTCGACAAACTCGGCAAGCTGACCGACCCCATATTCGGCAACGTGCCGCCAGACGATACCGTGAACGTGGTTTTCAACCTCTCGCAAGGCGAGGATGAGCGAGGCCCGTGGAACGAAAAACCGTTCCAGTACGAGAAAAATCCGCAGCCGAGGGGTGGCTTCCCGCCAGCGCCGGTTAACCCCGACGACGAACGCAGCGCATCGCCATCGCCGCGCAAGGAAAAGGTGATGGCGGGCGTCTAACTTCCGCCAAGGCTGAGGCTGTCCGCTGATCACCGGTTCCAGCACCGGTGGCGGCGGGCAGTGCCGTGGCCTTCGACACTTTCCGCTTCCGCCGCGTTGGGAAGGCGGGCAATCTAGGGCCTGGCAACCTCAATTACGGCCGCATGGTAGAGATCATCCGCCTCCCAGCCGCGCGTGACGACACGCTCTGGGCCGTCGTTGCGTCGCTCGGGAAGACCGACCGAATCGCCGACATCTACCCAAACCGCACGGCCGCCCTCGCCGATCGCAGCTGGCGCGAACAACAAGTCAGCGCCTATGCCGGCTTCCTGAAAACCAGCAAGCAGCCTGTGCCGCGCTACTCCGTGGCCCTCATCCGCCGCACCGACCTGCCAAAATCCTGGCGCCCCCTCCCCGCCCTCGGTTTTCTGCGCGGGCAATTTATCTGAATGCGGCCAGCAGCGGCTAGAGCAATCCTGGTGAAAAGACCTTGGGGCTTTGCCCCTAGACCCCCACCAGGGCGAAGCCGCCCTGGACTGGCGATACTTGAAGGCCTTGCGTTAAGAAAAATGGTGGTCTGGGGCCTCAGGCCCCAGCAGGGTCCAGGGGCATAGCCCCTGGCCGTCCTTTGCCCGCTCTTGCGCCTGGGCGCCGGCGGGATGATATTCCTGCCGGGAGGTCGGCGGCGGACGGGCGCCCTGCCAACCTGGTCAGGTCCGGAAGGAAGCAGCCATAGTGGGTCAACGCGCGGGTCGCTTGTTGGCCTCCCACCGCCAAACGTGCCGCCGTGGCGGCCTGAAGGGCCCGGCGCTGAGGCATGGCTGACACCGATACAATAGCCCCGCCCGAGCCCGAAGGCCCCGGGCTGTTCGGCGATCTGGTCCCGGTCGCAATCCCGGCCCCGGCCGCGACCCCCTACCGCGTACTGGCCAGGAAATATCGCCCGACTACGTTCGATGACCTGATCGGCCAGGATGCGATGGTGCGCATTCTCCGCAACGCGTTCGCGCTCAACCGCATCGCCCACGCCTTCATGCTGACGGGCGTGCGCGGGGTCGGAAAAACCACCACGGCCCGGATCATCGCCCGCGCGCTCAACTGCATCGGTGCGGACGGTCACGGAGGGCCTACCCCCGACCCGTGCGGCATCTGCGACAATTGCCGCGGCATTTTGGCCGACCGCCATCCCGACGTGGTGGAGATGGACGCCGCTTCCCGCACGGGGGTGGACGACGTGCGCGAGATCATCGAGGCAACGCGCTTCCGTCCGCTCCAAGCACGCACCAAAATCTTTATCGTGGACGAAGTCCACATGCTCTCACGCAACGCCTTCAACGCGCTGCTGAAAACTCTGGAGGAACCGCCCCCCCACGTAAAATTCGTGTTCGCCACCACCGAAATCCGCAAGGTGCCGGTGACGGTGCTGTCCCGTTGCCAGCGATTCGACCTGCGTCGCATCCCGGTCGCCATGCTCGCCGCTCATTACGCGAAGATTGCCGCCGCCGAGCTGGTGGCCATCGAACCCGAAGCTGTTGCCGCCATTGCCCGCGCCGCCGACGGCTCGGTGCGTGACGGGCTGTCGTTGCTCGACCAGGCGATCGCCCAGGGCAATGCAAACGGGGGCGGCGTTGAAGTCTCGCCGATGATTTCCGCCGAAGCCGTCGCCAGCATGCTCGGCATGGCCGATCGCGGCATCGTTTTCGACCTCATGGAAGCGGTGATGGCGGGACGCCCGGCCGATGCACTGGCCATCACCGATCGCGCCTATGCCCTCGGCGCCGATCTCGGCGCCCTGCTGGGCGACCTGCTCGACCTTACCCACACATTATCGCGTCTGAAGGCGATCCCCGAGCTCCGCCACGCGCAGGAACTGCCGGAAGCGGAACGCACCCGCGGCGCCAGCCTGGCCGACCGGCTTTCCGTGCCCGTTCTCGGCCGCGCCTGGCAGATGCTGCTGAAGGGCACCGCCGAGGTCGAGGCAGCGCCGGATCGCCGGGCCGCGGCCGAAATGGTGCTGATCCGCCTCTGCCACGTCGCCGATCTTCCCACACCAGGCGACCTGGTCCGCAAGCTGCAAGGCCAGGCCTCCCCATCCGCCTCGCCGCCGGCGCCAAACGGATCGGGTGGCAGCAGCGTTCGCGCCGTCGCTTTCGGTAGTGTGTGCGCCCACCAGGCACAGCCTGGCCCGGAGGCCGTCGCCGCCCCCCGCCTGGCCAGTTTCCGGGATGTCGTCGCCCTGGTTTCGGCGGAGCGCGAGGTGCTGCTGCATGGCCATCTCCTCCACTCCGTCCATCTGGTCCGTTTCGCTCCGCCCGTGATCGAACTGCGCCCGCAGCCCGATGCCCCGCGCGACCTCGCCCCACGCCTCGGCGCGCTGCTTCAGAAAGCGACCGGCACGCGATGGACCATCGCCCTCAGCACCTCGGGCGGTGACCCGACTCTCGCCGAGCAGGGCAGCGAGGCCGATCGCGGGCGCCGCGCCAGCGCCGCCGAGCACCCGCTGGTGCGCGCGATCCTGGAACATTTCCCCGGCGCCCGGATCGAGGCAGTGCGCGATCCCGGAGTCGACGCCTACGGCCTTCCGGCCGAGATCAGCCTGGGTGAACCGGCGGCTGCGCCCTTCGATCCTGACGACCTGCCTGACGAGCCTGCCGATCTGATGGACATCCCCATCGAGGTGGAAGCCCGTTTTCTCACGGAGACACAGAGATGAAGAACATTGCCGGATTGATGAAGCAGGCCTCGCAAATGCAGGCGAAGATGGCCGAAATGCAGGCGCGCGTGGAAGCGATGGAGGTGGAAGGCGTCTCCGGCGCCGGCATGGTCGCCATCACGCTCTCCGGCAAGGGCACGATGAAATCAGCGCGCATCGACCCGAAGCTCGCCGATCCGGCGGAGATGGAGATGCTGCAGGATTTGCTGGTTTCGGCCCATGCCGACGCGAAGCGCAAGCTCGATGCGATGATGGCCGATGAGATGAGCAAGGTAACCGGCGGGATGGAGCTTCCGGCCGGTTTGAAACTGCCATTTTGACGCAAGATCAGTTCTTCATTCTTTCAAAAAATAACGTGCTCACCTTATCACTCTGGTACTGACCCGGATGGGCGGTCCGGAACTCGAGGCCCTGATCCAGATCTTTGCGAAGCTGCCCGGCCTCGGGCAGCGCAGCGCGCGGCGGATCGTGCTCAAGCTGCTGCAATCGCCGGAAACCCGCATGGCGCCGCTGGCTCGGGCGCTCGCCAACGCGGCGCGCGCGGTGCGCAGCTGTTCGGTCTGCGGCAATCTCGACAGCCAGAACCCGTGCTCGATCTGCGGCGATCCGAACCGCGATGCCGGCATCATCTGCGTCGTCGAAGGTGTGGGCGACCTTTGGGCGCTGGAGCGCGCCCGCGTGCATGACGGTCTCTATCACGTGCTCGGCGGCACCCTCTCTGCCCTTTCGGGCACCGGCCCCGACGAGCTGAACGTCAATGCCCTGCTCGCCCGCGTGTCAGGCGGTGCGGTCGCCGAGATCATCCTTGCCCTCAGTGCGACCGTCGACGGCGCCACCACCGCGCATTTCCTCGCCGACCGCCTTGCCGCAAGCGGCGTGCGGATCACCCGCGTGGCGCAAGGCGTGCCGATCGGCGGCGCACTCGACGTGCTCGACGATGGCACGCTAGCGACTGCGTTGCTCGCGCGCCGCTGACCTAGCGGCAATCCGCATGATCAGTGAGTGGGATAGGCCTTGGGATAGGTGATCTGGTCCGGCGGCCCTACCGGGCTCGGCCCGCCGAATTTGCCGCAGGCGGCGAGCAAAATCCCGAGGAGGCAGCCAAGCAAAAGCGCGCGACTCATGCCAGCGCCGCCAGCCAGCGCGCCGCCTGCGCCGCCACCTGGGCAGGCGCCGTGCCGCCATAGCTGCCGCGCGACGCCACCGACGCCTCCACGCTCAGTACCCCGAAAACCGCGGCACTTATGCGCGGCTCCTCCGCCTGCATCTCCGCAAGCGAGAGCTCGGCGAGCGCCATGCCTTTGGCTTCCGCGCGCGCCACAATACGCCCCGTCACGTGATGCGCGTTGCGAAACGGCAGGTTCAGCACACGCACCAGCCAGTCCGCCAGATCGGTCGCGGTGGCATAGGCGGCCCCGGCCGCATCACGCATGCGCGCGAGATCGGGAAGCATGTCTCGCACCATGCCGGCGGTCGCCGCGAGCGACAAAGCGAGCGCCTCCGTTGCATCGAACACCGGTTCCTTGTCCTCCTGCATGTCCTTCGCATAGGCCAGCGGCAACCCCTTCATCACTGTCAGCAGCGCCATCAGCGACCCGAAAATCCGGCCGGTCTTTGCCCGCGCGAGCTCCGCCGCGTCCGGATTACGCTTTTGGGGCATGATCGAGCTGCCGGTGGTGAACGCATCCGAGAGCCGCACAAACCCGAACGGCGCGCTGCACCAGATCACCATTTCCTCGGCGAAGCGCGAGAGGTGCATCGCGCAGATCGCCGCCGCCGACAGGTATTCCAGCGCAAAATCCCGGTCCGACACCGCATCGAGCGAGTTCGCAGCCGGCGCATCGAACCCCAGCGCACGCGCTGTCATCTGCCGGTCGATGGGGAAGGACGTGCCGGCCAGCGCCGCCGCCCCGAGCGGGCATTGGTTCAGCCGCACCCGGCAGTCCCTAAAGCGCCCACGATCCCGCGAAAACATCTCCACATAGGCCAGCAGATGATGGCCGAACGTCACCGGCTGTGCCGTCTGCAGATGGGTGAAGCCAGGCATCGGATCGCCCGCGTGTTCCGCCGCGCGCGCGGCCAGCGCGCGCATCAGGTCGGCCAACTGCGCATCGGCCCCATCTATCGCAGCGCGCACCCAGAGGCGGAAATCGGTGGCCACCTGGTCGTTGCGGCTGCGCGCGGTATGCAGCCGCCGCCCGGCATCGCCGATGCGCTCGGCCAGACGCTGCTCGATATTCATGTGGATATCCTCGAGCGCCTCGGCGAAATCGAACCGCCCTGCCTCGATATCGGCCGCGATCGCCGCGAGCCCCGCCTCGATCGCCGACCCATCCTCGGCCGAGATGATGCCGGCATGGGCCAGCATGGCCGCATGGGCGCGCGATCCGGCAATATCCTGCCGCCACAATTTTGCGTCGAAGCCGATCGAGGCGTTTATGCGCTGCATGATATCCGCCGGCGCGCTGGCAAACCGGCCGCCCCACTGCACATTAGCTCCACCCGGGGGCCCATCCGGCGCGGCCTTGCCGGCTACCGTCTCATCTGCTTCGGAGGACATTCGTTCCATGGCTCATCTGACACGCCGCACTCTGATCGCGGCCGGCGCCACCGTATTGGCCGGGCGGGCGGCGTGCAAACAGGCCGCGGCCGATGCGGCCGACACGCCCCATGTCGAGATGCAGCCATTCTCAGCGATCGTGCCCACGATGCCGCCGAAAGCCCTCCCACCAGTCACATTCAAGACCCTCGATGGCGCGGCCAGGACGCTGGCCGACTTTGCCAGCCGCCCGGTGGTGCTGAATTTCTGGGCCACCTGGTGCGTGCCCTGCGTGGCCGAACTCCCGGAGCTGGACAAGCTTGCCGCGACCGACCCGGGGCTCGCCGTTCTCGTGGTCTCCGCCGATCGGGGAGGGGCTGCCGTCGTCAAACCCTTTCTGGCTGCCCACGCCATTGCCCACGCGACCATACTGCTGGATACCGGGAGCGACGCCGTCCATGCGCTCGACGTGGCAGGCTTCCCGACCACCTTGCTGATCGACGCCGCCGGCAAGCTGCGCGGAACGCTGCAAGGCCCCGCCGCCTGGTCGGAAGGCGCGGCCACGATTGCAGCCATGATGAAAGGTTAGGCCCGGCGCCTTAGCCCGCCGAGCACCGTCCGCCGCTTGCGCACGAGCATCTCAACCAGTGTTTCAACCGATTTGACGAGATGGCGGGAAAATTGTGCCACGCCTCCTGCAATCCGGCTTGCAATACTATACCGGCGGTATCGAAACCCCCGCATGGTGCGACATGACTGAGCCGGCACCGCTTACATTCCGGCAACGCATCGCATCGCGGCTCACCGACGGCCATCTGCGGGAGCGGGTAAGCTTCGTCTGGCGCGCCGTGCGCGCGGCCGCCGCGATCCGCGTGTCCGGCCTGTTCGATCCGGCCTGGTACGGCGGCAGTGCCTCCGGCACCGGGTCGACACGGCTGATCTTGCACTATGTGCTTCGCGGCGCATCGGAGGGGCGCGACCCGTCACCCGATTTCGATGGCGACTGGTATCTGCGTGCCCACAAGGCGGTCGGCGCGGCCGGCCTCAATCCATTCGCGCACTACGTAACGAAGGGCCGGCGGGCCGGCTATGCGACAAGGCCGGCGACGCAGGGCCTGCCGCGGCAACCCCTCTCGGATAGCGCCTACCGGGCGTGGCTCGCCGAGATGTCGGCACGCACGGCGCCCACGCTCGCGCGTCTCGCCGAGGCCGGGTCGCCGCTTCCGGCAATCGGGGTGGTTGGCGCCGACGGGCCGGTCCCGCCCAACGCACCCTATCTTCTGCTGCTGCCTCCAGGCGTGCGAATGGCGACATTCGCCTTGCAAATTCTTGCCCTGGCCGTTCGGGCCGCGCCCGACACTGATCTGTTTTTTGCCGACGAAGACCGTCTTGACCCCGCTTGTCAGCGAGTCGCGCCCTGGTTCAAGCCCGGCTTCGACCCGGAGCTGATATGTGCCGGCGATCTTACCGGCCCCGCCACGCTGTTCCGCCGCACCTGCCTCGATCGCCTTGGCTGGGACGGCACACCGCCCGACGCGGCCGCGCTGCGCGACCTGAGCCTAAGCGCCTGGCGCTCCGGCAGCCGGATCAGCCACCTGCCCTGGCCGCTGTTCCACCGCCCCCATCCGCCGTGCCTGCAGGGGGTCGGCACTACGCCCCCGAATCCGCCGCCCCTGGTTTCGGTGATCATCGCCACGCGCGACCGCGCCACGCTCTTGCGCAACGCTGTGGGTGGCGTGCTGAAGCGCACCGATTACACAGAACTGGAGGTGCTGATCGTCGACAATGGCAGCCGGGAGCGCCCTATGCTGCGACTTCTGAACCGGCTTGCCACCGACCCGCGGGTAAAAATCCTGCGGGCGCCGGGGCCGTTCAACTGGTCGGCCCTGAACAACCAGGCGGCACGCGCGGCAAGCGGCGACGTGCTGGTGCTGCTGAACAACGATGTGGAGATCATTTCGCCCGACTGGCTCGGCCGGCTGTTGGCGCAGGTGCTGCGGCCCGGCATCGGCGCCGCCGGCGCCCGGCTGCTTTATCCCAACCGCACGATCCAGCATGCCGGCCTCAGCCACGACCCGGCCGGCTGCTTCAGCCACGTGTTGCGCGGGGCCGCGGCCGACGATCCGGGGCCGGCCGGCACCTTCGCCGTCGCCCGCAGCGTGGCGGCCGTTACCGGCGCGTGCCTTGCGATCCGCCGCGACGTGTTTTTCGCGGTCGGCGGGTTGGAGGAAAATACGCTCGGCGTCACCGGCAACGATATCGATCTCTGCCTGCGCCTGCGACACGCCGGCTACCGCGTCGTCTATGCGCCCGACGCCGTTCTGGTGCATCATGAGGCGGCAAGCCGCGGCCCAGATACCAGCCCGGCGCATATGGTGCGTGTGGTGGCCGAGCGGGACTATCTTCGCGGCCAATGGGGTGAGATGGCAGTCCGTGATCCGTATCTTAATCCCAATCTCTGCCTGCTCCACGGCCGCCTGGCTCTCGACGCCCCCCGCGCCATTGTGACCAAGCCGGAATTCTGGGCTTCCGTCTCACCAGACGCGGCAAGCAGGTGCGATGATCGATGAGCGTTGGTCGCCATCTGGCCGCCGACGCCGAGATCTTCAGGCGCCCGCGCGACACCGCGCCGCAGGCTTTTTCCGGTGAGCGGCTCACCTCCGCCATCGGCGGCCAGGTGGAGATGGAGCATCTGCATCGCTATTTCCTTGCCCGCTCCCTGGTGGGCGGCCTGGATGTGCTGGATGTCGCCTGTGGCGAAGGCTATGGATCGGCGCTGCTGGCGCAGGTGGCGCGCTCCGTCACCGGCCTCGATTACGACGCAGACGCCGTGGCGCACGCATGCGCCGCCTTTTCCGGGCCCGAAACGGAGTTTGTTCAGGGCAGTGCCACGGCCATGCCGTTTGCCGAAGCGAGCTTCGATGCGGTCGTTTCGTTCGAGACGATCGAGCATTTTGCGGGGCACGATGAATTTCTGGCCGAAATCCGGCGCGTGCTACGCCCAGGCGGCTTGCTGATCGCGAGTTCGCCCGACAAGACTTTTTATTCCGCGCCCGGCATGAGGCCAAATCCGTTCCACGTGCGCGAACTGACCCGAGCGGAATTCTTCGGCCTGCTGCAACGCAATTTCAGCCACGTGACGCATCTGCTGCAGCGCGCGATGATCGGCTCGGTGCTGGTGCCCGAAACCGAGGGCGGCCATGGCGCGCCCCTGGTGTTCGAGCGCACGGCGCACGATCTGGTGCATGCGAGCCACGGCCTGCCGCAGGCGCTGTATATCGTGTCTGTCGCCTCCGACCATCCCGTTGACGTGCCTGCGAGCCTGTTCATCTACAGCGCCGACATCGATGGGCCTGATAGCAGGACGGCGGAAGCCTACACCGCTTTCGCCGAAGCGCGCAGCGCGCTGACCGAGGCCGAACAGCGCTGCGCGAAACTCGCAGCCGATCTCGCAGCCGCCGAGGCGGAGTGCGACCGGTGCAGGCAATCCGCCGATCTCGCGATCCGCCGGGCCGCGTCGGCCGAACACCGCCATGCGCAGCTGGAAAACAGCACCGCCTGGAAACTCACCTGGCCGTTGCGGCGCGCGATGTCGCGCGCACCGCGCGCGGCGCGCCTCGCGCGCCGCCTCGCCCAGGCAAGCTGGTGGACCCTCTCCGGCCAAATGCCGCAGCGCCTCCGCTGGTGGCGCGCCGCGCGCATGGCCGGCGGCGCGCCAGCGCCCGCCTCACCCCCCGTGTTGATCGCCACGGTGGATCCCGGAAAAATCCATCTGCCGTCACATGCCAGCCCGGTGGTTTCGGTGATCATCCCAACCTACGGCCAGGTGCGGCACACGCTCGGCTGCCTTGCCGCGATCGCAGCAGCCCCACCGGATATCCCTTTCGAGGTCATTGTCGCCGAAGACGCCTCCGGCGATCCTCATGTCGCCGACCTGCGAGACGTGCCAAACCTGCGGCTCCTCGAAAATCCCAGGAATCGCGGCTTCCTGCTGAACTGCAACGACGCGGCAGCCCGGTCGGAGGCCGAATTCCTGCTTTTTCTGAACAACGACACCCAGGTACAGCCGGGGTGGCTCGACAGCCTCGTCGGGCTGCTGCGAAGGCGGCCGGACGCGGCCGCCGCCGGCGCCAAGCTAATCTACCCCGATGGCCGCCTGCAGGAGGCCGGCGGCATTATCTGGAACGATGCTTCCGGCTGGAATTTTGGCCGGCTCGATAATGCGGCCAAGCCTGTCTACAACTATGTCCGTGAGGTGGATTACGTGTCGGGCGCGGCACTGCTCGTGCGGCGGGCGGCATTCGAGGCACTTGGCGGCTTTGATCCGGCTTTTGCGCCGGCCTATTACGAGGATACCGACCTGGCTTTCCGCCTGCGCGCGGCGGGGCACGTGGTCCTCTACCAGCCGCGTTCGGCGGTGGTGCATTTCGAAGGGATTTCGCACGGTACCGATACCGGCGGCGGCGTGAAGGCGCATCAACTGGTCAACCAACTGCGCATGCGCGAGCGCTGGCAGGATGAGCTCACGCACCGTCATTACGAGAATGGTACGTATGTGATGCGGGCGCGGGACAGGGCGCACGGCCGGCGCATCGTGCTCGTGATCGATCACTATGTGCCACAGCCGGATCGGGATGCCGGTTCGCGCGCGATCCTTGCCGCGATGCGGGCGTTGCAGCAGGCCGGAAGGATCGTGAAATTCTGGACCGATAACGGCGCCTACAGCCCGGGCTATACCGAAGCGCTGCAGGATGCCGGGATCGAGGTTTTGTACGGGCCAGATCACGGCGCGCGCGGATTTGCGGCCTGGATCGCGGAGAACGGCCGGCAGATCGACGGCGCCTTGCTGAGCAGGCCGCATATCTCCGGCGGGTATATCGCGCCGCTGCGGCAACACAGCCTGGCGCGTCTGGTGTATTTTGGGCACGACCTGCATGGCGCGCGAATGCGCCGGCAAGCGGCACATGCGGGTGACGCCGCGATGGCGGCCGAGGCTGAGGCCACCGAGCAGATGGAACGGCGCATCTGGCGCCAAGTTGATTCGGTGCTGTATCTTTCGGAGGAGGAGGCAGCGGAGGCGCGGTCGCTCGAGCCTAGCGTGGCGGCACATGCCGTGGTGCCTTACGCGTTCGAGACGTTCGGCGACATATCCGAACCCCCTTCGGCAAAAACGATCCTCTTTGTGGCGGGATTTGCCCATCCGCCGAACGAGGATGCTGCGTGCTGGCTTGTTTCGGACATATTGCCGCTGGTCCGGGTGGAATGCCCGGATGCGGCGGTGCTGATTGTGGGATCGAACCCGACCGAGCGCGTGCGAGCGCTGGCGGGCACTGGCGTGACGGTGGCCGCCAATGTCAGCGACGATGCCTTGCGCGGATACTACCGGCAAGCGCGTGTCGCGGCCGTGCCGCTGCGCGTGGGCGCTGGCGTCAAGCTCAAGGTGGTGGAAGCGTTGGTGCATGGTTTGCCGCTGGTGACCACGCCGGTGGGCGCGCAGGGATGCGATGGGTTGGACCAGGTGATCAACATATCGGCCGATCCGGCATCGTTTTCGGCTGCCATCTGCATGCTGCTGCGTGATGATGCGGCTTGGCGAAACACAGCGATGGCAGAGATCGCCTACGCGCGAAGCCGTTTTTCCGAGCAGACATTCCGCGAACGCCTGCTGGAGGCCTCCGGTCTCTGAACGTCCCAAAGAGGCGGTCCGGGGCCTCCGGCCGTGGTGCGCGTGTCACCCCAATGCCACCGATTCAGGTGCGGCAGGAGAAAGGGCGAAGTCCGTGGCCCTTCTTACCAGGCCGAAGCGCGGAACGCCGTAATGCGGCCGGCTTACTACATCGCCGCCCTTGCTGTGCTATCAGTCGTTCTCGGCGGTATCCACCAGACCGGCCAGGACGTGAACTTCGACCAGCTCAATTACCATTTTTACAGCGCCTATGCCTTTCTGCACGACCGGATGGCGATCGACGCGGCACCCGCGGGCACGCTGCACAGCTACTTCAATCCGCTGCCCTACCTGCCTTTCTACTGGCTGGTGCAGCATCTTCCGCCGCGCCGGGCGATCTTCATTCTGGGCGCCTGGCACGGGCTCAATCTCTGGCTCGTCTTGCTGATCGCCTGGCAGGTGACCGCGCGAATGCAGGGAACATGGCGCTTCGTTGCCTGCGCCGGCGCCGTGGCGATCTCTGCGGCATCGCCGATGGCGCTGCTCGAATGGGCCACCAGTTTTGCCGATATCACGACGAGCCTGCTGGTGCTCGGCGGTGTTTCAGCCATGATCGCGGCCAGGTCCGGCGGCAAGGCACGCTCCGCGGCGCTGCCGGTTGTTGCAGGCGCCGGCCTGGTTGGACTCGCAATCGGCCTGAAGCTCACGAACGCCATTTACGCGCCCGGCATTCTCGCCTGCTGCCTCATCGGAATGCCGGATTGGCGCGCGCGTTTGCGGGCGTTGGCGCTTGCGGCCGTCGCCGGCGCCTGCGGGAGTCTGGTGTCAGGCGGCTTCTGGTTCTACCGCTTGTGGCGGACATTCCGCAGCCCTGTCTTTCCCTATTACGACGGCATTTTCAAATCGCCAGACTCCGGGCTGGGCCCAAGGCTTCACGGCGTCTCGTTTTACGACGATCGGTTTCCGCCGCACGGCATCTGGCAGGCGATCGAATTGCCGTTTCGCTGGATCACCCTGAACACCACCACCTGCGAGCGCGGCTTTGTCGATATCCGTTTCGCCGTGCTTCTCGTGCTGCTGATCGCTTGCGTAACGCGCATGGCAATCTTGGGCATGGCAAAAATTCCATCCGCGCGTGATTTGCCAACCGCAGGCAAGCAGCTCGTCGCCTTCTTCTGTGTGGCCTTTGCCGTATGGGAATTTCAGTTCGGGATACAGCGCTACGCGGTCGGCCTGGAATTCCTCGCCGGTCCGGCCATCGTGGTGGCACTGCTTACCGTCCTGCCCTCCGAGGCGGGCGCTATCGCATCACTCTGTATCGCGTGCGTTTGCCTGGCCACGGTGACCGTCCCCGATTTTGGCCGGATCAAGGCGCGCAAAAGCTGGTACGGGATTGAGCTTCCCGCCCGCCTGCGCAGCCCCGGCATCGTGTTCCTGCAAGATGACGCGCTGAGCTTTCTCGTACCGTCTCTTCCGGCGGAGAGCCGTGTTGCCGGCCTGATCTCCATCGATGGGCTGCAAGCAGGCGCTGGGAATTTCGCCGACCGGCAAATCCGCCGTAGCCTGGCCGAAGGGCCAGCCTGGCCGATATCCGTGCTGCTGAACGCGCCGCTCTCATTGCAAACGCGGGCGTTACTCGGCGGTTACGGTTTGGGCGGCGTGGGCCCATGCACCGTTGTACCGAACCACGCGGCGTTCGTGCTTGCCTGCGATCTGCACCGCATGGCGGGCACCGCCGCGACAGCACTGACGCTGCATCCCGGCGAGACACTGACATTCGGTGCATCAGTGAAGAACGCCGCCGCCTACGCTTCGCCGGTGCTTCTCCGCTCCGGCTGGGCCGTCCTCGGCGCGGGCTCCGAATTGAACCTCGATGTGCGCTTGGATGGGTCATTCGGCCTGGGGCCCTTTGCCGTCTCTATCGGCTTCTCGGGGGAAGTCGGAGGGCGTGAAGATGCCAGCCTCGTGGTGCGCGCCAATGGGCAGCCGGTAGGCAAAAGCACCACGGCCGATCTCCTGCGAGCCAACACCGTGCAAGAATGTGTGCCGGCATCCGCGCTGGACGCGAGCAGAAATCTGCTGATCGGGCTCGACTATACCGCACCACCGGGATCGGCGCCGCCCCGGATCTCGCTAGGCCTCGCCTCCCTCAAGGTCGAACAAGTTGCCCGTTGTCCGTAAGTGTTTTCCCAGCGATCTGGCCGCCATATCGTATCACGGTCCTCACTCTTGACCGATGCTGCCGCTCTCTTCCCCTTGTAGGGAGGGCCGGGTGGGGGCTTCTCGGCATGAGCGATTACTTGAGGCCGCTGGTATCACGTCCCCCCGCCGGCAATCTTACATAGGCGGGCTCGATCGGATTGCGGCTCGATCCCAGCCCCCCAGGCGATCGATACAATCCCGGCTCGGCGAGCCGCTGCCGCACCCGCCCTGCCAGCAGAGCGAGTTTTACGCGCACACGAGTCAGCGGCCGATCCAGCCGGCGCAGATGCACCACGAACAATCCACTTGCATATCGATACAGCGCGAGATCGAGCGCATTGGCCGCCGCCAGCGCCGCGAACCCCGCCTCGCCAAGTTCCCGCCTGATGTCTTCAAGTGCTGCTTCCTCGCGCATCGCCGGATCGCGCGTGGCATTCTCGGCCCAGTCAAAGAAATTCACCCCCGGCAGCTTCGGCTTGTACCGCGCGTTGAATAGCCGGCACGACTCGCCGAACCGCCGCACCAACCCGAACGCGGGCAGGCTCGCGATTACCGCTTTGGCGTCGGTCAGATCGGCCTCGGTCGCCGCCCAAAACCGCGGATCGTCGGCGCGATAGGCGGCGCCGGAGAGATGGTGAACCTGGTAATTGCGCAAGATCGCGCCCTCGCCGCGCGTGCCCAGCGACCACGCCACGTAATCGGCGAGGCTGCCGTCCCGGGCAACGGCGTGGTCTGGCATGGCGGGATTGCCGCGGGCGAATTCATAGGCCGATTTCGCCCGGTCGACCGGATGCCGCAGCATCACAATGGGTAACGCGCCCGGAATATCGAAGGGCGGGTGCAAGCGGTGCGAGGAAATCGCCTTGATGTGAGGGTTTTCGGCCAGATAGCGCCGCACGGCGAAGACATCGAGAGTCTGGCGGCCCGGAATGGGATCCAGCAACGCGAAACCGTCGCCGAAGCTTTCCCAGAGCAGGCGGTCAATCGAGGAGCCAGCGTTTTTATAGATGTGGGAATGGACGAGAACGAAGCTGGAGGAAGTCAAGGAAGGACTTCTTTTCCGAAGAAAAGAAGCAAGAGACTTTTATTCCTTGTGGGCAGGTCAATTCGGACAGGTGCGCGGCGTGGCAATGAAACGATCCGTTTCAATCATCCCCCCCATGCACCGTATCCAGATCGGCAAACCGCGTGAACTCGCCTTCGAAAAACAGATCGATTTTTCCTGTCGGTCCATGCCGCTGCTTCTCCAGCAACAGCTCCGCCTTGTTGTGCACCTGCTCCATGTCGCGCTGCCATTTTTCCACCGCCGTATGAAACTTCTCCTCATTATCGAACGCCATCTGCTTTGGCGCCCGCTGCTGCAAATAATATTCGTCACGATAGACAAACATCACCGCATCCGCATCCTGCTCGATCGATCCCGATTCACGCAGATCCGATAGCTGTGGCCGCTTGTCCTCCCGGCTCTCCACCGCGCGGGACAGCTGGGAGAGTGCCAGCACCGGCAACGCCAAATCCTTCGCCAGCGCCTTGAGCCCCTGGGTGATCATGCTGATTTCCAGCACCCGGCTTTCCGCGCGCTGCCCCACCGAGGGCCGCATCAGCTGCAGGTAATCGATCACCACCAGCCCAAGCCCTTTCGTGCGCTTCAGCCGCCGGCAGCGCGTGCGCAGCGCTGAGAGCGTGATCGCCGGCGTATCGTCGATATAGAGCGGCAGATGCTGCAACTTTTTCGACACACTGACAAACTTCGCGAAATCGCGCTCCCCGATATCGCCCTTGCGGATATTATCCGTCGATACCCGCGACTCCTCCGAGAGAATGCGGTTCGCCAGCTGTTCGGCGCTCATCTCCAGCGAAAAAATCACCACCGAATTATTCGGCATCGCATCCGGAGTTTCCGCCCGCGCATTGGCCAGCATGCTTTCGGCGGCACCGAAGGCGATCTTGGTCGCGAGCGCCGTTTTCCCCATGCCGGGCCGCCCGGCGAGGATCAGCAGGTCGGAGGGGTGTAGCCCGCCGGTTTTCTTGTCGAGATCGCGCAGGCCGGTGGAAAGCCCCGACACATGGCCGGCCTGCCGGAACGCTTTTTCCGCCGAGGTGATCGCACGCGCCAGCGCGCTGCTGAACACCATCATCTTGGTATCGGCGGTGTTATGCGTCGCCAGATCGAAAAGCTGCTGTTCCGCGAGCTCGATCTGCTTGGGGCCGTCGAGATCCTGCTCGGGCGAAAAAGCCTGGTTCACCACCGTCTCGCCGATATCGATCAGCTGGCGGCGCACCCAGGCATCGTAGATCGTCCGCCCATAATCGCCGGCATTGATGATGCCCACCATGGTGGTCAGAAGCTGGCTCAGATAAGCGGTGCCGCCGACCTCATCGAGCACGCCCGAATGCTCGAACTCCGCACGCAGCGTCACCGGGTCGGCAACCTGGCTCGCCTCCACACGGCGGGAGATCGCCTGGTAGATCCGCCCATGGATGGCATCGGCGAAATGCTCGGGCAGCAGAAACTCGGAAACCCGGTCATAGGCCTTGTTGTTGGAGAGCAGCGCCCCCAGCAAGGCTTGTTCTGCGACAAGGTTGGAGGGTGGCAATCGCTGGGACAGGCCCAGCAGCGGTGGATCGATATTTGTCACAGGGTTGTCTTAACGGAGCCGGCGGCGATCCGCAGCGTTGCTGCCTGTGGATAACGTAGAAACATGGGGGTGCTTGGCACCATGAGCGAGACAGTCACTGCCCTCTTGGCCATCGAGCTGGATGAATCCGCGCGCCGGGATCTGGCCGACGCATTGAACCGGCTGGAGCAGGGAAGGGGCCTGATCGTGCGGCTCGCCGATCTGGTGGGCGGCGCGTTCGGCCTCGCCGGCCGCTTCGGTCTGCGCCGGATGGGCATGAGCCGCGGCGTGCAGGGTAAGTTTTCAGGCGTCGCTCAGGCCGCTTTGGCGCGCGCCTACGACATCGCCATACTGGGCCTGGGTCGCGAACCACCAGAACGCGCAGGCCTTACCCGCGCCGCCGTGATCGCCTCGGGCGCCGCCAGCGGTCTCGCGGGCCTCGCCGGCTTCCTGCCGGACGCCACCTTCACCACGCTCGCCATCATGCGCGAGATCGCCCGCATCGCCGCCGCCCAAGGCGAGGACCTTGCCTCGGACGACGCGCGCCGCGCCTGCCTGGAAGTGTTCGCGTTCCGCAGCGCCGCCGATTCGGATGAGTCGGAGCTCGGCTATTTTTCCGCCCGCCTCGTATTCCAGGGCAGGCCCTTCACCCTGCTGCTCTCGGAGGTCGCGGCGCGCTACGGCCTGGTGCTGGGCGAAAAATTCAGCCTGCAGGCTGTGCCCATTGCCGGCGCCATCGCCGGCGCGTCGCTGAACGCCGCCTTTCTCGCCCATTACCGCAACCTGGCGGTCGCTCATTTCACCATTCGCCGCCTGGAACGCCGGCATGGTCGAGATATCGTGCTCGCTGCCCGGCGCATCGTCTCGAACCCCGGCGCCGACATGCCATTTGCCGGGGCATGAGCGACATTCAAACTGATAGCACCCTCCCGCCGCAATCACAGGCGACGCAGCCCGGACTCCAATCCGAGATGGAGCCGCGCCCCCGCGCGGAGATGACGCGCTATCGCGCCGCCGGCCGCCTGATCGGCAAGACCGCGGTGATCAGCGGGGGCGATTCAGGCATCGGCCGCGCCGTCGCCATCGGCTTCGCCAAGGAAGGGGCCGACATCGCGATCACCTGGCTTACCGAGCGGGAGGATGCGGCCGAGACGGTCGCTTTGATCGAGGCCGAGGGCCGGCGCACCCTCTCGATCCCTGGTGATATCGGTAATACCGATTTCGCGCCGGAACTGGTGCGCCAGATCGTCGCCGAATTCGGCAGGATCGATATTCTGGTGAACAATGCGGCCGAGCAGCATGTGTGCGAAAATTTCGAGGAAATCGACGACGACCAGGTGGAGCGCACCTTCCGCACCAATATTTTGGGGCAGTTCTGGCTGACCAAGGCGGCGTTGCCGCATATGGCGGAAGGCAGCTGCATCATCAACACGACCTCCGTCACCGCCTATAAGGGCAGTGCCGCCCAGGTGGATTATGCCGCCACCAAGGGCGCCATCGTGGCCTTCACCCGCAGCCTGGCCCTACAGCTGGTAAAGCGCGGCATACGCGTCAATGCGGTGGCCCCCGGCCCGATCTGGACGCCCTTGATACCGGCCAGCTACCCCGCCGAGAGAACGGCACATCATGGCGAGTCCGTGCCGATGCAGCGGCCGGGGCAACCGGACGAGGTGGCGCCGAGCTACATCTTTTTGGCTTCCGATGATGCCTCCTACATGACCGGGCAGGTGCTTCACCCGAATGGGGGCTCGGTCATCAACGGGTAACGCATTTCCATACTTGGTAACGCAATTCCGGAGGGCGGTGATCCGCCGGCAACAGACCGGTTCGCCGGAGCGTGGATCATGAAACCTTAACTTTTCAGTTTCCGAGCATATCGCTAGGTCCGGCCCCCGAAACGGAGGCTGACAAAATGCTGACACCCCGCCTACCTGCGACCGCCCGGCACATCGTTCGTATGGTCGTGTTGGGAAGCACGGCTATGTCCGGCTTGGCATTCATTCAGGACGCAGCGGCGCAAACCGCGCCGTCTCAAGCCACCAATATCGGCTCGGTGAATGCCAATGCAACGCAGCAACCGTTGCCGACCGACCAGGGCCCTTACGTGCCGCCCGCACCCGGCAGCGCCGCCAGCGTGGCGCCGACCTATGCGCCGCTGGAAGCGGGGCAGCCCACGTCGATCATCGGCAAGAGCTATCTCGACAACAACGCGATCCCTGCCCAGAACTACGATGACGATATCAAATTTACCCCGAGTGCGATGAATGTGCAGCCGGCCGGCCCGGTCAGCCAGCAGAACTACGCCGAGAGCATACGCGGTTTTCAATACACCCAGTTCAACACGACATTCGACGGGCTGGTGCTCACCGGCACGCCGAGCAATTTCGCGCCGCAGAGCGCGACCTATTTCACCACGCACGATCTCGGCTCGATCGATATCGATCGCGGCCCCGGCACCGCATCCACCATCGGCTACGCGACGTTCGGCGGCACGCTATCGTTGAATTCCAAGGAGCCGTCGGAGACACCGCAGGCCCAGGCCTACACCACTTTCGGCAGCTTCGGCGAAGAGCTTTGGGGACTCGAGGCGGATAGCGGCGCCCAGCCCGAGCTCGGCGGCGGTCGCGGCCTGATCGATTTCGAACGGCTGCAGAGCGGCGCCTATCTGACCAACTCCACCACCGACAAGGACAATGTATTCGCCAAGTGGGAGCAGCCGGTCGGCGAGAGCACGCTGATCACGTTGGTGGGCATGTATGACATCAGCAAGGACGATACCGCCTATGGCAGCACGATCGGCCAGCTCAACGAATTCGGGCCGGATTACGGGCTGAACCTGAACCCTAAAAGCCAGGCCTATGCCGGCTACAACCAGGACCTGTATTCCGACGATTTCGAATACATCCGCATCGATTCGGATCTTGGCGATGGCTGGAATTTTCAGGAGACGCCGTACACGCTTTCGTATTATCGGAGCGGCACCGAGGGTGCCGACCCGAACGGAACCACGCCCAATCTCGGCCAGCCGGGCGGGAGCAAGGAATATATCGACGGCGTGCGCGTGCATCCCACGGATGACGTGCCGGGCGTCGACAAGCATAACGATTTCCGCGACTGGGGCTCGGTGACGCGCATCACCAAGAGCACGACATGGGGTGACCTGCGTGCCGGACTCTGGTTCGATTACGTCAGCAACAGCGTGTATCGCTACAAGATCGATTTTAGTCGTAACGATACGATCTACACCACCAGCGCCACTGCCTCGCCCTACAACCAGCGCTATCAGGACCGGCTGGTGACGGGGCAACCGTATATCGAATTCGCCTGGAAGCCGCTGCCCGGGCTTACGATCACGCCCGGCGTGAAATACACCTCGGTGACGCGCGAACTGGATGTGGCGGTGCTGTCCGCCCTGCCGAAAGGTGGCGACGCCAACCAGACCTGGAACAAGGCGCAGCCTTCGGTGGAGGTGCATTACCAGATCACGCCGCATTGGAGCGCCTATGCGCAATGGGCCATAGGCTTCCTCGCTCCGCCGCTGAGCGACCTGGAATCGACCATTCCGGCGACCGTCACGCCCCAGGAAACGGTAAATTATCAGATCGGCACCACCTACCAGGTGGACCGACTCTCGGTATCGGGCGACCTATACTACATCCCGTTCAAAAACTTCATCGCCAGCAAGACTATCGACGGCAACACGCTGTATTTCAACGAAGGTGGCGCGCTATACAAGGGCATCGAGCTGGAAGGCACCTACAAGATCGGCGCCGGCGTCTCGCTTTACGGCAATGGCACCTTGAATGACGCGAATTACGACAACGGCGTGCATATCTACCAGGCGCCGCAGCGCACGGCCGCGGCCGGGCTGATCGAAAGCAGCGACAGCGTTCTGCTGGACAAGGACCGTGTTTATGGCTCGATCCTGCTGAAGGAAGTCGGCAAGCAGTTCGGCCTGAATGGCAGCGTGGATGGCACGCCCACCGAGGAATATCCGATCAAGTCCTACAGCAATGTCGATCTCGCGCTGGGCTATACGATCCCGCTGGAGAAAAGCCGGAAAGCTAGGGTAGGGCTGAATTTTTACAATATTCTCAACAACCATAGCCTGATCGGCTTCGCCGGCAATACGGCGGCCGGCGCGCCGCTATATTGGACGGATCCCGGCTTCAGCGGCTTCGTTTCGTTTTCAGTAACGATGTAGCCATGCGACTCTTGGCCCTTCTGGCGCTGCTGCTGCCGCTCGTTTCCGCGTGGGCGGAAGGCGTTACCCGCGCGATACCCTTGGGGGCGCCGGAAAAGTTTCAGTATGTGCTGTTCGATGCACCCAACCACAGGGTTTTTGTGGCGCATGGCAGCGAAGTGACGGTGGTGGATGCCGGCAGCCTCAAAGTTGTAGGCCATGTTGGCGGCCTTTCGGGTGCGCATGGCATCGCCCTCGTACCCGGCGGCCATGGCTATGCCGATAGCGGGCGCTCGGCCACCGTGAGCGTATTCGACCAGAAGGATTTTCGTGTGCTGGCGAGTCTGAAGGCCGATATCGACGCCTATGCGGTGATCTACGATCCGGCCAGCCGGCATGTCTTTGTCATGAACGACGATGCCGGCAACATCACGGTGATCGATCCGGCGCGGGACAAGGTTATCGATACGATTTCCGTAGGCCCCGGGCTTGAATCCTCCGAGGCGGATGGGCAGGGGCATCTTTTCATTGCCCACTCCGAGGCGCATCAGGTGCTGCGCATCGATACGCGGCGGAACGTGGCTGACCGGCGCTGGCCGGTTGCCGATTGCGGCGAACCACATGGTCTCGCTCTGGATACCGCAAGGCAGCGTGTTTTCGTCAGTTGCCCAGAGGGCGGGTTACTGGTGCTCGATTCGCAAAATGGCCGCCGGGTTGCCGCCCTGCCGATCGGAATTGGTGGCGACTCCCTGCTGTTCGATGCGGCGCGACGCAGGATCTACAGCGCGAACGCCGTGGGCACGCTATCGGTGATCGAGGAGATGGCGCCGGACAGTTTCGTCGCCCGGCCCGACCTGCCGACCGAACCGGGCGCCCGCACTGGTGCGCTCGATCCCGCCACCGGCCGGCTCTTTCTGGTGACTGCCACCGTCGCCGGCCAGGACCCACCGAAGAAACCTGGCGGCACCGCCAAATACCGCTTCGTTCCCGGCTCTACCCGGCTTCTCGTCTTCGACGCCGCCTCCTGAGGCCATGCGTGAAGGATTGGAGAAATGTCGCTCTGACGCGGCGCTGACGGTTGGCGCTGACGGGCGCCTGACGGATACTCGGTTCATGTCGAGCGTGCCCACTGCCTCAGCACTGGTGTCCACCCACCGCCCGGCCCCCGGCCGATCGGCCTCGTGGTCGGCCGCATCGGTTTCCGCTGCCCTCCATATGGCCGCCCTTGCGGCTTTGTGCGTCGTTTTTGTGCCGCGGGAGCGGCTGCCGCCGCCGCCGCCGGACAACTTCGCTGTGGTCATGGCGCCCGCGCCGCCGGCCCCAGCCACCGAACGAAGCTTGCAAACCGCGCAACTCCCGCCCGCCACCGCTACGGTCGCGTCATCGCTTTCGGCACCGCTGCCGCTCTCCCTTGCCCCGGCGGCGCAGGCTGATCTGCATGTCAGCCGCAATCCTCGGCACAGCGTTGCGCGACCGACCCTGCAGGTGCCCGATGCCTCGCCCGCACCAGTCGCCAGTCCTGCCGCCGTCGCGGTCTCGACGCAGGCTGCCCCTTCTGCCCCTGCGCCTGTCTCGCGCGACGCCCTGGCGGGGCTGGAGGCGCGGATCCGGCAAGCGGTGCAGGAAGCCGCCATCTACCCGGCCTCCGCGCGAGTCATGCATTTGGAGGGCCGCGCCCAGGTGCGTTTCGACTACACCGACGGCGCGGTTGGCGTCGCGGACATCGCCACGTCCAGCAGCTTCGGCATGTTGGATCGCGCCGCCCTGCTGGCTGTTCGCCGGGCCGCCCTGCCGAAGGCACCTTCTGAAATCGGCGCCCGCACGCTTCCCTTGCTCGTCTGGGTGGATTTTCGTTTGGTAAGGCAGGATTGACCTTACAAAAGAATTGGCCGCCCTATGCGTAACCTGAAATGAGGGTTCTTCTCGTCGAGGATAACGAGAGCCTCCGCGCCATGATTGCCGGGCATCTACGTGCCCATGGCTTTACCGTAGATCCCGCCGGCACCGGCGAACAGGCCCTCGGCGCCGCCCGCAACGCCGCCTATAGCGCGATGATCCTCGATCTGGGGCTACCGGATATGGACGGGCTGGACGTTTTGCGCAGCATTCGCGCGGGTGCGCGCGGCGATGTGCCGACCCTGATCCTCACCGCCCGCGACCGCGTGGATGAACGGATCAGCGGCCTCGATGCCGGCGCCGACGACTACATCCTGAAACCCTTCGATGTGCTGGAACTGGAGGCCCGCCTGCGTGCCGTGCTGCGCCGCCCCGGGCCTCGCCTGCACCCGGTGCACATTTTCCATGATCTCACTTTCGACGCCGCCTCCCGCGGTGCCCGCTGCGGTGATAACGGCATCGACCTTACCCCGCGCGAGGCCGCCCTGTTCGAGGAGCTGATACGCAACGGCGACCGCATCGTGGTGCGCGATACCCTGGCCGAACGCCTCTACGGGTTCGATGAGGACGTGACAGGCAACGCGCTGGAGGCCACCGTCTCGCGCCTGCGGCGGAAACTCGCCGCATCCGGCTCGCAGGTGCGGGTGGAGACTCTGCGCGGCATCGGCTATCGCCTGGCCGTGTGACCGGACGGAAGCGACGGCGTTGTTTGAAGAAAATAGCGGTAACCTTCATGGCTTCGCGCTGGTCCAGCCTCCGGTTCAGGCTGGTCGCCTCCATGCTGGCCGTATTCGTGGTGGCCGTGGCGGCGGCGGCGGCGCTGGACCGCATCGACATTGTAGGCGCGGTGTCGCCCGACGAGGAGCCGTACCAGGACGGGCTGGTGCTCGCCTGTTTCAGCTTGGCGCTGCTGGTTCTGATCTGGGTGGTGAGCCATTGGAGCCTGCGGCCGCTCTCCCGCGCCTCGGCCGAGGCGCGGGAGGCCGGCCCCCATAACCCGGGCTTGCGCCTGACCGCCGAGCGACTGCCCACGGAAGTACTGCCCCTAGTGGATGCGGTGAACGGCGCGCTCGACCGCATGGAGGCCGCCTACCAGGCCGAGCGCCGGTTTACCTCTGACGCCGCGCATGAATTGCGCACCCCGCTCAGTGTGCTCAGCCTGCGCCTGCAACGTGCCCGGATTGAGGGCCAGATGGACTGGGCAGCGATCGACGGCGATGTGCGCCAGATGACCCATCTGGTGAACCGCCTGCTCGATCTCGCCCGCAAGGAGCAAGCGGGACGCGAGCGCGCGCCGCAGCAGGTGAATGTTTCGCGGGTGGCCCGGGAGGCCGCGGCGATGATTACACCGCTCGCCGAACAGGCCGGCCGGGGGCTGGTTGTGGATCTTCCCGAAGCCCTGCCCGTGAGCGGCCGCGCCGACGACCTGCGTGACATGATCCTGAACTTGCTCGACAATGCGCTGGCGCATGGCAAGGGCACCATCAGCTTGCAGGGCCGGAGGCAATCGGGCCGCTGCCTGCTGGACGTTTCCGACGAAGGGCAAGGCGTGCCCGCCGCCATGGCCGAAGCCATGTTCGAGCGGTTCCGCAAGGCGCAGCCCGCCTCGCCAGGCACCGGCCTGGGCCTCGCCATCGTTCGTGAAGTTGCGCAAAGCCATGGCGGCGACGCCCGCTTCGTCCCTGGCCCCAACTGCCGGGTCCGCATAGACCTCCCAAAATCCACCTAGAGCATTTTCCGATCGCGTCGGGTCAGTGCAGTCGTTCGGAAAATGCTCTAGCTATGTGTTTTGGCGAGCATCTTTATCCGACGGGTAACCCCGTGCGGTCGGATGATGCTCTAGATCCGCCGTAGGGCGCGCTTCAGCCCACTTTGCGCCGCGATCACCAAGTGATTTTCCGCATAAACGCGCACCAGCCCCTAAAATGTAAGTTGGTACCCCGCATAATAGGAGAACAGATTCGTCGATCGCGCATTCTGCACCCCGCTCCCCGCGGAAAGCAGCAGATGATGGTGCCCGGTGAAATCATACACCGCGCCGAAATTGAATCCCGTCGAGGCCCGGGTTCCAGCCGGATAGCCGATTTCGCCCGGGCGCGCTGTCGAGGACGCACTCTGATGATAAAGTTCAGCCCCCAGAGCGAGTTTTTCGGTGACCTGGTGTTGGAGCAGCCATCCGACGAACCAGTAATGCCGGTTACCCGGCCCCGGGTTGATCCCGTATCCCCCGCCGAAATCGGTGGTCCATGCGTCCGTGATGGTCTCTTGCAGCCATACCGGCAGAAAGCCGTGCACACGCCCGGTGCCGAGCCCGCGTGCGGCATTGCCGCTGGGCGCATCGAGCATCGGGAAGATCCCGATCTCCGGCCACCAGCCGCCCTTGCCTGGATTGAGCAAGCGATATTTGATGCCGAATTGAACGTCGCCGGGCCCATACGCCGTCGGGAGTCCGCTTTGAGTGGCCAGGCTCAGCGGTGCCACGATATGCAGTTGGAAACCGGGGAGCGCGCCGTAATTCACTTCCACGGCCGGCACCAAGGACGAGCTTTGCCGATCCACGAAAGTGCCTTGCGTGAAGCCGTAGATCTCCCAGTGGCCAAGATCGACGGGTGCAGGATCGTCGGTCAGGTAGGGCGGCCCGGCAAAAGCGGCGGTTGGCACCAGAAGGGCGGCGAGTATCGGTAGAAAACGCGCCATGAACGGCGACCTCCGGACGCATGGGGAAGCAAGCATTTTTGTTCCGAATGAGCAAAAGACTTTTGTGCTGAAGCCACTTCCACGATATCAACCAATGGGCGCGCCGGAGGGTGGCTTCAGCCGATAGGCGCTAACCCAGGTCGCGTCGTCGATGCCTTATACCAGCCGCCCTAACTCTTGACCGATGCCGCCGCTTTGTTCTCTCTCCACTTGGGGGGAGGGTCGGGCTAGGGGCTCTCGGCATGTGTCATTCATTGCGGCCGCCGGTATTGTACCCGCCGCCCTCGACCATGGGGTGGAAGAAAGCCGATATCAGCGGCGGTTGGGAGCAGCATCGAGGCTCCATCGCGCTCTGATCGGTACCGTTCACTGGCCGGCCGAACCTGCGCGGTGGCGGCGAGTTGCCGCGCGAGGGGCGCCTCTGATACCGGTGAGCCGGGCCACGGTGAGCACACCGTCGAGCATAGATGTAAACCGCCGCAGCGCGCGCCACATTCGGCCCAGAGAACGCCGGTTTTTCATCGAGGAGACCCAAGCCGTGTCAGCCGACAGCCCCGCGCATGCCCACGATCTGTTCGAAAACCCCCTAGGCACGGATGGCTTCGAATTCGTTGAATTCACCTCGCCCGACCCGAACGCGCTCGCCGAGCGGTTCAGCCTGATGGGCTTCACCGCGGTCGCGCGCCACCGGTCGAAAAACGTGCTGCGCTACCGGCAGGGCGACATCAATTTTCTGCTGAACATGGAGCCATCCGGCCAGGCCGCCGATTTCCGCGGCCGGCATGGCGCCTCGGCCAATGCCATGGCTTTTCGGGTGCGCGATGCGGCGCTGGCGCTGCGCTTGGCGCTGGAACGCGGGGCGAGGCAAGTGGCAGGCCCGGTCGGCCCTATGGAGCTGAACATTCCGGCCATCGAAGGCATCGGCGGCAGCAACCTGTATCTGGTGGATCGCTACGGCGCGCAAGAAATCTACGATGTGGATTTCGTGCCGATCGATGGTGCCACCGCGCAGATGGCCGACAACAGCGTTGGTCTCACCTATCTCGATCACCTGACGCATAATGTGTTTCGCGGCAACATGGCGAAATGGGCCGCGTTCTACGAGACCATCTTCAATTTCCGCCAGATCCGCTATTTCGATATCGAAGGCAAGCAGACCGGCCTGTTCTCCAAGGCAATGACCAGCCCGTGCGGCAAAATCCGCATACCCCTCAACGAAAGCCAGGACGACAAAAGCCAGATCGAGGAGTTCCTCGCCAGCTACGGCGGCGAAGGCATCCAGCATCTTGCCCTGGGCACCAACGACATTTTCGCAACCGTCGAGCGCATGCGCGCCCGCGGCATCGCATTTCAGGACTCACCCGATACATATTACGAAGCGGTCGATGCGCGTGTGCCGGGCCATGGCGAGGATCTTGGCCGCCTGAAAGAACTTCGCATCCTGGTGGATGGCGCGCCGACGGAGGGCCAGGGCCTGTTGCTGCAGATTTTCACCGCCAACGCGGTAGGCCCGATTTTCTTCGAGATCATCCAGCGCAAGGGCAATGAAGGATTTGGCGAGGGCAATTTCAAAGCCCTTTTCGAAAGCCTTGAGCTCGATCAGATTCGAAGGGGGGTGCTTTCAGCCTAGCGCCGCCGGCTCATGCTGATTGCGTCGATCTCTCTGCTTGGCCTGGTCGTGCTGGCGGGCATCGGGCTTGCGGCGCTTTACATGTTGCTCGGCCGGGCGCCGGCGCGCCTCGGCTGGCCAGGCGCCTTGCATGCACTGGGCGGCGTTACCGGCTTCGCGTTGCTGGTGATGGCGTTGCACCGCACGCCGCCGACCCCTCACGCGATCCGGATGGGCGCCTCGGCGTTCGGCATGGTCTCGGCGGTTCTGATCGGCGTGGCCCTGACATTCGGGCTCATCATCCTGTTCCGTCATGTGGCCCGCCGCGTGATTTCGCCAAATCTCGTTGGGGCCCACAGCGTGCTTGCCATCATCGGCTATACGCTTTTGCTCGCATACGTCACGCTTCTGCATTGAACCCCGCTGTCTGCCAAAATCGGGGCGCCGGTTCACGCTTGGGCGGCATGGGCTAGGCCAGAATTCCCCGGCCAGATCCGATATCTCCGTGCGCGCCGAAACCAAAGAATTGAAAATCTTTTGCTTCTTTACTTCAAAAAAGAAGAGTCTTTCTACTTTTGCATACCAGCTACCCGCCATTACCACACCCTGCACCCCAACACGTCCTTATAAGCCCGCATCCGGTCGCCATATGCGGCCGTCCATGACGCCTCGCACGTGCCGCGAGCCCCTCTAGGGGCACAGCAACGACGGCAGCGTCCTTTGTCGCCGAACCGGCCGAATTTGGCCGGAGAACGCTTTGAGGGATACGGCTATGTTTGCTTCTCGCCTTGCTGCGACCAGACCCGTGAAACACCACGCACAGGATCGGCAGAGTTTTTAGTGGTCCGATCCTGACGCTCTCAACCCGAGCGTCAGGTGAATCGGCCCACGAAACACCTCTGCCGGGCGATCCCCGGCCTTAAACGACGCCTGTTGTCCGTCCGGCGGTCTCCGTCGGGAAAGTGGATTGTCTCATCTGTAAGGTTTCCGTGTCATGAGCGAATTGCGTGCGCGTCTCGCCGCCTCCCTGCCCTGTGTCGACGATCTGGTGAGGCTGGAGCGTCCCTCCGAGCCGATGCATTGCCTGCGTCCCGCGACAATCATCGCCGCCGCCGAAGCGTTCGTCGGCGGCTTCGCGGGCGATGTTCTTTATGCGGTCAAGTGTAATCCCGAACCCGCCGTGCTGCAGGCATTGTGGGAGGGTGGGGTGCGCCATTTCGATTGCGCGTCGCTCGCGGAAGTGGCGCTGGTGTCGCACGTGCTGCCGGAGGGAAAAATCCATTTCATGCACCCGGTGAAATCGCGCCCCGCGATCGCCAACGCCTATGCGGTGCATGGCGTGCGCGATTTCGTGCTCGACAGCGAAGCCGAGCTCGACAAGATTTTGACCGAGACAGCCCAGGCGCGTGATCTCGGGCTGATCATCCGCCTCGCGTTGCCGGCCGGCACAGCCCGCTACGATCTCTCGGGCAAATTCGGCGCCTGGCCGGAGGAGGCGATGTCCCTGCTCCAAGCTGCCCGCCCGCATGCAAAAAGACTGGGCGTGAGCTTTCATGTAGGCTCGCAATGCCTCGATCCGCTGGCCTGGCGCCACGCCATCGCGCTCGCGGGCCGGATCATCCGTGCCTCCGGCGTGGCGGTGGAGGTGCTCGATGTCGGCGGCGGTTTCCCGGTCGCCTATCCGGACATGGTGCCGCCGCCGCTCGGCGCTTTCCTTGCCGAGATCGAAGAGAGCGTCGAAGCGCTCGGCATGCCGGGTCTTGCCCTGTGGGCGGAGCCGGGCCGCGCGCTCGCGGCCGCCGGCACATCGGTTGTCGTCCAGGTGCTGCTGCGCCGGGGCGACAGGCTGTTCATCAACGACGGTGTCTATGGCAGCCTGTCCGATGCCGGCGCGCCCGGCTTCCGCTATCCGTGCCGCCTGCTCCGGCACAGCAGCGGCGCCCCGCGCGGTTTCGGCTTTTTCGGCCCCACCTGCGACAGCGCCGATGCGATGCGCGGCCCCTTCCTGCTGCCCGGGGACGTGGCGGAGGGCGACTGGATAGAAATCGGCCAGCTTGGTGCCTATGGCGCCTGCCTCAGCACCGGTTTCAACGGTTTTACCGGCCGGCATTCTGTCGAGGTGCGGGATGCTGGTTTGATATGATACCGTATTGATAACGGAGCTAGGACCGCATTTGTGCATTGCACAAAATTCATTGGCACTGGCCATCTCCCTGGGCTATTTAATCGCTGACAACGAGGCTGAGGCCACGTTGTCATCTTGGACGTTTCCTCCCTAAACTTGGCGATCCTTCGGGATCGCCATTTTTTTTGGGTCTCCCTCACCCCTCCAGCGCCTTCGCCACCGCCGCCCGCAGCGCCGGGAGAACCAATTCCCCAAACCAGGGGTTTTTTCGCGCCCATGCCCCGGTGCGCCACGACGGATGGGGCAATGGAAAATACCGCGGCAGGTAGTCCGCGAACGCCCTGACCCGATCGGTCATGCGCGCCGGCGCCCAACCCTCGTTCCGTGCCGCCTCCGCTTGCGCGTACGTGCCCACGAGCAAAGTCAGGCGCAAGGCCGGCATCCCGGCCAGGATCCGCCCGCGCCATTTTGGCGCACATTCGGGGCGCGGCGGTGCGTCGCCCCCATTCGGCAACCGGCCCGGATAGCAAAGCCCCATCGGCACGATCGCCACACGCGATTCATCGTAGAACAGCGCCCTGTCGATCCCGAGCCAGCCGCGCAGGCGCGCACCCGAATCATCCCAAAAGCTGATGCCGGCATGGTGCACCTTGGTGCCAGGCGCCTGGCTCGCGATCAGGACCCGGGCGGTGGCCGATACATGCAGCACCGGCCGCGGCCCCAGGGGCAGATGCGCCTCGCAATGGCGGCAGGCGCGCACCTCGCGCAGCAGGCGGCCGAGCCCATCCTCGGCCGTCACGCCAGCGCATACTCCACTTCCGGCGTGTATACCGGCTGGTCCTTGCCGAGCAGCGAGCTGAACAGCGTGAAATGCTCCACCGGCACAGGTACTGAGCGAAACAGGTTATGCGCCTGCACCCAGCCGGCCAAGCGCAACTCCGCCGCCCGGTCATCCAGCCGCGCCAGCGTCACATGGGGCAGAAAGCGCCGCCGCTCCGCCGGCACGCCGGCGCGCTGCAAGGCGGTGTCGATCTTGCCACGGAGCAGATCGAGCGAGGGATTGCGCGCCACGCCCGCCCACAGCGCCGTTACCCGCCCGGACTTCTCCATCGTGCCCACGCCGGAAAGCTCGAGCGAAAACCCCCGCGCCTTCAGCCCCGCCAGCGCCAGATCGATCTCTTCCGCCTTGTGGCCGGGCATCTCGCCGATGAAACGCAAAGTGATATGATAGTTTTCCGGAGAAACCCAGCGCACCCCCTCCAGGCCCTCGGCCAGCGCGGAAAGCTGCGCCCGCAAGTGCCAGGGCAGATCAAGCGCCACAAACAGTCTCATGGCCCGATAAACTCCACGACCCGACCCATAGGGTCAAGCCGGCCGAGGGGGAGGCATCGGGGGGGTGAGTAAGGCTTGAGGGTTTTGCAGGGCTCTCCGGCCTTCCGCACCGACCCTTGCGCCCGGTATCACCGGCCGCTACGAACGCCGCTCACTGGCCTCATGGCCGGGCGCGTAGCTCAGCGGTAGAGCACTACCTTGACACGGTAGGGGTCACAGGTTCAATCCCTGTCGCGCCCACCAGGCAGGGGACCAGTACCATCGCGCGCATTTTCGGCCTGCAAGACTGTCCAAAATCCGGCCTTATACTGGGTATCGACCCGTCGCTGTGACAGCCGACGGCGCGTTCCACCGGCTCGATGTTCCGGAGCCTAAGCTGCCCGAGACGCGCCCCGGCTGCTACGCCCTGCATCTTCCCGCCACGCTATGGGCGCCGCTGGTGTTCTCCTCCCCGCATTCCGGCCGCCTCTATGAGAGCGACTTCATCGCCAGTTCGCGGCTCGATCCGCTCACGCTGCGGCGCAGCGAGGATTGCTTCATCGACGAAATTTTCGCTTCCGTGCCCCGCCACGGCGGTGCGCTGATCGCAGCCGATTTCCCCCGCGCCTGGTGCGACGTCAATCGGGAGCGTTGGGAGCTTGATCCCTCGATGTTCGAGGATAAGCTGCCGGACTGGGTAAACTCCGGCAGCCCGCGCGTGGCCGCAGGGCTCGGCACTGTTGCGCGCATCGTCTCCACCGGTGCCGCGATTTATCGCGGCCGCCTGCGCTTCGCCGAGGCCGAGCGGCGCATCGCCACCTCGTGGGAGCCGTATCACGCGGCCCTGGCCCAGCTGATCGCCGCCGTGCGGCACCGGAGCGGCGCCTGCCTGCTGGTCGACTGCCATTCCATGCCCGCGCATGCCTGCGACGACCGGCGGCCGGTGCCCGACATCGTGCTCGGCGACGCCTACGGCACGAGCTGTGCGCCTGCCGTGACCCGCCATGCCGAGCATTTTCTGTCCCGACGCGGCTATGTGGTGCGGCGCAACGATCCGTATGCGGGGGGCTATGTCACCCGCCAATACGGCAACCCGGCGCTGGGCGTACACAGTTTGCAGATCGAAATCGCCCGACGACTGTACGTCACGGAGACGAGTTTGGAGAAGCATGCGGGATTTGAGCGGGTCGCCGAGGATATGTCGGCGCTCGTGGAGTCGCTGGGGTCGGAAGCGGACCGTCTGATGCGGCCATAGCAGCGTCGGCGGTGATGACCCGATCCAGCAAAGCCGATATCAGAGCGAGCTGGTGACGCCGCTGAACATGATGACCAGCGTCTTGCCGAAATTACCAAAGATGCCGACCAAGAGAACCGCGAAGAATGCCGCGATGATCCCATATTCCAAGGCCGTTACGGCGGCGCGATCGGCCCATAGCCCAATCCGAGGGTGAATTACGCTCATTGATCAAATCCGCGCTCTGAGATGCCACCTGGAATGTACGTGAACGCTCATACCACTACCCGAACGACAACGCGACTTCTTAATAATACAATTAGGACACAAGCGCCAGGATTCTGAGGCTGCGCTCGGATTCAGTACTCTGTTCTATTTCTGCGACAAGGCCGGCGGTCCGAGGGCGTGGTCCGCCCGCACAGGCATCGCATAGTCGCGATGCGTTGGCGTTGCGCGTAAAAAAAGGCGATGCCTTGCGGGCATCGCCAAGTTTAGGGAGGAAACGTCCAAGAAGCAGCATGCCAAGGCAACGCTGCGCTGCATGACTAAAGTATCCGAGGGAGCCGAGGCAAGAACATTTTTTTGCATTGCAGCAAGATCGAAGGAAGAAGACCAATTTCCTGGGGTCCCTTGGGTAATGCTTTGATAAGGTCTGTCCCGCACGTTCTGCCTATGCGCTCCGTCGGTCTCCTGTTTGCCGCATGTCTTCTGCAAGGCACCACCGGCGCCGCCGCCGCGCAGCAAACCCCGCAGGCGCTGTGCCGCGCCGCCATCGCGTCGGCCGAGCTCGACCACCGAATCCCCAATGAATTCCTTACCGCCATCGCCAAGGTTGAATCCGGGCGGCCCATCGAAGGGATGGTGCAACCCTGGCCCTGGACCATCAATGCCGAAGGTGTCGGCTCGTTCTACGCCACCAAAACCGACGCGATTGCCGCCGTGCAGGCGCTGCAGGCACGTGGCGTCCATTCGATCGATGTCGGCTGCCTGCAGGTGAACCTGCAACAACACCCGGAGGCGTTTCGCGCGCTGGATCAGGCGTTCGACCCGGCCAGAAACGCCCAGTTCGCCGCCGGCCTGCTGGTGTCGCTGTTCGGGCAGACCGGCAGCTGGCCGCTGGCCGCCGCGGCCTACCATTCTCAAACGCCCACGATCGGCGCCGCCTACCAGCGCCAGGTTCTGGCGGCCTGGGCGCAGCCGAACCGGCCGGCGGCGGCCGCCAAGGCGCAGGACAAAAAAGCGGCTGCCCCGCCAGCCCCAACACCGCCGCCGATCGCATCCGCCGCCGGCGCGCCCGCTTTCGGTCGGCAGGCCGGTTTTCTCGCGGGTGAGCAACCCCATGCCGGCGCGCTCCATGCAACCGGGCGCGGGCTCGCCGCCTACCGGGAGATGCCGGTGCGCACGGCGTTCCGCCTGCCCCTCAAGCCCGGCTAGAAGGAACACACGAATCCGTCACGAGCCATGCGCGCGAAAGGGCTTGCGCGCGCGCGCCAATCCGTCATTTGGCTAGGTCATGGCGCAGCAAATATCCCACCGCTTGCTTCTGGCCTCTGGCGGAGCAGCCTGCCTGCTTGGCGCGGCGCTCGCGATCGGGCTGGGCCATGCCCTAGCGCAGCCCGGCGGCACCCCGGCACCAGGCGGGGCGATCCCCGTCACCGTGGTCAAGGTCCAGCAGCAGGACCTGCCGGAATTCGCCCAAGGCATCGGCACCGTGCAGGCCTACCGCTCGGTTCTAGTGCGTGCCCGCGTCGATGGCACGCTCGACAGCATCGCCTTCCGCGAGGGCCAGGAGGTGAAGCCCGGCGACCTGCTCGCCCAAATCGACCCGCGCCCCTACGCAGCAACCTTAGATCAGGCGCGCGCAAGGCTCGCCGGCGACCAGGCGCAGCTCGCCAACGCCAAGCGCGACCTCACGCGCTATAGCGACCTCGCGCGCACCAATTTCGCCTCGCGCCAGCAGGTCGATACGCAGCTCGCCCTGGTCGATACCGACAACGCGAACATCGAGGCCGATGACGCCAATATCGCCGCCGCCGCGCTCAACCTCTCTTTTTGCCGCATCACCTCGCCGATCAGCGGTGTGGTCGGCCTGCGCCTGGTCGATATCGGCAACCTGATCCACGCGACCGACACCACCGGCATCGTCAGCATCACCCAGGTCCATCCGATCGCCTTGGTGTTCACCCTGCCCCAGGACCAGCTGCCCGCGGTGCGCGACGCGATGGATCGCGCGCGCGCCCAAACGGGGGCGGCCGCGGGCCCATTCGACCAGCGCGTGCCCTTGCCGGTGGTCGCCCTCTCTTCCGATGCCGGCCGCGTGCTGAGCCGGGGCGTGTTGCTCACTCCCAACAACAGCATCGACACCACCACCGGCACGATCTCGCTGAAGGCCGAGTTCGAGAATACCGACAACCGGCTGTGGCCCGGCCAGTTCGTCGCCGCCAAGCTGCAGCTGTCGATCGCGCACAACGCCCTCACGCTGCCACCCTCGGCCGTTCAGCACGGCCCTGATGGGCTTTATGTCTATCTCGTAAAGCCCGACAACACGGTGGAGAAGCAGGCTGTGCAGATCGGCTATCAGGACGAATCGGCGATGCAGATCACCGACGGGCTGAGCGCCGGGCAAACCGTGGTGCTCTCCGGCCAGCTCCGCCTGCAGCCGGGCGCGAAGGTGGACGCGCATAGGCAAGATACGGCGAAGAGCTGAGCCCGAAAGCACAGTCATGAGCATCTCGACGCCCTTCATCCGCAAGCCGATCGCGACCTCGCTGCTGATGGCGGCGATCTTCCTGATCGGCGTGGCCAGCTACCCGCTGCTGCCGGTGGCCCCTCTGCCGGCGGTCGATTTCCCCACCATTTCCGTCACCGCCAATTATCCCGGGGCTAGCCCCGATGTGATGGCGAGCTCCGTCGCCGAGCCGCTGGAGACGCAATTCTCCCAGATCAATGGCCTCAGCCAGATGACGTCGATCAACGTGCTCGGCTCCAGCACCATCACCGTCCAGTTCGATCTCTCCCGCAACATCGATGCCGCGGCCACCGACGTGCTGGAGGCGATCAACGCGGCCCAGGGCCAGCTGCCGAAAAACCTGCCGAGCCAGCCCACCTTTCGCAAGGTGAACCCGGCCGATTCCCCGATCTTCCTCACCTCCGTCTGGTCGGACGATCTGCCGCTTACCTCGGTCGACGACTATGCCGAGAATGTTCTGAGCCAGCAGCTTAGCCAGATTTCGGGGGTGAGCCAGGTGCTGGTGGTCGGCCAGCAGAAGCCCGCCATACGCGTGCAGATCGATCCGGGACGCCTCGCCTCCATGGGCATGACGCTCGAGGATGTGCGCACCACGCTCACCAATGCCACGGTGAACAGCCCGAAAGGCAGCATCGACGGGCCGCGCCAGTCCTTCACCATCCTGGATAACGACCAGCTCACCGATCCCGGGCCCTACAACAACCTGATCGTCGCCTACCGCAACGGCGCGCCGGTGCGCATCGGTGATATCGGCCGCGCTATCCGCGGGCCGCAGAACCGGGAGCTCGCCGGCTGGCAGAACGCCGACAAGGTTCGGCGCGGCGTGCTGCTGGTGATGTTCAAGCAGCCCGGCGCCAACGTGATCGCGACGGTGGAGCGCATTAAGGCTGCCCTGCCGCGCCTGGAAGTCAGCATCCCGCCCAGCATCCACGTGCAAACCATCGTCGATCGCACGCAAACGATCCGCGCCTCGGTGGACGATGTCGAGTTCACCCTGCTGCTGTCGATCGCCCTCGTGGTGATGGTGATCTTCGTCTTCCTGCGCAGTTTCTGGGCCACCATCATCCCGAGCGTTACCGTGCCACTGGCGCTCGTCGGCACCTTCGCGGTGATGTATTTGCTAGGCTACAGCCTGGATAATCTCTCGCTGATGGGGCTGACCATCGCGGTGGGTTTCGTGATCGACGATGCGATCGTGATGCTGGAAAACATCTACCGGCATATCGAGGATGGCATGACCCCGCTCGACGCGGCGCTAAAGGGCGCCGGCGAAATCGGGTTCACTATCGTATCCATCAGCATCTCGCTGATCGCCGTGTTTATCCCGCTGCTGCTGATGGGCGGCATCGTCGGCCGGCTGTTCCGCGAATTCGCGGTCACCGTTTCCATGACGGTGATCATCTCCGCCTTTGTCTCGCTCACCCTCACGCCGATGATGTGCGCCCGCTTCCTGAAAGCGGAAAGCCACCAGCACGGCCGGCTATATCGCATCATCGAGGGGATGTTCGATGCGATGCTGGATTTTTACCGGCGCACGCTGAACGTGGCCCTCAAATTCCGCCTCATCACCTTGATGGTTTTTGTCGCGACACTTTGCGTCACCGGCCTGCTTTTTACCATCATCCCGAAAGGCTTCTTCCCGCAGCAGGATATCGGCCTGATCATCGCCATCACGGAGGCGAACCAGGACACCTCCTACGAGGCGATGTACAAGAAACAGGCGATCCTGAACCAGATCGTGCACGACGATCCGGCGGTCGCGAGTTTCGCGGCCTTTGTCGGCGCCGGCAATGGCGGGCAGACCGGCAATAACGGCCGCATGTATATCAACCTCAAACCCTGGGGCCAGCGCGACCCGATCATGACCGTGATCGCGCGGCTGAACGAGAAGGCGCAGGCGATCGAGGGCTACCGGATGTTCATGCAGCCGGCGCAGGACATCACGGTTGGCGGCCGCCTCTCCCGCACCCTGTACCAATACACGCTGCAGGATGCGGACCCGAACGAGCTCAATACCTGGGCACCGAAACTGCTCGACAAGGTGCGCGCGCTACCATTGCTGCGCGACGTCACCACCGACCAGCAGACTGCGGGCACGACGGCGACACTGACCATCGACCGCGACGCCGCCGCGCGCTTCGGCATTCAGCCCCAGCAGATCGACGATACGCTTTACGACGCGTTCGGCCAGCGCGAGGTGACGCAATATTTCACCCAGCTCAATTCCTATTACGTGATCGAGGAAGTGCCGCCGGGCCTAGAAGGCGACATCAAAACGCTCGGCAATCTCTACGTGAAAGGCGCGAACGGCACGGCGGTGCCGCTTTCGACCCTCGTGAAGATGACCACGGTGCCGATCACCCCGCTGGCGGTGAACCACCAAAGCCAGTTCCCCGCGGTGACCATCAGCTTCAACCTGGCCCCCGGCGCCTCGCTAGGCGACGCGGTGAAACTGGTGAATGGCGCGCGGAGCGAGATCGGTGCGCCGCGGTCGTTGCAGGGATCGTTCCAAGGCAACGCCGCGGCTTTCCAAAGCTCCCTTAGCAGCGAGCCCTATCTGATCGCGGCGGCGCTGATCTCGGTGTACATCATCCTCGGCATCCTCTATGAAAGCTACGTTCTGCCGCTCACCATCCTCTCCACCCTGCCATCGGCGGGGGTGGGCGCGCTGGCCATGCTCATGCTGGCCGGGCAAGATTTGTCCGTGATCGCCATTGTCGGCATCATCCTGCTGATCGGCATCGTGAAGAAGAACGGCATCATGATGGTCGATTTTGCCATCCATGCCGAACGGGAGGGCGGTCTGGAGCCGCTGGAGGCCATTACCCAGGCGTGCCTGATGCGATTCCGTCCGATCATGATGACGACCATGGCGGCACTCCTCTCCGGCCTGCCGCTGATGCTGGAGAACGGTGCCGGCTCCGAGCTTAGGCGGCCCCTGGGCTATGCGATGGTGGGCGGCCTGATTCTGAGCCAGGCACTCACGCTCTACACTACGCCAGTGATCTACCTGTATCTCGACGCCCTGCAGAACTGGCTCGCGCCAAAACCTGCCCGCCGCATGCCCCGGCTTGCCGCGGGTATGGCGGCCGGCGAGGCCGACTGAGCATGCCCCCGCAGGAGCTTCAACGCCTGCGCGCCAGCATCGACAATATCGATGCCGCCCTGATCTGCATGCTGGCGGAACGCTTTAAATGCACGCAGGAAGTGGGCAGGCTGAAGGCGCGTCTCGGCCTGCCCCCTTCCGACAAGACGCGCGAGGCCGAACAAGTCGCGCGTCTGCGCGCTCTGGCCGAAGGCGCGCATCTGGATCCGGAATTTGCCGAGAAATTCTTGGCCTTTGTGGTAAAGGAAGTGATTCAGCACCACGAGGCCATCGCGGCGGAGGTGTAGCCCGCCTCGCGCATGGGCGAGGCGGGCTACCCATTACGGGCTGTCCTAATGATGGAACGCTAACCGGCCACCATGGAAACCGTGGCCGATCACAACGACGTCGCCGCCGCCCCAGTAGGGATACGGGCCCCAATCACCCCAGCCAAATGTATCGTCCTGGGCCATTTCCGCCGCTGCAAACTGCTCCTCGGCCAGATGCTGCTGGAAGGCCATTTGCTGGAAATGCGAATAGGCGCCCGGCCCGCCGACAAAGACGCAGTGGCAAAATTGCGGATCGGCATAAACGTAGCCTACGGTTTCCTGGCCGCCCACGCTCACATGCTGCGACAGAACTCGGTAGGGCTGCAAGGCCGCCAAATGCGCTTCGCGCGCCGGTGTGTTCGCCGGTTTTTCGATGAAGCCCGCGGCTGCCAGCATGCTTTCGGTATTCTGCGTCATGCTCTGCTGGGTTGCGCAGGCGACGAGACCTGTCGCCGACAGCAAGAGTGCAAAAGCGGCCAGGCCGCCCTTGATGAGGAAGCGCTGCATGATCGTGTCCTTTTGGCGAATTTTGACAGTCTGATCGCCATAATGATCGATCGGGCGAAAGGTTCATGCAGCGCGCAGATGTGATCAAAAGCCTCGGAAGGCCTGTTTTTTTCTGAATAACAGAACCAAAAGACTTTTATTCTTCCGCCGGCGTACTGATACGGGCCATGGCCGGTATCTTGGGAGCGGCGGAAAATAGAAGTCTTTTGCTTCTTTTCTTCCTTTACTTCAAAGGCGAAAGAAGATCATCCAGCAGCGCCGGCGTGCCCGCCACCCGCTCCAGATGCGGGTAGCGTAGCCCGCCATGGTAATCGATGTGGACCGCGTTGAAATGACGGTCATTCTGCACCAAAAGTTCGATTGGCGCCGTGCCGGTTTTCGCGAGCTTGATCGCCGAGCTGATATCCGATGCATCCTCATAGGCGAGGCCGTTGACCGCGATGATCTTGGCGCCGACCGTCAATCCCGCCTTGAAGGCCGGGCCGCCCCACTCCACACCCCTGATCCTGCCGCCCTCGCCTAAATCGAAACCAACCGACCACATGAAATCATGGGCATGGCGGCGCGCTTCCTCACTTTTCAGAAACCCGTTCTCCGCCTCGGTATAGACCAGTTTGTAACCGCCGCGGGTGATGCCATCGAGCGGCGCCGTACCCCCGGCGCGGTCGAGGCGGGCGCGCAGAAAGCCGGCCCAGTCATAGGGTGTAACGCCATTGAGCGCCTTGACCACATCCTCGAACTGGTAGGGCAGGGTCGTGTAGCTGCCATCATCCATACCGAAAAAAGCGTGGGCGAAATCGTTCAGCGATTTCGCGCCATGCGTGTTGGCGCGGATCAGCGAATCGGCGTCGAGCCAGATCAGCAGCCCCTCGATATAATAGTCTTCGGCACGCTCCCAACTGCGCCACGGCAGCGCGCGGCGTTCGTTGATAATCGGATCGTTCGTCGTGTCCTGCAGCGGCCGCCACTGCCGGCCGACGGAGGCCTGCATGTCGGCCGCATCGATCGCGATGGCATCCAGCGCCTGCGCGCGGGACCAAAGGCCGGATCGGGCGGCGAGCACCTGGCCCCAAAACTCGGTCTGGCCTTCATAGACCCAAAGCAGGCTGTCCCGCTCTGGCACATTGAAGTTGGGCGCCCAAAGATCGGCCGGCCGGCGGAATTTGCCGTTCCAGGAATGGGTATATTCGTGGGACAGCAGGTCGCGGTCGGCGAAGGTGCCGTCCCAGTCGGTAAAGTAATCGCGCCCCAGCCCATCCTCGCTCGATCGGTGGTGCTCCAGGCCGATATCGCCGAGCTGGTCGCTCAGCGCGAACAGAAAATCATAATGGTTATAGTGCTGCGCACCGAACAATTTCACCGCCTGCTGCACCATGGCGCGATGTTTCGCGATTTCGTCGGGCGTGATCGCCAGATCCTCCTGGCGATCGGCGAAAATGTTGAGGTGCACGGGCGTGGCGGCACCCGGCGCCAGATCGATGCGCGAAAAATAATGGCCGGCGAAGATCGGTGAATCCACCAGCGTGTTATAGGTGGTCGGCTTGAATGTCACGGTGCCGTCGCCGGCATGGTCGGTTTCGAGCGCGCTCGCGTAATGCCAGCTTTTTGGGAATACGAAGGTCGGCACCACGGTGATGTCGCGGGAAAACACGCCTTCCGGATATAGGGAGACAGTGTTCCAGGCGATATCCGCCAGATCCGGCGTGATCTCCTCGCGCTCCCGAAAACCCTCGTTGCTCGGCGGCGAAAGATACTGGAAACTGACATCGAGCGACGTGACCCCTTGCGGCACGACCACATGAAAAGCGTTCATGTTCACCACGTCGCGGGTCCAGGGGATCTCCTGGCCGGCCGCTTTGATCACCAGGCTTGCGAGGGCAGCGAGCGGGCCCGTGGGGCTATGGTCGCCGGGCACCCATTGCGGGTATAGTAGAACGAAATCGCCCGTCTGGTGCACCGGGATTGTCTCATGGACGCTGGCGATATGGCGCGTGAGGTCGGTGATATCGACGCGCAACGCGATCGTGCCCGGATAGGCCACGTCCTTCGGCGCTTCGACCGGCGGGTTGTAGGCGAGCGGCTCGGGTTGCGGTTGCGCCCAAGCGGGTGAGGCGGCGGCAAACGCGGTCGCGGCGAGCAGTACATATCTCACGGAGACGATCCTCTCAGGGTTTGTTCAAAAAGTTTGCGCCAGCGGAAAGCTGATCGCGCGTAAGCGGCGAAAGGCTAAAAATCTTTTGATTCTCTTCTTTGGGTAAAGAACACGCTTTTTCACTCACGAAAACCCTAGACGCCGTCTGGCAAGCGCCAGCACGCCATCCACCAGCGCATCGGCATCGGCCGCCACCGTGCGGTGATTGAACAAGGCCGCACGTATGGCGAGTTTACCGTCGATCGTCGTGGTCGAGGGTGCGGCGATGCCGGCCTCCTGCAGGTCGGCCACGATCTCGCGGTTCAGCGCATCGAGATCGGCCGCCCCCGTGCGCAAGCGGAAACACACGATGTTCAGCGACACCGGCGCCAGCAATTCCAAAGTCTCTTCCCGTTCGATCCGATCGGCGAGATACTGTGCGACCTCGCACCCGCTTTCGACGACGCCGGCGATGCCGTCGGCGCCATAGGCTTTCAGCGTCATCCAAATTTTGAGGGCACGGAATTCGCGTGAGAGGTCCGGGCCGAGATCGCGCGGCCAGGGCGGGTTGCCGGCCAGGCCGCGTGCCTCCTGGGTGAGATAGGCAAGCGACTGGGCGAAGGTCTCGATATGCAGTTTCGGGTCGCGCACCAGCACGCAGCCGGCGTCGTAGGGCACCTGCGCCCATTTGTGGAAATCGAAGGCCAGGCTATCGGCCCGTTCGATGCCGCGCAGAAGCGGGCGCAGGCGCGGGCTGATGGCGGCGGTGGCGCCGAACGCGCCATCCACATGGAACCAGATGTTTTCCGCCCGCGTGATGTCGGCGATCGCGGCGAGATCGTCGATCGCGCCGGTATCGACGGTGCCGGCGGTGCCAACGACAAGAAAGGGTAGCCGGCCGGCCGCCCGGTCCTCCGCGATCGCCGCGCGCAGACACTCCATGCGCATGCGGTGGCTGGCATCGGCCGGGATCGGGCGCAGCGCGTCCGACCCGATGCCCGCCATGTCCAGCGCGCGCGGAATGCAGCCATGGGCGGCGGCTGAGGCGTAGGCGGTGAGCGGTGCGCCCTGCAGGCCGCGCGCGCGCACCTCGGCGCCCAAGGCCGCACGCCGCGCCACCAGAACGGCCACCATGTTCGCCATGGAGGAACCAGTGAGCAGAACGCCCGTGGTCTCCTTCGACATGCCGACCATTTCCGCCGCCCAGGCGATCACCAGGCGCTCCACCTCGATCGCCGCGTGGTCGCGGCCGCCGCAATTCACGTTGAAAACGCCGGTGAGAAGCTCGGCGAGCAGCCCGGCGGCGCTGCCGCCGCCATTCACCCAGCCCATCATCCGCGGATGCTCGTTGGCGCTGGAAAAGGGCAGAATCAGGCGCCGGAAATCCTCGTAGATCGCACCGACATCCTCTCCTGTCTGCGGGAGGGCTTCGCGAAGCTCCGCGCGCAAACTTTGTGGCATATGGCGCCAGACGGGGCGTTCGCGGCTGGTGGCCAGCCAGTCGATCATCTCGTCCAGCATGCGATGGCCAAGCTCCCGTGTGGCCGACCAGTTGGCAGGGTCGAGGCCGGTGTGCGGTTCAGCGTTCTGTGGCATGGAAACGCGATGCCACGAAGCACGCGACAAGCCAAGCAGCCCGTGCGCTCTGGGTGGCATGTCTGGGCCGGTTCGGGGCGGGTTGTGGGCCAGTGCGCGATGGTACTGGCGGTCGCCGTGCTCGCCACTCATGCCACCAAATATCCGAGATTCGCCGGCTTTTGGGCGGGCGTCGATCAGCAACGCTATCTGGAGGCAGCACGCGCCTTGGCCAGCTTCGATCTTTCGCCGGCACGACAACATTATCCGCCGCTCTTTCCGCTGATGGCGGCGCCGTTCGTCTGGCTCACCCCCTGGCAGCCCTTCATGGTGCCCGATCTGGCCTGCCTGCTGGTTTCGCTGTTCCTGTTCGTGCGAATCGCGGCGCGGCTGGTGCCCCGATGGCCGGGCGGCGTGGCGGCAGTGTGTTTCGTGGCCGCGACGATGGGCAGCAAGATGATGCTGGGGCTGTGGATCGTGCCGTGGTCCAGCAGCGGCGCCGCGCCGTTCCAGTTTGGCGCCCTGCTCCTGGCGCTGCGTTTCGGCGAGCGGCCGAGCGCCAGCCGTGCGGCGGCGCTGGGGCTTTGCGTCGCGGCGATCGCAGGGTTCCGGCCCAGCGACGCCGCAGTGCTGGTGGCGACCTGCGCCCCCTACGCCGCCTGGGCCATGCTTCGCCCGGGTGCAAGCGGGCACCGCCGGGCCACCACCATTTTGGCGGGCGCTGGCGGGGCGGCCTGCGGGCTGGCCGCGATCGCTTGGCTGCACTGGCTGGTGTTCGGGTTGTCGGCCGGTCCCTACATCGCCGAATCGGCCGGTATTGGATTCGAATGGCGGCTGCTGCCACTGCGCTGGGTGATGCTGGTGGTCGGTCCACAGCCCCTCCTGCCGGAGGGCACCGGCATGGTGGCCCACCTGCCATGGCTGATCCCCGGCATCGCCGGCCTGGTGCTGGCTATCGTTTCGGCGCCGGGGCCAGCACGCGCGCCCGCTTTTCTCGCCTGTGCCACGGTCGCGGCCCATTGGGCGCTCTACCTCGCCTATCGCGACATGCACGCCTACGGATTGTGGCGATTCTACAACATTCATTATTTCAAATGGACATTTCCGTTTCTGGTTCTGTGGGCCGCACAAATTCTCTACGCGCTCACCCGCCCGCGTAGCCGCGTGCAGGCGCTGGCGGCGCTTGTGGCAACGCTGCTGCTGTTCACCTGGCGGCCGATCCTGCGCAAACCCATCGACATCGTGTCCGGCATCGAGGGCCAGCGGATCATTCTGCCGCGCGCGCCACGAATGGGCGAAGCGCTGCTGCTGCCGGTGTTCGCCCAGCCTTCCCTGCCCGCATCGCAGGCCTGGAGCACACTCTATTTCGCGCGCACCACCCTCAACGTCGGCGGCCAAAGCTTCGTCACCAAACGTGACACGAAACTGTTGCCCGTGCCGGGCGGCGCCCTGCTGATCACCCTTCGCCCGATGCCACCAGGCCCGGCCACACTCGACCTGCCGCCCGGTATCGGCTTAGAGCGAGGGCAGCCTGTCCGCCTGTTTCACCAGGCCACCGTGTTCGGCCTGCCTTGCCCCACCGGGTGCTGAACCGATCGAAATGTGGCGCCAACCCCCTGGCCTTCCTAACCCGCGCAGCCCATGCTAACGCCCCCCGCGCCATGGCCCTCCCGCTCATCGCCGTGCTCAACGGCCCCAACCTCAACATGCTCGGCACACGGGAACCCACCCTATATGGCGCCGCCACCATCGACGATCTCGAGGCCCTGTGCGCCGAAACCGCCGAGGCCCTGGACCTTTCCATCGATTTCCGCCAGACCAATCACGAGGGCGAGCTGATCACCTGGATTCAGGAATGCCGCGACAAGGCCCGCGGCATTGTCATCAACCCCGCCGGATACGGCCACACCTCCGTCGCCTTGATGGACGCATTGCTGGCCGTCGAACTTCCCGTCATCGAGGTCCACCTGACCAATATCCACGCCCGCGAGGATTTCCGCCACACATCCCTGGTCTCACGCGTCGCGCAGGGTGTGATCTGTGGCCTCGGCATACGGGGCTATGGGCTGGCGCTTACCGCACTCGCAGAAATGATCCTGGATGAAGACCAATGAGCCGGCTGCCCGTAGACGCCGACGCCATACGCGTGCTCGCCGATATCCTACTCGACACCGGGCTGACCGAGATCGAGATCGCCGAGGGCGACAGCCGGATCCGCGTGGTGCGCGCACCGGCCACCGTGCAGGCCGCCGTGGCGCCGCCGCTCGCGGCCATGCCGGCCGCCCATGCCGCACCCGCCTCTGCCCCCGCCCCCTCGGAAACCACCGATTTCTCCCAGCATCCGGGTGCCGTGAAAAGCCCGATGGTGGGCGTGGCCTATCTGTCGCCGGAGCCTGGGGCGCCGGCCTTCGTCACCGTCGGTCAGACGGTGGCGGCCGGCCAGACCCTGCTGCTGATCGAGGCCATGAAAACCTTCAACCAGATCAAGGCGCCGCGCGCCGGCACTCTTAGCCGGGTGATGGTCAATCCGGGCGTGCCGGTGGAGTACGGCGAAGTGCTCATGGTCATCGACTAACCCCCATGTTCGGCAAGATCCTGATCGCGAACCGCGGTGAAATCGCGCTTCGGGTCCAACGTGCCTGCCGGGAGCTGGGCATCCCCACGGTCGCCGTGCACTCGACCGCGGATTCCGAGGCGATGCATGTGCGCCTCGCCGATGAAAGCGTGTGCATCGGCCCGCCCGCGGCGCGCGACAGCTACCTCAACATGGTGTCCATTCTCTCCGCAGCCCATGTCACGGGCGCGGACGCGATCCATCCCGGCTACGGCTTTCTTTCGGAAAACGCCGCCTTCGCGGAGATGGTGGAGGCGCACGGCCTCACCTTCATCGGCCCGTCGCCAGAGCATATCCGCATGATGGGCGACAAGATCACCGCGCGCACCGCCATGGCGGGTCTGGGCGTGCCGCTGGTGCCAGGCTCGACCGGCGCGCTGCCCGATCTGGAAACCGCCCGCAGCGTGGCGGAAGCGGCCGGCTACCCGGTACTGATCAAGGCCACCGCCGGCGGCGGCGGCCGCGGCATGAAGGTGGCGCACGACAAGTCGCAGCTGGAAGAAGCCTGGCGCGTCGCCCGCACCGAGGCCAGCGCCGCGTTCGGCAACGACGAGGTGTATCTGGAAAAATACCTCGACCGGCCGCGCCATATCGAGCTGCAGATCATGGCCGACAGCCACGGCAATGTGGTGCATTTCGGCGAACGAGATTGCAGCCTGCAGCGGCGGCATCAGAAAGTGTTGGAAGAGGCCGGATCGCCGGCGCTCACCGCCGCCGCCCGCGACGCAATCGGCGCCACCGCCACCGCCGCGCTAAAAAAACTGGGCTACCGCAATGCTGGCACGCTGGAGTTTCTTTATCAGGACGGCCAATTCGCGTTCATCGAGATGAACACGCGGCTGCAAGTGGAGCATCCGGTGACCGAGCTGGTCTGCAATGTCGATCTGGTGCGCGAACAGATACGCATCGCCGCCGGCGAACCTCTTGGTTACACCCAGGACGATATCAAGTTCGCCGGCCACGCCATCGAATGCCGGGTGAATGCCGAGGATCCCGAAACATTCATGCCCACACCCGGCCGCGTTCAGGCGTTTCATGCGCCGGGCGGCCTTGGCGTGCGCGTCGATTCGGCCCTCTACGCGGGCTACGTGGTGCCGCCTTTCTACGACAGCATGGTGGCCAAACTGATCGTGCACGCGCCGACCCGGCCGGAAGCCATCGCAAGATTGCGCCGCGCGCTCGACGAGTTTGCAATTCTAGGCATCAAGACGACGCTGCCGCTACATCAGCGGATTGTCGAGAACCCAGAATTCCAGGCCGGAAACTACACGATCCATTGGCTGGAGAATTTTGTCAGCGGAGAAGGGTAGGAAGCGTTCTTTTCTTCAGAAAAGAACGCTTCATTATGGCTTGGTCTCCGGCAGCGCGATGATCAAAGCCCCGAGCGCGATCGCAGCCGCCACCGCGCTCTCTAAAAACGCAGCGCCATAGCCGAACCGGTCCACGATCTCCCCCGCAACCAGGCCACTCACCGCAGCGCCTGCGCCCTGGAAGGTGGCAACCGCGCCCTGAGCCACATTGTAGCGGCCCGAACCGCGCGTGATGTCGGCAATCAGCAGCGGCGTAATCGCGCCGAAAATGCCCGCCCCCACGCCATCCAGCAACTGCACGCCGATCAGCCAGGCCGTGCTGTCGGAAAATGTGTAGAGCACCGCACGCACTGGCAAAACCGCGAAGCCGATCAGCAAAATCGGCTTGCGCCCGATCCTGTCCGCAAAACGCCCGGCCAGCAATGCGATCGGCAGCATGATCATCTGTGCCGCGATGATGCAGGACGACATCATGGCGGTCGCCAGATGGCTGTGCGTGGCCGCGAGCTTCTGCCCGACCAGCGGCAGCAGCGGCGCATTGGCGAAATGGAACAGCAAGGCGCATACGGCGAACACGAGCAGGCTGCGATTTTCCAGCAACACGCGAAATCCTTCCGCGCCGCCTTCTTTCCCCGCCTGTTCCGCCGCACCACGCGCCCGCGCGTGATCGATCGCGCCGCGGGGAATCCGCAGCACCGCGAACACGCCCGCCACCGCGCAGAGCGGCACTAGCAGGAACACCGCGCGCTGCGACAGCGCCCACCCGACTGCCCCGGCGGCGGCGGCGATCGCCACATTGCCGGCATGATCGAAGGCCGAATTGCGCCCAAGCCGCCTGGCCAGCGCGCGCCGAGGATAGAGGCCAAGCGTAATCGCCGACACCGCCGGCCCGAACACATCCCCCACCAGAGCGATCAGCGTGTTGGCGACCAGCACCGGCCAGAAATACGGCGACGCGAAAATGGCGACGGCCCCCGCTGCCACCACCGCAAGCGAGGCCACCACCAGGGCGCGCTTGGCCCGCGTGGTATCGATGGCGGCGCCGATAGGCGTCTGGCCGACCAGGCCCAGCAGCCCGCTTGCCGTGGTGACCCAGCCCACCGAGGTCTGGCTCCAGTGCATCTGGGTGACCAGAAATACGTTCAGGAAGGGCCCGAGTGCCCCACGCACATCGGCGAGCCAGAAATTCAGCGCATCCAGCGGCCGCCTGAAGGCGCTGTCGCCGGCCCCGCGATCGAAGGAAGAGCAGGCAGGGCGGGAGGGGTCGGGCCGCATCATACCGGTGCCAGAGTTCTCGGCGGCCTATGGTTCCCCTAATGGAGTGCGTGCCGGGGCCGCCACGGCCGGTCCCGGCCAGGAGAGCAACCATGGATAAACCGCCCGCTCCGCCCTACTACCTCGACGATCTAAAACCCGGCGACCGTTTCGTCACCGATAGCGCGGACATCACCGCGACAGATATCAAGGCGTTCGCGGAAAAATTCGATCCCCAACCCTTTCATACGGACGAAGAAGCTGCCGCAAGCAGCTTCTTCGGCGGCCTGGCGGCAAGTGGCTGGCACACCGCCGCGCTGAGCATGCAGCTGCTGGTCACCAGCGGTCTTCCTCTGGCCGGCGGTATCATCGGCCACGGCGGCGAAATCACCTGGCCCCGCCCGACACGCCCCGGCGATCGCCTGCATGTCGAAATAACGGTTTTGGAGGTCACCCCCTCCCGCTCCCGCCCCGACCGCGGCACCGCCACCATCGAAAACCTGACCAGGACCGCCGATGGCCATGTGGTGCAGCGCTTCGTCGCCAAACTCATGCTCCCCCGCCGCCCTTGAGATCGAGCTCACGACCCGGTCCTTCCACCCGCGCTGCGGGCAACATATTTCGGTTTGATACCGCATACGACGCTCGCTACCATGATCGTACGCGGATCGCCCCTGCTCCGCCGGCACAGGAGCAGTTCGTGACAACCATCGGCCGCGGCACAGGCGAATTTCGCATCGGGCAGGTGCTCGCACGCTCGTTTCGCATTCTCGGCGGCAATTTCGTGCCCCTCACGCTGATCTGCCTGATCGCGACCCTGCCAGTGTTCCTGCCCCGCCTGTTCGTGGAGAGCCACCCCGCCATGCCGCACCAGCTGCTACGTGGTGTGTCGCTGCTCCTCAGCACCTTCGTTACACTTCCGATCAGCTACGCGATCTTTGTGCTCGTGATCGTGCAGGACATTTCGAGCGGCGCCGCGAATATAGGCTTCGCCATCAACCAAGCGTTCCGGCGTCTCCTGCCGTTGATTGGTTGTGTCGTTTGCCAAGGGCTGGCCGTTGCCGGCGGCATGATCCTGCTGATCATCCCAGGCCTGATCGTGCTGACGATGCTGTCGGTTGGCGCACAGGCCTGCGTGATCGAACGCCTTGGCCCGATTGCTAGCCTTTCTCGGAGCGCCGCACTGACCAAGGGCCTGAGATGGCGCATTTTCGGGCTGCTCCTGATCGCCGGCGCAGCCTCGACAGCCGTGTCCGTCATCTCCAACCCGCTACAGCGAAATTTCGGTTTGCCCGGCGTGATCATCGGATTTCTGCTCACCGGGCTGGCCACCGCTTTCTATAACACTGTCGTTGCCGTGCAATTCTACGATCTTCGCGTCGCCAAGGAAGGCATCGGCACCGAACGCATCGCCTCCGTATTCGATTAGAGCATGATCCGGGCAAGTGCGATCAGCCGCCGGATAAACATGCTCGCAAAAACAAAGAGCTAGAGCATCATCCGACCGAACGGGGTTACCCGTCGGATAAAGATGCTCGCCAAAACAAAGGGCTAGAGCATTTTCCGATCGCACGGGGTTACCCGTCGGATAAAGATGATCGCCGAAACAAAGAGCTAGAGCATTTTCCGAACGACTGCACTGACCCGACGCGATCGGAAAATGCTCTAGCCGCCATTGGGTGGGCTTTTGAGCCCACCGCCTCCCGTCAACCCGCTCTACTCAAAAGTGCAAGAACGTTCTTTTCTGATGAAAAGAACCAAAAGACTTTTGGTCCTGCCATCGGGCGAAAGGTATGGGACTTGGCCGGCCAAGCAAAACGTCAAACTATGATAAACACACTCGCAATATACATCGCAGCGCTCAACGCACTGATCCAGAAACTTGTCGGCCAATCCGTCAGATACGCCAAGGCCACACCGGCCACAGCCGCCAGCGCCGCCAGCAGAACCGACAGCCAGAAACCGCGCACAAACCGCACCGTCAGCCGCTGCGCCGCGGCCGCCGGCCCCACCATCAGCGTGAATACCAGCAGCACACCCACCACCTGCACCGCCTCGGCCACCGCCACACCGACCAACGCCAGATACGCCACCGAAATAAGCCGCACATCCAGGCCGCGCGCCTCCGCCAGCTCCGGCCGCACACTCGCAAACAATAGCGGCCGCGCCAAAAGCCCCAGCGCGCAAAAACTGAAAACCGCAACCACCGCCATCTGCACCAACGTGCCCCGATCCACCCCCAGCACATTGCCGAACAACAACGAAGTCGCCTGCACCGCGCTCCCGGTAAAAAAATTTAGGAATAACAGCCCAAGCCCCAAAGCCAGTGACAGCACCACCCCGATCGCCACGTCCCGGTCCCGCAAATGGTCGCCGAGAAACCCCATCAGCGCGCCACCCGCAATGGTCACCGCCATCAGTCCCCAGAACGGCGGCACGCCCAGCAGAACCGCCCCTGTGGCGCCCGCGAATCCCACATGGCCCAGCGCATGGCCTGCAAAACTCTGGCCGCGCAGCACCAGAAAATACCCGGTCGACCCCGAAACCAGCGCCACTAGCAGCGCAGCCGCAAAGGCGTTCTGCATAAAATCATAGGTGAACATGGCTGTCCCGCTCCACCGCGTAACCATCCGCCATCACGAACACCTTCCCCTGCACGCGAAAAACCTCGATCGGCGTGCCATACAGGCGGGAAAGCACGGCAGGCGTCACCACCTCGTCCACGCTGCCCAGCGCCGCTTGGCCGCGGCCCAGATACAGCACCAAATCCAGCGCAGGCAGCAGCGGGTTCAACTCATGCGCGGTAAAACACACGGTGATGCCGAGCCGCGTCTGCAGCCGACGCACGAGATCGATCGTGGCAGCCTGGTGATGCGGATCGAGGCTGGAAAGCGGCTCATCCAGCAACAGCATCTTGGGCGCCCCCAGCAGCGCCTGCCCCAGCAACAGGCGCTGCCGCTCGCCGCCGGAGAGGGTACTGACGGCGCGATCGGCATAGGCCCCCGCATCCACCATCTCGATCACCGCCTCCACCTCCTGCCGCTGGGCCCGACGCAGCCTGCCCATCTGCCAGGCAGGCCCCGCGCCGGCCGCGACGAGATCCCGCCCGGAGAGCCGCAACTCCGAAAGCGGCGTGCGCGTCTGCGGCAAATACCCGATGGCCGGGCCCCCGGGTGTGGCAGTCCGCCCAAGCACGGTCACCCGCCCCGCCACCGGCCGCAGCAGCCCCAGCATCGCCCGCAGCAACGTGGTTTTCCCGGCACCGTTCGGCCCCAGGACGCCGATGAAGGCGCCCTGCGGCAGCACAAAACCGAGCCCGCGCAGAATTACCCGTCCGCCCAGCGCCAAGCTTGCGCCCTCGAACCGTGCCGCTTCGGCCATTGTCAGTCCGCCACCGGCCGCGACAGCGCGGCCTCCAGAGCAGCAAGCTCCGCCTCGATCCATCGCTGATAGGTTTGCTCCGCCGGCAGCGTCTCGCTCACCGCCACCACCGGAACCCCCTCGGCCCGCGCGATCTCCGCCAGGCGCGCCGCCTCCTGGTCGGTCGCCTGCGCATTGGTGATCAGCACGCGTATCCGGTGCGCACGCAGATCGTCCTCAAGCGAGGCCACATCCCCCGCGCGCGGCTCAGTGCCGTTCATCACCGAAACCTCAAAACGTCCATGCCGATCGCGCAGGCCAAGGGCGTCCAGCATAGGGCCGAACACCGGCTCGGTCGCCGCCACCTGCGCGCCCGCGAACCGGGCCCGCATCGCGTCAATCCGCCTTTGCAGGGCCGCGAGGCTCGTGAGCACCGAAGCGCACCTTGCTGAAACGGCCTGCGCATCCGCCGGGTCGGCCTGCGCGAGCACATCCCGCAGGCTTCGCACCAATAGCGGCATTGCCGCCGGATCGTACCACAGGTGCGAATTGTCGCCCGCATGCAGCCGCAGCAGATCGGCGACCACGATCACATGCCGGCCCGGCGCCGGCGAGGCGGCCAGCAGCCGGTCCATCCAAGGGTCGTAGCCGATCCCGGTCTCGATCACGATGCCCGCATCGGCCACCGCGCGTGCCGCGCTCGGCGCGGGCTCGAATTCATGCGGATCGGCCGCCGGATTTTGCAGGATGGCGGTCACGCGGGTTGTGGGCAGGGCCACCTGGCGCGCGATATCCGCATAAACGCTTTCGGCCGCCACCACCGAGGCATGCGCCGCTCCACCCAGCACCGCTGCCAGGCCCACAGCCGCCAAAACACCCACACTCACTGCTCGAAGCTCCTCCGCGATATGGTATAACGTAACACTGGCGGGGGAGAAAAGGTCCCTTCCCGTCGCTCTCGGCGCGGCACAATGGTAGTGTCGGTGCCATGATGCCCTCCCACCCCCATGCGGCCGCCGGCTATGAGGACCGGCTAGCCCGTGCCGAGGCGGCCTGTGCCCGGCGCGGCGCGCGCCTCACCGACATGCGCCGCACCGTGCTGAAACTGATCCTGGAAGCGCGGGAACCGATCGGCGCCTATGCACTGCTCGACCGGCTGAAAAACCAGAGCGGCCAGGGCAAGCCGCCCACCATCTACCGTGCGCTCGATTTCCTACTCGCCCAGGGCCTGATCCACCGGGTGGAGCGCCTGAACGCCTTTGTCGGCTGCCATGAGGAGGCCGACCATCCCCACCCCGTGCAGTTTCTGATTTGCGGCACTTGCGGCTCGGTAACCGAATTCGAGGATGAAGCCGTCGCCCGCGCGGTCGCCGCCGCCGCCAGCCGCCACGATTTCAACGTAACGAAATCGATCGTGGAAGTAGAGGGCGAGTGCAAGGGCTGCGCCGCAGCAAAGTAAGAAGAATGTTCTTTCTGTAGAAAAAAACACGCTTAATTTTCAGTGCGATCCAGCAAATCCCCTGCCCGTACGCCCGCCTCCGCATTCCGCAGAAGCTGGATCACCCCTTCCTCGCCCAACGTTTTGGACATCAGGCAAAGCGCGCCGCCCAGCAGCGCCGAGCCGACCGCAACCGGGCTCAGCCCGCTTTCCAGCATCTTGCTGATCGCACGGTCCACTGCCTGGCCGGCCTCACTCAGCTCCGCCATCATCGTGTCGTCGGGCATTGCGCCATGCGTGTTCATGCGCCGCACTCCTCTATTGCGCGGGGATTTTGCCCGCTTCCAGATCGGCTTGCAGGGCAGCTTCCTCGATTTCCGGCTCGGCCTGCTGCGCCTGCAATTCCCACATCCTTGCGAACACGCCGCCCTGCGCCAGCAACGCGCGATGCGATCCGCGCTCCGCGATCCGCCCGTCCACCAGCACAATGATCTCGTCGGCATCGACCACCGTTGAAAGCCGGTGCGCGATCACCAACGTGGTGCGCCGCGCGGAAACCGCCCGCAGCGCCGCATCGATATCGCGCTCGGTGCGGCTGTCCAGCGCACTGGTCGCTTCGTCCAGAATAAGGATTCGCGGATCCTTCAGCACCGTGCGGGCAATCGCCACGCGCTGCTTCTCGCCGCCCGACAATTTGAGGCCCCGCTCGCCAACCCGCGTGTCGTAGCCATCGGGCATGCGCAGCACGAAATCATGCACCTGGGCCACACGCGCGGCATTTTCGATCTCCGCCTGCGTCGCATCCGGCTTTCCGTAGGCGATGTTGTAGCGGATAGTGTCATTGAACAGCACCGTATCCTGTGGCACCACGCCGATCGCGGCGCGCAGGCTCGCTTGCCGGTAATCGCGCACGTCGCGGCCATCCACCAGCACCGCGCCTTCCGTCACGTCATAGAAACGGAACAGTAGGCGGCTGATGGTCGATTTCCCCGCGCCGGTGGGCCCCACGATCGCCACTTTGCCACCGGCGGGCACCGTGAAATCCACGCCCTTGAGGATTTCCCGCGCCGGTATATATCCGAAATGCACGTTCTGAAAACTGACAGAGCAGGGTTCGCCTTCCTCCAAATGCGCAGACAGGGTCACCGCATCCGGCCGGTCCTGCACTTCCTCATCGACATTGAGCAGTCGGAACATCTGCTCCATGTCCACCAGGCCCTGCTTGATGGTGTTATAGGCAAATCCTAGAAAATTCAGCGGCTGGTAGAGCTGGATAAGATAAGTGTTGGCCAGCACGAACTTGCCCACGCTCATCTTGCCCGAAACAACGCCATCGGCCGCCATCAGCATGATCGCAGCGAGCCCCGCCGCGATGATCGCCGCCTGGCCCAGATTCAGCATATTCAGCGTCACTTGGCTCTTCACCGCGGCCCGCTCATAGCCAGCCAAAGCGAGATCGAATCGGCGCGCCTCGTGATGCTCGTTGCCGAAATACTTTACGGTCTCGTAATTCAGCAGGCTATCTACCGCCTTGGATTGCGCTTCGCTATCGTTATCGTTCATCGTGCGGCGGAATCGCACGCGCCAACTGGCGAATGCCAGGGTGAATGCGATATACGCGCCCACCGCGGAGAACGTGACCAATGCGAAACGCCAATCGAACATGCGCCACAGCACCGCGGTGACCAGCAGCAGCTCGATCATGGTCGGCACGATGTTGAACACGGCCAGGCGCAGCACCTGTTCGATGCCCGCGCTGCCCCGCTCGATGGCGCGCGACACGCCGCCGGTCTGCCGGTCGAGATGAAAGCGCAGGCTCAGCCGGTGCATGTGCTTGAAGGTCTGCAGGGCCACCCGGCGCACAGTGCGCTGCTGCACGGCGGCGAACACCGCGTCGCGCAATTCGCCGAACCCGGCCGAGGCCAGGCGCAGCAGGCCATAGGCGATGATCAGCCCGGCCGGCACCACCAGGATTTGCGCGACGCCCCCTTTCGCGGACAACCGGTCCACCGCATGGGCATAGACGATCGGCACATAGACCGTGGCCACCTTGGCCAGGATCAGAAAGACCATCGCCACCACCACGCGGAACCGGCCGGAGGGATCGTCCTTCGGCCAGAGATAGGGGGCGAGGGATCGTATCGTGGCCCCGGAGGACCGGGGTTGGCCTGGCAGGGCCAGGCGGGAGGAAGCCATCACGCGCATGAATTTGCATGTGGCACGGGTTCCCACGGTTTCAAAGGCGCCCCGGCATGAGCGGTCTGCTGCGCCATGTCCAAGCGGTTCAGAATGTCACGCTGCCGGGCGACCGCCTGCCTTTCCGGCTGGGCGCCGAACGGGTGGGCTGGGTGCCCAAGGAGGCAACCGATCTTCTGTTGGCCCAAGATTTCAACTGCCAGCTGGCGGGTGGCGCGATGGTCATGCCCTGGGCGGAAGGCCTGCCTGATCTCGCGCGGGCCATCGCCGAAACCGGCGCCTTCCCATGGCGCGGCGAGGCCTTCGATGTCTGCGCCGAGTTCGACTCAAGAGTGCTCGCCACCATCGACCGCGGCGCGCTGCCCTGGTTTGGCATAAGGGCCGAGGGCGTTCACGTGAACGGCATCGTCCGCCAGCCGGATGGGCTGCATCTCTGGGTGGCGCACCGGGCCGCAAACCGCCTGATGGACCCGGGCAAGCTCGACCATATCTTTGCCGGCGGCATCGCCGCGGGCATGACCGCGGACGAGACCCTGGTGAAGGAGGCCGCCGAGGAAGCGGGCCTGTCGCCGGAGGTGATCGGCCGGGCCGTCTATGCCGGCTCGCTGCGCTACACCACCCAGCGCCCCGAGGGGCTGAGGCGCGACCGCCTTCACTGCTACGATCTGATGCTGCCCGCCGGCCTCGCCCCGGTCGCGACCGATGGCGAGGTCGCCGCCTTCGAGCTGTGGCCGGTTGAGCACCTGATCGTCGCGCTACGGGAAACCGACCTGTTCAAGTTCAACGTTGCGCTCGTGCTGATCGATTTCCTGCTGCGCTGGCGCCTGCTGCCCGACACGGATGAAACGCGCCAACTCACCGAGATTTTTAGGAAATAGGGTACAATGCCGCGTGGCATTGCACCGCCTCATCCCGAAACCCAGAGCCTACCCCGCGCGTGCAAAATCCTGGGGCGCCGGGATCGGGTATCGCAGGCCGACATTGCCGACAAAATCCTGCGATCCGGTATGCACCAGCGATCCCTGCGTATCCAGCCAGAGCGTGCCGCCGATATCCCGCCAGCGCCGGCAGAACGTGTAATCCTCGCTGAGGTAATGGCGCGTCTCGGGCTCGATCATGCAATCGAACAGCGCATATTGGTGCGGGCTGGGATTCTGGCGCGCCGTGTCGTGGGCCGCGGCGAAGTGCAGTTCGGGATAGGCCGCCATCATCCGCAGCAGCGTTTGGCGCGCGATCATCATGAAGCCGGTGCCGGCATAGGTGCCGGTGACGAAGCCGGCCACCGCCTCCCGCTCCGCCTCGGCGCAGGGCAGGCCGACATAGCGCAGCGGCGCCGTTTCCAGCGATTCGCCGCCCCTGACCCGGCTGATGGCCTCCGCCGACCAATCCCGCAATTTCAGCGGATACATTCCGGCCACGATCGCCTTGTCGAACGCGGCCATGCGGAAAATCTGTGACGGCTGGTAGATGATGTCGGCATCCACAAACATCAAATGCGTCGCATCCGGCCGGTCGAGAAACTTCGCCACCAGCGTATTGCGGCTGCGGGTGATCAGCGAATCGTAGCCCAGCAGCTCGACCGAGACATTCACCCCCATCTGGCTGCCCAGCAGCAGCAGATTGGTGGTGGAGAGCATATAGCCCTGCGTCACCAGCCCGCCGAAACACGGCGTGCAGACCACAATATGGAGATCTTTCGGCAGCGCCATCGTGGGAAACATTTCACCCGGTGCAGAGACCGATCCGATACCACCACTCGCGTAAATGAAACGTTCCCTTTGGCGCTTCCCGCGTGGCCTCTTTGACCGGGCAGGCCGGCAAACCTATATCCTGGCCGTGCACCCGGCCCCGCAGTGGAGCAGAGCCCCATGAATTACCGCGCCTACCAGCAGATCGACCGACGCAAATCCCGGCAAATCCATGTCGGCAAGGTGCCGGTGGGCGGCGACGCGCCGATCAGCGTGCAGACAATGACCAACACGCTCACCCACGACGCGGCCGCCACCATCGCCCAGATCCGCCTGGCCGAGATCGCCGGCGTCGATATCGTGCGGGTTTCCTGCCCCGATGAGGAAAGCACCGCCGCACTGGCCGAAATCGTGCGCGAGGTGAATGTGCCGGTCGTCGCCGACATCCATTTCCATTACCGCCGCGCCATCGAGGCGGCCGAGGCGGGCGCCGCCTGCCTGCGCATCAATCCGGGCAATATCGGCAGTGCCGAGCGCGTGCGCGAGGTGATCAAGGCGGCGCGCGACAATAACTGCTCCATGCGAATCGGCGTGAATGCCGGCTCGCTCGAGCGCCATCTGCTGGAAAAATACGGCGAGCCGAACCCCGATGCGCTGGTGGAAAGCGCCCTCGAACACGCCAAGATCCTGCAGGACAACGATTTTCACGAGTTCAAGATCAGCGTGAAGGCGTCCGACGTGTTTTTGGCCGTGGCCGCCTATCAGCAACTGGCCGAGGTTTGCGACCACCCGCTGCATATCGGCATCACCGAAGCCGGCGGCAAACGCACGGGCACGGTGAAATCGGCCATCGGCCTGGGCAGCCTGCTTTGGGCCGGTATCGGCGACACGCTGCGCGTCTCGCTCTCCGCCGAACCGGCCGAGGAAGTCCATGTCGGCTGGGAAATCCTGAAATCCCTCGGCATCCGCCACCGCGGTGTCAAAATCATCTCCTGCCCAAGCTGCGCCAGGCAGGGGTTCGACGTGATCCGCACGGTGGCCACGCTGGAGGAGCGCCTAGCGCATATCGAAACGCCCGTCACGCTCAGCATCATCGGCTGCGTGGTCAACGGCCCCGGCGAAGCGCTGATGACCGATCTCGGCGTCACCGGCGGCGGCAACGGCATGCACATGGTCTATGCCGCCGGCCGAACCGACCACCGCGTGGAAGGCACCAACATGATCGACCATATCGTCGACCTGGTGGAACGCAAGGTCGACGCCATCCGCGGTGAACCCAAACAGGCCGCCTGATCCTTCCGGTGGGTTGCGCTGCAACCCACCTCGTGGCCCTACGCCCCCATAAAAACCTGCTTCAACCCGTCAAGCGCGATCTGCGCCGCCAGCGCCGCCAGCAGCACGCCCAGCACCCGGCCCGCGACGCTCGACCCGGTATCTCCCAGCAGCCGCGCAATCCAGCGCGCGCCCAGCAGCAGCACGAACTGCAGAACGATCACCACCGCCAGCGCCGCCTCGATCGCGCCGATGCGCACCCAGTCGCCGCCCGCATGGCTGTGCAGCACCACCATGCTGGTCATCGCTCCCGGCCCCGCGATCAGCGGGATAGCCAGCGGGAACACCGCGATATCGTCCTCCGTGCGGATCGCCGCCTGACGCTCCTCATCCGTGCTGCGCTGCGCGTGGCTGCCGCGCACCATGTCGGTGGCCGTCATGAACAGCAGGATACCCCCCGCCACGCGCATCGCCGGCAGCCCGATGCCCAGCGACGCCAGCAAACTCTCGCCGGCCAACCCGAACACCGCCAGCACCACGAAGGCGATCGCGCAGGCCCGCCGCGCCTGGCTGGCCCGCTCCGCCGCCGTATCGTTCGGCGTCATTGCGGCGAACACTGCGGCCGTCCCCGGCGGATCGACGATCACCAGCAGCGCCACCAGCGCATAGAAAAACGTGTTCAGGCTGGACCAGTGCACCGGCGCGTCATCCAAAGGCTCAAGACGCCTCTACACGCTCCGCCGCGCCGCTTCGAGGTCCTCCGGCGTATTGATGTTTCGAAACGGATCCCCCGCCTCGTCGAACCACACGCGGCGCATGCCGATCAGCGTCGCGAAGGCCGACACCCGCCCCGAATCCTGGGCCTCCAGCCACCCCGTCAGCGCCGCCGCGCACGCCACTGGCCAAACCGCCACCGGCCAATGCACGCCCGACCCATCTTCCGCGGTTGCCGGCTCCACCCCAAGCCGCGCCACCAGATTGCGCGGCACAAAAGGCGTATCCCCCGGCACGGTCAGCAGCGCATCCGCCCCCAGCCCCGCCGCCCAGCCCAACCCCCGCAACACGCCGCCCAGCGGACCCCTCGAAACAACCTCATCCGCCAGCACCGGGGCGCCAAACCGTGCGAACCGCCCGGCATCGCCATTGGCGGAAATGGCCAACGCCCCGACCTGCGGCGCCACCCGCGCCAGCAGCGCATCCAGTACCGTCCCCTTGCCCAGCGCCAGCAGCGGCTTATCCACCCCGCCCAGCCGCCTTGCGGCGCCGCCTGCCAGGATAAGGCCTGCGATCATCGAAGCCTCGAAAAATCAGAGTATTGAGAGAGAAAAAAGTTCTTTTTCTGAAGAAGAGAACCAAAAGACTTTTAGTGCTGGGCGCTGGCCGAAAGATGGTGGGGCGAACGACGGGGATCGAACCCGCGACAACCGGTACCACAAACCGGCGCTCTACCAACTGAGCTACGTCCGCCACCGTGCGCCCGCATGTAGGGCGTGACCCCCGCCCCCGTCAACGCCGCGGGCCGTGGGCTGGGCAAACGGCCCAAACGACCCAACTGCCGCCATCAGGCCGGCGCCGTCGAGGCCGGAATGAATGAAGAGGTATTCGGTGGTCTTGTTCTTAATCGTCGTGCTCATTTTAGTCATCATGCCCGCACTGCTCTATCTCGCCGGCTGGGCCGCGCAGCGCTACACCAACCAGACCCCGGTCTGGATCAACGGTCCACGCCCAAAGCTAGAGCCGCGCGACAAACCGGCGGGGGAAGCACCAGCGACGCAGGTTGACGTAAATCTCGGCTGACTTCCGTGCCGCTAGGCTATGGGCGCTGAACGCCGCCGCGATAAGTATCGACGCAGGCGCCTAGTGTCCTGCCCCCTAAGTCCGTCGTCCTTCACGGCGGGCTTAGGGGATAAGCAGGCCACTGAAAATAGTGTCGTGCCCCCGAAGTTCGCCGTTCTTCAGAACGTCTCCTCCGCGCCCACGACCGTCGTTCAGCCGCCTTATTGCATTTCTTTGAAGCCTACGTTCCCGGCGAGCACTCAAAATGCCGGCAGCGGGTGCACCGCGGACATCAGCTGGCGTTAATCGGGTGTCTTGCCGTCGACCTCATCGGGCGCGCGATCATGGGGGCCCAAACCGGTTCGCGCCTCTTTGAGTGCCTGGTATTCCGCCTCAAGCTCCGCAATCACTGTCCGGTCGTCGGACGGATCGCCCATGGTCGGTCCCTCTCGCAGTCGCTCGAGTTGATGACGTATTGCCGCCATCCCATCGTCGATTTGCTGGCGCAGCGGCTTATCTGATCCTGACATGTTCCCAACCTAGCGTGCCGCCGTAACAGAGGATAGGGGCGCGACCTGCCTGAAGTGGTCGACCGCCGAGCGGACCCACCGGCAACGCCCGAAGCTCGGCAGCCGTCGAGAACGCGACTTTGGCCATGCCCTGTCATCAACTCTCCGGCTGCTCCGCGCCCAATCTGGGACGTTCACCTTGGAGGGCCTACCTCTCGAAAGCAGACGCGGCCGAACTGTAGGGTGGGGTGCTCTTCCGCACCCCACCGCTGCGGTGTCATAACGGTCGCGTTAAAATGCCATGGGTGATAGATGCCCGAGTATCGGCGAAATCGCGTTGAAGGCGGCACCTATTTCTTCACGCTCGCCTTGGCCGATCGGCGCAGCAACCTGCCAGTCAAGAGAAGTCGCCCCCTTACGCGCTTCTGTTTCACGCCCTCGCGCGCTGCATCCATTCGGCATCGAGGCATGGGTTGTGCCGCATGACCACCTGTATGCAGTGTGGACTTTGCCGGAGGGAGACGCGGATTTTACGACGAAATAGACCCTAATCAAGCGCCTTTTCTCAGTGAGACTTGCGAGGGCTGAATGCTCGGTTGCTGGTGGGTAATATCTGATCGAATGGGAGGCAGAGAGGAGGTTATTGGGGAGTTCGGCGAAAGACCGGAGGGGTGAAAACGTGTGAAAGTGGTGGGGTGCGGAAGAGCACCCCACCCTACGTTTTCTAATGTCGGCTTGGCGATTTGAAGGAGTAAGCTTCGAGTGGGAAGTCGTAACCATCCACCAGCAGCTTACCCCCCTTTTCGCGAAAATCTGTCAGCATTTCTTGCGCTAGACGGATGGCCAGACAAATTGCTTGAAATGAGTTGTCACCGCGTATTTCACGAAGGTGTTCGTAAAGGCCATTCAGAGCAACTGGACACGCCCATTCGCCAGTCTCCCGTTGGTATGGTGTTCCCAACTCAAGTTCTATTACGAGCGTTTGGCCTTCCGCTGATATCGCATCGATCGTGAGTTTTGCTATCGTCGGGGTACCCAGCAATCCAGATACTCCTTAGCGTGCAGTTTTGGACAAATCGTGCGGCGGCGCCTAGTAAATCGCTCTAGCAAGACCTTCCTTTACGATGGCGGAAAGCCAAACATAACGCTAATTGTCCCGGTAATCGGGGTAAGTATGACCTCAGGCGGGTTCGCTCTTGGCCCAAGATTAACAACCCAAACTACGGCCGATTTTGTAGGGGTGTTTAGCCTTTTTACGGGTGTGCCCAACCGTGGGTCAGCAGTCAGAATGGATTCTATCGCTGCTGCAGAGGTCGATCTGCCAGGAATAGTAACGCTACACATGTATCTGCTGGGAACGGAGAAGCTGACGGTCCCCAGTCCAAACATTCCGGCGGCGTTGCCTACGCGCCATAGCTTGTGGTGTGCACCGATCGCACTACGGTCAAAGACAACAGCTAATCCAGCTTCAGTCGCGCGGCGGTTTACGGTCGTTGGATCTGCATCCGTTGATAGACAATACTTCTGGAGTAATGCCACTGCAGCGTGAGCACGCTGGTCGTCACTACTGGCAATTGCCTGCGCGAAAGCATTTGACGACATCAACGAAAGAGCAATAAATAAGGACTGTATGACGTACCATTCCGGCTGTTCGCAAAAAATTTTCAAGAGAGCCTCATTGCCTGCATGTGAAGCCTGCTAGTCCGGCACGGATCCAAGAATGTCCTTTATGCGGCAAAGGGGGAGGAAGTAAGATGCTCGATTTTGACTGAGATCGACTTCATATCAGGAAATGGAAAGCGATACAATTGGCAGGACTTCATAGCCTCTCTAGCTAGCGCGTTAGCATAGGACTACCAGGGAGGCGATCTTCCCGACTTGGGTGTCACATTCTGTCAAACGAGCGTTTGCCAGAATGTGACTCTGAGACGGTCTCGGGCACTCGACTACCCCCAAGCTATTCTCTCTCAGCACCCCGGCCTCACCCCGGCTACAGTATCGGTTGTCTGCTCACCACTACTGAACATCCCAAAGCCGCCGTTCCGCTTCCGGCCACAAGCGGCCTTTCGCCCTGCCTCAGTGGCCGTGCCGTGCGATCGTCAGCAGCGCAGCCCCGGTGCGAAAACGTAACGACTGTCCGCATCGACAGAATGGCGCCGTCTATCCGAGCAGTCCCGTTTTCGAGGGCAGCCATTGTCGGGAGGGCTGGCAAAGGGGGCGCTTGGAAAACCGATTATCCCCTCGAAGCCATTCGCAAACCTGGGTAAAGGAGAACAAGGGCATGCGGATTATTTTTGATGGCCACCAGGTCGAACGCATCAACCCCAAAATCGCCCGGCGGATCGGCCCCTGGGCCGACAGCCCGCTCGTCGAAGGCGTCATCATAAACGCCGAACCGATCGCCGCCAACGAAGCCCGGCGAACCGGGATCGCCCTTTGCGTGCTTGGGGGCTTCGTGGCGGCGATCCTGATCACGGTGGCGATCATGGCCCTCAGTTACGAGCCCGCGAGCATGGCGGTCGTGGGGCCACTCTATCTTGTCATCCTGGCAACGATCGGCATCGGTGGACCCCCGCTCTATCGCCGGGGCAGGGCCATGAGGCGCGACCAGCTTTTGCGGCGGGCGGCCCGCATGGCGCCGCCCGGAACCGCGCTTCGCGCGGACGCTGCCGGTCTCACCTTCGCCGGGCGTGCCACGCCGTGGCGGGACATCGCCATCGACGAAGTGGAAATCGTCACCGAAACCAATTCCGACGGTCCGGATGACTACCGCGTCGAAGCCCTCGTGCTGAACATGCAGGGCCAGCCGGTGGTGCTGGATCAAGGCCTGATCACCAAGGGCGGCCCGATCTTCGACAAAATCCTGCTGACCCTGAACGTCGATTTCAGCTGAGCTTCAAACCGGCCGGCATAATCTGTCGGCCGATCATTATCCTTGCAGAATCCTTGCAGATTTACGATCCGCCTGTTTCGCCGAGGCGACCCAAAAATGGCGGAAGCCAAAGGCGGATAAAAAATCCGCCCCTAGAGCATCATCCGACCGCATGGGGTTACCCGTCGGATAAAGATGCTCGCCAAAACAAAGAGCTAGAGCATTTTCCGAACGACTGCACTGACCCGACGCGATCAGAAAATGCTCTAGAGCATCATCCGACCGCATGGGGTTACCCGTCGGATAAAGATGCTCGCCAAAACAAAGAGCTAGAGCATTTGCCGAACGACTGCACTGACCCGACGCGATCAGAAAATGCTCTAGAGCATCATCCGACCGCACGGGGTTACCCGTCGGATAAAGATGCTCGCCAAAACAAAGAGCTAGAGCATTTGCCGAACGAATGCACTGACCCGACGCGATCGGAAAATGCTCTAGGGCATCATCCGACCGCACGGGGTTACCCGTCGGATAAAGATGCTCGCCAAAACAAAGAGCTAGAGCATTTTCCGAACGACTGCACTGACCCGACGCGATCGGAAAATGCTCTAGGTTAGTCT
>Ga0116226_10000055_pt1 | contig 78590 bp, 63 predicted proteins | sample S1TSphfallax_FD_89692 | JGI IMG/M metagenome (GOLD analysis project Ga0116226, IMG submission 89692) | Host-associated microbial communities from peat moss isolated from Minnesota, USA - S1T2_Fa - Sphagnum fallax MG | ecosystem: Host-associated > Plants > Peat moss > Unclassified | place: USA... | reverse complement strand
TGTTCGACGAATACCAGTCCAAGGAAAACGCCAAGCATGTGCTGCGCGCCTTGAAGGAGAACGCCCGCCAGGGCTTTTGGAACGGCTCCCTGCCGCCTATTGGCTACCGCGTCGTCGCGGCCGAGCAGCGCGGCGCGAAGGTCAAGAAGAAGCTGGAGATCGACCCGCTGCACGCCGAGACGGTGCGGCTGATCTACCGGCTTGCCCTGGAAGGAGATGGCACATCCGGCCAAATGGGCGTGAAGAACATCACGGCACACCTCAACCGCCAGCGCATTTTTACACGCGACGGCGGCCGCTGGGGCATCGGCCAGGTTCACCGCATCCTGACCCGGGCGACCTATATCGGCCGGCACGAGTTCAACAAACGCAGCAAATCAAAGGAACTAAAGCCTGTCAGCGAGATAATCGCCGTCGAGGTGCCGTCGCTCATCGACCAGGCCACCTTCGACGCAGTGCAAACCCATCTGCGAGCCCGCAACCCCAAGGTTACGCCGGCCCGTGTCGTAAGCGGCCCCACTCTCCTTACCGGCATTTGCTTCTGCGCCGATTGTGGCGGCGCCATGACACTCCGCACCGGCAAAGGCGGCCGCTATCGCTACTACACCTGCTCCATCAAGGCGCGGCAGGGCGAGACCGGCTGCAAGGGACGCTCGATCCCGATGGAGAAACTCGACAACCTTGTCGCAGGCCACATCGAGAACCGTTTGCTACAGCCGGAACGACTGGAAGAAATACTGGCCTCGGTGCTCGACCGCCGCCAGGAGCGGACGGACCGCCGTCGCGAGCACATTGCCGAACTGAACAAGCGCGCCACCGAGACCGATTTGCGGCTCAAACGTCTCTACAACGCCATCGAAAACGGCGTCGCCGACCTGGACGACCCCGCCTTGAAGGAGCGCATCGCCGGCCTCAAAGCCGTCCGCGACCAAGCCCGGGCCGACGCTGACCGCGCCCAGGCGATGGCCGAGAGCACAAGCCAATACGCGATCACGCCCGCCATGGTCCAGAAATTCGCAACAACCGCCCGCGAGCGCATCCGGATCAACGGCGGCGGCTACCGCCGCGAGCACCTCCGCGCCCTGGCCCAGCGCGTCGAGGTCGCGGACAAGGAGGTCCGCATCATGGGATCGAAAGGCGATCTACTCCGAACACTTGCAGCTTCCAGCGGCGTAAAACCGGCTACGCCCGGGGTTCGCAGTTCTGTTCCGAGTTGGCGGAGAGGGTGGGATTCGAACCCACGGTACCCGCGAAGGCACAACGGTTTTCGAGACCGCCCCAATCGGCCACTCTGGCACCTCTCCAAGCGCGTGGCCGCGCCTTATAGAAGCGCCAAGCCCCCCCGCGCAACCGCCGCCCGTTTCGATTGACAACAGCCATCCACCCCGCTACTGGAGCCGTCCGAGCCGGGCAAGCCTGCGGCGCAAAACGGGTATACGGCCGCGCGGCTGAACCGATCAGGTAGGGTTTTAGGGGTGCGCAGTCGCCCCAAAAATGAAGAATTGACCGCGATCCAGCGGCCACACAGGAGTTCTTGAGGTATGTTTGCTGTTATCCGCACCGGCGGAAAGCAGTACCGTGTGACGCCAGACACGGTGCTGAAAGTGGAAAAGCTGGAGGCCGAACCTGGCACCACCTTTACATTCACCGATATCCTGGCCGTCGGCTCGGACGCGGGCGTTACTCTCGGCACGCCAAACGTTGCCGGTGCCAGCGTCACCGCGACCGTGATCGCACAGGATCGTCTGGACAAGGTTATCATCTTCAAGAAGCGCCGCCGTCAGAACAGCCGGCGCAAAAACGGCCATCGCCAGCATGTTACTGTGCTGCGCATCGCCGACATCACCGTCGCCTGACCGGAAGGAACACCCTATGGCACACAAGAAAGCGGGCGGCTCGTCACGCAACGGTCGCGATACCGAAGGTCGCCGCCTCGGTGTCAAGAAATACGGCGGCGAGGTTGTCGTTCCCGGCAACATTATCATCCGCCAGCGTGGCACGCGCTGGAAGCCGGGAAAGAATGTCGGCCTCGGCAAGGACCATACGATTTTTGCGGTCGTCGAGGGCCACGTGACATTCCAGACACGTGCTGACGACCGGGTTTATGTATCGGTGGAGGCTCTGCCGGCCGCAGCGGAGTAAGGGGAAAAGCATTCTTTCCTAAAGAAAAGAACCAAAAGACTTTTGTTCTGCCGCTACTTCCCGCGATATTAGCCGTGGCCGGCATCAATTCGCTGGCGCCAAAGCAAAAGTCTTTTGGTTCCCGCCGGGCGGGCTTCCGCCGTTTCTTGAGAAAAGAACTGCTTCCTTACGAACCGGCCACAGCCCTATGAAATTCCTCGACCAAGCCAAAATTTACGTACGTTCCGGCGACGGCGGCGACGGCGTGGTCGCCTTCCGGCGAGAAAAATTCATCGAATTCGGCGGCCCCGATGGCGGCGATGGCGGCCGCGGCGGCGACATTGTCTTTCAGGCGGCCGAAAACCTGAACACGCTAATCGACTTCCGCTACACCCAGCATTTTCGCGCGAAAAAAGGTGGCAATGGCTCCGGTGCCGACCGCACGGGCGCCGGCGCACCCCCCGTGCTTATCCGCGTTCCCATCGGAACACAAATCCTTGCAGACGATCAGGAAACCCTGCTTGCCGACCTCGACTCACCCGGCAAGCAGATCACTCTGTGCCGCGGCGGCGACGGCGGCCACGGCAACACCCACTTCAAATCCAGCACCAACAGGGCCCCACGCCGCGCCGATAAAGGCTTTCCTGGCGAGGAGCGCTGGATCTGGCTGCGCCTCAAACTGATCGCCGATGCAGGCCTCGTCGGACTTCCAAACGCTGGCAAATCGACCTTCCTGGCCGCCTCCTCTGCCGCCCGCCCAAAAATCGCCGACTACCCCTTCACCACGCTCCACCCCCAGCTCGGCGTCATCCGCCTATCCGACTCGGAAGAATTTGTGCTTGCCGACATCCCAGGCCTGATCGAAGGCGCGCATGAAGGCGCCGGCCTTGGGGACCGGTTTCTCGGCCATGTGGAGCGCTGCGCGGTGCTGCTTCACTTGGTCGATGGCGCCGCGGGCCACGTGGTAGATGCCTGGCGCACCGTGCGCGCCGAACTCTCGGCCTATGGCGCCGGCCTCGAAGCCAAGCCCGAGCTGATCGCGCTGAACAAGATTGATGCGATGTCCCCGCGCGAAATCTCTACGCGGCGCGCCGCCCTCGCCCGCGCCTCTGGCCAGGAGGTTCTTCTCGTATCGGGTGCCACCGGCTACGGCGTGCCCGAACTTCTGCGTCGCGTGCAGACCGCTATTACCGCCGATCGCGCCGCACGGGGCTAGGCCAGCGTGCCCGCCTCCCTCCAGCCGAACCCAGCAAAGGCACGCCTGCTGGTGATCAAGCTCGGCAGCGCCCTCGTGGTCGACCCGGTCGAAGCTGCGCCGCGCCACCATTGGCTGCATGGCCTTGCGGCCGACATCGCCGATGCCGCCGCTCGCGGCACGCAGGTGATCGTCGTCTCATCCGGCGCCATTGCACTCGCCCGACGTGCCCTGAACCTCACCCAGCCCCGCCTGCGACTGGAAGAGAAACAGGCCGCCGCCGCGGTCGGGCAAATCCGCCTCGCCCAGGCCTGGAGCGAGGCGCTAGCCAGCCATAACCTCGTGGCCGCCCAGCTTCTGCTCACCCTGGGTGATACCGAGGATCGGCGCCGCTATCTGAACGCCCGCGAGACCCTGCGCACCCTGCTCTCCCTTGGCTGCGTGCCGGTGATCAATGAGAATGACAGCGTTGCCACTGCCGAGATCCGGTTTGGCGACAACGATCGCCTGGCCGCGCGCGTCGCAGAAATGGTGCAGGCCGACCAGTTGATCCTGTTTTCCGACATCGACGGCCTCTACACCGCCGACCCGCGCAAAACGCCTGCTGCGACCCGCCTGCCTGTCGTCAAAACCCTCACGCCGGAGATCGAGGCGATGGGCGGCGATCCCCCGCCCGGCTATTCCTCCGGCGGCATGCGCACAAAACTTCTGGCCGCGCGTATCGCAACCCAGGCCGGCACGGCCATGGCGATCGCGCTCGGCCATCGCGACCGCCCGCTCGCCGCCCTGGTCGATGGCGCCGCCTGCACTTGGTTTCTGCCAGCGCCGGAGGCGCGCTCAGCCCGCAAAAACTGGATCGCGGGCAGCCTGCTGCCGGCCGGAAGTTTTGCCGTGGATGCCGGTGCCGTGCGCGCCCTGTCCGCAGGCGGATCGCTTCTGCCGGCAGGGGTGTGCCAAGTGAGCGGCACATTCGGCCAGGGCGACGCGGTGTTAATTCTCGGGCCCGCCGGCGCCCGCCTTGGAAAGGGCCTCTCTGCCTATGATTCAGCCGATGCCGCGCGCCTGGCGGGCCACCGATCGGATGAGTTCGAGGCGATCCTGGGCTGGCGCGGCACCGATGAACTGATCCATCGGGACGACCTCGTGCTGTTCTGATCGGGCGGTAAATCGGCGCTTCTGGCCGGGGCTGGCTCTTCTGGCCGCATATAACGTAAACGAGCCCTACTAACTTTGTCTCGGAGCGTCATTTCTCACCGTTCCCAATAGTTGGAAACCTATAATATCCAATGCAACGGTAGCACTGATGTTCTGACTATGAGCCACGTCTCTTAGCCTAAGGCTGTTCGAGTTTGTGCGGCACGAAATCCCCTGAGGGCGGAATTGGGGGCCAACGAAGCCGCACTGGCATTGCACCACATCTCGGCAGCCGCGGATGGCGATAAGCGCGGCGGCCTCTTGTGGCCGCGCGCGTCGAAGCGCAAAAAACGCGCGTCACATGGCCGCCGGGGCAAGGCTTACGACACCCCTAGGGCAAAGGTCGATCTTGCCGTCTCGGCCCGGCCGCGCCACCGCCTAGTTCATCGTCCCCCAGAGGAGTCCAAACCGATGCCTGGCCGTCATTTCCTGCATGTTCCTGGCCCGACCAACGTGCCCGATCGCGTTCTTGCCGCCATGCACCGGCCCATGGAGGATCACCGCAGCCCAGATTTCCCCAGCCTCGCTTTGCCACTCTTCGAACAGCTCAAAAAGCTTTTCAAGACCACCACCGGCCAGGCTTTTATCTTCCCGGCCACCGGCACTGGATCTTGGGAGGCAGTGCTCACCAATACGCTCAGCGCCGGTGACCGCGTGCTTGCCTCCCGCTTCGGCCAGTTCAGCCATCTTTGGATCGACCTGGCCCGCCGCCACGGGCTTGAGGTGCAAGTGATCGAGGAGGCCTGGGGCACCGGCGTCAGCCCCGAGCACATCCACGACGCGCTCGTCTCCGATCGTGAACACGCCATACGCGCCGTGCTCGTGGTGCAGAACGAAACCGCCACCGGGGTTTCCAGCGATGTTGCCGCGATCCGCCGCGCCATCGATGCCGCGAAACACCCGGCCCTGCTGTTTGTCGATGGCGTCAGCTCCATCGGCTCGATCGATTTCCGCATGGATGAATGGGGCGTCGACGGCGCCATCACCGGCAGCCAGAAGGGCCTGATGCTTCCCGCCGGCCTCGGCATCTCCTGCTTCAGCCAAAAGGCGCTCGAGGCCGGGCAAGGCGCCCGGCGCAACAACCCGCTGCGCCGCGTGTTCTTCGACATCGAGGACATGCAGAAGGCCAACAAGGACGGCTACTTCCCCTACACCCCGTCACTGCCCTTGCTCTATGGCCTGCGCGAGGCGCTTGCCATGCTGTTCGAGGAAGGGCTGGAGAACGTTTTCGCGCGCCACCACTATCTAGCCGGCGGCGTGCGCGCGGCCGTGCTAGAGGGCTGGAAACTGAAACTCTGCGCGCAGGCGCCGGAGTGGTATAGTGACACGGTCAGTGCCATCATGGTGCCCGAAGGCTTTAATGGCGCCGACGTGATTTCCCGCGCCTACAAGCGCTACAATCTGGCGCTTGGCGCCGGCCTCAGCCAGGTTGCAGGCAAGCTGTTCCGCATCGGCCATCTCGGCGACCTGAACGAGTTGATGTGCCTTGCCGCTATCACCGGCTCGGAAATGGCGATGCGCGATATCGGCATCAAAGTCGAACCCGGTAGCGGGGCGGCAGCCGCGGAAGAGTTTTATCGCGGTGCTACCGCCGAAGCCGCAAAACAGGCGGCCTAAGCCTTGTCCATGCACATGGTGTTTTTAGACCGGGAGACGCTGCACGCAACGCTGCGCCCCCCGGCGTTTTCTCACACCTACGCCGAGCATGAGGTGACCGCACCCGGCGAGGTCGTCGAGCGCCTGCGCGGCGCGGCCATTGCCATCACCAATAAGGTGCGCATCAACGGCGAGATGATGGCCCAGCTACCGGACCTTAAGCTGATCGCGGTGGCCGCGACAGGCACCGACGTGATCGACATCAAGTCGGCCGCGGCACACGGCATTACGGTTTCCAACATACGCGGCTACGCCTTCAATACCGTACCAGAACATGTTGTTGCCCTGATGTTTGCCTTGCGCCGCAACCTTCTGGCCTACGCCACCGATGTGCGCGCAGGCGTTTGGCAGGCGAGCCGCCAGTTCTGTTTTCTAAGCCACAAAATCAGCGATATTGCTGGCTCAACACTGGGGATCATTGGTTATGGCGCGCTCGGCCGGTCGATAGCTAAACGCGCCGAAGCCGTCGGCATGCGCATTCTGGCCTACGATGCCGTTCCCGCAGAGGGCCTCGTCGATCTGCAAACCCTGCTGCGGGACAGCGATGTGATCACCTTGCACGCACCGCTCACGCCGGAAACAAAGGGCATGATCGGCGCCACTGAGTTGAAGCTGATGAAGCGCAGCGCCATCCTCATCAATACCGCGCGCGGCGGCCTGGTCGACGAGCAGGCTTTGGCCGACGCCCTGCGCTCCGGCGAAATCGCCGGCGCCGGCTTCGACGTTCTCACGCAGGAGCCCCCGGTGGCCGGCAACCCGCTGCTGGCGCCTGACATTCCCAACCTGATCCTCACCCCCCATGTCGCATGGGCCAGCACCGAGGCGATGCAAATTCTCGCTGATCAGCTCATTGACAATATTGACGCTTATGTCGCTGGCGCTCCACGGAACATCGTTGTGTAAGGAAAATCTTCTTTTCTGAAGAACACAAGCAAAAGACTTTTAGTCTCCAGCCATGGCCCGGATCGATCCGGGCCATGGCTGGTAAGTAAAAGTTTTTGCGTCTTTTGTTCAAAAACAATATCCTTCACCAGCTCGCTTTAGAATTTCCAAAGCCTGAGCATGCAGCTCGGCATTTCCGGCCGCCAAAACATTCCCGCCGCCAAGCGGCGATCCTCCATCGAGATTGGTAACCTTGCCACCGGCGCCTTCGATAACTGAAATTAACGGCACGATGTCGTAGGGCGCTAGCGCGCCTTCCACCATGATATCGATGCTGCCAAGGGCCACCAACGCAAACGCGTAGCAATCGCCACCCCAGCGCCGCAGCCGGCAGGCCGCTTCAAGCCGCGCGAAACCGCCGGCAATCCCGCCGCGCGCCAGCATCGCCGGATCGGTGCTGTAGAGGATCGCATCGGCCAGATCGCGGCGCCGGCTGCCCGCCAGCCGCACGGTTTCCCCATCATGCAGCAGGCGGCTGCCGTCTTTCGGATCGCCGACAAATATCTCGCCGGTGAAGGGCTGGTGCATGATGCCGCCGACCGCGCGGCCATCCACCACCAGGCCGAGCAAAATGCCCCAACTCGGCATGCCGCTCATGAATGCGCGGGTGCCATCGATCGGATCGATGATCCAGTAATCTTCGCCTTCCCCGGTGGTGCCGAATTCCTCGCCGACGATGCGCAACCCCGGCGTGGCACGGCCCAGTGTTTCGCGCAGAAAGGTTTCGATCTCGGTATCCGCCTGTGTCACCGGATCGAAACCACCGTGGCCGAGCTTGTTCGCCACTGGCAGATCGGTGCGGAAATAGCGCCGCGCGATAGGCCCAGCCTCCAGCACGGCGGCCTGCCCGATGCCCATCAGGGCCGCGATCTCGTCACCATTCATTGCGGGCCCGCATCCTCGGGCGGCGCCACCCGTTCGATCCACACGGAGAGTTGCCGCAGCGCCACATGCGCGAAAAACACCACCACCGTCAGCGTAACCGCCATGCCATATTCCAGCAGCCCCGCCGAGGTGCCAATCGCGGCCACCGCCCAGAACGTCGCGGCCGTCGACAGACCCCGGACATGCGCGCCCTCGTGCATGATCACACCGGCGCCCAGAAACCCGACTCCGGACGCGATCGCCCCCAACCCGGCGGCCGGGCTGCCCATCCCGTGCGCCACCGCGATGCGGGCAAACACGCAGGCCGCGGTCGCCACCAGCGCGCACGACCGCAGCCCGCCGGGATGACGGCGCCATTCCCGTTCCGCCCCAATCGCGGCCCCCAGCAGCGCCGCCGCCAGGGTCGTCGTGACATTCTCCGAAAGCGTGTTGAACGCCCAGGCAACTGTGATCATGCAGAATACCTATCACAAAGGGTCGGCCGTGGTATCACTTGCCCGGGCGGCACCGGCCGCATCCGGAGCGTCGCATGGACAACGATCTAAGCGTCATACAACGCGAGACCCGCCAGGCGCAGGAGGTGATGCGGGGAGCCACTTTCAGGGCCACCGAGGTCGCTTTGGTGATCCTCACCTCGCTCGCCGTGCTCTACACGCTGTATTTCGCCGCCAGCATCATCTTGCCTTTTGTGCTGGCGCTGGTGCTCAGCCTGCTGCTGGGCCCCGCCACTCGCTTCCTGTGCGACAAGCTGCGTCTGCCGCGGATGCTGGCAGCGCTGATCCTGATCGCCGCCCTGTTCACTGCGATCGGCGGAATTGGCTACGCGATTTCCGTGCCCGCCGCCGGCTGGATCGCGCGCGCACCACAAAGCCTGCCTACCCTTCAGCAGAAACTCAGCTTCCTCCGCCGCCCGATCGAAATGTTTGAGAACGGCATGCAGCAGATGCAGAAGCTGATGCAGGATAGCGGCAGCGCCCAGGAGGAACACACTCACGGCATCGCCGACTTCACCGTGCCCAGCCTGACTGGCATCCTGCCACCAGCGGCGGCACCGGCGCCGCCGCCACCGCAGACCGTCACTCTCAACCAAAATGCCGGCGTGGGCCTGTCCGTGCTCGCCGGCACTCGATCGTTCCTAGGCGAGGCAATGACCCTGCTCGTCGTGCTGTTTTTTCTGCTCGCCGACGGCGACGCGCTGCTGCGGCGCTTCGTGGAAATCTTGCCGGGCCTGCCGGAGAAAAAGCGCGCCGTACAGATCGCGACCGAAGTGGAGCACAATATCTCGGGCTACCTGGCCACCATCACGATGATGAACCTGTTCGTCGGCATTGCGAACGGTATCTCGATCTGGGCCTTTGGCCTACCCGATCCGCTGCTCTGGGGCGTGGTCGCGTTTCTGCTGAACTACATCCCCATTCTCGGCGCACTGACCGGCATGGTGATCTTTTTCTTCGTGGGCATGTTCACCTTCACCAGTGTGCTCTGGGCGCTGGCGCCCTCCGGCGTGTATCTGCTCATCCACATCCTGGAGGGCGAAACGATCACGCCGATGTTGCTGGCGCGCCGGTTTACCCTGAATCCCCTGCTGGTGATTGCGGCGCTGATGTTCTGGGACTGGCTATGGGGCGTCGCCGGCGCGCTACTGGCGGTGCCGCTCCTCGCAGTGTTCAAGATACTCTGCGACAATATCGAGGCGCTGACACCGATCGGGCATATCCTGGGGGCGGAGCCCAATAAGCGGAAAAGATGATGGGCCCGCTATGAGTTTATGGGTGGGCCTGGGAGGCACCAAAATCAGCCGTCCCGGCATATCCCTCAATGTGTTCCGGCGAGCTGGTTTTCGACCAGTTCGGCAAACCGGCCGCCTTCGCGTATAAGACCGTCGAACGTGCCGCGCTCGGCGATGCGGCCGTTATCGAACACCAGGATTTCGTCGGCGTCGCGCACCGTGGAAAGCCTGTGGGCTATCACGAAGGTGGTGCGCCCGCGCATCAGCGCCGCCATGGCGCGGGACACGCGGGCTTCCGTTGCAGCGTCGAGCGCACTGGTCGCCTCGTCCAGGATCAGGATCGGCGCGTCCTTCAGAAGCGCCCGCGCAATGGCCAGGCGCTGACGCTGCCCGCCTGAGAGCGTAACCCCGCGCTCGCCCACCAGCGTGTCGTACCCCTGGGGCTGGCGAATGATGAAGTCGTGTGCTTCTGCCAGACGGCAGGCACGCTCGATCTCCGCCTGGGTCGCGTCTGGCCGGCCGACCAGCAGGTTTTCCCGGATGGAGCGGTTGAACAACAGGCTCTCCTGGAACACCACGCCGATTGAGCGGCGCAGGCTATCCAGCGTCACGTCGCGCAAATCCTGCCCGTCGATCAGCACGCCGCCCTCCTGCGGATCCCAAAGTCGCTGCAACAGATGCATAGCGGTGGACTTGCCGGCGCCGGTGGCTCCGACCAGGGCAGTAATGGTGCCAGGGCGCGACACAAACGACACGTCGGAGAGGATGGCCGCGCCGCCGGGATAGGCAAATCCCACCCGCTCGAAGGCAACCTCGCCATGCGTGACCGCGAGTTCCTCCGCATCTGCACGTTCCGGCACAGAGCTGCAGGTATCAAGCAGATCGAAATAATCCTGCAGGCCAGGGGCGCGCATGAACAGGGCGGAGACGAAATTCACCGCGGCCTCCAGCCGGCCGATCAGCAGCGTCGAGAAGCCCATAAACGACACGATATCGGATACCTGCGCCTTGCCATGCAGATGGAGTAGCGCGCCTGCAACCACGATGGTGATCACCGCGAGCGTGCTCGCCCCGCGCGTCATCACAGTGACCAGCGCCCACCAGTTCAGCACTGGGTATTGGTGGCGGATAACGTTCTCGATGATCTCGGCGAAGGCGGCCGCTTCCGCCTGGAGGCGACCGAAGGATTGCACGGCGACCACATTGCCGAGCGCATCCTGGGCGCGGCCGGCCAGCTGCGAATGCGCCTCTTCGGCCCGACGCTGGCCCGCCTGGGTGCGGCGGATGACGAATAAGGTAACGCCCACGAACACCGCCACCAGCGCTACCAGCACCAGCGACAGGCGCCAGTTGAGGATTGCCGAGAGCGGCAACAGCACCACCACCGCAATATAGGTGGCAAGATTTTCCTTAAAAAAGGTGAGGCTGAGCGCGAACAGCGAGTCAGACCCCGAAACGAGCGTTTTCATCACGCCGCCCGATTTCGAATTCGAATGGAACGCGGAGGGCAAGGCCAGCACGTGGTTGAAGCACTTGCTGATAGCGCCCAGCCGCAGCCGGTGCGCCAGGCGTTCCGCGCCCATGGCTGTAAATATGTTCACGCCAATGCCGGCAGCACCGATGATCAGCCAGATGCCAACCAGGTGGGCACCATGGGAGAAAAGCGCTGCATGCGGCGTGCTGTCGGATTTCGACAGCAGGCCAATCACCCGGCCGAACAAAAGTGGGTCGAGGAACTGTAGTGCGGCGACCCCAGCATTGCCGGCAATGAGCAGGACCAGCGCGCGGCGGTTCTGGGCAAGCAAGCCAAGAACGCGACCATAGATCTTCATGAGGGACATGCTCAACTTCCCGGCTGAGTTTTCGGAACACGACGTTCCGTCATCCTCATGCTACGCGGCGAACGCGGCAAAAAAGCGGCGGTGGGTGTTCTAATCTGTGTCCACACAGAAATATGAGTTGCCCGTCAGCGCCTGCCTTTCACAGCCGGCGGGCCACGAACATCCTGGCTGGATTGGCGAATTCATCCTGCGCTGCGGCCATGAGCAATTCGCGACCGCCGGTCGAGAGCGTATGGATCAGCAAAGCGTGAATGGCGGAGGCGGCTTTCTCCAGGGCGCGGGAGGCATCCCGGCTTGCGAGCATGTGGAAGAGAAACAGCCCGGCCATGGCGTCGCCCGCGCCATTCACCGAGATCGGGAGTTTCGGCGTGCGCAGTAGCCAGGCGCCGGACTGGCTGGCGGCCAGGCTGTCGACCGCATCTTCGGGGGTGGAGTCGGTTTGCACGCTGGTGACCAGGATCGTTTGCGGTCCTTCGGGCCTCATACGCGCCTGCAGGGCACAAATAGCGCGTTGCAGGTCGGCGAGTGTATGGCAGGGCAGGCCAGTCAGGATTTTCAGCTCGAACTGGTTGGGGGTGAGCAAATCGGCCTGCGGCACCGCCTGGTCACGGAAAAATTCGGCGATGCCCGGGCGCACATAGACCCCTGGGGCCTCGTCGCCGATCACCGGATCGCAGCACCACAGGGCGGCAGGGTTGGCGGCGCGCAGCCGGGTTGCGGCGCCCAGAATCACCTTGCCGGTGCCCGGATCCCCAAGATAGCCGGAGAGGAGGGCATCGCAGGTGTTGAGCATCCCCCGCGCGGCGATCCCGTCGAATAGGGCAGACACCGTGTCAGGCGGGACAACCTGGCCGGTGAAGGCGCCATAGCCGGGATGGTTGGAAAAGGCGACCGTATTGATGGACGACACCTCGGCGCCAAGACGCTGTAGCGGGAAAACGGCGGCGGCATTGCCGACATGGCCGTAGGAAACCCAGGATTGGATGGAGAGGATGTGCATGGTGAATGCGCTCGGGACGGGCCGGGCGGGTTACGGCCAAAACCTGCGCTCCCTCCGTAAACATGATCAAGTTGCAGGCAAAACGTAGAGGGTGATGCTTTGCGCCGGCAGCTTATCGGTGAGCGTGGCGTTGGACCAGGGGCGCGCGGCGAGCTAGGTGATCTTGTTGGCACCCGTCAGCTGATAGGCCTGCGCCCAGCCGCTGGACGCAAAATGCCCGATCCACAGGGTGAGCGACGTGGTGCCGGACAAAACCTTGCTGATCACCATGATCGTCATCGCGCCATCGGCCGCGCGCAAGGCAGCGAAGGCGGACAGATCGTCCGGATTGGGGGCGACGGCGGAAATCGACGTCTCGCCGAACGCACTCTTCTTGCCGTCATAGTTGCGATACATCTGCATCGACTTGAAGGTGAGCGAGCCCAGGGCCGGCACCATCCAGCGGGTCGCGAGGTTCAGGCCATAGGCGCCGAAAATCCCAAGAATATCGGCTTGGGTGGTGGCGCCGTTGATGAAGGCTTCGGCACCCCAATTATATTCGGTGATCGCGATCGGCGTGCCAGGGTAATAATAGGTCGATATCCAGCCTTTCATCCTTGGGATCAGAGTAACCTACGTATCGATCCAGCTTTCCGACACATAGTTCGGGTCCCAAAGCTGGCGATTGGAGCGGTTGCGCAGCAATTGCGTGGCATTGGAAACATCGTTGCTGAATTCGCCACCTTGCGGATAAAACTGCACGCTGAGCACATCCACCGGATGGCCCGCAGCCTTCCATTTGCTGAGCAGCCAGGGGATATACGGCACACCGCCCTGCTCCGTCTGGAAATCCGGAAAGCTGCTATAGCCATGTGCCGCTGCGTATTGCTGGTCGTAGCCCGAATATGTGTAGGCCTCCCATCCCCATTCCTCCGGCGCCACCACCTCTGCCGATGGATCGATGCTTTTGACAATTTGCGAGCCGGTCAGGGTTTTTTGCAGGTATTCGTCGGCATGCGGGCCGACCGGATGGATGTCGCGATGCGTGCCGAACCAGATGCTTGGCTCGTTATCCATCAGGTAGTAGCCAACGCCGCCCGATGATGCCGGGCCCCAGCGCTTGACCACGTGTTCCAGCCAAAGCGTGTTGGCGACGATCGGCGTGGCGAGATAGGCGTCGTTCGGATCGTTGCCGGTGATTGGGGTTGCGCAGTCGGTCTTGAGCCCGTCACCCGCATCGGTGAAATATGGATCCACGCTGCTCTGCGCGCCATATTTCGCCACCGAAAAAATCGGCAGGATGGCGCGGCCGGAACCGAGTTTCGCCGTCCAGCCGATCAGCGGTACGGTCAGCATAGCTGCCGCGCCTGCATGCACAGTGTCGAGCACAAAGCCATCCAGCTCGGCACCAGGCGCAGTGCCCGGCTGTGGATAGCTCTCGAAACAATAGTCGTTATCGAGATTCTGCGCGTTGTTAACATAATTGTAGGTGGATGTGTTGTTCCCTCCCGACCGGTTCAGCGGCGCGTTCAACGCAACAAGCTCCGCGGTATTGCCAAAGGCGACACCGCAAATCAGCTGCGAAATAGGGTGAACGTTTGCCGTGGCGTCGATCGCAACCGTCACCTCGGCATTTTGCGCCAAGCAGCCGAACTCATGAGTAGAAAACCCAGCGCGCCGATTCGCACGATACGTTCCTGTCCTGCAAGGACCTGCGATTGTTGCCGGAAGGCACGACGGGGCACAACTTTGACGTGTATCTGGCTCAACGGCATAAAGGCAAGCGAGTCTTTTGAAAAATACGACCAAGAAACTTTATGCCCTGGGCTGGCACGTCTTGCTGCGGGCAAAGTGGCGTAACGGCGATTTGACAGCAGAACCGGATACATGCTGTTATGTTATAACATAACAAGATGATGAGTGGAGAAATGGCGGTTTTGCGGTTGGCAATGGCAACCGGGGCCCTTGGCATACTTACCCTGGGCCCAGTTCGGGCTGACCAGGCGCCATCCGCTCCTGCCCCCAAAGCCACCTCCCCCGATGTCACGGAAGACATTGTGGTGACCGCCAAGCGGCTGGAAAAAGCGCGGAGCAGCATTCAGACCCGCATCGGCGCCACAACCTATACGCTGGGCAGCAAGGCCATTCAAAACCAGCCGGGCGGCGACGACATCCCGCTCAATCAAACCCTGCTGCAAACCCCCGGCGCCTCGCAGGATTCATTCGGACAAATCCACCTTCGCAACGACCATGCCAACATCCAGTATCGCATCGACGGAGTAATTTTGCCCGAGGGGATCAGCTTTTTTGGCCAAAGCCTCACCTCGCGCTTCGCCGCCTCCATCGATGTAATCACTGGTTCGCTGCCCGCGCAATACGGCCTAGTCACCACCGGTATCGTTGATATCACAACCAAATCGGGCACTTTCGAACCAGGCGGATCCATCGGCCTGTATGGCGGCAGCCACAGCTGGCTTGAACCAAGCGCGGAATACGCCGGGTCGTCGGGCAATCTCAACTATTACGTCTCCGGTGACTATCTGCAAAACGGTACCGGCATCGAAAACCCCACCCGCTCCTACACCCCGCTGCACGACACCACGCAGCAGGGCCACGCGTTCGGCTATCTCGAAGACATCGTCGATTCCAGCAGCAAGCTCACCGCGCTGTTCGGCCTGTACCAGGGCGCATTCGAAATCCCGGATAATCCCGGGCAATCGCCGATCTACGCCGATGACGACCGCACCAGCTTCAACTCCGCCGCGCTGAATGAGCGCCAGACCGAGAGCAACGATTACGCCGTTCTGTCCTACCTGAAATCGCTGGACGATCTCAGCTTTCAGATATCTGCCTTCGAGCGCTACAGCCGGCTTGATTACACGCCCGACCAGATCGGCGACCTGATGTTCTATGGCCTCTCGCAGAACGCCGAACGTTCCGACGTCGCCGAAGGCACACAGGGCGACGGGAGCTATAACCTAACCGACACCCACACACTCCGTTTCGGCCTGCTGTTCACCGCGGAGCGAGCCACGTCGAACACCCAGTCGCTCGTGTTTCCCTGCCTGGTCACGGATTGCGCAAGCGTCGGCACGAACCCGGTTGCGGTCAATAACGGCGGTGGCCAGACTGGCACCACTTACAGCGCCTATCTGCAGGATGAATGGCGCGTCGTACCGACACTCACCCTCAATTACGGTCTGCGCTTCGACGTGCTGAACGCTTATACCGACGCAGAACAGCTAAGCCCGCGCATCAATCTGGTGTGGAAGCCCGATGGCAACACAAGTTTTCATGCCGGCTATTCGCGGTACTTCACCCCACCATCGCTAGAACTGATTTCTGGGCAGTCGATCGCCAAATTCACAGGAACCACTGGATATCCGGCGGGCTACACGCCGGCCACGTCGCCGCTCGATGGGCCGATTCTGCCGGAACGCTCCAATTACTTCGATGTTGGTGCGCAACGCGTGTTACTACCTGGCCTCAAGCTTGGAGTCGATGGTTACTGGAAAATCGCTCGCGACCTGATCGATGAGGGGCAGTTCGGCGCCCCGATCATCCTCTCAGTATTCAATTACGCCCACGCCAATGTGCTAGGCCTCGAATTCAGCGCCACCTACGATGCCGGAAACTGGTCGTCCTACGGCAATCTCTCGATCGGCCGGGAGCGCGCGACGCAGCTGGCCTCGCAGCAATTCAACTTCACCCCCCAGCAACTCAATTACATCGCCAAAAACTACATCTTTACTGACCATAGCCAGGTCGTGTCTGCATCCGGCGGCATCTCCTACAACTGGCACGGAACACACCTGAACGCGGATACGCTCTACGGAACTGGGCTTCGCCAGGACAGCGGCGATATTCCGAACGGCGGCCTCGTGGCGCCCTACTTTCAATTGAATCTCGGCATCACACACCGCTTCGCCTCAGTTTTCGGCGCGCCGCTGGAGGTGAACCTCGCCCTCATCAACGTGACCGACAGGATCTACGAAATACGCTCCGGCTCCGGCGTCGGCGTATTCGCGCCGCAATACGGTCCCCGCCGCTCCATCTACGCCGGCATCCGAAAATATTTTTGAGCCAGGCTCAGCCCCTCATTCCGGATCGCGCGCCAAACCCGGCGCAAGTTCGGAAGCCGAGAGGGTGTCATCAAAACCCTTATGCAGCAGCGGCGCAAAGCGGCGCACCCAGTTCAGCAGCTTGCGGCTTGCCGCGGGCTGATCGGCGCTCCGGTCAGGCACCAGCAGCAACACCGACAGCCAGCCGGTCGGGTCGGACCGCTGGTAGCTCAGCGCAACCATATGGCCTGGAACGGCAACGCCCATATCCCGCAATCGGCCAAGGCCGCGAAGCAATGCCGGGTCGGTTTTCGCCGGCGATCCGGACGCCTCCATATCGATCGGGATCAGGCTCCAGCACTCATGCGATAGCGGGTCCCTGGCCTGGTCGGCCGACACGGTTTGGTGTGCGATGGCATTCTGCACATCGCACGGCGCAAGCCTCGCGGCCTCTCCCGCCGCATTGCCCAGTGGGCTGGGTGCGATGACAAGCAGCAGGCCGGTCGCGCGCTGCGCCTCAACACGGCCGAGCAGCTCAACCTGAACCGCCATGCGGCCGCTGCCTCGCGCCAACACGAGCTGCTGCCAAGTGCCGGCGGGCAGCGGCAGCGCGCGGCCAGAAAAGGGGATGATGCCAGATCGGCCAGGGCCCGTCGGCGGGGATTCGATCATCCCGTAATCGGTGGGTGCGGAAGGGGCTTGTGGCACAAAGCGCGGCGAGGGTTCGGGGCCGGCAGGGTCGGGGCCATGGGCCGTTATCCAGCCAGGCACAGCAGGCGGAAACATCGCCGCCAAACCTGTCGCTGCGATTGCAACAATTAGGAAAAAACGCCAAGCCGGCGCACGCCGCCAAAGCCGACCTGCTGCCGACATCAGATACGGTCAGCCCTTGAAGGGAATAAAAGTTTTTTAGTTCGCGCCGGGCGGGCTCCGCCTTTGTTCAAAACAGAACTGCTCCCTTCCTTACTTTGTCGTGTTGTCAATCGCCATCGCCTCTCCACGCCGCGTCGCCCGCAGGTCGGCGATACGCGTAACGATGCCGCTCTCGCCCTTCTCCAGCCGGATGCACCGCGCCCCCTGCTGATGCGCCTCGATTAGCCCGTCACTGATGATCTCCTCAATCGAGCGCACTAGGTCGCGCGCGCTGGCGCCTTGCCCAAGCCTGTCCTGCTTCTGCATCACTTCCAGCAACAAGGCCGGATCGATTCCGCCGGCGGCAATCTCCAGCCCATACGATCCGATCATCGCCTCGATTTCCAGCGCGGCCACCCGCGCAATATCCAGCCCGGCCAGCGCACGGAATACAAAAATCCGATCCAGCCGGTTAAGCACTTCAGGCGCGAAGCCGGCCAGCCGCAGCGCATCCACCGAGGCGCTCCGCATCCCCTCCGGGTCGTCGGCGAAGCGCTCGGCAATCTCGCCAAGCGCCTCAGTCGCGATGTTGGACGTCAGCATGAAGATCGCCCGTGTGGTAGAAACCTGCGCGCCGGTGGAGGCCTCGGTGACGTGCCCGTCGTTCCAGGCGGTGAGGAATTTCTTGAAAACATCGGGGTGCGCCTTTTCGATTTCGTCGAGCAGCACCAGCGCGTCGGGTGTTTCCTTCAATCCGCCGGTAAGCTTGCCGAACGTATCCGAACCCACATAGCCTTTCGGCGACCCGAACAACTGCGTGGCGGCGTGCGGCGAGCTCATTTGCGTCATGTCGAAATGCAGCAATTTGCGGCCGAGCGCCGCCGCCAGGCGCTTGCTGAGATAGGTTTTCCCCGTTCCAGGCGGCCCGGCCAGCAAGAATATGCCCACCGGCTTGCCACGCACCTGCAAAGCCAGCCGCCGCCGCAATTGCTGGGCGATATCCTCGCACACCTGATCCTGCCCTATCACCTGGGATCGCAGGGTGGCAGCCAGCGCAGCGGCGTCGATCACCACCACCTTGTCTTGCTTGGCCAGCATGTCCTCGAGCGCCGCGCGGTTGGTCAATCGGGCCAGAACATCCATCAGCCATCCCCGTCTCTTGCGGCGCTTGCGCCCGGTCAGCCGCTCCCGCCGTTCCGCCACCGCTGCGCGCCACTCATAGGCCAGGCCTGCAAATACCACCGCCCAGCTGGCGGCAGCCATGGCGACATAGACGGCGCCGATCTGCGTCAGCCAAGTTAGCATGACATAAAGCATGTGGCCTGGCGACAGATGCAGCTGCAGGATGATCTGCACGGTGGCCAGCGTCAGGAACGCCAGCATCATGAGCGGCATCAGCTTGGTGGCGAGCGGCAGCAGGCCCTTCACTGCGCGATGAGCCCCAGCTTGATCTGCTGCCCCGCCGCAAGCTCGGGCAGGTTGACCAGGCCCGACAAGGTCAGTGCGCCGATACCCACGGCATCCGCGCTGGTGCTGCGGAACGTCACCATCCCAGCGGGGCCGATCGGCAACGTAAGTGTCGTCGGCTGCCGGCCAATATGCACGATGCGCGTGTAACCGGCGGCGCTCACCTCGATGCTATGCCCGATGGAATCGGCCGGCAGAACGGGCGTGATGTCGAGCACAGGCAAGTGGATCAGCCTGAGCCGCCGGCGCTCCACTGCCTGGGTCAGCAGAGCGGCATCCGTCGTGCTCAGCCCCATCGCGGCAATGGCCGCCGGAGTCGCTGCCATGGGCACAAGGCCCGTTTCCAGCAGACCCTGTGCGCGGTCGGCACCGGGCAACCGGTCGGCCACATCGGCGGCTGGCCCATTTGCGAGACCGGGCAGGATCGACGCAATCTGGTCGTTGAACCGCACCCAGGCGCCGGCTACCAGCATCACCACGAGCGCGGCATAAACCATGGTTCGCAGCGCGCTGGCACCGCCTGATTCTGGTCTGGCCGGTTCGATAGCCTCGGTGGGGTGCAGCCTGTCCATGCGTGCATCACACCAGCCAAGCCTGTGCCTTGCAACCGCTACTGCGTATCAGGATGTGTCCGCATGGTATCGTGAGTAGAACGCAAGGCCTTGTTTTCTGACGAAAAGAAGCAAACGACTTTTGTTTCCGAGTGCGACCTTAGAGTGTTGGCCATGGCCTTTCGGGTTGGACCGGCAGGATCGGTATGCGGAGGGCGTCGTCGATCAGGGCGCGGGCACTCGCTAGGGCCTCGCCGACCGTGTAGCCATGGCCGCTGCCGATCAGAGTGGGTGCAGTTACCGCATGGGCGGGTTCAATCAGCGCCTTCCATGTCATGCCGTCGTCGGAGGTGTGCGGGGTCATCAGATAACCTCGGTAATGCGTGCTGCGTGCTTTGCTTACCCGCATCATCCCTTCAACCTTTATGATAAAAAAGTTCGAAACTATTTTCGCGCCATTGGATCAAGCGAAAGAAAATTTCGATTCTTACTGTTTTTGCCATGCCTGATACGTGTCCATCGCAGATTTGGATGCGACAGTTTGAAAATTTTGTTTTCAACACTGCCGCATCTTTTGACGAGCGCGGAAACAGAAGTGTTTTCCGTTGTTATTTTCTCCAGACAAGAAGGCATGCCATATCAACAAACAGGCGCGGCACTATCCGATCTGGCGAAACAGGATCGCGGGCAGCGTGCCGCCCATGACGCCGCGCATGGGCGCGTTGCCATCATTGCCGATCCAGATACCGATCACGCGGCCACCGACGCAGCCGATAAACCAGGCATCACGATTATCCTGCGTGGTGCCGGTCTTGCCCGCAACGATCTGACCAGGGATCGCCGCAGCACGCCCTGTGCCGTCGCGCACCACGGTTTGCAGCATGCGCGCCATCATCGCCGCGATGTCCGGATCGATGGCGGCACCCGGCTCCGGCTCGGGAACCCCCACAGGCTCACTGTTGATCATAACGGACTCGATGCCATGCGGCATTACGCGCCGGCCGCCATTGAAAAAACTTGCGTAGGAAGCCGTCATTTCCAGCAAGCCCACCTCGCCGGTGCCCAGTGCCAGCGCCGGCACGTCCGGTAGCTTTTCCGCGATGCCGAGGCGATGCGCCACACGTGCTACCGCCCCCGGGCCGCCGGCTTTCAGTTCCAAGCGCACCGCGGCGGTATTCAGGCTCTGCGCCAGCGCCTGCTCCAGCGTCACCTCGCCGCGAAAGCCAGGCTCGAAATCCTGCGGCGACCATGTGCCGATCCGCAGCGGCGCATCCAGCACCGTATCCTCCGGCCGCGCGCCATGCTCCAGCGCCGCAAGCCACACAAAGGGCTTGAACGCCGATCCCGGCTGACGGCGTGCGAGCACCGCGCGGTTGTAGGCGCCTGGCTCGTAAACGCGGCCGCCCACCATCGCGCGCACCGCCCCGGTCTGCGCATCCAGCACCACCACGGCGCCTTCGCCTGCGCCGGCCCGGCGCCCCGGCCCACCTAGCATCGCGGCGAGGCGCGTTTCAGCGGTCGCCTGCAGTCCACGATCCAGCGTGCCGCGCAGCACCGCATCCTCGCCCGCCGGCACGATCTTTTCTGCCTCCGCCGCGGCCCAATCGGCAAACCAGCCGCTGCCGCTACGGTGGGCGGAAAAATGGATCTGCGCGCCGGCGGTGGAGGCAGCCTGCGCCGTGATGGCGCCGTTGGCCACCATGGCCCCAAGCACCTCGCGCGCCCGCGCCGCCGCCGCCCTAGGATCGGCGCGTGGACTAAATCTGGATGGCGCGCGTGGCAAACCGGCGATCACCGCCGCCTGCCACAAGGAAAGCCGGCGCGCCGAAATACCAAAATAGATCTGGGCCGCCGCATCCACGCCCCATGCGCCAGAGCCGAGATACACACGGTTCAGCCAGATCTCGAGAATTTCGCGTTTTGTAAAATGCCGCTCCAGCCATAGCGTCAATAGAACCTCCTGCACCTTCCGGCGCAGCGTGCGGGCATTCGAGAGAAACAGCGTCTTGGCGACCTGCTGGGTGATGGTCGACCCGCCCTGCACCACGTGGCCTGCCCGCAGATCCACGATAAGCGCGCGCAGCATACCCCAGGGGTCGAGCCCGCTATGCACCCAAAACCGCTTGTCCTCCACCGAAACGGCGGCCTCGGGCAGGTAACTTGGGAGATCCGGCAAATGCAGCACGTCGCCCACCACATCGCCATAGGCTGCGATGGTAGCGCCCGCTCTGTCCTGCAGGATCAGGCTGGGGCGCCGCACGGCCGCCAGCGCATCCTCCGGCCGCGGCAGATCATGAAGGAACCACAGCAGCACGCCCGCCCCAACCACACTGAGCCAGACCGCGCCGATGATCCCGAGCCGCAGCAGGCGCCACGCCAGTCGCCCGGATCGCGGGCGAGGCTGGGCTACCGGTGGCGGGGCAGCCGAGCCGATATCTACGTGCGTGCCGGGCCGAAGGGCGGAGGAGCGGAACATGCCATTGCAATGCTAGGGCATGCATCGAGTGCGAGGCCATCTCGATAGACGGCAAGGGCTAGACAGGCGCCGGGCCGGGGCGGCAGTTTGCGGCCTTCCGGCCTGCCTGGCGGAATGGTAGACGCAGCGGACTTAAAATCCGCGGCTTTCGGGCGTACCGGTTCGAGTCCGGTGGCGGGCATCAAATTAGCAACCGAGGGTTTCATTGGCGGCCTGGCACGGAATTTCCGGCTTCTAGCGTCTGCCGGGTCCTGCGCTGGACCGCTCGAGCCTGCGGCAAAACGAAGCGTTCCGAGGTATGCCAATCTAACGGTGGACCGTAAGCATAAAGTGAGCCCGCAGGTTAGATGCGAGCGCCAAATTCCAGAGGTAGGACACGGTTTGCCACCAGCCCCCGCCCTATCAGCGTGTCCAGATAGTCGCCGACGGAACTGGGGGGCGAGCGCCGAGGCGCGATCGATTCGGCCCTCAACGGCGAGCAGATCATTTTTCAGTCCGGCATGATAGCCGGCGATCACATGGGCCAGCAGCCGTCCACATACCTGCCCGAGCGCCGTGTGGGCCCAGACCGCGCCGGCGGTGGAATGGTCCCCGCGCTTGCCGGATCCGCGCGGCCTGGCTTGGACATCCGAACCATACCTGCCGGAATCGTGCAGCAGGCCGGCCGCCTCGCCCAGCGCACCGGCACCGAAGCGGTCGCCGTGGCGGCGTACGAGGCTCGCCACGTCCTCGAAATGCAGGCGCAATTTCTCCCAGTCCTGCTCGACGCGCCCTGCTTTCGTGTATGCATAGAATTCCATCGCGCCCCATCGATCAGGCCGAGCAATAGAACCACAATTCGGGACGACTCGTGAGCAGCACACCAGGTTCTCCTCGTCGAAATAACTGTTCTCGCGTTTGTCGGCTCCGAGCGGTCCCTTGCTTTTCCGTCGCGCGAGATCGCTTCAGGGATGGCTTACGATCTCATGTCATATGCCCTAGTATTGATGCGGATATCTCCAGTTTGAAATGAATCCGTTGCGGTTCGGCATTTGAACTTTTGGCAGCGTTTTCGCGCTCAGCACGATCTGGTCAGGCACGATGTTGGCGCGGGCCAGAATGTAGGCCGTGACGGCGTAGACCTGGTCGTTGGTGAGCGAACCAGGGGCGTTCATCGGCATCGCACGCTTGACGTAGTCGAACAGCGTGGTGGCATAGGGCCAGTAGCTCTCCACCGTTTTCAGCGGCTTGGAGGAAAGCGTGCCACGCCCGCCGACCAGCGCTGGAGCGCCGATTGCCTTGGTCCCCTGCAGCTTGTCGCCGTGGCAGGCGGCGCACTGGCTGGCATACACGGCTTCACCTTGGGCGATACTGCCATGGCCCGCAGGGAGGCCTGCGCCATCTGGCGGGATAGCAAATACGCCGTCCAGGTCGGCCGGCGTGAGTTTTTCGCCTAGGCCAATCACAGCCTCGCCGGCTCGCGCCGCGCCAGACGTGGCGAGCAGCAGGAGCAATATGGTGAAAAACCTATGCGGCTTCATGCGTCACACTCCCATCCGCGGCAATTGTCCAAGGATAGATGGCGTTGTAATGGTAATAAAAGTTCACGCCGCGCGCCCGCACCAGTTCGGCGTGGGTGGGCTGTATATAGCCGGTTTCGTCGATGCAGCGGCTTTGCAGTAACGCCGGCTTGCCGTCCCATCGCCAGGGCAGGTTGAAGCGCACGGTGCACATCGGTGCCGGCGCCTCGTTAAGCGCGGCTTCATGCCATTTGGTGCCGCCATCGACGGATACCTGCACCGCCTTGACGCGGCCGCGGCCAGACCAGGCGAGGCCGCTGATCTCGTAAAAGCCTAGACCAGGCAACCTCATCTCGGCGGAGGGGAAGGTGATGACCGATTTGGCTTCCATGGTGAAAACGAACTGACGGGCGATGCCATCGGCCATCAGATCAGTGTATTTGGAGGTTTCCTCGCGGGTCATGAAGGGTTGATCACTGACCTGCAGGCGGCGCAACCATTTAATGTGTGTGTTGCCTTCGAAGCCGGGCAGCAGCAGGCGCAATGGGTAGCCCTGTTCTGGTCGTATGGCCTCGCCGTTCTGGCCGTAAGCCAGGATGGCGTCGCGCATCATTTTCTCCATGGGGATGCTGCGCGACATCACCGCAGCGTCCGCACCTTCGGCCAGCACCCAGGCAGCGTCTTTCGAGATGCCGACTTCACGCGCGAGAACGGAAAACGGCACGCCCGTCCATTCTGATGTACTGAGCAGCCCATGCGACACCTGCACAGTTTTGAGCGGCAAGTTCTGGTAGGCGCCGCCGGTGTTGCCCGAGCATTCGATGAAATGACGTTTGCTGACAGGCGGAAAGCGTTTCAGATCCGCCATGCTGAAGCGCTTTGGGGCGTCGACGAGGCCGTGCACAACCAGGCTGTGGCGTTGAGGATCGATCGACGGAATGCCGGCATGGTGGCGCTCGTAATGCAATCCCGAGGCGGTGAGGTTGCCGATCTGATCGGCGAGCGGTGTAAACGTCCAGGTGGTCTGGCTGTTCGGCACCGGGCCGAGGATGCGATGGGCGGTTTCGAACGGCGAACGTGCGCCATAGCCGCCATCCGCGCCGGTGGCGCGGCCTTGTACGCGGGTGGGATCGGCCGGGAGGCTTGGCGTGGCGCGCGCTCGGGGTAGGGCGCCCCCAAGAGCCGCCGCGGTACCCGCGCCAAACAGAAACCGCCGCCGCGGCGGAAACATGCCCATTTTGCAGTCGCACGCGGCTTTGTTGCCGATTTCCCGCTCCGCCAATGGCCCTTCCTCCCCAGTTGGATCAATTCCTACTACCATAGTAGGATAGCCATGCCAACGTTGCCAGGCGTTGATGGGGGTTATCGGAGCTTGGGCGCACCAGGCGGGCCCAAGCCTTAGACGCGAGCCATCGGCGACGTGAACCTTCTTAAACCCACCGTTCTGGTGGATAATCGTTCATCAAAGCACGCATGGGATAGATTCTGTGATTGAGACCAAAGCCGGCGCGTTTACGGTTCCCGCCATCAGCGCCCTGGGCGGCTGGTCAGACGCCGACTGGTTTTGCCCCACTGTCTTGTCTGACGAAAATGTTGTGGGTTTCACATTTCCGGACCTCCCAGGCATTCGGCGACAAACCTTTCATGTTCGTTACCGAACGAACGCGACAAAGGCAGCATCCAATGACGCAAAGACGCAATCCAAAACGCAGCCCAGCAGATTGCCGGCCAGGGTAGCACAACTCCTCGAACAGTTCGGGGCTAGGCGAGCGGTCGCTTGTTACCGGAGCAATCTTCTCTTTGAAACCGGAGAGGTGCTGTTCTTTGGGGAATTTCCGCTCGGGAAATTGAAACAGAGATCCGCAAATAAGTTGCGCCGCGAACTGATCGAGATGGGTGTTCTTGGCTGCATTCTACGCATCGAGGCTGCGTCCGCGATCGGCATGTTCTGGCCCACAACAGAGAGTAGGATAACTGGTTTCGTCAACGCGGCAGCTCCGGAACATGCCCTGCACCTCGATTTTGAAAAAACGCCACTCAACCGAGATTGTAACAATGTCAAGTCGTCGGCCCGTCCGGCCAGGCGACACCAGAGGACGGTCGACGCACGTGAGACGCAACTTCTTGAGGAAATTTTTGGATTGCGCAAGCAGGTGGAAACGCTGAGAAAAGCTCAATCACCTCTGGCTGCGATGCAGGAGCTGGGCCTTGATGAAGCGCGCCTAAAATCAATGTTGAAACTCCTGCATCCCGACAAACACGGAAACAGCCCCGAAGCAACGGATGCTGCAAAGTGGTTAAACAATCTACGCGACATCCTGAAACAAAAAACAGTGTAGGGCGAAGCGCACCTGAGATGAAGCTCCAACCAAACTGTTGGACACAAGAAGTTCTTGAATATTTTGGTGCGGACTTTACACGGCGCTTTACTGCCACCATTCGCAGGAGCATACAGTGCGATATCCACAAACCGCTGCCTTGAGCACGGCTGCGCCGAGCGTTTCCTTCGCCACGAGCCACGCCGCTACCAAGGTATCGGCCGCGGATCTTAAATTTGTGATGAAGGTTCGTTGAGGCGGTATGTTCGAAGTGCAAGCCGGGACGCTGGCCGCCCGCCAGGGCAGCGCCCAGGATATTAGGGATCAGGGGCTGATCGAACAGCACGACCACCAACTGGTGGGAGACAAGCTGAAATCGATCGCATCTTCGCTGGGTCTACCCTTTCCGGCGTCATTGTACACAAGGTTTCAGGAAGAATTCGATGAGCTCAAGGCCTCATCCGGCCCATCGTTTGATGCGCTTTACCTTCGCGACATGGAGGGGATCCACGCAAAGGACGGGGCGGCCTTCGCCAAGCAGGCTGCTAGCGGCACCGATCCGGATCTCCGCAGCTTCGCCGCGGAAACCCATCGCATCGTTCTGGGGCATATCGGCGAACTGAGGGCGTTAGGACCCGGCGAAAGCTAGTGTCCCGGTTCCGAAGTTCGTTACGTTGAAAGGCGTTCGAAATCGGAACACCAGCTTTTTGTTTGCAATCGCCTGCTTATCCCCCAGATCGGCTGTGATGAACGACACGAGCAGCAGCCTGGCGTGGGCCCTGCCGTGCGCAAATATGTGTTGGCGCACCGCGGTGTGATAGCCAGCGCAGTCCAGCGCCAACCCGCCGCCCGCGTGCCGCCGGAAGCGCTCGCCGAAATCGAAGCGCTGATTGATCGCCAGACCCGGCGGCTGATGGAACTCGGCTGATGGATTTCGGCATTGCCGGCAAGCGCGCTCTGGTGCTCGGCGGCAGCAGCGGACTCGGTGCCGCAAGCGCTTTGGCCCTTGCCGCAGAGGGCGTGCATGTTGTTGCCGCCTCGCGCAACCCCGCGCGCCTTTTGCAACACGAAGCGGCCAAACACCCGCAGATCGCGGAGCGACTGAGCACGCATGAGGTCGATCTTGCCAGCACCCACTCCGTGCAAGCCCTTATCGACGCGAGCCTTGCTGGCGGCAACATCGACATTCTTGTCAATAATGGGGGCGGCCCCAGCCCGGGCGGCGTTCAGGGCCAGCCTGCCCTGGCGTGGTTGGCCGCATTCGAGGCAATGGCCGTATCTCTTTCCGCATTACCGAGGCGATGCTGCCTGCGATGGTCGCATCCGGGTGGGGCCGAATCATCACGATCGGCTCCACGGGCGTGGAACAGCCTATCCCCAACCTTGCCTTGTCCAACGCAGTACGCGCGGCAATCGCTGGCTGGTCGAAATCGCTGGCCGCGGAAGTCGCGCCATCAGGCATCACTGTCAACATGGTGTTGCCCGGCCGCATCGATACCGAAAGGGTGCGTGCCCTGGATACTGCGCGGGCAGCAAGACTCGCCGTTTCCATAGATGACGTTCAACGCATGTCGCGCACCGAGATTCCGCTTGGGCGTTACGGTCGGGCGGAGGAATTTGGAGCAGTCATCGCGTTTCTGGCGAGCGAGCAAGCCTCTTACCTGACCGGATCAATGCTCAGAGTAGATGGTGGCCTCATCAAGTCACTCTGAACGGCTTCGTAGATTGGCCACTTTTGGGAGCGTAAGGATTCCCAAAAAGTAAAATCCCTCGGGAAGGCGTTGACCAAGGCATACACGTCGTTAAAACTCCAACTTGCATGCTCAAGTGAAAATTCACTTGAGAGTCAGTCAAGGGGGAGGGATGGGCATGAGTGCGCTTTTCAACATCTGCCATTACACGCCGAGGTTGTGCCCATTTATACGCGCTTGTGCCGCGGCGATCGTAGCAGGCGCGGCAGCGCTCCCGGCGGTTGCCTTCGCTCAGGCACCGATCCCTGGTTTTCTAAACCCCCACACGGGCGCATTCCAGCCACATTTTGTTGTGACCGCACCATCGGCCACAACCGCGATTTACACAGGTACCTTTGAACTCACGCTTACCATTACGCTGGCCTCATCCATCCCGACAAATCAGGCGATCGTTTGCTACGTCGAGGCGGACGGATCAGATTCCGTCGGCCACTATCTTTTGCAGTCGGTTTCAGTCGCCGCGACCCGCTCGGGAGACAAGGCTACTTGCGTGGTCAGTGTGCCCTATTCCTGGCCGTTGGGTGCCTCACCGGTTTACGCCACCTCCTACAATGTCTCGACGACCGCTTCAGCCGGTGTGCCGGCTCGGTCACTCTCGCTCTACGGGGTCCCGGCCACCAAATTGCCGGCCGACGGGACTGTGACCAAGATTACTGTCAACGCGCTGATTTGATTTGGCGATCAAAACTGTGGGGAGGAAGCAGACGACAGCAAGCGCCATATTGCAGTTGCCGAACGGACTCTCTTCCCGCCTTGGTCCGTTGTGGGGCTTCGTAGTCACGACATGCCGGAATTAAGCGGGTCACACCCTCAGAAAGCTGTCCGGCCGTTGCCCACGGATATCAGCCAGCGCCTGATCCTGGCGCTTGACGTGAACGATGTCGAAAAAGCGCGCGACATCGTGGCAGAGCTTGATGGCGTCGTCTCGTTCTTCAAGATCGGGATGTGGCTGTTGTTCAAGAAGGAGACTGATGCACTCATCGACGATCTGATCGCCGGCGGCAAAAAAGTTTTTCTCGACTACAAGATGTACGACATAGGCGAAACAGTAAAGCGCGGTGTGGCCGCCGCCGCCACACGCGGCATCTCCTTCGTCACGGTGCATGGCGACGATGCGATCATGAAAGCCGCTGTCGCCGGCAAGGGCCAGTCAGCGCTCAAAATTTTCGCGATCACCGTGCTCACCAGCCTGGACGATGCTGCCCTGCACGAAATGGGCTACCGTCTAGGGGTGGAGGATCTTATCTCGCTGCGCGTACGCAAAGCCCTTGCCTGTGGCTGCGACGGCATCATCGCCTCCGCGCATGACGATCCCGACGCCATACGCCAGATGGCCGGCGATGGCGGCCACCTGCTGATCGCAACCCCCGGCGTGCGTCGGGCGACTGATCAAATCAACGATCACCGGCGCTTTGCCGATCCCGCCACCGCTATCCGCAAAGGCGCCGACTATCTCGTGGTCGGCCGGCCTATCCTGGAGGCCGCGAACCGAGCGGCTGAGGCACGCAGCATCATCGCGGAAATGGCGCAGGGCTGGTCGGTGCGCCCAACGGTGTCGTAACGGGCCTGGCCGCCTCGGCAGGCAGCAGGCACCTGAACGTGGCATCGTAGGCCGTTGGGTAAAACGGCGTGAACGGGTCGCCATCTGGATGCATGGCCACCGGCGCGAACAAACGGCCCTGCGACGAACAAAATGCGTCGCTTTCCGCCAGCACCGCCCGCTGCGCTTCAGGGCCGCCGCCCAACACCGGCGCCCGCATTTCCGAGACGGTGTAGATATTTGGCCCGAACTGGACGATGCTCGTGCCGGTCGCGCAGGCCGCAAACGCAGGCAATATGCACGCCAAAGCCAGGTATTTCACGCCGTGCCTCCTGTATGCAGCTCTTAACCCTGCATTCATACAATCCTGGCATTCTGGAAAGGAAGTCACGAGACAGCCAGAGCATATCCTGGCCTCGCGTAACTTAGGTGAAGCACCGGTTGTCCGGTGGCTGCCGATCGCGAAAGGGGGTTTTGCCCGGCTCCCTTTCGCTTCTTGGTGATGGACTTTTACTCCCTCGCCTATTCCACCTAACCGGCCATAGCCAGCTTCTCTTACCCTCTCACACCGAAAAATATTTTGCATGCGGGTTCAGCACCACGATCGCACTGGTCGATTGCTCAGGATGCAGCTGCCACTCATCCGATAACGACACGCCGATCCGTTCTGCTCCTAAAAGCTCCAGCAATATCCTCTGATCTTCGATTTTCGGACAGGCCGGATACCCAAAGGAATAGCGCGATCCGCGATAGCCCTGGCCGAGCATCTTTTCCATGTCGCGGTCATCCTCCGCGGCAAAGCCAAGTTCGGCGCGAATGCGCTTGTGCACATACTCCGCCATCGCCTCGGCCATCTCGACTGAAAGCCCGTGCAAATAAAGATAGTCCTGGTAACGATTATCCTCAAACCACACGCGCGCGGTGTCGGAGGCTTTTTGGCCCACTGTCACCACCTGAAGGCCAAGCACGTCGCGTCGCTCGTCATCCACGTCGCAGAAGAAATCGGCTATGCACTCGCCATCGTCGCGCGGCTGGCGGGGCAGGCTGAACCTGGCCACCTCAGTGGCCCCGTCCTGCTCGAACAGGATCAGATCGTTGCCCTGGCCTGCTGCCTTCCAAAAACCGTAAATCGCCTGCGGGTGCAGGATATCGTCGGACTCGCATATTGCCAGCATGCGCTTCATCACCGGCCGCAATTCCTGCTTGGCCCAGCGAAGAAAATCGTCGAGCGACTTGCCCTGCTTGCGAAAACCCCATTGAAATTGATATAGGCTGCGCTCATTGAGGAACGGCACGATTGCTTTCGCTGGCGCCTCCAGCACGCGCGCGCCCCAGAACGGCGGCTCGACATGCGGCTCAGCTTCGGTCAGCCTGCGCCGCCGCGCCTGAACCTGCTTCACATCGATCGGCTGCCACGCGCGCTCATCGGCACGGCCGATACTGCGCTTGGTGTTCTTTGCCTTGCCTGACCGCTTGGCCTGCAACGCGGACAAATAATCGTCAAACCCGTTGCCGGTTACCTTGTCCATCAGGTGCAGCCCGTCGAACGCGTCGCGCGCATAGGCCACGCGGCCGCTGGCGTAGGCGGCCACGCAATCCTCCTCGACATAATTCCGGGTGAGTGCCGCACCACCCAGCAGCACGGGAATCTCCAGGCCCTGGCGCGACATTTCCTCGAGATTCTCGCGCATGATCACAGTCGATTTCACCAGCAGGCCAGACATGCCAATGGCATGGGCGCGGTGCGCCTTCGCCGCCTCCACCATATCGGCGAGCTTCACTTTGATCCCGAGATTGACCACGCGATAGCCGTTATTGGTCAGGATGATATCGACCAAATTCTTGCCGATATCATGCACGTCGCCCTTCACCGTGGCCAGCACGATGGTGCCCTTCTCCTGGCCTTCCACCCGTTCCATCAGCGGCTCCAGAAAAGCCACGGCCGCCTTCATCGTCTCGGCGCTCTGCAGCACGAATGGCAACTGCATCTTGCCGGAGCCGAACAGCTCGCCCACGGTCTTCATGCCATCGAGCAAAATAGAGTTGATGATTTCGAGCGGCGGATGCGCCTGTAACGCCTCCTCCAGATCGCCCTCCAGCCCTTTGCGGTCGCCATCGACAATCCGATCGCGCAGGCGGCCCTCCACGGTCGCCGATTTCACCCGCTTCGTTGCCTCCGCGGCCTTGCGGTCGGCGAACATCTCCAGCATCCGCTGCAGCGGATCGTAGCCCTCGCTGCGACGATCGAAAATCAGATCCTCGGCAACCTTCACCTCTTCCTCGGCGATCAGGTGCAGCGGACGGATCTTGCTGACATGCACGATGGCGCCCGTCATCCCAGCGCGCACCGCGTGATCCAGAAACACCGAATTCAGCACGGCGCGGGCGGCGGGGTTCAGGCCAAAACTGACATTGGACAGGCCAAGAATGATCTGGATGTCAGGAAATTTGTCGCGGATCATCCTAATACCGTCAAGTGTCCACTCGGCGAGCTTGCGATCGTCTTCGTTGCCAGTGGCGATAGTAAAGGTCAGCGGATCGATTAGCAGGTCGGATTGCGGCAGGCCATGTTTGTCGCAGGCGAATTCCACCAAGCGGGTAGCGATCGCAAGTTTTGCATCGGCGCTCTTGGCCATGCCGGTCTCGTCGATCGTCAGCGCGATCACCGCGGCGCCGAATTTTTTCGCGAGCTTCAGCCGGTCTTCCGCCGCGGTCTCGCCATCCTCGAAATTGATCGAGTTGATGATCGGCTTGCCGCCATGGAGCTTGAGCGCGCTCTCGATCACCGGCGTTTCCGTGCTGTCGATCACCAGCGGCGCATTCACCGCATGGGTGAAGCGGCGGATTACCTCGTTCATTTCCGCGGTCTCGTCGCGTCCGACGAAGGCGGTGCAGATATCCAAGCTGTTGGAGGCTTCGGCGACCTGCTCGCGGCCCACCGCCACACAGCCATCCCAGTCGCCCTTCTCTTGCAGTTCGCGCCATTTTTTCGATCCATTGGCGTTGCAGCGCTCGCCGATCGAGAAAAAGCTGTTCTGCTGGCGCAGGGAAACCTGACCATACAGGCTCGATACCGAGGGGGACCATACCGGCGTGCGGGCCGCCGGCGCCGGCCTGAAACCGCCGCGCGTGCGCAGCATCTGATCCAGCGCCTCAATATGCCCGACCGTAGTGCCGCAGCACCCTCCGATCAAGTTCAGCCCGTCCTGCTCGATAAACCGCTCCAGCCAGCTCGCCATTTCGGCCGGCGCCAGCGGGTAGCGGGTCTGCCCATCCACCAGTTCGGGCAGGCCGGCATTCGGCTGCACGCTGAGCAGGCCGGGGAAATTGGTGGCGAGCCAGCGCACATGCTCGGCCATTTCCTGCGGGCCGGTGGCGCAGTTCAGGCCCATCAGCGGCACGTCCAGCGCGTGCACCACCGTGGCGGCGGTCGCGATATCGGGGCCCACGAGGAGCGTGCCTGTGGTCTCTACGGTCACCTGCACGAACACGGGCGTGTCGCGCCAGGCCTCGGCGCGGGCGATCTTGGCGCCGTTCACCGCCGCCTTAATTTGCAGCGTATCCTGGCAGGTCTCGATCAGGATGGCGTCCACCCCGCCATCCACCAGGCCGCGACATTGCTCGGCGAGTGCCGCCTCCAGCGTGTCGTAATCGATATTGCCCAAGGAGGGCAGCTTGGTGCCCGGCCCCACCGCGCCCAGCACGTAGCGGTGCCGCCCGTCGGCGAACTCATCAGCCGCCTCGCGCGCCAACTCGGCGGCCAGCCGATTGATTTCGCGGGCACGCTCGCCCAAGCCAAATTCGGCCAGCGTGATCGGCGAGCCGCCGAACGTGTTAGTCTCCACCATGTCGGCGCCTGCCGCGAAATAGCCGCGGTGCAGCTCGCGCACGATATCGGGGCGCGAGAGGTTCAGCACCTCCGTGCAATTTTCCTGGCCCCAGTAGTCGCGGTCCACATCCAGCGACATGGCCTGCACCCGGCTGCCTGTGCCGCCGTCGCACAGCAGAACCGTCTCACGCAGGGCGTCAAGCAGATGGGGTCGGGTCACGCGGTTGCCTCAAAAATTCGGGAAAACACGTTGGTAGGCGCATGGGCTTGCCAGATGCGCACGGAGAGCGGAGGCCCGGAGCTGGCCGGGCCGGCCACGGCCACCGGTTGGCCGGCCGCCAGGCCCACGCCGTTCAGCAGCGCCTCCATATCGGCATCGCCAAAGCCCAGGCGCCGGTGCGCCATCTGTTCGACCAGCGCGCTTCGATCATGCGGCGCCAGATCAACCACGATCAACCTCCCGCCCGGCGCCAGTACGCGGCGCGCCTCGGCGAACGCGGCGGCCGGATCCTCGGCGTAATGCAGTACCATCTGGAGGAACACGTAGTCGAACGAGGCATCCGGCAGCGGCAGAGCATACATGTCGGCCAGTCTCACCGAGCAATGTGAAAATTCCGGCGAGGCCAGGCGCACCCGCGCCAAAGCCAGCATGGTGCGGCTGGCATCGATGCCGAGCCCGCTCGCGATGCGGGGTGCGAGGCATTCCAGCAGGCGGCCGGTGCCGGTGCCGATATCCAGCGCGTGCCCAAGCTCGCCCGCCGGCAGCATCTCCAGCAGCCGCGCCTCCACCGTTTCCGCGGGCAGGCTCAGCGCGCGCATCTCGTCCCAGTCGGCCCCGCGACTGCGGAATTTTTCCGAAGCGGCACGCGACCGATCGGCCAGCACCCGGGCGGCACCCCGCCGGTCGGCCGCCAACAAAGGATCGCCCGTGGGCAGGCGGCGCAGGATGTCGCGCGCCAGTGCGCCGCGCTCCCCCTGGGCCAGCGCGAACCAGGCATTGGCCCCTTCGCGCGTACGCTCGAACAGGCCGGCCTCGCAGAGCAGGCGTAAATGCCGCGACAGCCGCGGCTGGGACTGACCGAGAATTTCGCAAAAATCGTTCACGCAAAACGTGCCCCGCGCCCCGAGTGACAGCAGCCGCAAGCGGGTTGGATCAGCGCACGCGGCCAGGGCTGCAAGAAGTGTATCCATATCTGTGGATAAATATATAAAATTACCTTTATATCAAGTCATGATTATGCACGATATGCGGTTGCCCCTGATCTTCGGCCGGCTCGCCGATGTGGGGCCAGACGATGCCGTGCTATTCGAAGGTGGCGCGCAGGGTTGGAACGGCGCTGCGGCGAGCTTTACGCCGCTCGCCTCGCATGCGCCGGGCTGCGCGTGTTGCGCGACCCGCACGCAGGCCGGCCACGCACTTGCGCGATTGCTGCACGACCGCGCCCGCAATCAGGTAGTCTTCTTCCGGCGCGTGGTCGCTGTCGTAGAAACTGAGCAGGGACGTGCCGAAATAGAGACAGCCCTTGCCAACGATCCAGTGGTATCAAGCTGTTTTAGGCCTGGCTCCGACGACGGTGGTTCGCGACGCTAGCGCCCGGGCATCAACGCGTCACCGGCGCCCAGCGATTTCTGCATGATCACCACATCCAGCCAGCGGCCAAACTTGATGCCTGCGGCACGCAAGACACCGACGCGCAAAAACCCGAGGCTGGCATGCACTCCGATCGATCCGATGTTTTCGCTATCGCCGATCAGAGCGAGCATCTGCCGGTGGCCGCGGTGCTCGGCCCGCCGCAGCAAATCGGCGACAAGCGCCTTGCCAACCCCTTGTCCGCGCACGTCTTCCCGTACATAAACGCTATCTTCGACGGTGAACTCATAGGCACTGCGCGCGCGGAAAGGCCCGTAATAGCCGTATCCCAAAACACCCGTTGAGTCGCGCGCGATTAGCCAATCGTAATGCGCAGCGACACCGGCATCGTAACGCTGGGTCATCTCCTCGATGCTGGGCGGCACTTCCTCGAACGTGCCTGTGCCATTCAACACATGATGCGCGTAAATGGCCTGTATCTCCGGCAGATCGGCGGTACTGGCGGGGTCGATTTGCATGTTGAATAGCCTCCCATGCGTGATTTTAATGGCACGCAAGCGGAACGGGCCAGCCTTGATGTCGAAAATTATCCCGTTCGAAGGAAATACCGTGTTAATGGAAGATCGGGGCATTGAGGTCCGGGGCATGGGGCATGCCTACCCGGAATACGGTTTATGGTGCAGTCTTTAGAGAAATTAAGAGACAAAGGGGCCGAGAGTGGCAAATAATAGCGTTAACCCACCCGCTTCGAACGGTCCGGGTTCGAACGCCCCGCAAGAAAGCGGTGCCGAGTCGCTGCCGATCGAGCAAGACCTCGCATCCCTCACGCCCACCGAGCTGCGCCTGCGCGCTGTGGCAGCGGCGGCCCGCTTCCATGGTGTGGATCTGGATCTCGCCGGCTATCGTGGTGCCGCGACCGAGCCCTACCCGTCACCCGCCTCGCTGGTCGAATGGCTTCGCGAACAGGGCATGACAGCCAAGGCGCTCCGCCTGGTCTGGAAGAATTTGTTCCGCTTCCGCGAGGCAGCGCCGGCGGTCCTGCTGCTGAAGGATGGCGCAGCCGCACTAGTGGTCGGCGCCGATCCGCAGCGCGACATCGTCTGGCTGAAAAGCCCGTCTTCGGCCGATGCCGAACCGCCGGTCGCGGTCGACCGCTTGCGCCTCGACCAAGTGTGGGGTGGCGATGTCATCCTGGTAAAGCGCCCGATCGGCCAGGGCGAAGGCGAGGCCCCGTTCACCCTGGGCTGGATCTTCGCCCGCGTCATGGAGGAGAAAAAGCTTCTCGTACAAATCAGCTACGCATCGGTTGTGCTCTCGATCCTGGCGATCGCGCCGGCGCTGCTGGTGATGGCGGTGATTGATCGGGTGCTGGAATATGGCAGCATCTCGACGCTGGTGCTGGTTAGTTCGATCATGGCCGTGATGATGTTCTACGAGGGCCTGCTGGGCTGGGCGCGCCGCGAACTGGTTCTGATCCTCTCATCCAGGATCGACGTCCGCCTGAATCTACATACGTTCAGCCGGCTACTGTCCCTGCCGCTCGATTTTTTCGAACGCACCCAGGCCGGCGAGACGATCAGCCGGCTGCGCGAAGTATTCCGCGTGCGGGAATTCCTCACCGGCAAACTGCTCTATACGCTGCTCGATGGCGTCACCCTGATCATCATGCTGCCGTTCCTATTTTACATGGAACCGACCTTGGCCATGGTGTCTTGTGCGGTCGCAGGGCTGATCGCCCTGATCATCATGATCTTCCTGAAGCCCGTCGGCCGGCTGCTCGCCATGTCGATCCAGGCCGAGCACAAGAAGGGAGCGGTGATGAGCGAGACGGTGTATGGCATACGCACCGTGAAATCGCTGGCCCTGGAGCCGCAGCAGAAAGTGGTGTGGGACGAGCGGGTGGCCGATGCGGGGCGGTGGCGCCTCGCGGCCGGACGGCTGTCCAACTGGCCGCAATCCCTGGTCGAACCGCTGCAAACCTTCATGTCGCGTGGTGTGGTGCTGCTCGGCGCCTATCTCGCCTTGCAGAACGATACCACGGTCGATCGCGGCGGGCTGATCGCGTTCATGCTGCTCAGCGGCCGAGTGGCTGCCCCGCTAGTGGGATTCGCGAAGATTATGGAGGATTTCCAGGAAGTGCGCACTGCGATCGGCCAGATCGCCAAGGTGCTCAACAACCCTACCGAAACCCGCGCGCAAACCGACGGCATGCGGCCGAAATTCGAGGGTCAGGTCAGTTTCGAGGAGGTCACCTTCACCTACCCGCTAGGCCAGCGCCCGGCCCTCAACAAGGTGAGCTTCTCGATCCCACCGGGCACCATGCTTGGCCTGGTCGGCCGAAGCGGTTCAGGCAAATCCACCATCACCCGCCTGCTGCAGGGCATCAATCGCGAATACTCTGGCGCGGTGCGGATCGACGGCGCGGAATTGCGGGAAATCAACCTTTCCCATCTGCGCCGCAGCTTCGGCGTGGTCCTGCAGGACAATTTCCTCTTCCGCGGCACAGTGCGTGACAACATCACAGCCGGCCGCGCCGGGCTCACCCTCGAAGATGCGGTGCGTGCCGCCCGGCTCGCAGGCGCCGAAGAGTTCATCGAGCGGATGCCGCAGGGCTACGACACCTGGATCGAGGAAGGCTCCGCCAACATCTCCGGCGGCCAGCGCCAACGCTTGGCGATCGCGCGCGCGCTGATCACCAACCCGCGTATCATGATCCTCGATGAGGCAACCAGCGCGCTCGACCCGGAAAGCGAGGCGCTGGTGAATGCTAGCCTGATCCGCGTTGGCAAGGGCCGTACCATGGTCATTGTGTCGCACCGTCTGTCGAGCTTGGTGAATTGCGACTTGATCATGGTCATGGATCGCGGCGCGGTTTTGGATGTGGCGCCGCATAGCGTTCTGCTAGATCGCTGCTCGGTTTACAGAACGCTGTGGAACCAGCAGAACCGGCATATCGATCCGGTGCGCGCAGCCGCCGCCCTGGCGCAGGGAGAATAGACTATGTCTGTCACCACCACGCGGCTGCCCGGCCCGGCCGGCACACCCGGGCGCCGACCAAACCCGCTGTTTTTCGGCCGCTCCCGCACGCCGCAGGACGATACACCCACGGAGATGCTGGAGTTCTATTCCCCGTCCACAGCCCTGGCCGCGACCACGCCAAAGCCGATGGCCCGCAATGCGGTGATGTTAATCGGGACGATGTTCCTAGTCATTGTCGTTCTCTGCTGTGTCATCAGCGTCGACCGCATCGTGGTGGCGAACGGTAAGATCATCTCCCTCACGCCTGAACTCGTCGTGCAGCCGCTCAATACCGGAATCGTAAAGACGATCGCGGTCGCCGCCGGCGACGTGGTTCACAAGGGGCAACTGCTGGCGCAACTCGACCCTACCTACCAGACCGGCGATCTCTCCGCAGCCAAGGACCAGGTCGACCGCTACCAAACCGAGATCGACCGGCTCAACGCCGAGAACCATCAGGTTCCTTACCGGCCACGTGTTCTGTCTGCCGGTGCCCTGGTGCAGGAGGGGCTCTTCGCCCAGCGCGCCTCGGCCCGCGAGGCGGAGCTGCGCTACTACCAGGGCCAAATAGAGGCGCAACGCGCACTTCTGCTGCAATCGGATGCAAATATCCGCCAATATGCCAAGGAAACCGGCGTGGCCGTGGATGTGGAAAAGATGCGCAAGCAGCTCGAACACGATCAGGTCGGCAGCCGGCTCGATACGCTGGCCGCCGTGTCGGCGCGCCTCGAAACAGAGCGGCAGGTTCTCACCTTCGTCCAGCAGGAGGAGAATGCCAGGCAGACGATCGCGGCGCTGAAAGGCCAGCTCGACAATTACAATCAGCAATGGTTTGCCGATGTCTCGGCGAACATCATGCAGGATGCGGTGCAGGTGGCAACCTATCGCGACCAGCTCGAACATGCCGCGCTGAACTACAAGCTGATCGATCTGCGCGCCGATCAGGACGCGACCGTGCTCTCCGTCGCTCCGGTCTCGATCGGTGCCGTGCTGCAACCGGGTCAGACCTTCTTCACCCTTGTGCCGCTGAACGCCCCGCTCGAAGTGGATGCGCAGGTAACGAGCGACCAAACCGGCTTCGTCGTGACCGGACAGCCGGCCGAAATCAAGTTCGAAAGCTTTCCCTCGACCGAATTCGGCTATGGCATTGGCTCTGTTCGCGTCATCAGCTCTGACAGCTTCCTTACCGCCAACTCAGCGCAGAGCAACGGCCCTTCCCCGTCCGGCACGACGCCGAATGCGGTGTTCACCGGCCAGACACCCCAGACTCCCTATTTCAGCGACGTTCGGGTCACCTTGGACAGGCTGGCGCTGAAAAACGTGCCGAAGGACCTGCGCATAACCCCAGGCATGAGCGTGGAAGCGGATATCAAGGTCGGCGATCGGACGATGTTGCAATACTTCATGGAGCGTCTGCTTCCTGTCGTCACGGAGGGCATGCGCGAGCCGAACTGATCCGGCCAATTTCGGACCAGCGGTCGCCTGCCGGCCGCCTTTGGTTTGATGGGGCTTGACGGCGTGGGTTTTGTGCCACGTGCTTGACGCGAAGACAGGGATGGACCAACGCACGGTATGCTAGCGCTTATTGACCGGCTCGTTTCGGCAGGCTCCCCGGCCACCGCCCTGAAGCGCGCCATTCAGCTTGACGAAAAGGGGCTGCATCGACGGGCCTTCGCCTTGTTCAGCCACATTGCCCGCGGCGGCTCGGCCGAGGCGCAGTTCTGGGTTGGCCGTGCCTATCTTAGGGGGCTTGGGGTTCCAGTCAGCCGGCGAGAGGGCGCAGCCTGGCTGGAACGTGCATCGGAAGGTGGCTGGGTCGAGGCGCAAACCCTGCTTGCCACGCTCTACTTATATGGTCTGGCCGGCAAGGGCGGTAAATCCTCTCCCGGGAGCCCGCTTTTCGCGCGGGTGGCCGGCTCAGCGGCGGATGACCCGGATTTCCCCGCGGCGCTGAAATGGGCCCGCAAGGCAGCCGAAGCCGGCTCGTCCGAGGCCCAGGCTCTGCTTGGCTATATCCTTACGTCCGGCCCCGAGACCATGCGCGACCAGGCGGAAGCTGACCTATGGTACGAGAAATCGGCTGCCGCCGATTGCCCGCAGGGCCATCTCGGGCGCGGCTTATCCCTGCTGCGTGGCGCGACCGACTACGTGTCGCATAGTGCCGCTGCCACCGTGCTGCGCCGCGCTGCCGAGTCCGGCTTGCCGACCGCTCTCTATCTGCTGGGCGTCATGCATGAGCGGGCAGCCGGGGTGCCTGCCAGCCTTGAGATCGCGGCCAGCTACTACAAGCAGGCCGCTGAAAAGAACGTGCGCAGCGGGCAGGCCAGGTGGGGCCTGGCGCTGCTCGAGGGTCGGGGCGTGCCGCGCAATCCGATCGAGGGTGAATCCTGGCTGCGCCGTGCCGCGAATGCCGGCGACCGCGAGGCCGCGGCCCTGGTCGGCGACATTTACGCAAGGGGTGGTGATCTTCCGCCAAATTATGCCGAGGCGGCCATTTGGTATAGCCGCGCGGCCGAGGCCGGCCATGCCGCGGCGGCGAGGGCACTCGGCCTGCTGTTTCTCACCGGTGCCGGCGTGCATCGCGATCCGGAGGAGGCCGGCCGGTGGTTCCGCAAGGCAGCGGAAGGGGGCGACAGACAGGCGCAAGCCGATCTCGCGAACATGCTGCTTTCAGGCACCGGCTCGGCTGAAGACGGGCACCGAACCCGCGAGTTGTTCGAGCAGGCGGCAGGCTCCGGCGATGTGGTTGCAGCCTTCAATCTTGGCGTCTGCCTAGCGGAAGGCGTGGGCGTGGAGCGGGACGACCGGCGCGCCCTGCTTTGGTTGAGGCGTGCCGCAGACGGCGTGGTGAACGCCCAATACTGGTACGGGCGCCTTCTGGCGGAGGGCCGCGGCACCGAGCCCGACCCTGTCGAAGGGCGGACATGGATTGCCAAAGCAGCCGCGGCGGGGATGCAGGACGCCGAAGTTGCTTTGGCGGAAATGATGCTAAATGGGATCGGCGGTCCTCGCAATCACGAGGAATCGCTCAGGCTGTTCCGCAAGGCGGCCGATGCCGGCCATATCGGGGCCATGTTCGCGGTCGGCGCCATGTTAGGTGGCGGGCACGATGTGCCGGAGGACAGGGCGGCGGCACGCCGCTGGTATCGCCTGGCAGGCGATAAAGGCCATGCCCATGCGCAGATGATGCTGGGGCGCTTCCTGGCCCGCGGCCTCGGTGGCGAGCCTGATCCCAAGGAGGCCCGCCAATGGCTGGAGCGTGCCCTAGCGGCAGGCGTCACCGAGGCCAGCACCGATCTCGACCAGCTCGCCAAATCCCCGCAAACCTTTCAAGCCGCCGTCTCCTAACGGCCGGTTGACGGATCGATGCCGAACAATGCCACCCCCCTGGAAAGCTAACTTCCTAAATGTGGTCCCCCCTTGCCTAAATTCCGGCTGGACCGACCACCCCGGCCCCACCGCAAACCCGAAACGATCGAATATGATTACGCACGCGCGCGGCGACTCGCGAAAAGCGCCTGGGACAAGGGGGAGGCTCTCGCGAGGCAAGGCGATTTTGCGGCCGGGCTCGCCTGGCTGGGTCGCGCCCACAGGATAGCCCCCCGCGACCAAAACATATTGTTCTCTTTGGCGTGGCTGCATTTTCGGGCGGGCGACGCGGAGGGCGCCATGTCGCTATTCGGCGATCTCGCCAACCGGCATGCCACGCGTGAGTGTTTCAGCGGGCTGATCGCGGCATCACTTGCCGGGAACCGGCATGAGGCGGCGGCGCACGCCGCGCACGCGGCGCTATCGCAAAACGCCGCCGATCCGGCGCTCTGTACACTGCTGGAGCGAGTGGCTGACGCCCAGCCCGGCCTGCTCTGGTGCGCGGTGAATGAGCAGGGCGAGCTGCTGAGCAACGCCCCGCGTGATGGGCTAGAGGCGCGTCTTGACGGGCGGGCAATCCAGCTTCGCGGAATTGAGCCAGGCCGCTACCGGCTTTCCGCACCGCCGTGCGCCGGCAGCCAGCGTCTCGACGTGTGGTCAGGCGGCGCCGTGCTCGTCGGCAGTCCATTACGCCTGGACCGCATTTTTCGGGTCGAGGGATTCGCCGAGCGCACCGAGCAGGGCGTGCTTGGCTGGGCATGGCACCCAGGCGCGCCAGGCCGGCATCCTAGGCTGACGCTGGCCGACGAGTCCGGCACAATTCTGACACGCCTGACGCCCCGGGGCCTCATCCCTGAGATCGACAGCCACACGCCGATCGCTCGCCCGCACGGTTTTACGTTCAGGGACCGGGCCGACCGCACGCTGCGTGTGATCGGGCCCGATGGCCGCGACCTTCTCGGCAGCCCGATCGCGCCGCATCTGATGCCGCCGCCGCCCTTGGCGTGCCGCCGCAAGCGCCGCCTTGCTTCGGATACGAAGATAGATGTGGTGATCCCGATCTACCGAGGCCTAGAGACAACACTGGCCTGTATTGACAGCGTTCGGGCAACGGTCGCCGAGCCCACCCGCATCTGGGTGGTGAACGATGCTTCGCCGGAGCCCGCCTTGGTATCGGCGCTGGAGCAACTTGCCGAAACAGGCGCAATCCGGCTGATCGCTGCTGGGGAGGGTAGTACCAATCGCGGGTTTCCGGCCGCCGTGAATGCGGGCCTGCGTGCGGCGCGCGGCCGCCACGTCGTGCTGCTCAACAGCGACACGCTGGTGGCTCCTAGGTGGCTGCAAACCTTGCGCGATGCCGCCTGCAGCGCCCCCGATATCGGTACTGCAACACCGCTCTCGAACGAGGCCAGTATCCTCAGCTACCCGGGCGAGGCCGGCAAGAACAAGGTGCCTGATCTGGCGGAAACGCGGCGCCTGGCAAAGCTCGCCGCCACCGCCAATCGGGGCAGGCTGGTGGACATCCCCACCGCGAACGGTTTCTGCATGTTCATCCGCTGCGACTGCCTGGAGCAGACCGGGCTGTTCGAGGAGCGCGTGTTCGCCCAGGGCTATGGCGAGGAGAACGATTTTTGCGAGCGCGCGCGGGCTATCGGATGGCGCCATGTCGCCGTGCCGGGAGTGTTCGTGGCGCATCTCGGCGGCGCCTCATTCGGCGCCGCGCGCGTACACCTGCTGCAGCGCAACCAGCGCCTGCTAGGCGAACGTCACACCTCCTATCACGCGCGTGTGGCGGCCTGGATCGAGGCCGACCCGCTGGCGCCCGCACGCCGCCGGCTGGATATCGCACGTTGGCGCCACGCAGACCAAACAGTCCCCCACGGACCGCCACGACCGATACCGGCCTCGGGCGCGCAAACGGCCTCCCGTTCGTTTCTTATAGTGACGCATGGCGGGGGAGGCGGCACATCTCGCGTGGTGAGCGAGCGCATGGCGGCACGCCGCGCCGAGGGTTATCGCCCGGTGGTATTGAAAGCCGTCGATGGGTTCTGCGAGGTGGGCGACGATAGAGCGCCCTACCCGAACCTCCGCTTCGCGCTTCCTGCCGAGTTCACCGCCCTGCGCCGCCTGCTCGCGGAGCAACACCCGGTCGGCGCCGAACTGCACCACCTGCTCGGGCACGATTACAGCGTGGTTCGCCTCTTCGCGTCGCTTGGCATTCCCTATGATGTCTGGGTCCATGATTACGGGTGGTTCTGTCTCCGCCTTTCCTTCGTGACCGGTGACGGACATTTTTGTGGCGAAGCGGCACCTTCTGTCTGCGCCGGCTGCATCGCCGATTGGGGCCGGGAGATCGAGGATCCGATTTCAGCCGCCGATCTGCGCAGGCGCAGTGCCGCGGATCTGCTGGGCGCCCGCCACGTGATCGTGCCGTCGGCCGATGTCGGGCGGCGGGTCAGCCGGCACGTGCCGGGGCTACGCCCGGCGATCCGCGCCTGGGAAGCCGAGCCGGCGCCTGCACGGCCGCGCCAGGTGGTGGCGCGGGCGAAGTGCCGCGTGGCGATAATCGGGGCGATCGGAGTCGACAAGGGGTTCGAAGTGTTGCTGGCCTGTGCGCGCGATGCCGCGGCGCGGCGCCTGAACCTGGAATTCGTGGTGGTTGGATTTACGGTTGACGATGAAGCCTTGCTCGAAACGAACCGGGTTTTCATTACCGGCATGTTCGCGGCTGGCGAAGCCGTACCGCTGATTCGCGCGCAGGCTGCAGATTTGGCGTTTCTCCCCTCGATTTGGCCCGAGACATGGTGCTATGCGCTCAGCGACGCATGGGCGGGTGGCTTGCCTGCCGCGGTATTCGATATCGGCACGCCACCGGCGCGGGTTCGCGCGGCGGCAGGCCGGGGTTGGGTGTTGCCGCTCGGATTGCCTGCTCCACGCGTGAACGATGCACTTCTTTCTTTGGCAATGCTCAACACCAATCCACCATTTTCCCAAGCCATCTAATCCAGGCAGCATGTGGGGCGAGCCTTTCTGCATGGCTGGATATAAGATACGTTAACAGAACGACCCAATTGCCTGTGGAGCTAGATAGATCGCCGTGAGTGACCAGAAAATTGCGGCCGCGGCCAATGTGCCCGCGCAGAAAATCGTGACCGAGCTTAAGACATCGGCCAATCTAATGACGCTCGATTCGGGCCTTTTCTGTATCTTCAATGCCCCTGGGGGCCCGATGCCGGATGCGGCTACGGGATTGCCGGGCGTGCGCGTTTCGGTACCCCCCGGCCCGGTGTTTCGCCCGGAAGCCGTAACGATCACCGGCTTCCGCGACGATGGGTGGCTCGGCGGCTGGAACGGCGCGGCCCTGGTGCGCGTCACCCGCGGGCCGGCGCAGATCCTGGTCACAATCTACCAGGCGCCGAATACCACGGCCGAACCACCTCGCCTGCAGATCTTGCGCCTGGCGGAGGCGGCCTCCCTGCCGCCGCTGGGAGGACGCCCCCAGCAGGCGCCCCCTCCAGCTCAGATTGCCGCGGGGCAGATCGCAGCAGTTCAGCCCGTTGCCCTGGCTGTGCCGCCGGCGGCACAGGGCAGTCTGCCGGCGCCACAAACTACGCCGCCCGCGCTTGTGCCTGTGGCTCCGGCCGCCGCAAGGGATGGTGAGATCACCGCCCATGTGCAGGGCCGCGGCGATGTGACAACCGCGCTTGGCGACTGGATGGGCGAACCCGGCAGCAAACGGTGGGTAGAGGGTTTTGCCATTTCACCGACAGGCTTGGTTGGCCCAGGCGATATCGAATACCAGGCGGTGCTGGGCCGCGGCTGGCTTAGCCCCTGGGCCGAAGGCGGCCAGTATTGCGGTAGCCGGGGCATGAGCCTGCCGATCCTTGGGCTACGCATGCGTCTGCGCGGTGAGGCGGCCGACCGTTTCGATTGCTTTGTCGAAGCCAGCTTCGTCGACGGCACCAAGGTCGGTCCCACCGACGATGGCGAGCCCGCACAGGCTGAAAGCCTGGCTCCGTTGGAAGCATTCAGGATCAAGCTGGTTGCGCGTGAGGAGGAGGAGGCGAAGCCAGCCCCATCGGTGAAGGCCAGTGCGCCAAAGCCCGCATACTCGACCAAGGCTGCACCGCCGGCGACGAAGGCTGCGCCGGCAGCGCCCAAGGCGGCTGCCGCCAAGCCGAAGGTGCCCCCCGCTCAGTCGCCAGCCGCACGCAAACCCGCCTACACCCCAGTGAAGCCGCCTACCCGCAAGAAGTGAGACGGGCGCACATTACCGTTCGAGTGAAAACAGGCATTTTTTGGGTTTGCAGGGTGGGAAGGGGCGTTGCTGCCCCGTCACGCCCTCATCCTGCTGGGCCATGATGAAGTATCTTTTCATACATCAGAATTTTCCCGCGCAATTCCTCCATATCCTGCGCCATCTGGCAGCGGAAAAGCAGCACGAGCTAATTTTCATGACCGAAAGCGACCGCAACAGCCTCACTGGCGTGCGCAAGCTGATCCACCGGCTCGGCCGCAAGCCCAGCCCCAGCATCCATCAACACGCGCGCGAACTCGAACTGGCGCTGATCCGCGCCGATGCCGTCGCGCGATCGGCCAAGAATCTGAAGGCGCTTGGTTTCGTGCCCGACATCATCATCGGCCATCAAGGCTGGGGCGAAATGTTGCACGTGAACGATGTGTGGCCGGATGCCCCGCTGCTCGGTTATCACGAATATTACTACAACGCCGCCGGCTTCGATGTGGGGTTCGATCCGGAATTCCCGCTCGATGAGGATGCCAACGCGCGAATCCGCGTCAAGAACACGATCAACCTTCTAGCGCTCGCCAATCCCGGTCTGGGCCAGACACCCACACGCTTCCAACTCGGAACCTATCCGGACTGGGCGCGCGAAAAGATCAACTTGCTGGAAGAGGGCGTCAATCTCGACGTCTGCAAGCCCGATCCAACCTTGCGCAATCGCGTAGTAACCCTCGCCGGCTATAAGGTGAAACCTGCCGAGATGCTGGTGACCTACGTGGTGCGTGATCTTGAACCCTATCGCGGCTTCCACATTATGATGCGTGCTCTGCCAAGGCTGCTGGCCGCGCGGCCGGATGTGCGGGTGATTCTGGTCGGCGGCGACCACGTCAGTTACGGCGCGAAACCCACCAAGGGTACTTGGCGGGAGCAGATGCTGAACGAGCTCGAGGGAAAATTCGATGCGAGCCGGGTTCATTTCGCCGGTCGCGTACCCTACGAAACCTTTGTGAAATTGCTTCAGCGATCCGATGCCCACGTATATCTCACGTATCCGTTCGTGGCCTCCTGGTCGCTACGCGAGGCGATGGCGGCCGGCTGCGCAATCGTGGCGAGCGACACCGGGCCGGTGCGCGAATTTGTGCAGAATCGCAAGACCGGCCTGCTCGCCCCTTTCCTCAAGCCCGATGAGGTTGCCGACCGGATTCTCGAATTGCTGGAAGATGCGGCGCTCAACCGCCGCTTACGCAAGGCAGCGCGAAGCTGGGCCGAGGCGCATCTGGACATGGACGCGTATCTGGAGGGCTACAAGGCTTTGATAAAAAAGACAATAAGCAGTTCTCTTATATAAAAACCAACCAATATTCTTTCTGTCCATGACTGAACAATATAGGAGGTCGTGCTTCTTCTCTTCAGAAAACAAGACCTTCCTTACTTTATCAATGCGCCGCCACTGCCCCCTTCGGCAATTCTGGCAGCATCAAAGCCAAGGCAACCGCCAAGCCCGACACCACGGCGATCGCGCTGAACACATCGAGATACCCAAGGATCGCCGCTTGCTGCTGAACCGCACGGCCGATCGGGGCAAGGTTCACCCCCGCGCCAAAACCGTTATACGGGGTTACGTGTTCTGCCAGCCGCGCATGGTGAAACTGTTCCCGATAGGCGAGCAGCGTCGTCGAAACGCTGATCCCGAAGCTGCCCCCGAGATTGCGGGTGAGATTGGTGATCGCCGAGGCGTCGTTGTTCTGGTTGCCCGGAACTTTGGATAAACTCACCGACATCAGCGGGATGAACAGGAACGGCATCCAGACCGCCTGCAGCATGCGGATGCGCGAGAGGTCCCAGAAGCCGATATCGATATCAAGGCCGGTCGCCGTCCATAAGGCGAAGGCGCAGCCCGCGAATGCCAAGGCAGCCAGATATTTCGGCTGAAACACACGGCCGGTGAGCGCACCTGCGAAGGGCATGGCCATGATGGTGAGGATGCCCGCGGCCCCCAAGGTGGCGCCGGAGGTGCGTGCATCGTATCCCATCAATTCCTGGGCCATCTGCGGCAGAAGCTGGCTGGTCGACATCAGCACGAAGCCCAGCGCGAACAGCAGAATATTGCTGATGGCGAAAGAGGGAATGCACAGCAGCCGCAGGTTCATCACCGGCTGCCTGTGATTCCACTCCCAAACCACAAGCACGCCAAGGGCGGCCATGCCGATCGTGCCCCACAGATTGACGAAGGGCGATCCCCAGCCGCCGGCCCGCTCAAACCGGTCGAGCACCAGCTGCAGGCTGCCGAACCCGGCGGTGACAAGGATGAAACCGACAACATCGATCGAAAGCCCCGCCTTCAGAAGTGCAAGCCGCCGTTCGGTCAGCGCCGGGCTGTCGACCACGAACAGCCAAGTCAGCAGCAAAGAGAGGCAACCGAATGGCAGGTTGATCAGAAACACCCAGTGCCACGATAGCGTATCGGTCAGCCAGCCGCCGAGAACCGGACCGATCGCGGGGGCGACAACCACTGTGAGCCCATAGAGGGCGAAGGCCTGGGAGCGCTGGCGGGGCGGGAAACTGTCGGCGAAAATAGATTGTTCGGTGGGCGCCAGGCCGCCACCGCCCATACCCTGCACCACGCGCCAGAAGATGATCTGCGGCAGGCTCGTAGCGGTCACGCAGAGCAGCGAGGCGAGCGTAAATGCGGCAACGCAGATCATATAAAAGCGCTTGCGGCCGAGTACATTGGCCATCCAGCCGCTCACCGGCATGACGATCGCGTTTGCGACCAAATAGCTGGTCAGCACGTAGGTGCTTTCGTCCTGCCCCGCCCCGAGGCTGCCTGCGATATGGTGCAGCGAAACGTTGGCGACCGTGCTGTCCAGCACTTCCATGAAGGTTGCGATCGACACCACGATCGCGATCAGCCAGGGGCTCCGGCCGCCCGCCGCGGAATAGGGCAGAATATCCAGCACAGGTGCAGGGTTTGCGTCTGGCATCCTGCGTCTCAGTGCAGCTTCACGCGCGGTTCGACGGACATGCCAGGGGCCAGACCGAGCGCCTTGCACGCATCGGTGTCGAAGGTGAGTTTTACCGGCAGTCGCTGGACAATCTTCACGTAATTGCCGGTGGCGTTCTCCGCTGGCAGGCTGCTGAACACCGATCCGGTGCCCGGCTGCAGGCTTGCTACATGCGCGGGCACGGTGCGGCCGCCCAACGCATCGATAGCGACGCTGGCCGCCAGCCCCGGGTGCATGGAAGCCAGCTGGCTTTCCTTGAAATTGGCGGTCACCCAACAATTGGGCTGCACCACGGCCATCAGCGCCTGGCCTGGCGACACGTAATTGCCCAGCTGGACCGTGCGGCGGGCGATGCGGCCATTCGCCGGCGCCACAATGCTTGCGTAGGACAATTGCAGCTTCGCGTTGGCAAGATTGGCTTCGGCGAGGCGCAGCGAGGCCGCCGCACTTGCCACCTGGGCTTTCAGGACCGCCAGTTGGGCTCGGGCGGCGGCCTCCGCGTCGCGGGCCGAATCGAGCCGCGCCCCGGCCGAGCTTGCCGCGGCGCGCGCGCTGTCGATCACCTGGCCGCTGATGGCGCGCGGGTTGATCGCGGTATAGCGGCCAAGATCGCGCTGTCTCTGCTGGAGATCCGCTTCTGCTACCCGGATATTGGCGGCCGCCTGGCTGAGCTCCGCCTGGCGCACGGGCAGGTTCGCGCGCGCCTGGTCGAGCCCTGCCTTGGCCTGGTCGCGCTGGGCCGCCATCTGGTCAAGTCGCATCTGCTGGTCACGCGGATCCAGTTCCACAAGCACTTGGCCGGCGGTGACGGCCTGATTGTCCTGCACGAACAGCTTGGCGACCCGGCCGCCGATCTGGGCGGCGACCTGCGAGATGTCGGCATCGACGAACGCATCGTCGGTCGATTCGTAATTTTGGGCGCTAAGCCAGTAGAGCGTGAAGCCGGCGATCAGGGCAACACAAGCCAGTCCGGCCATGATACGGGATAGAAATCGCCGGGGCTTGCCCGGTGCGCCGGATTGGCCCGGCAACAGAATGGGGTTGGTGATATCGTCCAACGTGTCAGGACAACGAAATAGTCAAGTATGTTCTTCTTTTCAGAGAGAACACGCTTTCTAATCTTTCGCTGCGTCCAGGATCGCCTTGCTGATCACCTCGTGCGCCTCCTGGAGCGTGCCCCAGCCGGTCACCTTCACCCATTTGCCTGGTTCGAGGTCCTTATAGGTCTCGAAAAAATGCTTGATCGTTTGCCGGGTGATTTCGGGCAGGTCCTCAACGGTTTTCACGTCGCTGTAAAGCGGATGAACCTTGTCGTGCGGCACGCAGATGATCTTTTCATCCTGCCCCGACTCATCAGTCATCAGCAGCACGCCGATCGGGCGCGTGCGTATCACCGCACCCGGCACGATCGTGGCGGGTACCAGAACCAGGGCATCGACCGGATCGCCATCATCGGCCAGCGTATTAGGGATGAACCCATAGGCGGCCGGGTAGCCGAGGCTGGTGAACAGGAAGCGATCGACGAAGATCATCCCCGAGTCTTTGTCGATCTCGTATTTCACGCCCGAGCCCTCGGGGATTTCGATCACGACATTGATGTCTTCCGGCGGGTTCTTGCCGGTCGGAATCCGCATGACGCTCATAAAATTCCTTCTGGACACAAGGCACTGCACAGCTACCGGTCAGTCACCGCCGCGTCAATGCGACTGCTGGTGCGACGCGGTAGGAGCAGCCCAACGCGAGGCGCCTACCAATTGCCACCCGGCTTCTCCGTCTGGCCACATACCGACGGCCGTGCAAGCCGGGATGGACCGATCGTGCCCGACTGTCGCTCCAGGCGCGGGCTCGCCAGTGCCGCGCCACGTTTGGTAGCAGTCAGCCATGCCAACCTGCCCCTACCTTGCGTCCGCCCCGCCGATGGTGTTTTTCGCCGCATCCCCCGATGCGCCTGTAGCTCAACTGGTTAGAGCGGGCCGCTCATAACGGCTTGGTTGCGGGTTCAAGTCCTGCCGGGCGCATTCTTGTCCGCACTTCGCGGGCGGCCTATATGCCGCCCTTCCGAAAGACCGGGCCCCCCCCCGGCCCCCCGGTACGTCCCCCGCCCGTGGAGCCCCTGCATGGCCAGCTATCAATACGTGTATGTCATGAAGGACCTCACGAAATCCTACCCTGGTGGGCGCGAGGTTTTTAAGGGTATCACCCTCTCGTTCCTGCCGGGGGTGAAGATCGGTGTTCTCGGCGTGAACGGCGCCGGCAAATCCACCCTGTTGAAAATTATCGCCGGCATCGAAACCGAGTATGGCGGCGAGGCTTTTGCCGCCGAGGGTGCCCGCGTCGGATATCTCTCACAGGAACCGTATCTCGACCCCACCAAGACCGTGGCCGAAAACGTCGCTGAAGCGTTCGGCCCGCTCAAAACGGCGCTCGCCCGCTTCAACGAAATCTCCGAGCGCTTCGCACTTCCCATGGAAGACGACGAGATGGAGGCTTTGCTCGCCGAGCAGGCCACGCTGCAGGAACAGATCGACGCCGCCGATGGCTGGGATCTCGACCGCCGAATCGAAATCGCGCTCGATGCCCTCCGCTGCCCGCCGCCCGAAGCCGATGTGACGAAGCTCTCCGGTGGCGAACGCCGCCGCGTGGCCCTCTGCCGCCTCCTCCTCGAAAAACCCGACCTGCTGCTGCTCGACGAACCCACCAACCATCTAGACGCGGAGAGCGTTTCCTGGCTTGAAAAGACGCTGCGCGAGTACGAAGGCACGGTGCTCGTGGTCACCCACGACCGCTACTTCCTCGACAACGTGACGAACTGGATTTTGGAGATCGAGCGCGGCCGCGGCTATCCGTTCGAAGGCAACTACTCCTCCTGGCTCGATCAGAAGCGCAAGCGCCTCCAGCAGGAGGAGAAAGAGGAGAGCGCCCGCCAGCGGGCGCTCGCCGCCGAAGCCGAATGGATACGCGCGAGCCCGAAGGCACGGCAGACCAAAAGCCGCGCCCGCATCCAGCGCTACGAGGAGATGCAGGCCAAAAGCCAGGAACTCGCGGGCGCCACCGCGGAGATCGTCATCACGCCGGGGCCCCGTCTCGGCGGCACGGTGATTACTGCGGATAAGCTGCGCAAAGCTTATGGCAACCGCCTGCTGATCGACGATCTCGACTTCAAGCTCCCCCCTGGCGGCATCGTCGGCGTCATCGGGCCGAACGGCGCCGGCAAAACGACCCTGTTCCGCATGATCACCGGCCAGGAAACCCCGGATGCAGGCAAGCTCACGGTCGGCGAAACCGTAAAACTCGGCTATGTCGACCAGTCACGCGATAGCCTCGACGGCACCAAAACCGTGTGGGAAGAAATTTCCGGCGGCACCGACGTGATCTATCTCGGCAAGCGCGCCGTGCCCTCCCGCGCGTATGTTGGCGCCTTCAATTTTAAAGGTGCCGACCAGCAGAAACGCGTCGGTATCCTGTCCGGCGGAGAACGCAACCGGGTGCATCTGGCGAAGATGCTGAAGGCCGAAAGCAACGTCATCCTGCTCGACGAGCCCACCAACGATCTCGACATCGACACTTTGCGCGCTCTGGAAGAGGCCCTGGCGGAATTCGCCGGCTGCTGCGTAATCATCAGCCACGACCGCTGGTTCCTCGATCGCCTGGCCACCCATATCCTCGCTTTCGAGGGCGACAGCCACGTCGAGTGGTTCGAAGGGAATTTCCAGGCCTACGAAGCGGACAAACGACGTCGACTTGGCGCGGACTCGACGGAACCACATCGAATCAAATACCGGCCGCTTGCCCGGTGAAGGAAGACTGGGGGACCCGAGCCGGGCCCCCCAGAACCCCCGGCATGCCTTTGCTCTCCGAACGGCGCGCCTCACACTGACCCCGGTGAGCGCCAGGGACCTGACGCATCTGATGGCCCTCAAGGCCGATCCGCTAGTCTATGCGCTGATGCTGGGCGGCGTGCGCTCGCAGCGTGAAACGGTCATGGAACTGGCGGAGGACATCACGTATTGGGGCACCCACGGGGTCGGCATATTCGCCATCCACGAGGGCGACGCATTCCAGGGCATCACCGGCATCCACGACCGCCCGGACGGCCGCGGCCAGGCGTTACGCTTCGCCGTGTGGCCCGACGCGCGCGGCCGCGGCATCGCCCGCGAAGCGGCTCATGCCGCCCTCCGCTTCGGCCACCATCAAGCCGGCCTGCCCCGCATCATCGCCGTCGCTCGCAGCGAGAATTTCGGCTCCCGCATGGTGCTCGGCTCCATCGGGATGCGCGAATGTGACGCCTTTTTGCGCGACGGTCACATCATGCTGGTCTACGAAAGCATAACCCCGTAAGGCGGATAAAAGCTGTCGCTCGCCCGTCCGCTACACCCGCAATAGCTTGATCTCCGGCCTCCAAAGGCGCACCACCACGCCGCCAGACGGCTGGACGGCCGCTGTTGCCCATAACGGGGTGATGGAGGAAAGTCCGGGCTCCACGGAATGACGGTGCCGGCTAACGGCCGGCGGGGGCGACCCCAGGGAAAGTGCCACAGAAAACAAACCGCCTGCCGTTTTCGGGCTGCAGGCAAGGGTGAAACGGTGCGGCAAGAGCGCACCGCGCCTCTGGCAACAGGGGCGGCAGGGTAAACCCCACCGGGAGCAAGACCGAATAGGGGCGGCAGGAGGCGGCAAACCCGCCTTCGGGAGTATTCCGCTCCGCCGCCCGGGTTGGTCGCGTCAGGCGCGCGGTAACGCGCGTCGCAGAGGAATGGCCGTCCATCGCTGCAAACGCGAGGACAGAACCCGGCTTACAGGCCGTCTGGCATCCTCACCCCCCACCCCCGCCATTTGCCCCCGAAAACAAACCACAAGCTTATCCACAAGAACAAGTCAAGAATTCATAGCCGTATCAATCGTGTCGCGCACGATCCTCATGCAATACCTCTAAGCACATGATTTTTCAGCATATTCTAACGAAAGAATTTTGCTGAACCATGCTGATCCCTTTGACCTCCATGCCAGCCCATGTTATCCCACCTCTGCCCATGGAAATGCGTTCATCCACAGCGCGCGGCAGGTTGAAGAGGGCGACCAGGTGGACGGAGTTGAAGCCGGTAGCGGATGAGCCATTTTCTCGGCACCCACACGAACAGGATCGATGCGAAAGGTCGGGTCTCAATCCCCGCATCCTTCCGTGCTGCCCTGCGCGCGCTGGCGGCCGAGGGCACGCCGCCTTTGGTGTTGCGCACCTCGCACAAACACGCCTGCATCGAATGCTGGCCCTCCCGTTTTTTCGAAGACCTGGCACCGCCGCTCGACCGCATGGACGTGTTCGATGACGATCATGACGATCTCGCAATGGCATTGTATCCGGACGCCGCCCATTTCGACCCGGACAAGGAGGGCCGCATCGCCCTGCCCGAGGACCTGGCAAGGCACGCCAATCTGAGCGAACATGTTTTCTTCATGGGGCTGGGGCGCACCTTCCAGATCTGGGAGCCGCAGGCGGCCGAGCGGGCACGTGCCGCAGCGCGTGAGCGTGCCCGGTTCAAGCGGCTGACCCTGCGCAGCGAAGCTGCTACACTGGCACCGCAGGTGACGCCGGCATGAGCCATGTGCCCGTGATGCTGGATGAGGTTTTGCACTCCCTCGCGCCACGCGACGGCGAAACACATCTCGATGGCACGTTCGGCGGCGGCGGCTACGCCCGCGCCATCCTGGAAAGTGCCGCCTGCATGGTGTGGGCAATCGACCGCGACCCGGAGGCGCTGGGGCGCGGCGCCGCCCTGGTCGCGCGCTTCCCAGGCCGGCTACATTTGCTGGAAGGCAGTTTCGGTGACATGCTGTGTTTGCTTAACGCGGCCGGCATCGCGGCACTCGATGGCGTGGTCCTGGATCTCGGACTCTCCTCATTCCAGATCGACGATGCGGGACGCGGTTTCTCCTTCCGCCATGATGGCCCCCTCGACATGCGGATGAGCCGGAGCGGCCCCTCCGCCGCCGACCTCGTGGCAAGCCTGCCGGAAGCCGAACTCGCCGATACGCTTTTCGAATTCGGTGAGGAGCGCCTCTCCCGCCGCATCGCCAGGGCGATCGTCAAGTCCCGCGCCGAGGCGCCCATCACCACCACCGGGCAGCTCGCCGGCCTTATCCGTGGCGTGGTGCCGCCCTCGCGTGATGGCATCGATCCAGCGACACGGAGCTTCCAGGCCCTGCGCATCCGGGTGAATGACGAGTTAGCCGACATCGAACGCGCCTTGAACGCGGCTGCAACGCTTCTTAACCCCGGTGGCCGCCTCGTGGTGGTATCCTTCCATTCGCTCGAAGATCGGATAGTGAAACGATTCTTTGCCGATGCCGCGGGCCGCGCCCCATCACCCTCCCGGCATGACCCGCGCGGGCTTGCGGCCGCTCCTGCCCCGCGCTTCAAGCTGCTCACCGCGCGCGCGGTGCGCCCGCGGGAGAGCGAGATCGCCGCCAACCCACGCGCCCGGAGTGCCCGGCTACGCGCCATGCAACGCCTGACCCAGGATTCAAGGACGCCGCCATGATCCGTCCCTTCACCTGCCTCTGCCTCGCCGCCGCCTGCGGGTCTGGTCTTTATCTGTATTCGGAAAAACACCGCACCGCGATGCTGGACAGGGACATCTCCGGCGTGATCCGACAGACCGAGGCGGCCCGCGCCCGCATCGGCCTGCTGCGCGCGGAATGGGCACTGCTGAATGAGCCAGGGCGCTTGCAAGACATGGCGGACAAGTATCTCGCCTTGAAGCCCATGGCGCCCACCCAGTTCGTGCAACTCTCCGACCTGGCCAACCATCTGCCGAAGCCCGTGGCCGGTGGCACCACCCCCGCTGAAAGCACGGATGACGATACGGAGGCAAACCCGGCCACGCCTGCTGCTCCATCACTCTCGTCGCAGACAACCCCCGATGGAGCGGCACCGGTGCCCACATCTGACGGGACTGTCGTGGCGCTGCTGCCGGCAAAGCACACCGCCGACCCGCATGCTGCGCCGAAGTTGCTTGCCCCAAAACTGCTCGCACAATCGGAGGCTAAGCCGAAGCCGGCGCATCATGCCGCCCTGGCGAGTGCCACGGACCGCGCTTATGCGCCGCCGCATGACGGGCTGCTGGCGCACGGCACGCCGCTGCCGTTGGCGGCCCCGCAGCCCATGGGTGCCCGCATCTATTCCGCGATCGCCCGGCCGATGGCCCAGCCGGCTTACCACCCCCCAGTGGTTGCCGCCACGCCGCGCTATGTCACGCCCTATGTCGGCTCCGCCCTAGCCGGCCGGGTCGCCCTGCCACCGCCTACCCCCTATGGCGGAGATCAATGACCCCGCCGCCACCAAATGATCCGGCGCCCCCGGGGGCGCCACAGCCGAACGCGCCACCCCCGGCGCGCCGGGGGTTCAACGAGGCGGCACGCCTGCGCGGCGCTCCTGAAACAGGTGCAGCCATGCCACGCATGGAGACGGTGCGGATCACCGCGCCCGACCTCGCCCGGCGCGCTGCGCTGGATCGCACGCGTGCGCGTCTGGTGGTTGCCGCCGGCGGCTTTGCGCTGCTGTTCGGCGCGGTCGCAGCAAAACTCACGGCCGCCACGGTGCTGTTCCCGATGGCGCCCACGGCCGCAGAAACCCGCCCGCTGGTGCCGCCTGATCCGGGGCCTGACACGCCAGACTCGGAGCCGATGCTGGTGGGCGCGCAAAAGCCCCGCGCGACCATCCTGGACCGCAACGGCGAAATCCTGGCGATCTCGCTGCCGACCGCCGCCCTTTATGCTGATCCGCGCGAAATGATCGACACGGCCGAAGCGGCACGCCGGCTGAAATCCGCGCTGCCGCGGCTAGATGAAAAGGAGGCGGCAGCCCGCCTCGCCTCCGGCAAGCAGTTTGTCTATCTCGAGCGCCAGATCACGCCGAGCGAGGAACTCGCGATCAACGCGCTCGGCATTCCCGGCATCTATTTTCAGGCCGGGCAAAAACGCCGCTATCCGCTGGGCCGCGTGGCAGCGCAGGTGCTGGGCGGTGTCGATGTCGATAGCCATGGCGTGGCCGGCGTGGAGCGCGCCTTTGATAAGCGCCTCTCCACCGATACCGAGCCGTTGCGCCTCTCGATCGATGTCCGCGTGCAGGGCGTGATCCGCGACGAGCTGGAAAAATCAAAGGACGAGTTCCAGGCCATCGGAGCCTGCGGCATCGTGATGGATGTGCGCACCGGCGAGGTGATCGCCATGGTCAGCCTGCCCGATTACGATGCGAACCAGTTCGGCGACACCCCGCCCGACGACCGGTTCAACCGCGCCGTCACCGGCATGTTCGAGCCGGGCAGCACCTTCAAGCTGCAAACCGCGGCCATGGCGCTCGATTTTGGCTCCGCCCATATCTGGGACGAGTTCGACGCCGCCCACAACATCAAGATCGGCCGATTCACCATCACCGACTACAAAGGCAAACACCGGATGCTGTATCTTCCGGAGGTACTTGCCTATTCCTCCAATCTTGGCGCCGCACATATCGCGCTGGGCGTCGGCCCCGCGCGCCAGCAAACCTGGCTGCAGGCGATGGGCATGTTCCGCAAGGTAGGAATCGAATTGCCCGAAGCCGGCTGGCCGATCGTTCCCTCCCGCACCAACTGGAAAGAAGCCACCACCATGACGGTCGGCTTCGGCCACGGCATCGCGGTGTCTCCCCTGCATGTCGTGCGCGGCACCGCGGCCTTGGCCAATGGCGGCATCGTGCTGCAGCCAACCATTCTGGCGCACGACCCTGGCGACCCGCCGCCGGAAGGCCGACGGATTATGAACCTCGCCACCTCCGACACCATTCGCAAACTAATGCGCCTGGTGGTCACCGACGGTTACGGCAAACCCGCCGACATCGAAGGCTATTTTGTCGGTGGCAAGACCGGCACGGCGGAGAAAGTCGGTGATCATGGCTACAAGAAACACGCCAATGTCAGCGCCTTCATGAGCGTGTTCCCGATGAACGCACCGCGCTATGCAGTGTATTTCATGCTCGATGAACCAAAGGGGAATAAGGAGACAGGCGGATATTCAACTGCAGGCGCAGTCAGCGCACCCGGCGCTGGCCGGGTGATCGCACGCATCGCACCGATGCTTGGCCTGTTCCCCGACATCCCGCATGAACCGGAGATACAGGCGAGCCTCGCCATCCCCATGGAACCCGCGCGCGGCAGCGGCGAGCGCACCGGAACCGGATCTCCCCTCGAAACACAAGCGCCGGCGCCGGCCGCCACTGTGTCGTTGCCGACAACACCCACCCATCGCGACCTGCTTGCCCTGCGTCATGAGGCCGCCCTGCATGTGCGGATTCCCGGCAATGACGAAACCGCGCTCGCTCGCTGATCTCGCCATGCAAGCGGGCCTCAGTGGCATCGATCCCTGGTATCGCGCGCTCGCGGTGACCGCTGTCACTGCCGATAGCAGGCAGGTCCGGCCCGGCACCCTGTTCGTCGCGGTGCCTGGCGCGCGGCAGGATGGCCGAATTTTCATCGCCGACGCGGTGGAGCGCGGTGCGGCCGCCGTGCTTGCCCCCACCGGCACGCATTGGCCACCCGGCGTGCCACCGCGCCCGATGATCACCGACGCCGAACCCCGCCGCGCGCTCGCCCGCATGGCCGCCCACCTGGCAGGGCGCCAGCCACAAAGTATCGTCGCTGTCACTGGCACGAATGGAAAAACCAGCACGGTCGACTTTCTCCGCCAGCTATGGGAATTCGCCGGACTGCGCGCCGCAAGCCTCGGCACGCTCGGGCTGATCGCCCCGGGCCATCAAGGTGGCACCGGCCTCACCACACCCGATCCGGTAGCCTTGGCCCGCAGCATGGCAGAACTCGCGCAACAGGGGGTTACTAGCGCAGCGCTCGAAGCTTCGAGCCATGGCCTCGATCAATTCCGTCTCGATGGCCTGCGGCTCACAGCCGCCGGCTTCAGCAATCTAACCCGCGACCATCTCGACTATCACGGCTCGCTGGAAAACTACCGGGCGGCCAAACTGCGCCTTTTCGGCGAGATTCTGCCGCCGCGAGCAACCGCGGTCGTGAATGCCGACATGGACCGTACGACTCTGGACGCCCTGTTCGATATCGCCACAAGCCGGCGCCAAAAACTCTTGAGCGTGGGCGAAGCCGGCGAAACGCTGCGCCTGCTCCATGCCGCCCCCACGCCCTCCGGCCAGGTGTTGCAGATAGAGGCGCATGGTCGACTGCGCACTATCGAAACATCGCTGCCCGGCCGCTTCCAGGCCGATAACGTGCTGATGGCCGCGTGCCTCGCCGAAGCCACCGGCGCACCCCACGCATTGGATGACATTCTAAAACTGCGCGGCGTGCGCGGCCGCATGCAGCTTGCCGCAACCTTGCCGAACGGGGCGGCCGCCTATGTCGATTACGCGCATACGCCCGATGCGCTGCAACGCGTGCTCACCGCACTGCGCCCGCATGCCGGCAGCCACCGCATCGTTTGTGTGTTCGGCGCTGGCGGCGACCGCGATCCTGGCAAACGCCCATTGATGGGCCGGAAGGTTTACGAAAACGCCGATCTGGCGATCGTGACCGACGACAATCCGCGCAGCGAAAACCCGGCCAAAATCCGCGGCGGCATCCTGGCCGCCTGCCCAGGCGCCGTCGAGATCGGCGACCGCGCGCGCGCCATTGAAGCCGGCCTCGCCGAATTGCGCGCGGGCGACGTGCTTGTGGTCGCCGGAAAGGGTCATGAGCAGGGCCAGACAGTCGGCACACACACACTTCCCTTCGACGATGCGAGCACGATACGCCGATTTGCAGGTGCGACATGACCCCCCTGTTCACCGCCGAGGCGCTGCAGCTGACGCTCGACGGAGTCATGACACGCCCATTCAGCGCATCGGGCGTTTCCATCGACACGCGCAGCCTGCAGATCGGCGATCTTTTCGTCGCCCTCGCCACCGACACCGGTGACGGACACGACCACGTCGTAGCCGCCCTCAATCAGGGTGCCGCGGGCGCCATGGTGCATCGTGCGCATGGCCTACCAGGGGATGCACCGCTGATTGTGGTTGGCGACACGCTTGCGGGGCTTACCGCACTCGGCCGCTTCGGACGCACGCGTTTCGCGGGAAAGGTCGCAGCCATTACTGGCAGCGTCGGCAAGACCACGACCAAGGAAATGCTGCGCACCATCCTGGCCGAAAGCGGACAAACCCACGCCGCCGTCGCCAGCTACAACAATCACTGGGGCGTGCCGCTCACCCTTGCGCGCACCCCGCAACATTTCGATTTCGCCGTGATCGAGATCGGCATGAACCATCCGGGCGAAATCGCGCCCCTCGCCCGGCTCGCGGCACCCGATGTCGCCATCATCACCAATGTCGAGACCACCCACATCGGCAATATGGGCAGCCTGGCCGCGATCGCCGCCGAGAAATCAAGCATCGCGCAAGGCTTGAAGCCGGGTGGATCAGTGGTTCTGCCCGCCGACTCACCCATGCTTGGCACGCTGCGCCAACATGCCGGCGATGTGCAGGAGCTGACATTTGGCCAGGAAAACGTTGTTGACCTCGCACAGAATTTCGCTGGCAGCACGATCGCGGCACGGATAGCGGGCCAGGAATTGAAGTTTCGGCTGGGCGTGCCGGGACGGCACATGGTGATGAATGCCCTGGCCGCGCTGACCGCAGCATACGCGCTCGGCGCGGATGTCGGGCGTGGCGCGCAGGCGCTCGCGACATTTTCCGCGGTCGGCGGCCGCGGCGTGCAGCGCTCGATCTTGGGCGGCCGCGCAACCCTGCTCGATGAGAGTTATAATGCTTCCGCCGCTTCAATGCGCGCAGCCCTTGCCGTGCTGAAACTGATCCCCGCGCGCCGGCACGTAGCGGTTCTCGGCGACATGCTGGAACTCGGCGATCACAGCGTTTCGGAACACCTTTCTCTTGCAAAAGATGTATGCGCGGCCGCCGACATCGTGTACGCGTGCGGCACGTGGATGAAATCGCTGTATGATGCGCTCCCCGCTTCATCTCGCGGCAAATATGCAGAGAGCAGCGCCAGCCTAGCACCGATCGTCGCAAACGATGCGCAGGAAGGTGACGTTCTGCTGGTCAAGGGAAGTCTTGGTAGCCGCATGCGGTTGGTTGTTCAGGCGCTCGATGCCGCAGGCGGGACTGTTTAATGCTGTATGAGCTTCACGTACTCGCGGACCGGTATTCATTCTTCAACCTGTTCCGCTATTTCACGTTCCGCTCGGGTGCCGCGTGCCTGACCTCGCTGGTCATCTGCTTCTGGCTCGGGCCGCGGGTGATCCGCTGGTTGAAATCGGTGCAAGGCAGCGGACAGCCGATCCGCACCGATGGGCCGGAGCGTCACCTGATCGAAAAAAAGGGTACGCCCACCATGGGCGGCGTGCTGATCCTGGCTGCGATGACCATCTCCACCCTGCTCTGGGCGGATTTGCGGTCGGGCTATGTATGGGCCGCACTTTTTTGCACGCTCGGCTACGGCGCGGTCGGATTCTCAGATGATTATCTGAAACTGTCGCGCCGCAACACCAAGGGGGTTTCCGCGCGCGGAAAACTGCTGGTGCAGCTGGCCATTGGCCTGATCACCGCCGGTTGGATCGGCTATCTGACAAAGGGTGCCCTGGGCACCTCGTTGGCGGTGCCGGTTTTCAAGGGCGTGCTCCTGAATTTCGGTATGTTCTTTCCGCTGTTCGGCATGTTCGTGATGGTTGGCAGTTCCAACGCCGTCAATCTCACCGATGGGCTGGATGGGCTTGCCACCGTTCCTACCATCATCGTCGCCGGTGTTTTCGCGCTGATCGCCTATCTCGTCGGGAATTACAAATTTGCCGATTACCTGCAGCTGAACCACGTGCCCGGCGTGAGCGACCTGGCCGTGTTCTGCGCCGCGATCATCGGCGCGGGCATGGGCTTTCTGTGGTTCAACGCGCCGCCGGCCGCGGTGTTCATGGGCGATACCGGCAGCCTGGCCCTGGGCGGCGCCCTCGGCGCGGTGGCCGTCGCCACCAAACACGAGATCGTGCTGATGATCGCCGGCGGCCTGTTCGTCGTTGAAACGGTCAGCGTGATCATCCAAGTTGTCTGGTTCAAGCGCACCGGCCGACGCGTTTTCCTGATGGCCCCGCTGCACCATCACTTCGAGAAAAAGGGCTGGGCTGAACCGACCATCGTGATTCGTTTTTGGATCGTATCTATGATCCTGGCCCTCATCAGCCTCGCGACGCTCAAGATCAGATGAGCGGATTTCCCCAAAATCTCTTTGAAGGCAAGCGCTACGCGGTGGTCGGCCTAGGCCGTGCGGGGCTCGGCGCCATGCGCATGCTTACCGCGTTGGGCGCCACCGTCGTAGGCTGGGACGATGCAGCTTTCGCCCGCGAAACCGCCCTGCGCGAAGAAATTTTCATCGCCGACCCGACACAGGATATCGGCGATTACGATGCGCTGATCCTCTCGCCCGGCATCCCGCACCGCTTGCCGATGCCGCACCGCATCGCTGCCGCGGCCATCGCCGCCGGCAGGCCGATCCTCACCGATGCCGAATTGCTGTTCCAGGCGGTGCGCGCCAGCGGCAGCCGTGCACGATTCGCAGGCATCACCGGCACCAACGGCAAATCGACCACAACAGCGCTGCTCGCCCATATCCTCGCGCAAGCCGGCATTCCGCATGCGGCCGGCGCCAATCTCGGCCCCGCCGCCCTCTCGCTCGGCTGGCTGCCTGATGATGGCGTTTATGTGCTCGAAATGTCGTCATACATGTTGGAACGACTCGCGACCCTACGCTTCAATGTCGCGTGTATGCTGAATTTGAGCCCAGACCACCTCGATCGCCATGGCGATATGGAGGGATATGCCGCCGCCAAGATGCAAATCTTTGCGCGGCAAACCAACGCCGATACCGCCGTGATCGGCACCGACGATGCACCGAGCAGCACTTTGGCGGCCACCATGCCCCACGCGATCCGCATCTCCTGCCAGCACGAGGCCGACATCTTTTGCGATGGCTCCCTGATACGCGATCGCAACGGCCTGATCGCCGATCTGCGGGTGGCAAAAGCCCTGCCTGGCGCACATAATGCCCAGAATGCCGCCGCCGCGGCTGCCATGGCAGCCGCCCTCGGCGCGCCCCGCGCGGCCATCGCCCAGGGCATCGAAAGCTTCCCCGGCCTGCCCCACCGGCAGGAGCTGATCGCAACGATCGCCGGTGTGCACTTCATCAACGACAGCAAAGCCACCAATGCCGACGCCGCATCCAGGGCACTCGGCTGCTACAACCGGATTGTCTGGATCGCAGGCGGCATCGCCAAGGAAGGCGGCATCGAGCCGCTCGCCAACTATTTTTCGCGTATCGCCACAACATTCCTGATTGGTCGCGACGCAGAACATTTCGCCGCAACCCTAGCCGCACACGCAATACGCCATGTGGTCGCCCACTCGCTCGAATGGGCCGTGCCCGCCGCCTTCGAGGCCGCGCGGCGCGAAGGTGCCGACATCGTTCTGCTTTCGCCGGCCTGCGCCAGCTTCGATCAGTTTTCCGGCTTCGAAGAACGCGGCACACGCTTCGCCTCCCTGGTCCGCGCGCTGGAAGGGACCGCCTGAATGGCCACCTTCTCCCGCCAGGACCAATCCGTGCTCGGCCGCTGGTGGTGGACCGTCGATCGCTGGACCCTATTCTCGATCGTGACGCTGATCGGATTCGGCTACGTGCTGGTGCTGGCCGCAAGCCCCGCCGTCGCCGAACGCATCCACCAGTCGCGCGATGTGTTCATTCTCAAGCAGGTCGTGTTCCTCGGCCTCGCCGGCCTGGTACTGGTGGGCGTGTCGCTGCTCTCGCCGCGCAATATCCGAAGGCTGGCGCTGGGCGGATGCGTTTTGGCCATGCTGCTCACGGCACTCACCCTCGTGCACGGCGTGGAGATCAAGGGCGCACGGCGCTGGATCGCCCTGCCAGGCCTCTCCCTACAGCCAAGCGAGTTCCTCAAACCTTGCTTCGCCGTCGTCACCGCCTGGCTGCTCACCGAAAGCCGCCGCACGCGCGGCTTCCCGGGCTGGATCCTCGCGTTCGTGCTATTCGGAATCATCCTCATGCTGCTGAAATCGCAGCCCGATATCGGCATGCTCTCCGTGATCACCGCCGTGTTCTTCGCCCAACTTTTCGTCGACGGCATGAACATGTTCTTCGTCGGTATCGGCGCCGGCGCCATGGCAACCCTTGCCGCCGGCGCCTTCATCTTCTTTCCCCATGTCCGCAGCCGGGTGGACCGCTTCATCCATCCCGAACAAGGCGACCACTACCAGGTGGATACTGCACTGCAAGCCTTCGGCAATGGCGGTTTCCTCGGCCGTGGCCCGGGCGAAGGGCGGGTGAAGGATCTGATGCCCGACGCCCATGCCGATTTCGTCTTCGCTGTCGCCGGCGAGGAATTCGGCCTGCTCGTCTGCCTCATGATCCTGGGTGTATTTGGCTTCATCGTGCTGCGCGGCCTGCTGCGCTTGGTGCAGGAAAACGACGAGTTCGTTATCCTGGCGTCCTCGGGCCTCGTCACCGGCTTTGGCCTACAAGCCTTCGTCAACATGGCCTCGGCCCTGCATTTGATCCCAACCAAAGGCATGACTCTGCCCTTCATTTCCTACGGCGGCAGCTCCGCCCTCTCCGTCGCCCTGGGCATGGGCATGCTGCTAGCCCTCACCCGCCGCCGCACGCACGGTGACCCGTCATGAGCCGGGGTGATCGCGTGTGGGGAAGGAAAGCCAGGGGCACCACTGCCCCGAGACCCCGCCGGGGCCTAGAGGCCCCAGACCCCCGCTTCCTTGAAGGCAAGACGGAGGGGGGCAAACAAACGCTCCTTTCCGCACGACGTGTATGCCCCCCTCCGTCTTACCTTCAAAAAATGCAGGTCCAGGGCGGCTTCGCCCTGTTGGGGGTCTGGGGGCAAAGCCCCCAGCTTTCCATTCCCCCACTCGACACCCCCGTGCCATGAGGGGGCCCGCGGTGCAGCCCATCGTGATCGCGGCCGGGGGGACGGGGGGCCATTTTTTCCCGGCCGAGGCGTTGGCGGCGGAGTTGATTTCGCGTGGGCACCACATTGTGCTGATGACGGATGCGCGTTCCGGCGCATTGCACAGCCCGGTATTTGCCGGGCGGGATTGCCATGTTCTGCAGGGGGCGGGCCTGGCCGGGCGTGGCGTGTTCAGGGCCGCGCGCGCTGTGGTGGCACTTGTCGCGGGCACGGTGCAAGCGCGACGTTTGCTGAAGCGCATTGATGCATCGGCCATTGTCGGGTTTGGCGGCTATCCGTGCGTTGCGCCCATTCTTGCCGCGCGCAGCTTGCGGCGCCGGCCGCGTCTGTTGCTGCACGAGCAGAATGCGGTGCTTGGCAGGGCCAATCGCGTGCTGGCGAAATTCGCCGATGCGCTGGCGCTCGGTTTTGCGGGCACCGCGCGCGTGCCGCACGATATTCCCATGCGGGTTACGGGAAACCCGGTCCGGCCAGCCGTCGCATCGCTTGCCGGGATCGCCTATGTGCCGCCTGCGGATGACCCGATTCATCTTCTTGTGGTGGGCGGCTCGCTGGGCGCGCGCATTTTCAGCGACGTCGTGCCGGATGCGCTGGCTGCCCTACCGGCCAGTTTGCGCGCGCGGCTGCGCGTCGTTCAGCAGTGCCGCAAGGAGGATCTTTCGCGCGTGCACGCGGCATATGAGGCGGCGGGGATCGAGGCCGAGCTCGCGCCTTTTTTAACCGACATGGCGGATCATTATGCTTCCGCGCATCTGGTGATCGCCCGCGCCGGCGCCTCCACCTGCGCGGAGCTGGCGACGGTAGCGCGGCCCGCGATTCTCGTGCCCCTGCCTGGTGCAATCGATTATCACCAGGCGGCCAATGCGCGTGCCCTGGCCAGCGCGGGCGCCGCCCTGGTGATGCTGCAGCCCGAATTTACCGCCGCCGCGCTTGCCACGGTGCTCGCGCAAAAACTGGCCGACCCGGCCGGCCTTACCGCGGCTTCCCGCGCGGCCGCGAGCTGCGGCCATAAGCTGGCGGCAGCCGATCTGGCAAACCTCGCCGAAACCCTGATTGCCGGCGCCGAGGTTTTGCGATGAGGGCCTTGCCGCTTAGCATCGGAAAAATCCATTTCGTCGGCATTGGCGGCATCGGCATGTCGGGTATCGCCGAAGTGCTGCACAATCTCGGTTATGCCGTGCAGGGCAGCGACATCGCCGACAATCCCAATGTTCGGCGCCTGCGCGCCCAGGGCATGGCCATCGCGATCGGCCACGACGCCAAGAATCTGCGCGACGCGCAGGTGGTGGTGGTTTCCACAGCCGTGCGCGCTGACAATCCCGAGATCGTTAGTGCCCGCCAGCGCCTGATACCGGTCGTGCGACGTGCCGAAATGCTGGCCGAACTGATGCGCCTGCGCTGGTCCATCGCGGTCGGCGGCACCCATGGCAAAACCACGACCACCAGCCTGGTCGCGACCGTGCTCGAAGCCGCACGGCTCGATCCCACCGTGATCAACGGCGGCATCATCGAGGCCTATGGCAGCAACACGCGGCTTGGCGCCGGCGACTGGATGGTTGTCGAGGCCGACGAGAGCGACGGGAGTTTCCTGCGGCTGCCAGCCACCATCGCGGTGGTGACGAACATGGATCCCGAGCATCTGGATCACTGGGGCACCGCCGAGGCGATGCTCGCCGGCTACGACCAGTTTGTCGGCAACATCCCGTTTTACGGGTTCGCCGTTTTGTGCATCGATCATCCGGCGGTGCAGGCGATGATCCCGCGTCTCGACCGCCGCATCGTGACCTACGGGTTTTCCCCCCAGGCCGATATCCGCGCGGAAAATTTGCGGGCCGACAAGCTGGGCGCCACCTTCGATGTGGCTGTCACCGACCGTTTTCGCGGCCGCGGCCGACGCATGGGCCCATTCCGCCTCGGCATGCTTGGCCAGCACAACGTGCAGAATGCGCTGGCCGCGGTGGCGGTGGGCTTCGAGATGGAGATCGACGACCAGACACTGCGCAGTGCTTTCGCCAGTTTCCGTGGCGTCAAGAGGCGTTTCTCGAAAACTGGCGAGGTTGGCGGCGTCACCGTCATCGACGATTACGGCCATCACCCGGTGGAGATCGCCGCCGTTCTGAAGGCCGCGCGACAAGCCGGCGCGCGCGATGTGATCGCCGTTGTTCAACCTCACCGTTATTCCCGCCTGGCATCGCTGTTCACCGAATTCTGCACCTGCATGAACGATGCGGGCACGGTGATCGTGGCCGACGTTTACGCGGCGGGCGAACCGCCCATCCAGGGTTTCGATCGAGATGGGCTGGTGGATGGCCTGCGCGCCAGCGGCCATCGCAGCGTCGTGCCACTCACATCGCCCGCCCATCTGGCCGAAATGGTGCATGCCATCGCCAAGTCAGGCGACTTCGTCGTTTGCCTGGGCGCGGGCACTATCACTGCCTGGGCGCATGCGCTGCCTGGGCAGCTTACCGATTTGCAGGGCCCGCGCCGCCGCGCGGGCGGCGGCGCGTGATGGCCGCACCAAACCTGCCGCATCTGGCGGATCTTTTGCCGCCTGTCGCAGGCCGCATCCAGCGTGATGTACCGCTGGCTGACAAAACCTGGTTCCGCGTCGGCGGCGCCGCCGAAATCCTTGTGCGTCCCGCGAGCACGGCCGATCTTTGCAGGCTGCTGCGCGAGATGCCGATGCACGTGCCGGTCACGGTGATCGGCGCCGCCTCCAATCTCATCATCCGCGATGGCGGCCTCCCGGGCGTCGTGATCCGCCTCGCGCGCGGTTTTGGCGATATCGAGGTGCAGCCGGATGGCGTGATCGCAGGCGCCGCCTGCCTCGATGCCGTGGTTGCCGAACACGCTGCCGCCGCTAGGCTCGCCGGCCTCGAATTCCTCTCGGGTATTCCGGGCACGATAGGCGGCGCGGTCGCGATGAATGCCGGCGCCTATGGAGGCGACGTTGCCGCTACGCTGGATTGGGCGGAGTTCGTCACGCGCCAGGGCCAACTGCGCCGCCTGTCCGCGGGGGAAATCGGCTTCGCCTATCGCCATTCGGGGCTGCCGCCGGAATCCGTGGTGGTGCGCGCCCGCTTCACTGCGCGCACCGGCGATCCCGCCGCCATCGCCGCGCGGATGGCCGAAATCCGCCAGAACCGCGAGGCCACCCAGCCGGTTCGCGCGCGCACCGGCGGCTCCACCTTCCGCAACCCGCCCGAGGCCCGGGCCTGGGAACTGATCGACGCCGCAAGCTGCCGCGGCCTGTCGCGCGGTGGCGCGCAGGTGTCCGAAAAGCATTGCAACTTCCTAATAAACACCGGCGACGCCACCGCTGCTGATATCGAGAGCCTGGGTGAAGAGATCCGCCGCCGCGTGCACGCGGCCAGCGGCATTTCGCTGGTTTGGGAAATCAAGCGCATCGGTATCCCAGCCGGCAAGCCCGAGGTGCTTGCATGAAGCGCGTCGCCGTTCTCTATGGCGGAATCTCGGCAGAACGCGACGTCAGCCTCTCCAGCGGCCGCCAAGTGATCGCGGCCCTCGGCGCGCATGGCTATGTCGTGGATTCGATCGAAGTCGGCCGCGATCTCGCCGCCGTCCTGGCAGCACTCGATCCAAGGCCGGACGCCGTTTTCAATGCGCTGCACGGGCGGTTTGGCGAAGATGGTGTGATCCAGGGCGTGCTCGACTGGCTCGAAATCCCATACTCGCATTCAGGCGTGCGCGCCTCGGCCCTCGCTATGGACAAGGCAGCAAGCCGCGCGGTGTTCGCCGCCGCCGGCCTGCCGATCGCCCATGGCCGGGTCATCGAGATCGGCGAATGCCTGACAGGCGACCCCCTCCCGCGCCCCTACGTGATCAAGCCGCTGAACGAAGGATCCTCCGTCGGCGTCGACATTCTTCGAAAGGGCGATAACAGGCGGAACGAAATCGCGGCGCAGTGGCGGTTCGGTCCTGCGGCGCTGGTGGAGGAGTTTATTCCCGGGCGCGAACTCACCGTAGGCGTGCTGGGCGACCGCGCACTGACCGTGACGGAGATATCCGCGAAACATGCTTTCTATGACTATGAGAGCAAATATGCCGAGGATGGCTCGCACCATATCATTCCGGCTAAAATACATCCGGATGTTCATGCCAAGGCGCTCGATCTGGCGTTGTGCGCACATAGGGCGCTGGGCTGCCGCGGGGCCACGCGCGCCGATTTCCGCTACGACGATACGAGAGGCGAGCCCGGCAGGCTTGTGCTCCTGGAAGTCAATACGCAGCCGGGGCTGACGCCCACCTCCCTGCTGCCAGAACAGGCGCTTTATTGCGGTGTGGATTTTCCGGCGCTCTGCGCGTGGATGGTGGAGAACGCTGCATGCCGCGTGTAAAGCGCTCCGCCGCACGGCCGCGGATCGAGATCGCCCGGCCCAGCCGCCTAAAACTGCTGATGCGACGGCAGCGCCGCAATCTGCGTTTTGTTCTGTTCGGGGTCATTGGGTTCGTCGTGGTTCTCGCCGGCGCCGCCGTCACCCATTCGGCGCGCAAGGGCGGTGTTGTCGCCAACCTGCAGGCGCGCATCGGCCGGGCCATCGATTTGCGTGTGCAGACCATCGAGGTGCATGGCCAGTCGAACACGCCGGAGCCGCTGCTGCGTGCGGCCCTTGGCGTAAGCAAGGGCGATCCCATTCTCGGCTTCTCGGTGGAAGCCGCGCGCCAGCGTATCGAGACGCTTTCCTGGGTGGAGCATGTGGCGGTCGAACGGCGCCTGCCCGGCACGATTTATGTCGATATCACCGAGCGCCGCCCCTACGCGATCTGGCAGAACCAGGGCAAATTCCAGCTGATCGACCGCGACGGCGAGGTGGTCACCAACGAGGATGTGGCGGCCTTCTCCGATCTGCCATTGGTGGTCGGCCTCGGCGCGCCCGCTCATGCGGCCGATCTGCTTGCGGCGCTAGCGGCGGTGCCCGACATCAAGGGGCGCGTCGCAGCCATGGTGCGCGTCGGCGAACGCCGCTGGAATCTTCAACTGAAGAACAATATCACGGTCATGCTGCCGGAAGGCCATGAAGCGGCGGCGCTGGCGCGCTTGGCCGATCTGCAAACCCAGCAGCAATTGCTCGATCGTCCGCTGGTGTTTGTCGACATGCGGCTACCCGACCGCCTGGCCGTGCGCCCGCGGCCCGCCTTGCAAGCCGCGCCTGAAACGAAACTCCCCGACAACACCCACGACACATCCAGCAGGAGGGCGACATGAACGATTTGTCGCGGCGCGGCCAGCTATCCCTGCCGCCCCCGATGCCGCCCGACATGCCGCAAAAACCGCGCAACTACCGCGCTGGTCCGTTCGGTGTTCTGGATATCGGCAGCACCAAGGTTGCCTGCCTGATCGGCCGCACCGAATCAGATGGCTCGGTGCGTGCGCTCGGCAGCGGTTTTACCCGCTCGCGCGGCGTGCGCGGGGGCGGCATTACGGATCTCGACGAGGCGGAGCGTGCGATACGTGCAGCGGTGGCACTCGCCGAAGAGATGGCCGATTACCGCCTGCGCACGGTCACGGTGAACCTCTCTTGCGGCCATCCTGAAAGCCGGCTGTTCAACGTGCAGTGGCCAGTCGGCGGCCGCCAGGTAACCGAGGCGGATGTGCGGCGCGTGATCACCGAGGGCCGCGCCCGCGCCCTCACCGAGGGCCGCGAGACCATCCATTCGCTGCCGTTATCTTTCTCCGTCGATGAAACAACCGGCGTTGCCGATCCGCGCGGGCATCATTGCGACCAGCTCTCCGCCCGCCTGCATGTGGTCGATGCACTCTCGACGGCGCTGCGCAATCTCGGGGCCGCCGTCGGCCGTTGCGATCTAGAAATTAGCGAGGTGGTGTGCGCCCCTTTCGCCTCCGGTCTCGCCTGTTTGGTGGATGACGAGCGCGATCTGGGTGCGACCGTCATCGACATGGGTGGCGGCATCACCAGCCTTGCCGTGTTCGCCGAAGGCCAGCTTCTACATTCTGCGCAGGTGCCGGTGGGCGGTCTGCATGTCACCCGCGACATCGCCGGCGTGCTCTCCACGCCGATCGACAATGCCGAGCGGCTGAAAACCCTCTATGGCAACGCGCATGCCTGCACGGATGACGACCGCGAGATCCTTGCCGTGCAGCAGATCGGCGAGGAGGATCACCAGTTCGCCAAGATCCCGCGCAGCATGGTCGTGGGGATCATCAGGCCCCGCCTGGAAGAAACGTTCGAAATGGTGCGGGACCGACTGGATGGCGCGGGTCTCGGCCGCGCTGCCGCGAGCCGCGTCGTGCTCGTCGGTGGCGCCAGCCAGTTGGTGGGCGTGCGCGACCTCGCATCACGCGTGCTGGCCCGCCCGGTTCGCCTTGGCCGCCCTTCCACCGTGCGCGGTCTTGCCGAAGCGGCAAGCGGCCCTGCCTTCGCGACCGCAGTGGGCCTGCTGTTCTGGGCCGCCGGGGAAGGGCGCGCCCTGCACGATATCGATTTGGAAGCCAGCAGACCCAACGGAATTCTGCACCGGATCATCGATTTTTTGCGTGACCGACTCTGATGCGGTCTGCGCAAAAACAAATAAAGGGAGTCTCCTGTCATTTCCTGAAGCGCGCTCTCGTGTCCGGCGCCCCTCAAGAAACGCCGGGGGTGTGGGGGAGGGGCTCCCCTCCCCCATCCTTACGTCTGTTTTTGTAACGTTTTAGCCGGGGATACCCCAATGACCCTGAACCTCACCATCCCAAAGACCATGCACACCGATTTCACCCCGCGCATCACCGTGATTGGCGTTGGCGGCGGCGGCACCAACGCGGTCGACAATATGATCCAACTCAATCTTCAGGGCGTGGAGTTCGTGGTCGCCAACACCGACGCGCAGCAGTTGATGCATAGCCGATCCGACCGCCGCATCCAGCTCGGCCCCCATCTTACACAGGGCCTCGGCGCCGGCGCCAAACCGGAGATCGGCCGCCTCGCCGCGGAAGAGGCCGCCGACGAACTTGCCCGCCATCTCGATGGCGCGCACATGGTGTTCATTACCGCCGGCATGGGCGGCGGCACCGGCACGGGCGCCGCACCCGTGATTGCCCGCATGGCGCGCGAGCGCGGCATCCTCACCGTCGGCGTGGTGACAAAACCTTTCACTTTTGAGGGCGTCCGTCGTGCGAAGTCGGCTGAGGTGGGTATTTCCGAACTGCAGCAATTCGTCGATACGCTGATCGTGATTCCCAACCAGAACCTGTTCCGCCTTGCAAACGAAAAGACCGGCTGGAAGGAAGCGTTCAAGATGGCCGATCACGTTCTCTACATGGGCGTGCGCGGCGTCACCGACCTGATGGTGGCCCCGGGCCTGGTGAACCTCGATTTTGCCGACATCCGAACGGTGATGGCCGAAATGGGCAAGGCGATGATGGGCACCGGTGAGGCGGAAGGCGAGAACCGGGCCATCCGTGCCGCGGAGGCCGCGATCAGCAATCCGCTGCTGGAGGATACCTCCATGGCAGGCGCCCGCGGACTGCTGATCAACATCACCGGCGGCGAGGACATGACGCTGTTCGAAGTGGACCAGGCGGCAAACCGGATACGCGAGGAGGTCGCCGAGGACGCCAACATCATCTTCGGCTCCGCCGTCGATGACGAGCTTGCCGGCCGCATCCGCGTCTCCGTGGTCGCCACCGGAATCGACACACCGATACAGCAGGCGGCCGAGCCGGCGGCCCCGGGGCCGCGCCTGGTCGCCATCGGCAACGGCGCCATGCCGCCCCGCGCCGATGGGCCGAAAGTGGCTGAGCGCCCCATGCCTGCCATTAGCGCGCAGCCTGGCCCGCGCTTCCCGGTCGGCCTTGGTGCCGCCGCGGTTGCCTACACGGAAGAGGAGCACATCGACAACGCCGCGCCGCAGCCGGTGTCGATGCAGGCGCCGCTGCCGCGCGCCATCGCTAACCCGCATCCGCTTTTTACCCAGCCGGAACCGGCACCCGAGCCCGCACCTGTGCACAGGCCGAGCCTGTTCGGCAAAGTTACCGGCAGCTGGCGCCGGAACAGCGCCCCGCCGCCTGCGCCGGAGGTGCCCGACCTGCGTAGCCGGGCGGAACCCCGCTTCGCCGCGGGGGCAGCGGAGCCGTCGGCGGAGGTGCATGCCGCGATCGCAGAGCCTGATCCGGCGGGGCTAGACATCCCCGCCTTTCTTCGCCGTCAGGACATTGTCAGCCGCTAATCTGTAATTTATTATTCCGAACACGTAAGAGCACTGCACAAATTGCCGTATTAACAACAACTTGCTTCGTAACACGCAGCAATAATCATTGACTGGAGAACCGAGTGGCAGCGCAGTAGCTTCCGCTTGGTTCTTAATTTTTGGTTTGCGTGCCTCTGGTCCCGGGACAGCCGGGCGGCTTGCCGAGCATCTCAAGATATCGACCAAAGGTGATGGCCGGCCACATCAGGCAGCGCCATGTCAGGGAAGGTTTGTGTAATTTTGATGGACGGCATGACCGACCTTGCAATCGACGTGTCAGCCACACACCAGCACACGCTGAAAAGCCGTATTGAATGCGTGGGCATTGCCCTGCATAGCGGCGCCAAAGTCGCGATGTCGCTCGCCCCGGCGGCCCCCGATACGGGGATCGTTTTCCGCCGCACCGATCTCGGCCTCGACATCCCGGCCCGCCACAACTTGGTGACGGAAACGCGCCTCTGTACCCAACTTTCCCATCCCGATCACCCGCACGTCCATATCCGCACGGTAGAGCATGTGATGGCCGCGCTGGCCGGCACCGGCATCGACAATGCCGTCGTCACCGTGGATGGCCCCGAGTTGCCGATCCTGGACGGGTCGGCCGCACCAATCGTGTTCCTGATAGATTGCGCCGGGCGCATCGGCCAATCCACGCCACGCCGTGCCATCCAGATCGTCAAACCGGTGCGGGTGGAATACCGTGGCGCCAGCGCCGAGCTCCGACCGGGCGGGGCCACGCTCGATCTGTCACTCTCGATCGATTTTCCCGCCGCCGCGATCGGCCGTCAGGCTCTCACACTCTCGCTTACCGAGCCAGGGTTTCGCGCGGCGCTCGCCAATGCCCGCACTTTCACCCTGGTGCAGGAAATCGAGGCGATGCAGCAAGCCGGGCTCGCGCGCGGTGGCAGTCTGAAGAACGCAATCGTGGTGGATGGCGAACGCGTGCTGAACCCAGAAGGCCTACGCGCACCGAACGAGTTCGTGCGCCACAAGATGCTGGACGCGATCGGCGACCTCGCCCTGGCGGGCGCCCGCATCCATGGCCGTTTCGTGGCCCACCGCACCGGCCACGCCTTGCATAACCGGCTGCTCCGCGCACTCTTTGCAGACACTACCGCGTGGCGGATAGTGTCGCTGGAGCCGGCTGGGTGGTCGCAGAGCCAATACGGCGTGGCGGCAAAGGCCGCCTGACAGAAAGAGGAAAAGCCCTTCTTTTTTGAAAAAAAAAAGCAAAAAACTTTTGTTCTCAGGCGCTTCGTGACTCCTTGGGGTTACTGGTCTTACCCACGCCGGATGGTGTAAGCAGCACGTCATGAACGTCCGCGCCCTCCGCTCCGCCCTTCCTCTGCTGCTCGCCATCTCCACCGGCGGCTGCGCCACCATCAATTCGGTGCTACCGTGGACTAAAACTGACGATGCGCCAAAGGTGAACCTGGCCGACGAGCCGCCCGACCTGCTTTACACCAACGGCGTCGATGCGCTCGAACGGAAGAACTATTCCGTCGCGGTGAAGCATTTCGATGCGATCCAGCAGAACTATCCGTATTCTAGCTGGGCGACCAACGCGCAGCTGATGGAAGGCTACACCGAATACCGCCGGAACAACTACACCGAGTCGATTGCGCAGCTGGACCGCTACATCGCGCTCCACCCTGCCAGCAAGGATGTAGGCTACGTCTATTACCTGCGTGCGCTCTGCTACTACGAGCAGGTCGCCGACATCTCGCGCGACCAAAAAGGCACGCAGGAGGCGATGGCAGCCTTGCAGGATGTGGTGAACCGCTTTCCCGACAGCGCCTATGCCCGCGATGCCAGGCTCAAGATCGATCTATGCCGCGACCATCTGGCCGGCAAGGAAATGATGATCGGTCGCTATTACGAGAACCAGCATTTTTATGCCGCCGCCATCGGCCGCTACCAGCGCGTGGTGGACGACTTCCAGACCACCAACCACACCGCCGAAGCGCTCTCCCGCCTCACTGAAATCTACCTGAAGCTCGGCATGATCGCCGAGGCGAAGCGCACCGCGGCCGTGTTGGCCTACAACTATCCCGGCAGCCACTGGTATCAGAACAGCTATAACGATCTCGTCGATATCGGCGCCGTCCAGGGCACCGACGTTACCACCGCAGCCCCTGGCCGCCCCGGCTTCTTCACGCGTGCCTTCCACTGGGCTTTCTGACCAGGACATGACGGGGGGCGTGGGAGGAGGGTTACCCTCCCCCCACTGTTTCTTGCTTTGCTAACATCCCTTCAAATCCGAGACGTTGTCCTGATCGAAAAGCTCGACCTTGCTTTCGGCCGTGGCCTTACCGTTCTCACCGGCGAAACCGGCGCAGGCAAATCCATCCTGCTCGACAGTTTGGGCCTCGCCTTGGGCGCCCGCGCCGACCAGGGACTTGTCCGCGCCGGCGCGGAGGCGGCCAATGTCTCCGCCACATTCTCCCTCGCCCCCGGCCATCCGGTCGCAGGCCTGCTGGACGAACTTGGTCTCCCTGCCAATGACGAGATCGTGCTGCGCCGCTCGGTCGGCCGAGATGGCAGGTCGCGCGCCTGGGTGAACGACGCCCCGATCGGCGCCACCACGCTCAAGCGCATCGGCCAGTTGCTGGTGGAGGTGCAAGGCCAGCACGACCAGATGGGCCTGGCCGATCCCGGCACCCATCTGCGCATGCTGGACAATTTCGCGATCAGCCAAGACCTGCGGGCCGAGGTGGCGGCCCGTTACCGGGCCTGGCGTGCAACCTGCGAGCGGCTGGCGGCTGCGCGCTTGGCCATGCTGGAGGCTAAGCGCGAGGAGGATTTTTTGCGCCATGCCTCCGATGAGCTGGCTGGGCTAGCGCCGCGGGAGGGCGAGGAGGACGAACTGGCCAAACGCCGCCACCGTTTGCAGCAGGGCGAGAAGAGGGGGGAGGCGATCGCCGCCGCTCTCTGCGAACTCACGCCGAGGGATCGCCGCAGCGCCGGCCCCGCGGCAGCCCTGCGTGCCGCCGCCAGGGCCTTGCAGCGTCTGCCGCCATCGGAGGCCGAGGGCGAACCGCCGGAAACGGCAGCCCTCGCCGCCCTGGAGCGCGCTGAAGAAGCACTTGCCGAAGCCGAAACGCTACTCGGTCGGCTGGCCGCGGACGCGGATGCCGACCCCAGGCAACTGGAACGCGCCGAGGAGCGGCTGTTTGCTCTACGCGGCGCCGCACGCAAATTCCAGGTGAGCGTGGTGGAGCTGCCCGCCCTTCTCACCCGCTTCCGCGCGCGGCTGGCCGCCCTTGATCACGGCGACGCCGAGATCGCCGGCCTCGCCAAGGCGGAAGCGACCTCACGCGCCCTGTTCGTCGAGGTGGCCGAGCGCATGTCATCTGCCCGCCAGGCCGCCGCCGCGCGGCTGGAGGCGGCCATCGCACAAGAATTGCCGCCGCTGCGCCTGGAACGCGCCAGATTCTTCGCGGCCGTCACCCGGCTGGAGGAGGAGGCCTGGGGCCCGGGCGGCGCCGACACCGTGCGCTTCCTGATCGCGACCAACCCAGGCCAGCCGCCGGGCCCGCTCTCCCGCGTAGCATCCGGTGGCGAGCTGTCGCGCCTTATGTTGGGCCTCAAAGTCGTGCTCGCCGCCGCCTCGCCGGTGCCCACACTGGTGTTCGACGAGGTGGATAGCGGCATCGGCGGCGCCACCGCAGCCGCGGTGGGCGAGCGCCTGGCCCGCGTGGCCACCATGCTGCAGGTGCTGGTGGTCACCCACTCCCCGCAAGTGGCGGCCCGCGGCGCCGCCCATCTGCGCGTCAGTAAGGCTGTGCGGCAAGGACGTAACGAAACCGAGGTCGCCCATCTGCGCGTCGCCGAGCGCCGTGAGGAAATCGCCCGCATGCTGGCCGGCGAAACAATTACCGAGGCAGCCCGCGCCGCGGCTGACTCGCTCCTTGGCTAACCCACACAGATGGGCTTCTGCCCACTGCCCCCACCATCAACCCGCGCAATGTCATCCCCGGGCGCACGCATGATGACGGAAGCCGAAGCCGCCGAAAAACTCGCTGCCCTCGCCGCCGAAATCGTGCGCCACGACCGCGCCTATCACGAGCACGATGCGCCGCTGATCACCGATGCGGAATACGACGCACTCCGCCGCCACAACGCCGAGATCGAAGCACAATTCTCCCACCTCGTGCGCGCCGACTCGCCCTCCCGCCGCGTCGGCGCTCCGCCTTCCGGCACCTTCGGCAAGCTGCGCCACCGCGTGCCTATGCTCTCGCTCGACAACGCTTTTGGCGCCGAGGATTTTGCCGAATTCTGCGCCCGCGTCAGGCGTTTCTTGGGCCTCGCGGCCGATGCCCCGCTTGCCATGGTGGGGGAGCCGAAGATCGACGGCCTTTCGATTTCGCTTACCTATGAGAATGGCGCGTTTGTGCGCGGCGCCACCCGCGGCGACGGCACAGAAGGCGAGGATGTCACGGAAAATCTGCGCACCCTGCGTGCAATACCGAAAGAACTGCCCAAGTCGCAGTATGGCGAAGTGCCGGCGCTAATCGAAATTCGCGGCGAAGTTTTCATGATGAAAGCCGATTTTCTCGCTCTGAACGCGGCGCAGGAGGCGGCAGGCCAACGCCTATTCGCCAATCCGCGCAATGCCGCTGCCGGCAGCCTGCGTCAGCTGGATGCGCGCATCACCGCAAGCCGGCCGCTCTCACTCTTCGCTTATGCGATGGGCGACTTGTCCGCCCAGATCGTGCAAACCCATTGGAACTACCTGCAGCAACTAAAAAACTGGGGTTTTGACGTTAACCCGCTCTCGGCGCGGCTGGAGAACGCCGACGAGGCGGCCGCCTTCCAGTCCCGCATCGGCCTCGAACGCTCCGGCCTCGCCTACGACATCGATGGCGTCGTCTACAAGATCGACGACCTGGCGCTGCAACGCCGCCTCGGCTTCGTCGGCCGTGAACCGCGCTGGGCGATCGCCTGGAAATTCCCTGCCGAGCAAGCCAGTACTGTGCTGCGCGATATCCGGGTCCAGGTGGGCCGCACCGGCGCGCTCACGCCAGTGGCGGTGCTTGAGCCGGTCAATGTCGGCGGCGTTCTGGTTACCCGGGCCACGCTGCATAACGAGGACGAGATCGCGCGGCTCGACCTGCGCATCGGCGATACCGTAACGCTGCAACGCGCCGGCGACGTGATCCCGCAGATCGTCGCCGTTATCGCCGAGCGCCGGCCCGCCGAAATCGAGGCCTACTCGCCGCTTAGTCATTGCCCGGTTTGCGGCAGCCTTGCCATACGCCCACAAGGCGAGGTGATACGCCGTTGCACGGGGGGCCTGATTTGCCGGGCGCAGACTGTGGAACGGCTGATCCATTTCTGTTCGCGCCGTGCCTTCGACATCGAAGGCATGGGCGAAAAAACGGTCTTGGAATTACACGAAGCGGGCCTGATCGCCGGACCCGCGGATATTTTTCGCCTGGCCGCACACGAGGCTACGATCGCGCAACGCGAAGGTTGGGGTGAACTCTCTGCGCGCAACCTGATACGTGCGATCGAGCAGCGCCGCATTGTGGCGCTACCCCGCTTCATTTTCGCGCTCGGCATCCGCCGTATCGGCGAGACAAACAGCAAGCTGCTGGCACGCCACTACGGCAGCTTCGCGAACTGGCGCACGCAAATGCTGGCGGCCACCGAAATCGGCTCCGAGGCGCGCCTGTCGCTGGGCAGCATCCTCGGCATCGGCGAGGCAATCGCCGAGGAGCTGGTCGATTTTTTCATGGAACCGCGAAACCTCGCAGTACTCGATGAACTCGCGGGGTTGCTAAAGATCGATGATGCCACGGCAACCGGCGGCGCCGACGGTGCCCTAGCCGGAAAAGTGCTTGTTTTTACAGGTACGCTCGAAACAATGACTCGCCCGGAGGCCAAATCCACTGCCGAGAAGCGCGGTGCCCGCGTCACCGACACGGTCTCCAAGAAAACCGACCTGGTGATCGTCGGTGCCGATGCCGGCTCCAAAGCCAAACGCGCCGCCGAACTCGGCGTCCGCACCATCACCGAAGCCGAATGGCGCGACCTCCTGGGCTAGGGCTGGATGCAATATGGTTGGATCGGTTGCGACGGGCGCATTCCGCTTTAGTGCATTTTCCGAACGACTGCACTGATACCAACCGTCCTAATGCCTGACTCGGTGGGGATTCCCAAGGGGCGCCGATTTTGATTCCCTGTTGTTGCGGCCGATTCGCGGCGTTGGGGGCTCAGTATGGCGATAGCGATCACCCGGTTG
>Ga0116226_10000054_pt1 | contig 78666 bp, 70 predicted proteins | sample S1TSphfallax_FD_89692 | JGI IMG/M metagenome (GOLD analysis project Ga0116226, IMG submission 89692) | Host-associated microbial communities from peat moss isolated from Minnesota, USA - S1T2_Fa - Sphagnum fallax MG | ecosystem: Host-associated > Plants > Peat moss > Unclassified | place: USA... | reverse complement strand
GACGCCCGCCAGACCCCGCTGGTCGAAGTCGTGCGCGACATGGTTGGTCGCCACGACACCTTCGCGCTGGCCTGCACGGCCAAATATTATGAGGATGCCGGCTATCCCGGCCATCCGAGCTGCTCGGAGAATTTCAACCGCGTTTTGGCGCCGTTCGGCATAAAGCCTCGAGCCGGATGGCCAGCGATCAATTTCTTCTATAATACCCATGTCGATGGCGCGAACCAGCTGGTCTTCGATGAACCCTGGTCGCGCCCAGGCGACTATGTCCTGTTACGCGCCCTGACCGATCTGGTCTGCGCCTCGTCCTCCTGCGCCGATGACATCGATCCGGCGAATGGTTGGATACCGACCGATATCCAGGTACGCGTCTATGACGCCGCCGAGACTTTCTCCAAAGGGATCGCGTTCCGCATGACACAGGATGCCATACCTCGTCTCACCAGGGAGACGGCTTTTCATCCGCGCACAGCCCAATACACCCGCAATTTCGTCGACTATCGCGGATTCTGGCTGCCCAGTTGTTACACCAATGCCGGTCCGATCGAGGAATATTGGGCCTGTCGCGAGCGCGCGGCGGTGATGGACCTGTCGCCGCTCAGGAAATTCGAAGTGGTTGGGCCGGATGCCGAAATCCTGATGCAGCGCACGCTCACCCGCGACATCCGCAAACTGGCGGTCGGTCAGGTGGTCTACACCGCACTGTGCTACGATCATGGTGGCATGATCGACGACGCCACCCTGTTCCGGCTTGGCCCCGCCAATTTCAGGCTGGTCTGCGGCGAGGACTCAACCGGGGTCTGGCTAAGAGCCAAGGCGGCCGAATGGGGTCTCAAGGTCTGGGTCAAATCCTCGACCGATCAGCTGCACAATATCGCCCTCCAGGGTCCGCTCAGCCGCGGAATTCTTGCCGAGGCGCTATGGACGCCGGCCACCCAGCCGGCCGTGACAGAGTTGAAATGGTTCCGCTTTGCCATCGCCCGTCTCGGCGGACCTCAGGGGCCGGCGCTGGTCGTGTCGCGCACGGGCTATACCGGGGAAATCGGCTATGAGATCTGGTGCCATCCGTCTGACGCCCTCGCGGTCTGGGACCGGATCTGGGCGATCGGCGAACCGCAGGGTCTCAGCCCGCTGGGATTGACCGCGCTCGATACGCTCCGCATCGAGGCCGGCCTTGCCTTCGCAGGATATGAATTCTGTGATCAGACCGATCCGTTCGAGGCTGGCATCGGATTCACCGTCGCGGCCAAGGAGGAACCCTTCGTCGGCAGCGAGGCGCTGGCGCGGCGCAAGGCCAATCCGGCCCGCAAACTGTGCGGCCTGATTATCGAGTCCAATGAGGCGGTCGGTCATGGCGATGGGGTCTATCTCGGCCGCGCGCAGGTTGGCGTGATCACCAGCGCAACCAAATCGCCGATCCTGAAACAGACTATCGCGCTGGCGCGGTTGGATGTCGCGGTAATCGATCAACCGGGGATAGAGATCGGAAAACTCGACGGCCACCAGAAACGACTCCCTGCGCGCCAAGTCCGCTTTCCGCATTTCGATCCCGAGAAGATCCGAGTGCGCGGATAGGCTCAACTACCCCTTTCAGGGCGCCTGAGGAATGTTGAATTGCGCCGCAGGATGGTTTTCCTCATCGCACCACTATCCCTGCGCAATTCAATATTCGTCAGGCGCAACAGGGAGCGCGAGGGGAAGCCCCCTCGTATGTTACGCGCAACGCGCGGAAAAAAGACTCATCTCGCCGCAGACGCGGCTCTGGCGGCGAGGGGGCTTCCCCTCGCGCTCCCTGTTGCGCCCGGATGGGATCTTCGATCCCATCAGGGCGCCCGGAAAAATTTCAGGTCTGTCGCCTCAATCCGCCAGGGTTCCCGGCGAGGTGGGTTCACCATCATCGAACGGCGCCAGCCACGCGACCGCGTCGTCGCGGTAGCGGCTCAGCCCTTTATACTCAACCAGTTCCGGCGGCAGGCTTTTTAACACACGGTGCAGGCGGCGTGCCCATTTCGGCACCGTCGCCAGGTCCTTGAGGCTGATCAGATAGCCCCTGATCGAGAAGACCACCGCGTTCGAGCGCGGCAGCCGCCACAGACCCTGCAATTCGACCCGCAGATGAACCTTCTCGCCGGCATTCTGCGGCGTCACGGTGGTGCGGTCAGGCCCCCATTTGCGGTAGTTTTCCGGACTGGTATCGAGCCTCGGGTTGATCGTTATGGTCCAGTTGAGGCGACGCACCGGTCGGCCCAACTGCAGATTGAGCAGAAATTTCAGCGCGCGCTCGAACACGCCCATCTCGTGGGCGAAGGGGACCGGGCCGTGCCATTCGAAGAAATTCATTCCGACATCGAAATCAAGTGACCAGTCGGCCTGGGCGGTTATCATGCCGGCATCCATCCAAAGATTACCGTCGCGCTGGTCGAGGAGGGCGAAATCGCCCTGGCATTGACGGGTGATATAGTCCATCGGCTCACGCGGCAAGCTGGTCGCGTCACCGAAGATGAAGAATTGCTCAATGCCCATGGGACGATTGATCCAATGCCAGCATTCGCCGTCGCGGGTCAGACTGAAGAACTGCGGATAGCTGGCCGCCATGCTGTCCATCAGCAACTCCAGCAGATCCCACTGCGCGGTCATCATATGCGGCAGGGCCTGATAGCGCAGCGGGTCCTCAGCCAGAACCATCGCGCGATCGGCCATCTCGGCCAGATAATGCTCGTCGATATCGATGGAAAATTCCGTGGTCGAGCCGACCGGTCCGGCCGTGTGCGGTTCGATATTCACCGAGTAGCGGTATTGATCTTCGGGGAAGGGAAAAGGAAAACGCGCGACAGCATGCGCGCTGTTGCGAAAACTGAAATCATCGCGAAAGCTCTCAGTGTTGAAATCGATGGTCATGGATGTCCAAGCTCCTGAGAAAGAGGGATCAAAGCTCGAGGACCAGCTCGGCGCCTTCGCAGCGCGAGACGCAAATCATGATCCGCCGTCCGGCCCGATGCTGCTCGGTGGTCAGGAAATGATCCTGGTGGAGCAAGGGTCCGCTCGCGGATAGAACCTCGGTCTCGCAGTGACCGCAGGCGCCGCCGCGGCAGAGATGGGGCGCTTCCAATCCGGCGGCCTCGATCGCCTCCAGGATGGTTTCCTGTTCACCCACCCTGAGCGATCGGCCCGAGCGAGCCAGGCGGACCGTGAAGGGCTGACCACCCGCGGGCGCCGTAAAGCGCTCGGAATGCAGGTTTTCGGCGGCCCAGCCGGCAGCCTCGGCCCGGTCCAGCACCCAGTCGATCATTGGCTCCGGCCCGCAGACATAGAGATGGGTTCCGAGCGGCTGCTGATCGAGCAGGGTGTCGAGCGGGAGTTTCGCGCCGGCGCTGTCGTAATAGAGCCGGACACGCTCGCCAAATTGGTCGACCATCTGACGGGCATAGGCTGCCCGCGCAGGGTCGCGCACGCCGTAATGCAGATCGAATGACGCACCGAGCCGATTGAGCTGTTCGGCCATCGACATTATCGGCGTAATGCCGATTCCCCCGGCGATCAGCAGGTGGTGCCGGCCGCTCAATTCGAGCGGGAACAGATTGATCGGCGGAGTGATGGAAATCCTGGTCCCGACCGAGACCCGATCATGCAGAAAATGGGAGCCCCCGCGCGAGTTGGCGGTCCGCAGAACGCTGATCGAATAGCGGCTGCGATCACCTTGCGACCCCATCAGCGAATAGGGATTGCGCCAGGTCCGCGTGCCGTCGGTCATGCTCAGGATCACATGGGCGCCGGCGGCGAAACAGGGCAGCGGGCCGCCCTGTTCGGGCACCAGATCGAAGCGCTTTATGCCTTCTGCGACCGTCGTGATCCGGTCGACCCGCGTTCGAATGTCCAGCGAGCGGCTCATGGAAAGATTTCTTCGATCGGCGGGATCTGGTCGGGCTGTTCGGCATTGACGGCGACCCCCATGAAAGCGGCAAGGCGGCGCGAGTAATGATCACGCACCAGAAGCGGCGCCTGACAATCCCGACACTCGACGATATTGGTGGTAACCCGTTCGGTGATCGCCTTGCAATGGACGCAATAGACCCGACGCGCCAGGGAACCGCGATGTTCGGTCCGGATCGAAAGATGCTTGATGCCGTGCCTGTGCGCGAGTTGCACGACCAGACCGATAAAACCCTCGGTGCCGGTCGCGTAAAGACGGGTCCCCATTCGCGCCTCAACCAGGCAGTGATCCAGTGCGCCGAGCAGGGCGGTCTCGTCGTGGAAACTCTCAAACCGGTCGGCGCCCAGGGCAAACAGCTTTGCCTCATGACCCTCGCCTGGCAGATAGAGCAAAGTAAGCGAAGCCAGAAAATCACCGCCGGCGCGCATCGCCAGATCGATCACGGCCAAAGCGCCCTCTCCCTCGGCCGCCACCAGATGGCGCTTGGCGTGAGGATCGGGGTGGAGGCCGCTATAGCGTGGCCGGCTTTTGATACCCTGGACCATCATGATATGTCGCTCAACCGACCGCGGTGCGCTTTTTCTTCTCGGGATCGTCAAAGGGCAGCGTGTGGGCGGTGGCCGCAGTGTGCAGCGACCGGCCACGAATTTCCAGTGCGGTGCCGGCGACCGCGCACGGCACGTCAAGACGCGCCAAGGCCATGGATTTTCCGGTGACCGACGAGACCATCGCGCAGGTTACCGTACCGACCCGCTTGTCACCCTGAAACACCGGATCGCCGAGGTCGACCGGTTTGTCGGACGCGACCGACAGGCCAAAAATCTTGAACCGCTCTTTGCCCTTCAGCCGGTAGTGGGCATCGGCGCCGCGAAAGCCGGTCTTGCCCGGACTGACGGTAAAATCCAGGCCAAGTTCCCACAGCGTGTCGCCGGGCGGATCATTCTCGAAGGGATAAAGCTGCGAGTTATCATAGGGATAGAACAGCAGATAGCTCTCGACCCGGAGCATATCGAGGGTGGTGAAACAGCAAGGCGTGATCCCCATCGACTTCCCATCCTCAAGGATGGTGTCCCAGATCTTTGGCGCGTCCTCGGCCTTGCAGAAGATCTCGTAGCCGCGTTCACCGGTATAGCCGGTCCGCGACAGCATGACCGGACACCCGAACAGGGTCGTCTGCATGTGGTGGAAATATTTCAGGTCCCGGATCAAGGACACATGTTTGGCAAGAAAATCAACCGCCAACGGTCCTTGCAGGGAGAGATCGTGCAGATTGTCGTCGAAATAGATCGCGGCATTGCGTCCGACCGTAGCCGGCGCCAGCACCTCATAGGCCGCGCCGGCGCCATGCACGACCATCCAGCTGTTGGGACCGGTGCGGTAGAGCACGCAGTCATCGATGAAGGTGCCGCGATCATCCAGAAGCGTCGCGTAGGCCGATTTGCCGGGATAGATCTTGGTGACCTCGCGCGAGGTAAGCTGGTTCAGGATCGCCGTGGCGTGCGGGCCGACCAGATGCACCTTCTTCAACCCGGAAACATCCATCAAACCAGCCTTGGTGCGGATCGCCTTGTGATCCAGCGCCATGTCATGCGCATAGGTCCAAGGCGTTCCCATACCGTTCCAGTCCTCGAGCTTGGACCCCAGCGCACGATGACGATCGGCAAGGACGGTGGTTCTCCAGGATAAGGTCATAAGGTTCCTCTGTTAAAAATGCTGGGTAAAGTCTATCCCGAAGGTCCGCGGCTGATTGGTTGTGACCCGGGTATTGGACGGAATTACCCAGGAAAATGACGTGTTGTTGATGGTCAGTGCCGCGTGTTTGTTGGTGAGGTTGTTGATGAAGAAATATCCGCTTCGGTCACCCGAGACCAAACCGACCCGGACATCCACCAAATCGTAGGCCGGCAGTCGCGTCGTGCTGTAGGAGGTATCGTAAATCGGGCCGACATAATTATCAGCGACATGGGCTGTCAGCAACAGGTCGTCCCTCAACTCGGTGGAATAGGTTGCCGACAGATTTCCGGTATATTTCGGGATATCAAGGATCGGCATGCCCTTGACGATATTGATGGTGCCGGGCGCCGGATCGGTAATTGTAGCGCTGGTCCAGGTGCCATTGGCGCTGACCCTCAGCCCGGGCAGCAAAGTCGCCGCGATTTCCAGTTCCGGCCCATAGGACACCGCCGTTCCGGCATTGGTCGTGTAGGGATAGCTGCAGGGCGGCGAAATCAGCTGCTGCGAATTGCTCCAGTTGATGTAATAGACATCGCTGTTCACTGTCAGTCTGTCGCCCAGCAGTTTGGTCTTTTCGCCGATCTCATAATCCCAGACCGAATCCGGGCCATAGGTGGCGGGCTGGTTGCCGCAGAGCGAAACCGGCGCCGGCAGGCTGATGCCGCCGGGGCGGAAACCCTTCGAGGCCGTCCCATAGACCGTCAGGTCACTGGTCGGCTCATAGGACAGGTTGAAGCGCGGCGTGAATCCGTTGGCGGTCGAGAAGACATGCCCGACGCTGGCCTCGGCATTGCCGGAGGGCGATCCCCAGCCATTATAAAAATAATCGATCGACGAATTATATTTGAACCAGCGCAAGCCTGCGGTTGCCTTGATGGAAGGCGTGATCTGATAGGACGCTTCGCCAAATACGGCGAACTGGTCGAGCTTATAGGGATTATCGGCGTCATAGATGATGCCGCCCGGATTGGCGCTGGCGCCGCCGGTCGAGATATAGGCCAAGGCAGGGTTTTGATTGTAATTGATGAAGAGCGACGAAAGTCCGCTGTAAAATCCGCCCAACACCCATTGCAACGGGCTGGCGTCGGTCGAGGTGAGGCGCAACTCCTCGCTGAGTTGTTTCGAGGTGTCGCTCTCGGTATAGGTGATCGGGGTAAAACTGGTCAGCCCGGTCAAATTCTCGATCTGCTCGGAATCATCCGCTGTCTGCTTTTCCTCTCGGCTCCAATAGGCGGATGCCAGAGTCACTTGAACACTCTTGAAGTCATATTTGATGGTGTTGCTGACCAGCTTGAATTCGTCAGAGAAGGGTTCCCCGATGTCGAACGGCTGGTAGTGAGTATTGAAGTTGCCATAGGGCGAGTCATATTCGCTATATCCGCCCATTTTGATGCGCTGATACATCACCATGCTATCGACCGAGAGATCGCTGTTCGGCTTGACCAGCAGGTCGGCGCGCGCACCTGACAGGTCTTCCCAGTTCACATCCTTGTGAACCGTGGTGACACCGGCGGCGGGAACGTTGCCGCGAACGCAGCCATAGCCGAAATAGCCGCAACTATTGCCGGTCGGCAGGGGAAAAGTGGGAACCGTGTCGCGATTGATCCAGCCCGAGGTGAACTTCTCCGTTATCGCGACCCGCAAGGCCACCTTGTCATCGACGATCGGCAGATTGACCATCAGGCTGGCGCCGGGATTGACCGCCCCGCCTTCCGTACCGGAAAAAGTACCCTGGAAGGTGCCGCTAAACTTGTTCAACTCGGGCGCGTTGGTGATCAGCTTCACTGTGCCGCCCATCGACCCGGATCCGTAGAGGGTTCCTTGCGGCCCTCGCAGAACTTCGACACGGTCGAGATCGAACAGGTCCGGATCCAGCACCACCTTGCCGTTCAGGGCCGAGGCGGGCGGCGAAAGCGGGACTTCATTGAGGTAATATCCGACGGTCGGCGCCGAGCCTCCCGAGGAGGACAGGCCGCGCATCTCCAATTCGGTCTGTCCGGGGCCGGCCGACCGGATCGAAATACCCGGAGTCTCCCGCGCGACCGACTCGAGATCGACGGTACCCTCCGCCGCAAGCTGGTCACCGCTGATGGCGGTGATGCTGATCGGAGTCGCCTGCACCGTCGAGGCGCGCTTTTCCGCGGTAATGACTACTTCGCTGATCCCCGTGCCGGAGCGCGCCGCGGATTGATCGTCCGTCGTCTGAGCTCGGGAGGGATGACCGACCGCGGTCGCCGCTACCGCCATGACCAGCGACAGCCGGGTTGACCCAAGTGCCAGTGACCGCAATGTCCAGTACCCGCCCATGATGCCCATCCCCCATTGGTAAGAAACCATCATGGACGATAGCTGACAGATCGCATCAACGTCAATTCAGAAGAAATAAATTTTCTTACTACGAAAATTTCGGCCGGATCCTCAAGGGCAGGACCTGCCAGATTACCCCTGGACGCAATTCTTATGCCAATGGAAAAGAACGGTTTTCCGCCGGTCCGGTCGGCGCGATCTCTAGGCATTGCCTATAGAATAAGCAGTTCGCCTGAAAAGACCGTTTTCTAAGCGGAGGTTTTCCCTTGCGGTCATTGCCGAACGGTTCAGGATATGACCAGTCAAAGTCCTCAGGCCTCCAACCCACCCTACGAGATTTTATGGCTGAAGAACGCGAACCGGCGCCAAGCCTCCCTGAAAATTCCGAACCCCTGTTGACGGGATCCAATGCGCCGGTGGCGGCGCCTCGAACCCTGGAACAAGCGATCGGGCTGCAGATCAGGCATCACCGAAAGCAGTTGGGTTTAACGGTGGCGGAATTGGCCGGCAACGCCGAGATCTCGACCGGCATGTTGTCAAAGATCGAAAATGGCCAGATTTCGCCCTCGCTCACCACGCTGCAAATTCTCGCCCGGGCCATCAATCTGCCGATCACTGCGCTGTTCGCCTCGTTCGAAGAAAAGCGAGATTGTTCCTATGTGCCATCGGGTCAGGGGGTATCGATCGACCGACGCGGCACCAAGGTCGGCCATCGCTATCAATTGCTGGGGCATTCCTTGGCGGGGGACATCGTGGTCGAGCCCTATCTGATCACCCTGACGGAGGATGCAGCCCCCTATACTGCGTTTCAACATGAGGGGACCGAGTTCATTTATATGCTGACTGGCGAGGTGCTTTACAGCCATGCCGACCGCTCCTATCAATTGCGGCAGGGCGATGCGATCCTGTTCGACTCGGGCGCGCCGCATGGCCCGAAAACGCTGGTTTCCGGGCAGTCGACCTATCTGTCCATCATCATTTATCTTCGTCGCTGATCGATTGATATTCACGCTTGTTTTCCAGGTCCGTGTTTTCTTGGTAGGAAAATTTATTTCTTCTTGATTGACGCTCAAAGGATCGGAAGCTACAGTCGGTCAGGGAATTGAAATGGGGCGCAAAGATTTCATGTGCGGCATCGTAGGGTTGTTCCTCAAAGATAAAAGCCTGGAGCCTGAACTCGGCGTCCTGCTGTCCGAGATGCTCGCCGCCATGACCGGGCGCGGCCCCGATTCCGCCGGTTTTGCGGTTTACGGCGCCGGCGACAAAAATATGATCAAAATCACCCTGCGCGGCCCTGAAGGCACCGACTTCGCGGCTCTTGCCGCCTCGCTTGCCAGGGCCGGCGATGCCGAGGTCAGCCTGACTCCGCGGGATACCCATGGAGTGCTCGGCGTGGCCGCGCGGGACTGGCCCAAATTGAAGGGTCTCCTCGGCCAGATCGCCCCCGGCGTCTCCATCGTCGGCGAAGGCGCGCGGATGGAGCTCTATAAGGAGGTCGGATTGCCCGCCGATGTTGCCAAGCGGTTCGGACTGGAAACCATGTCCGGCACCCACGGCATCGGCCATACCCGGATGGCCACCGAAAGCGCGGTCACCACCGATGGCGCGCACCCTTACTCGACAGGCCTCGATCAATGCCTGGTCCATAATGGGTCGCTGTCCAACCACAACGCGGTCCGCCGCACTCTGCAGCGCGACGGCGTTGCTTTTACCACCGAGAATGATACGGAGGTGGCCGCCGCCTATATCAGTCATCGGATCCATCACGGCGACAGCCTGACACAGGCGCTCGAGAGTTCGCTGGTGGCGCTGGACGGCTTCTTCACTTTTGTTGTCGGCACCGAAAGCGGATTTGCCGTGCTGCGCGATCCGATCGCCTGCAAACCGGCGGTAATGGCGGAAACCGACCGTTATGTCGCCTTCGGCTCGGAATATCGCGCGCTCGACAGTCTGCCCGGGATCGCCTCGGCGGCGCTGTGGGAACCGGAGCCGTCAAAGGTTTATTTTTGGGGTCGCGCGGCGTGACACTTGGGGAAACGAAATTTGGGACAAAAGAAATGCATGTCCGGAGCAACGCCCCGAGTTACGACATCGATCTGGCAACTGAAACCGTCCGGTCCTTGAATGCCGCTCTGCATGGGTTGGCAAAAGAGTCCGACCCCTGCCTGTGGCGGATCGCCAATCCGCGCGGACGCCACGCCATCGCTGTCGGGATCGACAGCCCGATCTCCGTCGAGATCAATGGCCCGGTCGGCTATTACTGCGCCAGCATGAACAAGCAGGCGCGAGTCACCATCGCCGGCAATGCGGGCGTCGGGGTCGCCGAAAACATCATGTCGGGCATCGTTGAAGTGAAGGGTGACGCCAGTCAGGCCGCCGGCGCCACCGGGGTCGGCGGCACCCTGATCATTGATGGCAATGCCGGAGCGCGCTGCGGCATTTCGATGAAGGGTGTCGATATTATCGTCAAGGGATCGATCGGCCATATGTCGGCCTTCATGGCCCAGGCCGGCAGCCTGACGGTGTTGGGCGATGCGGGCGACAGTCTGGGCGATTCAATCTACGAGGCCCATCTCTATATTCGTGGATCGGTCAGCAGCCTTGGGTCCGATTGCATCGCCAAGGAGATGCGGGACGAACACAAGGCCGAGCTGTTCGCCAAACTGACCATCGCCGGACTGGCCGGCCAGGTTGATGTCACTGCCTTCAAACGCTATGGCTCAGCCCGCCAGCTCTATCATTTCCACACCGACAATCTGTCGAGCTATTGAGGTCGATCATGGGCGAACACCCCCGAGCGCCGCGAACGGTGCCGCGCAAATCCGCGACCTTCGACGACTATACCCTGTCGGAAATACGCCGCGCGGCGGCAACCGGTATTTATGATATAAGGGGCGCGGGCGCTAAACGTAAATTGCCGCATCTCGACGATCTTCTGTTTTTGGGCGCGTCGATCAGCCGCTATCCGCTTGAGGGCTATCGGGAAAGTTGCGGAACCCAGGTGGTGCTGGGCAGCCGTTTCGCCAAAAAGCCGATCACACTCAAAATCCCGATCACGATTGCCGGCATGAGTTTCGGGTCGCTGTCGGGCAATGCCAAGGAAGCGCTGGGTCGGGGCGCGTCTCTCATGGGGACTTCGACCACCACCGGCGATGGCGGCATGACGCCGGAAGAACGCGGTCACTCGTCAATCCTGGTCTACCAATATCTGCCGTCACGCTATGGCATGAACCCCGACGATCTCCGCAAGGCCGACGCCATCGAAGTGGTGGTCGGCCAAGGCGCCAAGCCGGGCGGCGGCGGAATGCTGTTGGGGGAAAAGATTTCGCCGCGCGTTGCGAAAATGCGGACCCTTCCCGAGGGTATCGACCAACGCTCGGCCTGTCGTCATCCGGATTGGACCGGACCGGACGACCTTGAGATCAAAATCGAGGAATTGCGCGAGCTGACCGACTGGGAAAAGCCGATCTATGTCAAGGTTGGCGCCGCGCGTCCCTATTATGACGTCGCGCTCGCGGTAAAATCGGGCGCAGATGTCGTGGTGCTGGACGGCATGCAGGGCGGCACCGCCGCAACGCAGGAAGTCTTCATTGAGAATGTCGGCCTGCCGCTGTTGTCGGCGATCCGACCGGCGGTGCAGGCCCTGCAGGATCTTGGCATGCATCGGAAGGTACAGCTGATCGTTTCGGGCGGGATCCGCAACGGCGCCGATGTGGCGAAATGCCTGGCCTTGGGCGCCGACGCCGTCTCGATCGGCACCGCGGCGCTGGTGGCGTTGGGCGATAACGACCCGGCTTTAGAGGCCGAATATCAGGCGTTGGGCAGCACCGCGGGCGCCTATGACGATTGGCATGAGGGGCGCGACCCGGCCGGCATCACCACCCAGAGTCCTGAACTGATGTCACGGCTCGATCCGGTGTTGGCCGGTCGCCGCCTCGCCAATTATCTCGCGGTCCTGGCCCTGGAAGCACAGACCATCGCCCGGGCCTGCGGCAAAAGCCATGTCCATAATCTGGAACCCGAGGATCTGGTCGCGCTGACCATAGAGGCGGCGGCCATGGCCCGGGTGCCTTTGGCTGGCACCAGTTGGATACCGGGACAGACCAACGGGTTCTGAGCGCAGATTTGCGGGGTGGGGGGGAGTTGATGACGACGGACTGGATCAAGGCGGCGCAATCATCCGGGATAAAATATTTCCTGGTGTCCTATACCGATCTGTTCGGAGCGCAGCGGGCGAAATTGGTGCCGGCGGACGCGCTTTCCGACATGGTCAGGACAGGCGGCGCGACCTTTGCCGGCTTTGCCACCTGGTTGGACCTCAGCCCGGCGGACGCCGATCTGTTTGCCCGTCCCGATCCCGACAGCCTGATTCAACTGCCGTGGAAACCCGGGGTTGGCTGGCTGGCCGCCGATCTTTGGATCAATGGCCAGGAACTGGACCACGGGCCACGGAACATCCTGAAAAGACTGGTGGCGGGCGCCGGCGACGAAGGTTTTGAGTTCAAGACCGGGGTCGAATGTGAGTTCTTCTTGCTGACCCCCGACGGCAAGGCGATCGCGGATCACGCCGACACCCAGGAAAAACCCTGTTACGACGCGCAAGCCCTGATGCGCCGCTATGACGTGATCACCGAACTGTGCGACGCGATGCAAGGCCTCGGCTGGAAGCCCTATCAGAACGACCATGAGGACGGGAATGGTCAGTTCGAGATGAATTGGCAGTATGACCGTGCCCTGGTGACCGCCGATCGCCACGTGTTTTTCAAATTCATGGCGCGCTCGATCGCCGAAAAACATGGTTTACGCGCCACCTTCATGCCCAAGCCCTTCACCAGCCTGACCGGCAGCGGTTGCCACATTCACGCCTCGATCTGGCAGGGGAACACCAATCTGTTCGCCGATGCGGCGGACGAACTGGGTCTTTCGGCGCTCGGTTATCATTTCATCGCCGGCGTGATCGAACATGCGGCCTCGCTCTGTGCGCTGACCAATCCGACGGTGAATTCCTACAAACGGATCAATGCGCCGCGCACCATTTCCGGAGCAACCTGGGCGCCCAACACGGTGACCTGGTCTGGCAATAACCGCACCCATATGGTGCGCATCCCGGACGGCGGCCGTTTCGAGTTCCGCCTGCCGGATGGCGCCGCCAACCCTTATCTGATGCAGGCCGCCATGCTGGCCGCGGGGCTGGACGGCGTCCACCATCAGCGAGACCCGGGCAAGCGGCTGGACATCAACATGTACACCCATGCCCATCTGGCGAAGAACGCCAAGAAGCTGCCGCTCAATCTGTTGGACGCGCTGCGCACACTGGAAAAATCCACTGTGCTGAAGAAGGGTCTTGGCGAAGCTTTCGTCACATCCTATTGCGCGATGCGGACGAATGACTGGAACGCCTATATGCGCCACCTGACGGAATGGGAGCGGGAGACGACGCTGGATTGCTGAGAGCAATCCCCGTCCGCGCCCGAGAAGATGATGCGCTACTCCGCCTTTTCCTTGATCAAGAATGCCCTCTCGGGGCAACGCCATTGGCAACCGGCCTGGCGCGACGCGGTGCCGCGCGACCTCTATGACGTGGTCATCGTTGGTGGCGGCGGCCACGGATTGGCGGCGGCCTACTATCTGGCCGAGCAGCATGGCATCACCAGTGTCGCGGTGCTGGAGAAGAGCTGGATCGGATCCGGCAATGCCGGCCGCAACACCACCATCATCCGGTCGAACTATATGCTGCCCGGAAATGTCGCCTTCTATGAACTGTCGATGAAGCTGTGGGAGGGGATGGAGCAGGCGCTCAATTACAACACCATGGTCAGCCAGCGCGGTGTCCTCAATCTGTGCCATAGCGACGCTCAGCGCGACGCCTATGCCAGGCGCGGCAATGCGATGCGGCTGCATGGGATCGATTCCGAACTGCTTGACCGAGACCAGGTTCGGGCGATGGCGCCGTTTCTCAATTTCGACGATGCCCGCTTCCCGATCCAAGGCGGATTGCTGCAAAGACGCGGCGGTACGGCGCGCCATGACGCGGTTGTTTGGGGTTATGCCCGCGCCGCCGACCAGCGCGGTGTCGATATCGTGCAGAATTGCGAAGTCACCGGGATCCGGATCACGGCTGGCAAAGTGCAGGGCGTGGAAACCTCGCGCGGCTATATTGGCGCCCGGAAAGTGGCTCTGGTCTGCGCCGGCAACAGTTCAGTTGTGGCGGCAATGGCCGGGCTCCGCCTGCCGATCGAAAGCCATGTCCTGCAGGCCTTCGTGTCCGAGGCGGTGAAGCCCCTGATCGATACGGTGATCACCTACGGCGCGGGGCATTTTTATATCAGCCAGTCGGACAAGGGCGGACTGGTGTTTGGCGGCGATCTCGACGGCTATAATTCCTATGCGTCGCGCGGCAATTTGCCGACCTTGGAGGATGTCTGCGAAGGCGGCATGTCGCTGATGCCGATGATCGGGCGGATCCGCCTGCTGCGCCAATGGGGTGGGATCATGGATATGTCGATGGACGGATCGCCGATCATCGACCATACGCCGGTCGAGGGACTCTATCTGAACGCCGGCTGGTGCTATGGCGGCTTCAAGGCGACACCGGCTTCGGGTTTCTGCCTGGCGCATCTGGTGGCGCAGGACAGCCCGCACCCGGTTGCCACCGCTTACCGCCTGGACCGCTTCGCCACCGGTCACATGATCGACGAAAAGGGCAGCGGCGCCCAACCGAACCTGCATTGAGAGACGCGGCATCATGCGCATAGAATGTCCGTTTTGCGGAGATCGCGGCAGCGAGGAATTCGCTTACTTGGGCGACGCCAAGCCCCGGCGTCCGGATCCGGCCGCACTTGAACCGGAGGCGGCGCGCGAGGCCTTTTACGACTATGTCTATCTGCGCGACAATCCAAATGGCATTTTCCGCGAATATTGGTATCACAGCTCCGGCTGCCATCAGTGGCTGGTGGTGACCCGCGACCTTCGCACCCATGCGATCGCCGGGGTGGAGCCGGCATCATGCGCCGGGGTGGAGCCGGCATCATGATGACGGCGCGCCGTCTCGCCAGCGGAGGGGTCGTCGACCGCGCGCGCCCCTGCTCCTTCACTTTTGATGGAAAACTGTTGAACGGCTATCATGGCGATAGCCTGGCGTCGGCCCTGCTCGCGAACGGCGTGACCCTGGTCGGACGCTCGTTCAAATATCACCGGCCGCGCGGGATCCTGTCGGCCGGATCCGAGGAACCGAACGGGCTGGTGGAGCTGCGCGGCGCGGCGCGGCGCGAGCCCAACTGCAAATCCACCATGGTCGAGCTGTTCGACGGTCTGCAGGCGATGAGCCAGAACCGCTGGCCTTCCCTCAAGCTCGATCTGCTGAGCGCGGTATCGCTCCTATCGCCGATGCTGGCGGCCGGCTTCTACTACAAAACCTTCATGTGGCCGGCCGCCTTCTGGGAAAAACTCTATGAGCCCGCCATTCGCCGTGCCGCCGGGCTCGGCCGCGGGGCGGCCCTGGCCGACCCGGATTCCTACGAAAAAGCGTTCGGATTTTGTGATCTACTGGTGATCGGCAGCGGACCATCCGGTCTGATCGCCGCTTTGACCGCGGCGCGCGCCGGCGCCCGTGTGATCCTGTGCGACGAAGATTTCGTCCTCGGCGGCAGACTGCTCGGCGACCGCACCGAGATCGAGGGCCAACCGGGCGACCAATGGCGGCAGGCGGCGCTCGAGGAGCTGGCGTCCTGCGATCTTGTCACCATCATGCCGCGCTCGACCGTGTTTGGCGTCTACGACCATGGCGCCTATGGCGTGCTGGAGAGAACCGGCGATCATCTGGCCATACCCCCCGCTCATACGCCCCGTCAAAGACTTTGGCGGATCGTCGCCAAACGGGCGCTGCTGGCGGCGGGCGCGGTGGAACGGCCAATCGTCTTTGGCGGAAATGATCGTCCCGGCGTGATGCTGGCCGGTGCCGTCCGCACCTACGTCAATCGGTTCGCGGCCCTGCCCTGCCAGCGTCTGGCTTTGTTCACCACCCACGATGATGGCTGGAAAACCGCCATCGATTGCCGGGCCGCCGGTATCGAAATCGCCGCCATCATCGACAGCCGTAGCGACCTGCCCGACACGCTGAGTTCCGTCGCCAAAAATCTCGGCGCGCCCCTCTTCGCGGGCGGACAGGTCATTGGCAGTCATGGCCGCCTGCAGCTCGAAGCCATCGATATAAGCGGCGCTGACGGCAAGACCACCCGGCTTGCCGTGGATGGGTTGGCGATGAGCGGCGGATGGAATCCGACCGTTCATCTGACCTGTCATCATGGCGGGCGACCAATTTGGAATGAGGCCCTGTCGTGTTTTGTGCCGGGTAAACTTCCTCCCGGTATGAGAGTGGCCGGCAGCGCCAATGGCCGCTTTGACCTGGCAGGTTGTCTCAAAGAGGGCGCAGCCCAGGCGATCGCGGCGTTGGGCGAGCTTGGTTTCAGCCCGAATGCCCAACCGCTGCCTCAGGTCGTCGATGAGACCAACCGGACGGCACATCCGCTTTGGCAGGTCACGGCTGGAAAAGGCAAGGCGTTTGTCGATTTCCAGCATGATGTGACGCGGGACGACGTGGTCCTGGCCTACCGCGAGGGCTTTCGCTCGGTCGAGCATCTGAAACGCTACACCACGCTTGGCATGGCCACCGATCAGGGCAAAACCGCCAATCTCAATGGCCTCGCTATCATGGCGGATCTGCTTCAGCGTCCGATCGCTGAAGTCGGTACCACCCTCTACCGCCCGCCCTACACGCCGGTCGCCATCGGCGCCTTCGCCGGACATCATCGCGGTCAGGATTTCCGGGCGACCAGGCTGACCCCTTCGCATGTTTGGGCTGCGGCGCAGGGCGCGCTCTTTGTCGAGACCGGGCAATGGCTGCGCGCGCAATATTTTCCGCAAGCGGGCGAACAGGATTGGCTGGTCAGCGTCAATCGCGAAGTGATGGCAGTCCGTTCCGGTGTCGGCGTCTGCGATGTCTCGACGCTGGGCAAGATCGATATTCAGGGATCGGATGCGGGGATTTTTCTCGACCGGGTCTATATCAACAGCTTTTCCACCCTCGCGATCGGCAAGACCCGGTATGGCGTGATGCTGCGGGAAGACGGCATCGTCATGGATGATGGGACAACCGCAAGGCTGGGTCCCGATCATTTCCTGATGTCGACCACCACCGCCAATGCCGCCAAGGTCATGCAACATTTGGAATTCTGCCACCAGGTGCTGTGGCCTAAGCTCGATGTGCAGATGGTCTCGGTGACTGAACAATGGGCGCAATTTTCAGTCGCCGGCCCCCGCGCCCGCGAGCTGATCGGTCAGGTTGTCGCCCCTGATGCCGATCTCTCCCAAGACGCCCTGCCTTTTATGGGTGCGGTTACAGTCCGGGTGGACGGCGTCAAAGCCCGCCTGTTCCGTATCTCCTTCTCGGGCGAACTGGCCTATGAAATCGCCGTGCCCGCGCGCTACGGTAATGCGCTGATGCAAAGGCTCTGCGCGCTTGGCGCCGTGCCCTATGGGACCGAGGCCTTGGGCGTGATGCGGATCGAAAAGGGTCATCCCGCCGGGAATGAGCTGAATGGCACCACGACCGCCCGGGATCTCGGCATGGGTCGGATGCTGTCGACCAAAAAAGATTTTATCGGCAGGGTGATGGCCGATCGTCCGGGCCTGTGCGGGCCCGAGCGCCTGACCTTGGTCGGTGTCAAGCCGCTGGATCCCGGCGATCGTCTGCGGGCCGGCGCCCATTTTCTGCCGGTGGGCGCCACGGCCAGCGCGGAAAATGATCAGGGTTATTTGACCTCGGCAGCCTTTTCGCCATCGCTCGGCCATTGGATCGGCTTGGCGCTGATTTCGGCCGGCCCCAGCCGGATCGGCGAAAAACTGCGCGCCTATGATCCGGTGCGGAATGGCGATGTCGCGGTCGAATTGTGCAGCCCGGTTTTCATCGATCCAGACGGGGAGCGCGTCCGTGGCTGACTTCTCTCTCTCACCTCATACCGCCCTGACCCGCGCGCCCATCCTGCCGGCGCCCGGCGTCGGCCCCAAAGCTGTCACCATCAGTCTGCCGCCAACCATGGCGCTGGCCAGCGTGATCGCCCGCAAAGGCCAGACCGAGCCCTTGACGAGGACGGTGGAGACGGCGTTCGGCATCAGATTGCCGAGCGGACCCAAGCGTGTGGTCGGGACCGGGATTTCCTTCATCGGCACCGCGCCCGGCCAATGGCTGGCGACGGGCGAAGCCGCGCTCCTCGACGGCCTGGTCGATCGCCTGGCCGATCGCATTTCGGCCTTCGCCGCGGTGATCGACCAATCGGACAGCCGGACGTTGATCCGCATCACCGGTCCGAAAGCGCGTGCGGCCCTGGCCAAGGGTTTGCCGATCGATCTCCATCCCCGCCGCTTTCAGACCGGCGATGCCGCCCTGACGGTGATGGCGCTGTTTGCGGTCCAGCTTTGGCAAGTGGATGATAGCCCGGCTTTCGATATTCTCGTCTCGCGCAGCTCGGCCGATGATTTTCTGGCGCTGCTGATCGCGAATGCGGCGGAGTATGGCCTCGCCTTTTCCGCTCTTCCCGGCGTTCTGCCGTGACACCCTAACCTGTGGATGAAGCAACCATGCCCGAAGATCTGGTGATCCTGACCCTGTCCTGTGTCAATCAACCCGGCATCGTCGCCGCGGTGTCGACCTATCTGTTCGAGTCAGGGTATAACATAGCGAACGCCCATCAATATGACGACACCGCGACCGGCCAGTTTTTCATGAGGGTTGAAATCAACCCGACCCGGGCCGACGCCGGCTACGACCGGCTGACGGCCGGTTTTGCGCCGATCGCGCAAAAATTTGCTATGGATTGGAAGATGCGACTGGCCGCGGCCAGGCAGCGGGTGATGCTGCTGGTCTCCAAATTCGATCATTGCCTGGCCGATTTGCTTTATCGCTGGCAGACCGGTGAACTCCGCATGGACATCACCGCCATCGTGTCAAACCATCCGGCGGAGACCTACAGCCATCTGAATTTCGCCGGCGTTCCGTTTCATCATCTGCCAATCACCAAGGAAACCAAGCGGCAGCAGGAACAGCAGATCTGGAGTCTGATCCAATCGACCCGGACCGACCTGGTGATCCTTGCCCGCTATATGCAGGTACTGTCCGATGAGTTTTCCGCCCAGCTTTCGGGACGCTGCATCAATATCCACCACTCCTTCCTGCCGGGCTTCAAGGGCGCCAAGCCCTATCATCAGGCCCATGAGCGGGGCGTCAAACTGATCGGCGCCACGGCTCATTATGTGACGTCGGACCTCGATGAAGGGCCGATCATCGAGCAGGATGTCGAACGTTTCTCGCACCACGCCACGCCCGAGGATCTGGTCAAGCTCGGCCGCGACATCGAGCGTCGGGTGCTGGCCCGGGCGCTGACCTGGCATCTCGAGGACCGGGTCTTGCTGAACGGCCGCCGCACCGTTCTGTTTACCGATTAGGGGTTTGAGAGATGCCGGCCAGACTGATCGACGGAAAAGCTGAGGCTGCGCGCCTTCGCGACCGGGTCGGGCGCGACGCCCGGGCGCTGCAGCAAACGCATGGCATCACGCCGGGATTGGCGGTGGTGCTGGTCGGCGAAAACCCGGCCAGCCAGGTCTATGTGCGCAACAAGATCAAACAGACGATAGAAGCCGGGATGGCCTCCTTCGAATTCCGATTGCCGGCGAGCGTCACGGAGCATGACCTGCTGTCCTTGATCGCCACCCTGAATGGACGAAGCGATGTTCATGGAATCCTGGTGCAACTGCCCTTGCCGGCCCAGATCGCCAGTGATCAGGTGCTTCGCGCAATCGACCCGGCCAAGGATGTCGACGGTTTTCACCCGGTCAATGCCGGACTTCTGGCGATCGGCAAGCCAAACCTGGTGCCCTGCACGCCGCTTGGCTGCGTGATGCTGGCCAAGACGATCCATCCCGATTTGCGCGGCCTGGATGTGGTGGTGGTCGGACGATCGACGATTGTCGGCCGACCCGCCGCGCAGCTGTTTCTCGACGAGGGTTGCACGATCCGGATCGCCCATTCGGCGACCCGCGATCTGCCCGCCTTGTGCCGGCAAGGCGACATTCTGCTGGTTGCCGTCGGCCGGCCCGAACTGGTGCGGGGCGACTGGATCAGTCCGGGCGCCACCGTGATCGATGTCGGCATCAATCGGATCGATAAGCCGGAAGGCGGAACAAGGTTGGTGGGCGATGTCGCCTTCGAGGAGGCCTTGGCCGTCGCCGGCGCGATCACCCCGGTGCCCGGCGGTGTCGGCCCGATGACGATCGCCTGTCTCCTCGCCAACACGCTGCTCTGCGCCGAGCGCAGCGTCTCAACAGAGGGAGCCGATGCATCATGAGCCAGCAGAGTCAAAGCGACAGCGACAACCCACAATTGCGCCGGTCGATCGACTGGAAGGGCGCCTTCTGGGTCGCCAGTGGCGTGCCGGCGCTGGTCTTGTTCTCGGTCGGCGGTCTGGCCGGCAATGTCGGCAAGCTGGCTTTCGCGATCTGGGCCTGCTCGATGCTGATGGGGTTGCTGCAATCCTTCACCTATGCCGAGATCGCTGGCCTTTACCCGAACAAATCGGGCGGCGCGTCGGTCTATGGAGCCGCCGCCTGGGTTCGCTACAGCAAGCTGATCGCGCCTCTCTCCGTCTGGTGCAACTGGATCGCCTGGTCGCCGGTCCTTTCGCTCGGCTGTTCGATCGCCGCCGCCTATATTCTGAATGCCATCGCCCCAATTCCGATCGAAGGATCGCCGGAAGTGTCCGCCTGGCTGGCAAGCCACGCCGCCAGCCTGTCCGGATCTTCCACCGATGATCTGGCCCAGGCGATCCTTGCTCTGACGCCACCCCTCCGCACTTGGACATTATTCAGCCTGCATGCCGGGCCGGTCACCTTTTCGCTCAACGCCGCCTTCTTCGTCGGCATGGTTCTGATGTTGGGGGTTTTCGCCGTTCAACATCGCGGCATCTCGGGGACCGCCGATCTGCAGAAATATATGGGGCTTTGCGTGATCATTCCGATGGCCATCGTCGGCATTGTGCCAATCCTGACCGGTCATGTGCATTGGGATAATTTTTACCCGTTGGTGCCGCTCGCCACTGTCGGTTCGCCCGAAGCGGGGAGTTGGAATCTGACCGGTTGGACCATGGTTCTGGGCGGCATGTTCATCGCCGCCTGGTCGACCTACGGTTTTGAAACCGCTATCTGTTACACCAGCGAATTCAAGAACCCGGCGACCGACGTCTTCAAGGCGATTTTCTATTCAGGCCTGTTGTGCCTGGCCCTGTTCATCCTGGTTCCCTTCAGTTTCCAGGGCGGGTTAGGGCTGGAGGCTATGCTGTCACCCTCGATCGTCGATGGGTCAGGCGTGGCGGAAGCGCTTGCCGGCCTGGTGGGTTCCGGCACGCTGCTGACCGGCTTTCTGACCATGCTGATGATCCTGGCCCTGATGCTGTCGATCAACACGGCGATGGCTGGGTCATCCCGCACCTTGTATCAGGCCTCGGTCGATGGCTGGCTGCCCCGCTATCTGAGCTTCGTCAATCATCACGGCGCGCCGACCCGCGCGATGTGGACCGATCTGATTTTCAATCTGGTGACCCTGTCGCTGGCCTGCGCCGACTCCACCAGCTTCTTCTTCATCCTCGCCGTCTCGAATTGCGGCTATATCATCTTCAATTTTCTTAATCTCAATGCCGGCTGGATCCACCGGATCGATCAGGCGCATCTGGCGCGGCCCTATCGGGCGCCAACCTGGCTTCTGGCCACCGGCACCCTGTTCTCTTTCGTTAATGCGATGTTCATGGGCGCCGGGGCGAAGCTCTGGAATCCTTGGGCATTGACGGCCGGCGTGACTGTCGCGGCCATGATCCTGCCGGTCTTCTGTTACCGGCATTATATTCAGGATGGCGGCAAATTTCCGCATGCGCTGGATCAGGATCTGGCGTTTGGCGCATTGCCCAGAAAGGCCGGTATCTTGCCCTATCTTGCCTTGATCGGCGGCGTCGTCGTGGTGGTGCTGTCGAATTATTTTTTCGTGCTGTGAGATGGTTCCCCGCTCATGCGGCGATCAGATGAAGGGCCGACTTTCCGCATGGCAGATCGTCGCGGAGGCGAAATGGGAAAAATGGTCAAGAGATGGGGCGCGTCATGTTTATCCGTGACGCCCGGCGAATGGCCTCCCGGGAGCCACGCTCAGGACGACGGGCGTTTATCCAATGACTCCTGCAAATTCGCGCGAATCTCGTGCCACCAAGCCTCAAGCGCCTCGATGCTGGCGTCAAGAAAGCGTCCCTCGCCGCCGGTCATCTCAAGCAGTGCCGACTGATGGCCGCGCGACAGGCCGGTCACCAGCGGCAGATCCTGGGCCAGCGCTTCGAGAAACTCGCCGCGCAAGCCGCCACCCTTGGCCTCTAGACCGGAAAATTTATTGATCACCAGCAGGTCGGGCTGCGATTGGATGGCACGACGCAGAAATGTCGCCGCTTCGGCCATGCCATTCACATCGACACAACAGGCCCTGGAATTCGCGCCCAGATTTTGCGAGATCCGGATCGTCTGACCGCTTTCGATATCGATCATCTCCATGCGCGGCCGCCCATTGGCCTCGCGACCGCTCACCTGCAACAGCCCCGCGATGCGGGCGTGGCCTCGCACCCGTTCGACAAATTCGGCCAATAGCGGCTCGATCGAGCCGCCCTCCGCATAGGGAATGACCGCGAGTTTAAGCGTGATGGAACGGCGCCCCGGTCTTGCTGGTGATCTCTTCCAAGGTGATACCGGGTGCGATTTCGAGCAGGGTCAGGCCGCCCTGGCCTTTCTTGTCGACGGCGAACACCGCCAGTTCGGTGATCACCAGATCGACCACGCCGGCGCCGGTCAAGGGCAGCGTGCAGGCGGGCAGTATCTTATGCTCGCCATCCTTGGCGGTATGTTCCATCACCACCACGACCTTTTTCACCCCGGCGACCAGATCCATCGCGCCGCCCATGCCCTTGACCATCTTGCCGGGAATCATCCAATTGGCCAGATCGCCGGTCATTGACACCTGCATGGCGCCCAGCACCGAAAGGTCGATATGGCCACCGCGGACCATGGCGAAACTGTCGGCCGAGGAGAAATAGCTCGACTGCGGCAGCTCGGTGACGGTCTGCTTGCCGGCATTGATCAGATCAGCATCCTCTTCGCCCTCATAGGGAAAAGGCCCCATGCCCAGCATGCCATTCTCGCTCTGCAGGGTGACAGTCATGCCCTCGGGGATGAAATTGGCCACCAGGGTCGGAATGCCGATACCGAGATTGACATAAAACCCGTCCCTGATTTCCCGGGCGGCGCGGGCCGCCATTTCGTCGCGCGTCCAAGCCATGATGTTACCCTCTCTGCCTGACGGTGCGTTGCTCGATGCGTTTTTCGTAGCCATGCCCTTCGACGATGCGCTGCACGAAGATGCCGGGCGTGTGGATATGGTCGGGATCGATCGAGCCCACCGGAACCAGGTGCTCGACCTCGGCGATGGTGACACGGCCGGCGGTCGCCATCATCGGATTGAAATTACGCGCGGTCTTTCGGTAGACCAGATTACCCTCATGATCGCCTCTCCACGCTTTGACGATGGCGAGATCGGCATGCAGCGCACGCTCCATGACATAGGTCTCGCCGTCGAACTCGCGCAGTTCCTTGCCCTCCGCCACCACCGTGCCGACGCCGGTCTTGGTGAAGAAGGCGGGGATGCCGGCGCCGCCGGCGCGAATGCGTTCGGCCAGCGTGCCTTGCGGATTGAATTCAAGCTCCAATTCGCCCGATAGGAATTGCTGGGCGAAGAGTTTGTTCTCGCCGACATAGGACGAAATCATCTTCCTGATCTGCCGCGTCTCCAGCAACTGACTGAGCCCGAAGCCATCGACACCGGCGTTATTGCTGATCACCGTCAGATCTTTGACGCCGCTTTCCTTGAGCGCTGCGATCAGAAATTCGGGAATGCCGCACAGGCCGAAACCGCCGGCCATGATGGTCATGCCATCCTTGAGCACGCCGTCCAGCGCACTTTTGGCATCGTGATAGACCTTGCTCATCGGATTCACCCTGGCGCGACATTATCGGGGTCTTGACAGCGGGATATGGTATTTCGCAGTCCCTGTCAAATCGCTTGCTGCAATAGGTAGAATCCGACTCTCGCGCCAACATGGCAATATTGTTTTCTTTCCAGAGTAGATGCTGTTCGGACTGTGGCGAGCAGACAGCCGAAAGACAGCCGGCATGAGCACAGCGACTTTGAAACTTGGGCGGCTCGGGGTGTCGCTCTGGCTTTTGGCGGCTCTGGCCGGTTGCGAAAAACCGAAACCGCCGCCACCAGCCAAGCCGACGGTCGGCACGATTACCCTGAAGGGGCAGCCGGTCGCCATCACCACGACCTTACCCGGCCGGATCACCGCTTTTAGGGTTGCCGAGGTAAGACCACAAGTCAGCGGGGTCGTCCAAAAGCGCCTGTTTGTCGAAGGGCAGCAAGTCAAGGCGGAGCAGCAACTCTATCAGATCGATCCTGCCCCCTATATCGCCAGCCTCGCCACCGCCCAGGCGACGGTGGCGCATGCCGAAGCCGAACTGGCCTCGGCCAAAGCGACCTATGACCGCTATGTGCCGCTGGTTCAGGCACAGGCCGTCAGCCATCAGGACTTCGACACCGCGACTGCCTCGCTGCGCCAGGCCGAGTCGGACGTCGCTTCCGGTCAGGCCGGCGTCAAGACCGCCGCTATCAATCTGGCCTACACCCGCGTCGCCTCGCCGATCGGCGGCCATACCGGCCGATCATCGGTGACCGAGGGCGCCCTGGTGACCGCCGGCCAAACGGACTCCCTGGTTACCGTGACCGAGCTTAATCCGATCTATGTCGATGTGACGCAGCCCAGCGCGACCTTGAGCCGATTCAAGCGCGAACTGGCCTCGGGCCAGATCGTCAGCAATGGGGCGAACATGGTTCGCGTCACGCTGATCCTTGAGGATGGCAGCCCTTACGACCAGCCGGGCAAACTGCAATTCTCGGAAGTCACGGTCGATCAGAACACCGGGTCGGTCACCTTGCGGGCCATCTTCGCCAATGATCACGAGATTCTGCTGCCGGGCATGTTCGTTCAGGAGATCATCGAAGAGGGGGTGCGGCAGAATGGATTGCTGGTGCCGCAGCGCGGCGTCACCCACGACGCCAAGGGCCAGGCGGTGGCCTATGTGGTTGGCACCGACGGCAAAGTCGCCGAGCGCAAGATCAAAACGGAACAGGCGATCGGCAATAAATGGCTGGTTTCCGACGGTTTGGCTGAAGGCGATCAGGTCATTCTCGATGGGATGCAAAAGATCAAGCCGGGCACGGAGGTCAGCGTCACCGAAGCCAAAGCGGAAATCGGCGATGAGCGGCCCAAAGGCGGCACGCCCGCCACTGACAGCAAACCCTGATGTCGGCATTCTTTATCGACCGACCGATCTTTGCCTGGGTCATCGCCCTGGTTCTGATGCTGTTTGGCGGCATCGCCATCGAATTGCTGCCGATTGCCCAATATCCCAGCATCGCGCCGCCTTCGATTTCCATCAGCGCCACCTTCCCCGGCGCCTCCGCCGAAACGGTGCAAAGCACGGTGGTCGAGGTCATCGAACAGCAGTTGAGCGGCATCGACCATCTGCTCTATTTCACGTCGGACAGCTACAAGAACGGAACGATGACCATCACCCTCAGCTTCGCCCAGGGCACCGATCCCGACGTGGCGCAGGTGCAGGTGCAGAACAAGGTTGCCTTGGCGCAGCCGACCCTGCCGACGGTGGTGCAATCGCTGGGCGTCACGGTGAAGAAATCGACCAAGAATTTCTTGCTGGTGGCGGCTTTTGTCTCGACCGACGATACGCTGTCCAGCGTCGATTTGTCTGACATCATCGCTTCGCAAGTGCAAGATCCGCTCAGTCGGATCGACGGTGTCGGCGACTACCAGTTGTTCGGGGCGCAATACGCCATGCGAATCTGGCTCGATCCCGCCAAATTGAACCAGTACGCCCTAGAGCCCACCGACGTCACCGCCGCCATCACGGCGCAGAATGTGCAGGTGGCGGTCGGAGAATTGGGCGGACTGCCGGCGCGGCCGGGGCAGCAACTCGACACCAGCCTGATCGGCCCCTCCTACCTGACATCGCCGGCTGACTTTGGCGATATCCTGCTGCGGGTAGAGACCAGTGGCGCACAGGTCAGGATCAGGGATATCGCCCGGGTTGAACTCGGCAGCGACAGCTATGCCATCTCGGACAAATATAATGGCCACCCCTCGGCCGCCATCGCCGTCAAATTGGCAAGCGGCGCCAATGCGCTCGACACGGAGTCCAAGGTCAAGCAGAAACTGGAGGCGATCAAATCGCTGATGCCGCCAGGGGTCGAGATCGTCTACCCCCTGGATACCGCGCCCTTTGTCGAATTGTCGATTCATGATGTGTTGGTCACCTTGGCGATCGCGATCGCGCTGGTGTTCGTGATCATCTATATTTTTCTGCAGAATTTCCGCGCGACGCTGATTCCCACCATCGCCGTGCCGGTGGTCCTGCTCGGCACCTGCGCGATCCTGTCGGTCGCGAAATATTCGATCAACAGCTTGACGATGTTTGCCATGGTCCTGGCGATCGGCCTGCTGGTCGACGATGCCATCGTCGTCGTCGAAAATGTCGAGCGGGTGATGAAGGCGGAAAATCTGCCGCCAAAAGACGCGACCAAGCGCTCGATGCAACAGATCACCGGGGCCCTGGTCGGCATCGCCATGGTGTTATCCGCCGTGTTCCTGCCGATGGCCTTCTTTGGCGGCTCAACCGGGGTGATCTATCGCCAGTTCGCCGTCACCATCGTATCGGCCATGGTCCTGTCGGTTATCGTGGCATTGATCTTCACCCCCGCCCTGTGCGCGACGCTGCTGCGGGCGCCCAAACCGGACCAAAAGGAGCCGCGCGTCTTCGCCTGGTTCAATCGCGGCTTTGATCGAGGCAACAAAGGCTATCTCGGTGCGCTCGGCGCCATGCTCAAACGGCCGATCCTGGTCTTCGTCGTCTTTGCCGGGCTGGTCGCCGGATTGATAGCCATGTTCCTGAACATTCCCACCGGATTCCTGCCGGACGAGGATCAAGGCATCATGTTTATTCAAGTGACCGCGCCGCCGGGCGCCACCAGCGGCATCACCCAGGACGCGCTCGACGAGGTCTATGACTATTTCCGCACCACGGAGGCGGCCAATGTCGAGGGGGTCCTCTCGGTCAACGGCTTCAGTTTCGGCAGTCAGGGTCAGAACGCCGGCTTGGCGATCGTTCGACTGACCGACTGGAGCAAGCGGTCCGGCGCCAAAAATCGTGTGCAGACCATCGCCACCCGCGCGTCGGTTCATTTTGCCGCCAATCCCAGGGCGCAGGTGGTCGCTTTCGCGCCACCGGCCGTGATCGAACTCGGCAATGCCAGCGGGTTCGACTTCGAGCTGGTCGATCCCGGCACCAAGGGGCATGAGGCGCTGATGGAGGCCCGCGGTAAACTGCTCGGGCTGGCGGCAAGCGACCCGATTTTAAAGCAGGTACGGCCGAACGGCGCCGACGACGAGCCGCAATATAAATTGATCATCGATCGCGAGAAAGCCAGCGCCCTTGGACTGACACTGGCCGACCTCAACACCTCGTTGGGAACCGCTTTTGGTTCAACCTTCGTCAATGATTTCATCGATCGTGGGCGGGTCAAGCATGTCTATGTGCAGGGCGATATCGAGTCGCGTATGCAGCCAGACGATCTTTCACGCTGGTTCATGCGCAACGCTGACGGCGGAATGGCATCCTTTTCAGCCTTCACCACCGGTGTCTGGGCGACCGGATCGCCGGTTCTTGAGCGCTATAACGGTGTTCCGTCGATCGAGATTCTCGGGATTCCGGCGCCCGGCCAGAGTACAGGCAACGCTATCGCTGCCATGGAAAGCGAGGCCGCCAAACTGCCCGACTTCGGCCATGAATGGACCGGTCTGTCCTACGAGGAACAACAGGCGGGTTCGCAGACGGTCTATCTCTATGCGCTTTCGATTACCGTGGTGTTCCTCAGCCTGGCCGCGCTCTATGAGAGCTGGGCCATCCCGTTCGCCGTACTGCTGGTCATTCCGCTCGGCGTGCTGGGCGTCGTGGCGGGCACTTTGTTGCGCGGCCTCGACAATAATGTCTATTTCCAGGTCGGCATGCTGACCACCATCGGCCTGTCGGCCAAGAATGCGATCCTGATCGTGGCCTTCGCCAATGACGCCTTCAATGAGGGCAAGGACTTGGCCGCGGCGGCCACGCTGGCGGCCGAGGAACGTCTACGCCCGATCTTGATGACGTCATTGGCCTTCATTCTTGGCGTCTTTCCGCTGGCGATCTCCTCGGGTGCCGGGTCGGGCGGGCAGAATGCCATCGGCACGGCGGTGGTCGGCGGCATGCTGACCGCGACCCTTCTGACGATCCTTTTCGTACCGGTATTTTTCGTCTCGGTACTTGGCCTGTTTAAGGTTGCCGCCCGGCCACCGGCGAAGGCCGAGCCACCCGCGGCCGGGAAGCCTGCGCCATGAGTCGCTTCGCTGCACTCTTGTTGGCGGCAACACTGACCGCCTGTTCCCTTGATCCCGATGACGTGCGCGGCCCCTTGCCGATCGCCGCCCAATATCCCGCCGGGCCCGCTTATCAACAAGACTCCAAGGGGGAAGGCGCGAATAGCGAACGGCTGGTCAGCGCCGACAAGATCGCCTGGCGTGACTTTTTCACCGATCAGCGCTTGCAGGCGCTGATCGCGCTGGCCATCGTCAATAATCCTGATCTCCGTAACGCTGCACTCAATGTCGGCATCGCCGAGGCGCAATATCGGGTGCAGCGCGCCGACCTGTTCCCGAGTATCGGAGTCACCGCGTCAGGCGATTATGAGTCGCTGCCCTCCAGCACCGCGGTGCCAACAAGCACGGGCAGCGGAGCGGCTAGTGGGACGACCAGCACCAACTCCGGCACCGCCACCGGCAGTACTCAGTCCACGATCGGCGGCAGGTCCGGCCACCAGATCTATCGTTATACGAGTATCAGCGCGGGTTTCACGTCCTATGAGCTTGATCTGTTCGGCCGCCTGCAAAGCCTCACTCGGGCGGCGTTCGAGACCTATCTCGGGCTCGAGGAAACCCGTCGCGCCGCCCAGATCACCCTGGTCGCGGAAGTCGCGACTGATTATCTGACGGTGCTGGCCGATCAAGAACTCCTTCGCCTGAGCGAGGCGACCCTGGCCAGTCAGAGCGACAGCTATCGTCTGACCAAAATGATGCTCGACAATGGCACCACCACTTTGCTGACCTTACGGCAGGTGGAGCAAACGGTCGACACCGCCAAAGCGAACTGCGCCCTTTACAGCCGCCAATTGGCGCAGGACGAAAATGCCCTGACCCTGCTCTTGGGCACTCCGCCTCCCGCTGATCTGCCGCCCGGCAAGGGACTGGACGACCAAGGCCTGCTCACCGATTTGCCGGCGGGGCTGCCGTCCGATCTCCTGACTCGACGACCCGATATTCTGGCCGCCGAACATACTCTGCTCAGCGACAATGCCGATATCGGCGCGGCCCGGGCGGCCTTCTTCCCCAGCATCACTTTGACCGCATCGGATGGCGTCGCCAGCAATTCCTTCAACCATCTGTTCACCAGCGGCGCGACCAACTGGCTGTTTTCGCCGCAAATCAATATTCCGATCTTCACCTGGGGCAAAAATCAGGGGAATTTGGACGCCGACCGGCTGACCGCTGAGCAGGCGCTGGTGAGCTATAACAAGGCGATCCAGACTGCTTTCCGCGAGGTTGCCGATGGGTTGGCTGCACGCGGCACCTATAGCCGACAATTGCAGTCGGAACAGGCTCTGACCGATGCGGCGGCCGACAGCTATCGGCTGGCGATGATGCGATTTCACGCCGGGGTCGACAATTTCCAGACGGCGCTCGATTCGCAGCGAACGCTCTATAGCGCCCAGCAGGATCTGGTCACCATCCGGCAGGCGCAATTGACCAATCTGGTGACCCTTTACAAGGTCCTCGGGGGTGGCTGGAAATTATCGAGTCGAACAGAGGCGGCGGCGGAGTGAGGATGCGGAAAAAGATCGCTTTGCGATTAAATCTATTAGCTGACTCAGTCTCTAATTCAATGGTTTAGAGGGCGATTCAGACATTGGATTGACGCGGATTCGCGTCAATCCAATGTCATCGCGCTCTAACTGCGCACCGGCCTCAGACCGCCAGCGAATAGCCCAGATCACGTAACGGCAGACGGCGCACCCGCTCCCCGGTGGCGGCGAAGATGGCGTTACCGAGCGCGGGCGCCAGCGCGGGGAAGGCGGGTTCACCCATGCCGGTCGGCGGATTTTCCGACTGAATAAAAAAAACGTCGATCTTCATTGGCGCGAAGGGCAGGCGCAGAATGGGATAGGCATTATAGTTCTGTTCCTGAACCACACCATTTTCGATGGTGATCTTGAGACCCATGGCGGTGGAAAGAGCGTCGGTGGAGGCACCCTGCGCCTGGGCTTCAGAACCCTCCATGTCGATGATCGGGCCGACATCGAGCACGACCAGGATGCGATCGATCTTGAGCCGTTTGTGCGCATCCACCCTGAGCTCGACCGCCTGCGCCACATGGCCGGCGTGGGAGTAGCACCAGGCCAGCCCGAGACCGCTACCCTTTGGCAGTTTCCTGCCCCAGCCGGCCTCTTCGGCGCAACGCCTGATCACGTCGCTGGCCCGCTTGGGGCTAAAATTGACGCTTTGGTCCTTGGGTACGAGGTCAGGCACGTCGCGGTTCACCGCATCGATCGCGAATTCGACATGGTCGCGGCCCGACGCCAGCGACAATTCATGCATGAAGCTTTGCGCTGCGAAAACCTGGGCATTGTCACCTGGCGCGCGCCACGCCCCGGTGGGGATCTTCAGCGGGAACATGGTCTTGGCGCGGCGCAGGTTGGGCGCCTTGATGGAATATCTCAGATTGGCGGTGAGCTGGGCACCCGAGGATTCCGTTTTGCCGTCGGCGCTGAAGGTGATGAAATGTTCCCGCCAGGCATCGAGCCTGCCCTCCTTGTCGATCGCGCCCTTGAGTTGATGGTAGCCGGCAGGGCGGTAGAAATCATGGCCGAAATCATCTTCCCGGGTCCATTGCAGTTTGACCGGGGCGTTGACTTTCTTCGCGATGGCGGCGGCTTCGCAGGTGTAGTCATTGACCAACCGCCGTCCGAAACCGCCACCAACGCGGGTCTGGTGCATTTTGATATTTTCCTGCGCGATGCCGGCCACCTTCGCCACCAGCGGCAGGCCGCGATCAGGCTGCTGGGTCGGCACCCACATCTCCATCACCCCGTCATGCCAGTGCGCCGTCGTGTTCATCGGTTCGAGCGGCGCATGGGCGGCGAAGGGATAGTCATAATAGGCTTCGACCGTCTTGGCGGCATTCGCGAAGGAGCTGTCGACGTCACCGACATCGTCATCCCACTTTTTCGGAAAGTCGGCCGCCAGCCTCAGAGCCTCGGCCGAGAAATGCGACGAGGAATCCCTCGACGCCTCGCTGAGGTCCCAATCCACCTTGAGCTTGTCCTTGGCCTGAAAAGCGCTCCAGGTGTCCTTGGCGATGATGGCCACGCCTGGCATCACCTCGATCGGCGCACCTGTGCCGTCCAGCGCAAAGGCGTCGAGCACCCCCTGCTGGGCCTTGATCTCTTCCAGATTGAAGGACCTCACCTTACCGCCGGTTGCCGGACATTTGGTGTAGGTCGCATAGACCATGCCGGGAACCTGGATATCGATGCCGAATAACGGCTGGCCGCGGACGATTTTGGGATCGTCGACGCCCTTAAAGCGTTTGCCGATCAGGCGGTAGTCGCTGCGGTTTTTTAGCTTCAGGCTCTTGGGATCGGGCACCGGCATTTTCGCGGCAGCAACGGCAAGCGACCCGTAGCTTGCGGATCTGCCGCCGACCGCGTCGGTCAAGACCGACTCCTTGGCGGTGATCTGCGATGGATCCACCGCCCATTGCTGGGCGGCCGCGGCGATCAACATCGCTTTGGCGCCGGCGCCGGCCTGGCGCAGCTGGTCCCACGCGCGCGGGATCGAGGTCGATCCCCCCGAGCCCTGATAGCCATAAATCGTGGGATTGATGTCAGCCTGTTCCATGACGACATCAGCCCAGTCGGCATCGAGTTCTTCGGCAATGATCACGCCGAAGGAGGTCTTGATGCCCTGGCCGATCTCGGGGCATTTGGAAAAGATCGTGATCCTGTTGTCCGGCGCGATCCGGATGAAGGCGTTCATCGCCGGGTCCTGGCCGTTCATGGCCTCGGTCTCCGCCGCGAACGCCGTGCCCCCGAGATGGAAGCCGAGGAGTAGCCCCACCGTGCCGGCGCCGGCCAGCTTGAAGAAACTGCGCCGTCCCAAGGCCAGCGAAACATCGGTGGAAGGTTCGGAGCGGACCTCGCTGATCAGCGCCGCGAGATAGGCATCGGAGCGGGCGAAGTTGGACTGGATATCAGCCATGCGGCGTCTCCTCAGAATTTGGCTGCTGGGTCGACTGCTTTCGCAGGGCCGCCACATCTCTGCCGGTCAGTTGTGCGCCTTTGGCGCCAAAACGTGCGGTGACATAGTTGGCCACCGCCGCAATGTCGTCGTCGGAATAGCCGTCACCGAAGGCGGGCATGGCGAATTTGTCCCCGGGGATCTTCCGGGTGACGCCATTGATGATCGTTTGCGCGACATTGACAGCCTTGGGATCGTTCACGGCGCGCGCGCCGGTGAGGGTCGCATAACTGCTCACGCTGCTCACGCCGGTCCAGCCGTGACAGCTCACGCAGGCGCCGGCGAAAATCTTTTCACCGCGCGGATCCGAGGCCGCCTTCGACCCTTGCTTGTAAGACGCTGGCGCGGGCATGATGACGATGCTTGGCACGTCGCTCGCCTGGGCTGGTATGCTGCGCAGATACGTTATCAGAGCCAACACATCATCCGGCGCCAGAGTGCTGAGGCTGTTGGTGATCGCTTCTCCCATCGGGCCCGCCGCGGCGCCATGTCCTTTGGCGTAGCCGGTCGAAAGATAGAGCGTGATATCCTCGTCGTTCCAATCGCCGATGCCGGACTTCCTGTTGCTCGTGATGTTGTAGGCGCGCCACCCCGCCGTAAGGGCCCCGGCGTATTTGCGGTGATTATCGAGCCCAAAAGCGAGGTTGCGCGGTGTATGGCACTCGCCGCAATGGCCCATCGCCTCCGCAAGATAGGCGCCCCGATTCCATTCTGGGCTCTGGCGGGTGTCAGGCCGGAAGCGTTCATCGGGATTGAACATCACATTCCACAGCGCCATCAGGCCGCGCTGGTTGTACGGCCAGGAAAGCCGGTCTTGCCGAGGCGGGGCATGGACCGGCGCCAGCGAGAAGAGATAGGCCTTGATCGCCAGCGCGTCGGCGTCCGTCATCATGGCATAGGATGTGTAGGGCATGGCGGGATAGAGGTGCTCACCATCGGCGCGGATACCCTGGTGTACAGCCGCCAGAAATTGGGCGTCGGTATAGCTGCCGATGCCGGTTTCCTTGTCGGGCGTGATGTTGGTGGAATAAATGCTACCGAACGGCATAGTGAAGACGAAGCCGCCTGCGAAGCGCGCGCCGCCAGGGGCAGAGTGGCAAACTTGGCAGTCGGCGGCATCGGCGAGATACTTGCCACGTGTCACGAGATCGGCGCTGACGAGCCCTGCGGGAACGCCGGTGATATCGCCGCCCTTATACGCTGCCAGCGCCACGGTCGCGCCGCGCGCGAAGGACATCGGGTCACGGCCCAGAAACAGCCAGCCCGCGAAACCAAGCGCGATGACAGCAAGGAAGGAGGCCGTGACCAAGATGATTTTCATGGCTCAGACCGACCTGGCGGCGGCGTTCTTGATCGCCCGGCGAATGCGGATGTAGGTCCCGCAGCGGCACAGATTACCCGCCATGGCGGCGTCGATATCCGCATCGTCGGGGTTGGGGTTGCTGTCCAGCAATGCCGTGGCCGACATGATCTGGCCGGCCTGGCAATAGCCGCATTGCGGCACAGCGGCTTCGATCCAGGCCTGCTGCAGCTTGGCGCCATGGGGCGTGTTACCGACGCCTTCGATGGTGACGACGGCGCGGCTGCCGACATCGCCAACATTCAGTTGGCAAGAACGAACCGGTTGACCGTCCACATGCACGGTGCAGACGCCGCATTGGGCGATGCCGCACCCGTATTTGGTGCCGACCAGATTGAGTTGGTCGCGCAGCACCCACAGCAGCGGCATATCGCGGGGCGCATCGACGTCGCGCACTTGTCCGTTGATTGAAAGAGTGAGCATATCTCTATCCCTGGAAATCGAAGCGCCCAAGAGCAGCACCCAAGAGGAAGCGGCCAAGAGGAAGCGGCCAAAAGCATGACAGTCTGGTCTGGCGGCCCTCCAGCGCCCCTCGCCAGCGCCCCACCGCTCCACAGTCTATCTTGGTCGATCGATCAGGACGCCAGCGCCGGAAACTACTCAATGACGGCCGTAGGTAGTTTCCGACTCTCCGTCCGTTGCGCGTGGTCCGTTATGCTGGAAGAGGATGTGGGCAGCGCGGAACGGAGTATCGCATGGATCATCTGCCAAATAACCCGCCGAACCGCCCGCCGTTTGACTGCATTGCTTTGCTGCTGCAAGGCGGCGGTGCGCTTGGGGCCTACCAGGGCGGCGTCTATGAGAGTCTGGCGAATGCCGGCATTTATCCCGATTGGGTCGCCGGAATTTCGATCGGCGCTGTGAATGCCGCGATCATTGCCGGCAATCCGCCCGAGACCCGGGTGCAGAATCTGCGCAAGTTCTGGGAAGGCATCACCACCGCATTTCCCTGGGATCAGCCTTCTGTCGCCGAATCCCCTTTGTTCCAAGACGGTGTGGTGCGCGGTCTTCTCAATGGAATGAGCGCCTATTCGGCCCTGATGAACGGCGCCGCCAAATTCTTTACGCCGCGCCTTCCACCGCCTTGGTTGGAAAAATCCGGTTCCCTCGGCGCCACGAGTTACTATGACACCAGCCTACTGAGAGCAACACTAGAGGATGTAATCGATTTCGAGAGAATAAATAGAAACGAAACTAGACTAAGTGTAGGTTCAGTCAATGTGAGGACCGGAAACTTCATTTATTTCGACTCGACCACGCACAAAATTGGTCCAGAGCATATAATGGCGAGCGGAGCCCTGCCACCTGGATTTCCCGCGGTGGAAATCGAGGGAGAATATTATTGGGATGGTGGATTGGTTTCCAATACACCGCTGCTTTGGGTGGTCGATAATCTGCATCAGCAGGACCTGTTGGCGTTTCAGATCGATCTCTGGAGCGCGGAAGGCGCGTTCCCGCAAGATTTGAACGACGTCGCGACGCGGCAGAAGGAAATCCAGTTTTCCAGCCGCACGCGCGCCAACACCGACCGATTTAAATACGCCCAAAAAATACATCACGCCATTGCCGAGCACCTCGCCACATTGCCTCAATCGTCGAAGGACACGCCCGAGGCGAAGCTGTTAAGCGCGCTTGCCAATCGCAACGTCTCCAACATTGTCCATCTGATCTATCACACAAAGAAATATGAAGGCGTCTCAAAGGATTTCGAATTCTCACGTCTCAGTATGTCCGACCATTGGCAGGCCGGCTATCGCGACACGTTGCTGACGCTCAGCCACCCGGAAGTGCTCGACCGCCCCGCCAATCCCGAGGGGATTTCGATTTATGACTTTTCGGAAAAAGATCCCGGGGTCGAGAAGAGCGTCCAGGAAGCCGCCCAATAGGGGGGCAGGTACGACACCAACCCGATAAGTAGAATCCGAGTCTGCGTTCCGGTTGGATTGCCACCTACTTTGATAAGAGCTTACTCCCAACGATCGTAAGAGCACCGCATGACCGTACAGAAATTATCGGCCCGGGAGACCGCGGCGGCCCTTGAGCGTCTGCCAGAATGGACCCTGGTGGACGGGCGTGAGGCGATAAGCCGCGCTTTTTCTTTCAAGGATTTCGTCGAAGCATTCGGCTTCATGACACGCGTAGCACTCCTGGCGGAAAAGGCCGATCACCATCCCGAATGGAACAACGCCTGGAACAAGGTCGAGATTGTTCTCACCACAGACGACGCGGGTGGGCTGTCAAGCCATGACGTGGCGTTGGCCAAGGAAATCGATAAATTGGTTTGAAATATGAGGAAAAAATCCATGAGCGATATCGCGCAGGAGAATGAAAACGCCAAGCCCTTTTTGACCGATGTCAAAACGCTCCGCGAACGGGCCCGCATGCATCTCGAAACCGGCAATGTGACGTCCACCTACCAGGGCGATGTCAGCCAAGCGATTGAGATCCTGCAATCCGTGCTGGCGACGGAAATCGTCTGCGTATTGCGCTATACCATGCATGCCGTCGCGGCGACGGGGATTTCGAGCGAAGGTGTGAAGGGGGAGTTCGCCCAACACGCCAAGGAAGAACAAGCCCATATGATGGCGGTCGCTGAGCGCATCAACCAGCTCGGCGGAACGCCCGATTTCAACCCCGCCACCCTGCTGACGCGTTCGGTATCGCAATATGAACAGGGTGAAAACCTGATCGCTATGATCAAGGAAAACCTCATCGCAGAGCGTATTGCCGTCGATCACTACCGCGAACTCATTCGTTATTTTGGCGATGACGATCCGGCAACGCGGATCATGCTGGAAGGCATTCTGGTGGTCGAGGAGGAGCATACCAACGACATGCATGACCTGCTGGTGGCCCACGAAGCCACGCCATCCTTCGCCACGCATTGATCTTTGCCGCAAGATGATGCCGGCGTCGCATTCCGGACAAATCGACGGTTATGCCATCGTCGGAGGACCGAAAGTTTTCGGAATGTTTTTAGATCGTTATGACTTTTTTCACCTGTCGCGGGCGACAGATGTATGGTTACCGGGCGGGCGGCCGGTTTTTCCGGGGGTGTCGCTGCAATCCCCGGAGGCGCTGCTTGCTAGCCACGTATTTGAGGCGGGCACGCGTGAATGTCTCGATCCGGCAAAGCGCGTGACGGTCGTGCACTGGCAGAGGTCGTCGCACTGACCTGTTCAGCTTCAGGCGCTGAAGGGAGCTTCATCCGCATCCCGTTCCATCGCCAACTCGGCTTTGAGATTTTCGATGTCGCGCGAGATCGATGCGACAGCCAGCAGGCGCCCGCCGCGCTTGAATCGCAGCAGACAATCCTTCCCTGCGAGGTCGCCGTCGATGATGATCTCATCCCATTGCTCGGCGTGTCCGACATAATTGATCGGGATATCGTAATGCTGGCTCCAAAAGAAGGGGATGGCGGTATATTTCTCGCGGCGTCCGAGCATATTCAGTGCCGCGGTTTGTCCCTGGCGCTCGGCAACCACCCAGTGCTCGACGCGAATATTCTCACCGCTGAGCTGATCGGGCCAGCGCGCAATATCGCCGGCCGCGAAGATCCCCGGCATGCTCGTTTCGAGATAGGTGTCAACCACGACGCCTCGATCGATGGTAAGTCCCGCCTGTGCGGCAAGGTCGATCCGCGGGCGCACACCGATCCCGACGACAATGAAATCCGCCTCGAGTGTGAGGCCGCTCTTTAGCCTTACCCGCTGGTCCTTGATCTCGATGGCCTGGTCCTCAAGGTGAAAAGTGACACCATGCTCTTCGTGGAGCGAGCGGACGAATTCGCCCATTTCCGGGCCGAGGATCCGCTCCAAGGGTCGTTTTTCCGGGCCGACGACATGGACCTCGATGCCGCGGGCGCGAAGGGCGGCTGCGACCTCGAGCCCGATGAAGCTCGCGCCCAGAATGACCGCCCGACGGGCGGTCTTCGCGTGCTCGATAATGGCCTGGCAGTCCGCCATGGTGCGGAGTTCGCGCACATTCGGTTGGTCGGCGCCGGGAATCGCCAGGGGGACCGGCTCGGCGCCGGTCGCGAGCAACAGCCGATCGAAGGATATGCTGCTCCCATCTTCCAGCTCTACCTCGTGCGACCTTGGATCGATTTTGGTCACTCTGGTCTTGAGTCGCAGCTCGATCTCATTGCTGGAATAGTATCTATCCGGCTGCAGTGGCATCCAACCTTCCGGCGCGCTGCCGGCGAGATAGTCCTTCGAGAGATTCGGTCGGTCGATCGGCGCCTCGGCTTCGCTGCTGAGGAGGAGGATGCTGCCTTGATAATGCTCGCGTCGAAGCATCTCTGCGGCGGCAAAGGCGGCCGCGCCGCCGCCGATGATCACGATTTTTTCCGGCGCGGGTCCGGCCTCCTTCGCGCGCGGCAGCGGCACGGCCGGCTCGCGCTTTTGATGGACGAAAATCCTGCCATCCCGTTGCTCGACCGACCAGCAGCTCAGGGCCGTGAAGGCGGGGGCACGCAAGGCTATACCGCTACGCAGATCAAAGCAGGCGTGATGCCAGGGACAGCGCACCGTGGCATCGACGATCAGACCGTCGATCAGCGGCGCATGATAATGGGTGCAAAGAGCGCCCACGGCGAAAATCTCCGACCCCGAGCGGACCAGAAGAACCTCGTCGTCGCCGACATGACCGACCAGCTTGCCGCCATCCGCCAGGTCGTCACGCGCAATGCCGCGCGCCAGATCGGGGGTTTCGCTTTGGTCTTTGGCCATTCGCGCCTCCCGTTGCGTCCTGAATCCCGGATCGCTTCACAACTGCGTATTGTTGGGGCCTATTGTTGGCCGGCCGCCAGCCCCAGAATCGACACCTTCGCAGTGGTGATTTCAGTGGGCCAGAGGATTTCGGTCAGGCCAGTCGCGACCGCGACTTTCTGGCTGCCCTCGGCCTCATAGGTAATGACGCCGCCCCCCACTGCGCCACCAATCTTTTTACCCCACAGTTTCTGGCCGTTGACCGCATCGACAGCGTAGAAATTACCGCCCATGTCGCCGAACAGGACGATCCCGCCGGCGGTTGGGGTGACGCCGCTCTGGATCGGATAGTTGGTCTTGACCCGCCATTTCCACGCCCCGGTATCGGCGTCGCTGGCATAGATCCAGCCTGCCCACTCCCCGAACGGGTCCTGCTTGCCCCAGGTGTTGAAAGGATTGATCGACGCCTCGCCGGACCAAGGCGTTCCGGCCTTGGTTTCCTCGATTTTGTCGGGCGGCTGCAGGGTCGCGGTCGTGCACCAATCGACCTCAGGGACCATGATCAGGTTGGTCTCGGGATCAAAAGCCGGCCCGTTCCACTCCGCGCCGCCAACCGATCCTGGGCAAAAATGCACTGCGGTACCGGTCGAAAAACTCTGGTCGGCATTTTCAACCCGGGTGACCGGCATGCGATAGAGCAAAGCGTCGCTGGCAAGGTCGAAGCCATAGAGATGCCCGTCCTTTGGTGCCACCGATAGAACTTTGCGTCCAGTTTTCGTCGTGATGATCGCCGGCGCGCTGGAAACATCCCAGTCGTGCCAATCCTTCGGGACAATCTTCAGGTGGCTGCGGTAAGCCCCGGTCTTGGCGTCGAGGACGATGACCGATCCGGTGTAAAGGTCCGATCCTTCACGCAAAGCAGGCGCGAAATCGGGCGCCGGATTTCCGCCCGGCACATAAAGCAGTCCGGTGTCAGGGTCGAGTGTATAGGATGTCCAGGTCGCCCCGCCGGTGATCGGGATGGAAGAGGTGTTTTTCCAGCTGCTGTTATCGAGCGGAGACGCCCCCTGCGGCCCACGGGCGATATCGCTCTCCGCCTTTGGCACGAGATAAAATTCCCAGACGATTTTGCCGGACTTGGCGTCGAGCGCATACATCCGGCCCTTCACGCCCTTCACGTCTCCACCCGCATTGCCGACGAAGACCAGGCCCTGCCAGGCGATCGGCGCGGCCGGAACCGACTCGCCTTTGGTGCCGTCGGCAATCTTGGTCTCCCACAGGCGCTTGCCGGTCTTGAAATCGTAGGCCAATACCCGGCCGTCCTGCGTGCCGCGGAACAGGGCGCCATCCATATAGGCGGCGCCCCGGTTCACGCCCTGCGGCGAGGCGGGCGTATAATCCTCATGGGTCCGCCAGTTCTCGTGGCAATTTGTCGGGTCGATCGAGAAGATATCATATTCGGTCACCGCCACCAGCGCGCCGCCGACCTCAAGCAATCCGGAATTGAAGCCGGTATATTGATGCGTGTCGTAGGTGCACAGAACGGTCAGGCCGCCGACATTGGCTTTGTTGATCTGAGTCAATTCCGAGAAACGGTTCGAGGTCAGAGTTTTGTTGTAACTTGGCCAATTCCCCTCCCCGTCGCTCCGGATCTGAACGGCAGCCGGAGCGACCACCGGAGCGGCGGCGACGGTGGGCGGGGCGGTCGCGGGACCGGCCAATTCGGTGGTCAGGGTTCCGGCGGGCGCAGACATGTAGCGCACGTAATTAATGGCCATCGCGGCAATCGGCACGGCCTTGTCCCAGTTGGCATAGACGACGACGCCGGCGACCAATCCGACTGCGACGATCACAGCCAGAACCGCAGAGAGTACCTTCATCCTTGGCTGCTCCTTGATTTTCCCAGGTGCCCATAGGGGAATTGACTGATCCCGCGAAAATCTAGCAGCGGGCAAGTTTCCTGAAAAACCCTCGGAAACTACCTAGAGACTGATTCAATGGTTTAGAGGGCGATTCAGACATTAGATTGACGCGGATTCGCGTCAATCTAATGTCATCGCGCTCTAGAGCCGGATGGTTTTTGGCGGAATCGCGAAGCGATCCCGCCGAAAAGCTGAATCCGTCTCTGATCAAATGCGTAGAGCGCGATGACCGAGGGTGAGTAGTTGCCGAGGGTTCCATCCGGGCGATCGGACCCTATCCTGGGGTATCGTCGAATGGAATGAGGGGGCGGTGATTTGCGTGGCGGCTTGGTCATTTCCGCTTGGCTCGGTCTTCTCATGCTCCTGGCATTACCGGCGTTCGCCGACAGCGAGGCCGCAAGGCGTGGCGCCTATCTGGCGATGGCGGCGGATTGTGTGGCCTGCCACACCATTCCCGGGGAACAGCCCTTTGCCGGCGGTGACGCTATCGGGACGCCATTCGGCAAAATCTATCCGCCTAACATAACGCCGGACAAAGAGACCGGTATCGGCGATTGGACCGACGCGCAGTTCCTCCGAGCGATGTGGCACGGGATCGGCCGTAAGGGGGAGCATCTCTATCCCGCCTTTCCCTACACCAACTTCACAAAACTCAGCGAGCGCGATGTTCTCGATATCCGCGCTTTTCTGGCAACGATTCCTGCTTTCAGTCGCAAATCGACCCCGGATCAACTGATATTCCCATTCAATATCACTGGTTTGATGTGGTTTTGGAATCTTCTGTTCCTGGACGATCATCGATTTGAGCCAAACCGGGATAGATCCGCGACCTGGAATCGCGGCGCCTACCTCGTCACCGGCATGACCCACTGCGGCGAGTGCCACACGCCACGCAATTTATTGCAGGCCGAGCGGTCCGACCGGACGTTTGCCGGCGCCGTGGCGAGCGGTTGGTATGCGCCCAACCTTTCGTCGAGTAAGACTGACGGACTGGGGAGTTGGAGCGACGAGGAGATCAAGGCGTTTCTCCGCACGGGGTCAAATCGTCACGGCATCGCCGGTGGCCCCATGGCGGCGGCCGTCCTCGACAGTTTCAGCCATCTGGACGACTCCGACCTGGAGTCGATTGTCGTCTATCTGCGATCGATAGAACCTGAAGACGCCTCGCCGATCTGGCCGCCCCGGCAATCGGCGCAACCGAGCCCCTATCCGCGGCCCGGCACCTCCAGCAATGGGAACATGCTCTACCAAGGCGCCTGCGCAGGCTGTCACGGCGCTGACGGACAGGGCACCCCGAACAAATATCCCGCCATTGCGCAGAATCGCGCCTTCATCGAGGTTGATGCGAGCAATGTCATCCAAATGATCCTGTTTGGTGCCAATCCGGACGATCAGACGGGCATTAAGCGGATGCCCGCCTTCGCCGACCGCTTCACCGACCGTCAGGTCGCCGAAATCGTCAATTCGCTGCTCGACAAATTTGACGGTCAAGCCCCGGGCGTGACTGCCGCCACCGTCCGAAACCTCCGCCGGCCGGATTGACAGGAGATGCACCTGATCATGTCGCCCCAACTGCTCCCGCCGGCGGCCATTGGGTCATGGTGACCAGTTCGACCTACCCGCTCAGCTATTTGACCGCTGCCGGACCGGCGGCGAGGCCGGTGCTGCTGCTGAATTGGGGGCTGATCACTATTTCCAGTATCGTCATCCTGATCGTCGCGGCCCTTATCATTGGCGCGATTTTCCGGCATCGGACCCAGAGCGAGGAGACCGATGCGCCGATGTCAGAAGGCGGGGCAACAAGCTGGATCACGATTGGCGTCGGAATTTCCATCGTCCCGTTATTCGCTTCCATGGTCTGGATGCTGCTGGTGCTTCGCTCCCTGCGGGAGCCTGACGACCCGACGATGCTGCGAATCGACGTGACCGCCCAGATGTTCTGGTGGTCGTTCCATTATGACGACGACCCAAGCGGTCCCGCGCCCCTGAAGGGCTTCACCACGGCCAACGAAATCCATATTCCGGTCGGTCGGCCAGTGCATTTACGGGTCACCAGCGCGGACGTGATCCATTCCTTCTGGGTGCCGAAACTTGTCGGGCGGATGGACATGATTCCCGGCCAGATCAACGAGACCTGGCTTCAGGCCGACCGGCCCGGCCTCTATCGCGGCCAGTGCGGCGAGTTCTGCGGTCTGGAACATGCGGGAATGGGGTTCGACGTGATCGCCGAGACGCCAGATGATTATCTGGCGTGGCGGCGCCATCAACTTGAAGCGCCAGACCAGACTCCAGCGCTTCAGTCAGCGATGTCGCTGTTCGATAAAAACTGCGGTTCCTGTCACGCTGTACGCGGCACCATGGCCGCGGCCCCGATCGCACCCGATCTGTCTCATGTGGCCTCCCGCCTGCGAATCGGGTCCGGCGTTCTTGCCAACACCGAAGCATCCCTGCGTCTGTGGCTCAAGGATCCCGATGCGGTGAAACCGGGCACATCGATGCCCCGACCGGCACTCTCCGAAGACACCCTGAGCGCCATCATTTCCTACGTCGATTCATTGAAATAGGGGCGACATGATCATCGAAGCCGTCGACGCGCCCCCTTCGGGGGATAATCCGAAACTCCAGAAAATCTGGGAGACGCGCCCCGGCCTGTCCGGCTGGCTGTCGACGGTCGATCATAAGAGCATCGGCATACGCTACATTGTCACCGCCTTTTTCTTCATGGTCATCGGTGGTCTGGAAGCCCTGGTCATGCGGGTTCAGCTCGCCCAAGGCGCACAGAATTTCCTGACCCCGGAACAGTATAACCAGGTCTTTTCGATGCACGGCATTACGATGGTCTTCCTGTATGCCATGCCGGTTCTATCGGGATTCTCAAATTATCTCTGGCCGCTCCTACTCGGCGCGCGCGATATGGCGTTTCCGCGCCTCAATGCCTTCTCTTACTGGCTGTATCTATTTGCCGGCCTCTTCATCTATTCGACCATGCCCTTCGGTCAGGCACCGGATGCCGGATGGTTCAACTATGTGCCGCTGGCGGCGAAGACCTATGATTTCGGCCTGAATATCGACGTATTCACCCTGGGCGTCATCTTCATCGGTCTTTCCACGACTGGCGGCGCCATCAATTTCGTGGTCACGCTGATGCGGGTTCGCGCTCCCGGCATGTCGATCAATCGGATGCCGATCATTATCTGGGGAACCCTCACGGCCTCGCTCGGCAATATTTTCGCGGTTCCGGCGGTGTCGCTGGCCTGTGCGCTGTTATGGTTCGATCGGAATCTGGGTACGCGGTTTTTCAGCGTCGATGGCGGCGGACAGCCCCTGCTGTGGCAGCATCTGTTCTGGATCTTTGGGCATCCCTGGGTTTATGCGATTGTCCTGCCGTCGATGGGCATGGTGTCCGACGCCTTACCGACCCTGTGTCGCCGGCCGTTGGTCGGCTACACGGCGGTCGCGCTGGCGACGGTTTCGACCATGGTGGTCGGCTTCGGCGTCTGGGTTCACCACATGTTCGCAACCGGCCTGCCGCCGATCGGATTATCCTTCTTCGGCGCGGCCAGCATGGTCATCGTCATTCCGAGCGCGGTATCGGTGTTCGCCTGGATCGCGACGATCTGGACCGGCCGCCCGACCCTAAATACCGCCTTTCTCCATTTCGCCAGTTTCGTGCTGCTGTTCGTCATTGGCGGCGTGTCGGGCTTCATGACGGCCGCCGTCCCGCTCGATTGGCAATTGACCGACACCTATTTCGTCGTGGCGCATATTCACTATGTTCTGCTCGGCATCAATGTCTTTCCCGTGCTTGGTGGCGTCTATTTCTGGTTTCCCAAAATGACCGGCCGGATGATGAATGAAAAGCTGGGAAAAGTTGGCTTCTGGTTCACTTTCGCCGGATTCAACATCGCTTTTTTCCCGATGCATATCGTTGGACTGTTGGGAATGCCGCGCCGAGTCTATAGCTATGCGACCGATCTGGGACTAAATGACCTCAATCTGGCGATTACCCTTGGCGCCTTTGTGCTCGCCATCGGCCTCCTGTTGTTCTTCTGGAATGTCGTCAGCAGCGCCCGCGATGGCGCCGAGGCCGGAAAAAATCCGTGGTCCGGACCCACTCTCGAATGGGCGGTCGCCTCGCCGCCGCCGCCCTATAATTTCGCCGTGATCCCAACCATCGCCAGTCGGCATCCGCTCTGGGAGCCATACCTCGCCGACGCCGACGCGCCACGGTCGATGATCGATCGGGGTTTTCTGCTCGATGACGGGCGACAAACCCTGGCCACCTCGATTCTCGATGCCGAGCCGCAAGCGGTCCTGAGCATGCCCGACGACACGTTGGTGCCCTTTTTGATCTCGCTGGCGGTGGCGGCGCTGTTTGCGGCGCTTTTACTCCATGGCTGGATCTGCGCGGCGCTGGCAATGCTTGCCATCATCATGCTGGCAATAAGATGGCTTAACCCGCCGCAAATCAGAGCGGCTCATGGCTCATAAACCGCTCAGACTCGAAATTCCGCTGATCGCCCGAGGGCACCCGCATGGCTCCGGCTGGTGGGGCATGATCATGCTGATCGCCACCGAATCGGCGCTCTTCGTCTATCTGCTGTTCAGCTATTATTATCTTGCCGCACAAATCCCCACGCGCTGGCCGCCGGGCGGTCCCCTCGACGCCAAGCTTTCCATCCTCAATACCGTCATTCTGTTGTCCAGCAGTTTCACCCTCGTAAGAGCCGAACGTGCGGCAGTCGGTGGTAAAAACCCTTTCGCCTGGCTGATTACGACGATCCTGCTGGGAACGACCTTTGTCGGTATTCAGGCGGCCGAATGGACCAACAAAGCCTTCACCCCATCATCCGACAGTTTCGGCTCGCTCTATTACGTCATTACCGGTTTCCATATGGCCCATGTCGTTGTTGGACTGTTGATGCTTTGCACTGTGCTCACCTGGTTGTGGCGAGCCGACAGGCCGGACCAGTCCCTGCCGATCAGGCTGGCCAGCGTTTATTGGCATTTCGTCGATGCGGTCTGGCTCGCCGTCTTCTTCAGCATCTTCATCTTTCCCACTCTGGTATGAGGCGATGATCACCACCCCTGGCAAACGCGTCCGAACACCACGGTCAATCTCCGGGCCACATCTCGCTTTCATCCTGCTCGGTGGCCCGCTGGCCTGGCTAGGCCAGCTGATCATCGCCTATATGCTGGCGAGCCACGCCTGCTATCCGCATGTTTACCCTGAAATTCTCGCGATGACCCGCTGGCTTTCGCCGGTGTTGACGGTGATGACCGGGTCGGCGCTGGCTTTAGCCATCCTCGCCTTCGCCGGCGCTTGGCGCTTGTCGGGCCTGGGAACTGACAAGCCGACCGCCCCAAAGGCGAGTCGCGCGAGCGACAGCGGCAGAATTGGCTTTCTGGCCGTCGCGGGCTTGATCGTAAATGGCTTGTTCGCTCTGGGCTGCCTGTTCGCCCTGACCGCCTACGGACTGATCCCGCCATGTGGCTGATCGCGCACTCGGGAATTGAGGTCGCGCCACTGGTTCTCGTCCTGCTGGCCGGGATAGTTTATGTCTTTGGGCGGACCCGCTCCGAGCCGACAGGCGCATCGGCCGATGTCAGCTTTGGCGCGGCGCTCGCGGTCAGCGCCATCATTCTGTCTCCGGCCGTGGAACAGTTTGCCGCCGCATCGCGCGCGGTGCACATGATGCAACATATGCTGCTGGCCTTCCTGGTTGCGCCCCTGCTGGTTAAGGCGGAGGCAGTGCAGGTCAGTCTAACCGCCATCCCAGGCGACTGGCGCCGACGGCTGACGATCCTCCTGCGGGAGCGCCCTTTTGCCCGGCACATTGCCGTGGCGGCCTGGCTCGGCTTGGTTTTTACCATGATTTTTTGGCATCTGCCACGCCCGACGGAGTGGGCGTCCGCCGATGCGGCGGTCCAGGCCGGCGAGACTCTTTGTTTTGTCGTCAGCGGCACTTTATTCTGGTCGATGGTGCTGAAAATTCGCGGGCGACGGGTTTTACCGGATGCCGTCGCCGTCCTCTATTGCGCCAGCGCCATCGCCGTGACCGATCTCGTCGGCGCCGTCATGACCCTGTCGCAGCGCCTGTTCTGCCGATCGACGCCGGGCGGGGCGGAGTCGGTCGGCCTGACAAATCTGCAGGATCAACAACTCGCCGGCCTATTGATGTGGATCCCTGGCGCCCTGATCCTGCTGCTGTTTCTCGCGGTGGTCTTTCCAGCTTGGCTCAAGCGACAGGATCACAGAGCCCGCCCGGTGTGCATTACGCTTTCTGAGGCACCCCGCCTGTGCGCGCCCTACAATGGTGACAGGGGGGACTGTCCAGAGTAATCTGGCGCTTTGCCTTTGGGGGGAAGGTAACAGGCTGATGCAAAACAAAGACTATGGCGGGGTCAGAGTCCTCCTCGCCATGGAAAATCGATTGGTGCGGCAGGGTCTGCAAAGAGCTCTGGAAACAGTCGGATTCAAGCGTGCAGTCGAGGTAACCAGCCTGGAGCGGATGATTTCCAACCTGGCCGCTTTACCCTACGACGTTATTGTCACCACGACGGAACTGGGCATTGATTTGGTGCCACCCTTTCTGGCCCAGCTGCGTCAGGGCGCCCTGGTTCATCACCCCCTGCCGATCATCATTCCGCTCCTCGTCAATAATGAGACGGAGTATATCCGCAAGGTGATCGACAGCGGTCCCGACGATCTGCTGCAAACGCCGGTGATCCCGTCGCAGCTGTTGTCCAGGCTGGCCGGTCTCGCCGAGAAGCGCAAAGCCTTTGTTGTCACGTCGGACTATGTCGGGCCGGATCGCCGCACCTCTGTGCGGCCTGGAACCATGCAGGTGCCTTTGCTTGAGGCTCCCAATCCCTTGGCCATGCGTATCGCCAAACTACCAGAAGACGCGATGACGACCGAGATCGCCCGGGCCGCCGACCGACTGCGCGCCATGCGTCTGGCCCGCTACACCTTCGAGCTACAATGGTTGTTGCGCGCCATCCGCGCCCTCTACGAGCAGGAGTCACAGGATCCGGCCAAGCTGATTTCATTCTGCGAACGGATCAAGACGCTGTTGACGGGGCTGCCGCGCTTGCTCTCCGATGACCATCCAGAGCGAATTCTATCTTTGATCGATCGCCTCACTATGGGCTGCGGCATTTTAATCAAGAGCGGCTTGTCAGCCGACAGCAAAATCCTTCAGGGGGTTTCCGCTTTGATCATGACTCTTTCGCGCGCGCTCCGCGATACCCTGCCGCCCGACCTCGCCGCGACGACCGGCTTGGCGCCGGTCGAGGCCTAGAGCCTGATTCAATGGTTTAGAGGGCGATTCAGACATTACATTGACGCGGATTCGCGTCAATCTAATGTCATCGCGCTCTAGCTCCGATATCGTTCCGGATGATCAATGCCGCACGCCTCTGCCTCGGCGTCAAAGGCCTCGCGGTAGATCGGCAGGGCCCTGGTCTTGCTGATAGTCTCGCCGGTACGGCTGTCGCGATAGTCGGCGCGTTCGATCAGCTGATGCGCCACCTTATCCGGACAGGCCTCGCTCTCCGCCAGCAATGCCTTGATCTGAGCCGATAATCCGGCAATATGGCAGCTGTCCAGATCGGCCTCGCGATGGAGTTCCGCGATCTCCTCATGCAATTCGGTGATTTGTTGACGCAGCGCATCGACCTCCATTTCTGCCATCAGGGCCGCTTGTTCGTTTGAGGCGTCTTTGGGCTTGTCCATGGTAGATGGTCCTGTCAAAGATCGTAGATACCGAAACCCAGCGTCATGTTAGGCCCGGACCCAAGCGCAGGCAAGGAAACAGCGGTGGTCATTGCGCGGGGCGCCCTTGGCACCCGGCCACCCACCCATTTGAGCTCGTGCGAGTCGGCGATGAAGTGCCGGTGGGTGGCTAATTCGGCCAGCTCTTGATCAGCGCCTTGCGCTTCTGCAAGGCGCGGGGATCGTCTGGTGGCAGGGCGGTGGTGCGGCCGGGCGGGAAGCTGCGCAGGGCGACATTGGCCGGCACGCGGACTTCGCAGCTGGGCCGGTTCGTGTCGAAGAAATAATAGGTGACGCCGGGCCGTGCGAGATTGCGACGGTCATAGAGCAAATGCCGGTAAAGCGGCGGCACGACCTGCAGCAGAGCGCGTCCCTGACTGCCGGCTAATTGCTGGATGATGCGATTGTCGGGCGCGGTAACGAAATCACCCAATTTGCAGGCCTCGGTCAATACCGGATCGAGCTTTCCGAAATTCCAATAGGCTTGCTTGCTGACCGGTAGCGGAACGAAGCGACTCTCGTCGATCACAGGCAATTGCTGGAACGGACCGGGGCCGACCAGCTGGGGGGGAATCTCCGGCGCGGGGGTCTGACCGGGCAGTCGATGGTCGATAATGCCGGCAGACGGCGGATCAGGCTCGGGCTCATGATAATCGAGGGGTGGGGTTTTCGCCGAAAGCGGCAGGCTCCACAGCAAGAGCAAAATCAGCATCGTCAGGGTGGTGGCCTTGAAGACCCCCCCATACACGCCTACCATTTCATGGTTTTGCCAAGTTTTTTCGCGGCTGGGGCCGTGCCCATCTGACTGACAGCTTTGGCGCTGGTCTCGTGCAATTTGCTCATCAACACCCATTCCTTCACCATCATGAATCTTGGTGCCAGGAACTTATACGTGTCACGCAGCAAATTCGGGTTCTCTGGACTGATCTTGATCTCAGCCTCGTGCCAACGGTCGAGCAGATCATCCCACGCCATCAAACGGACATGCAGATCGTCGCGCTTGTCACGGATATAGGGGATCTGCGAGCTGAGATTTTTCAGCACCGAGATAATCTCGCCGGTCTGGGCATCAATCTCAAGAAACATGGCGTCGAATTCCGAGACCGCCCGCTCACCCAGGCGCGCCACCTGATCGGCGATCTCGAGAACGCTTTTCTCCCGGCCGTAAATCCGGCGCAGCTCCTGGATCTTGGTGTCCATGAGCTTGATCCGTCGAAAGCGGTCGCGCAGCGCTTCGATATAGGCCAATTCATTGGCCAGCTCCTCGACATGGCGGACCACGTTTTCTTTCTGATCGCGACCATAGCCGAGCTTCTCGGCGGCCTCAGCAAATGCGGCGCTGATGGATTTTTTGATCGCCGGATCATCGGCCAGTTGCAGCAATTCATCGGGATCGGTGATCATAGTATCACCCCCCGACATCCAATTGACCAATTGCAGGCTGACGCGCTGATAGGCGACCTGGCGATGGCGGCCTGACAATGCCCATGACGCTTCGCGGGTCAGAATCTCCTTCGGCAAAGGATCGCCCATGCGCAGCAATTTTACATAGCGCAGACCCTTGGCGATCAGATCGAGCATCTGCCCATCAGCGCTGTCGGTTGGGATATCGAATTCCTTGCAGATTCCCTTGAGAGTTAAAATCACGTCATTCTTGGAATATTTTCCAACCATAGTCGCTTCTTTGTCAGAAGCCATATGCTGGAAATGGATCTCGTCCATTTTATGAAAAAACCAATGGGACAAGACAATCTTCTGTACACCCTCGTCGCCTGACGTGGTGGACCAGGCAACGGCGCTCGTCGGATTTTTTTCGTCGTCTGCCATTCTAGTGTTCCATTGATCGGCTCCAAGCTCATCTTCTACTATACAGGAACCCGCCCGGCTTCGCCACTGACCTGCTTTGGCGCCGATTCACCGCTTGATTCTTGCCGTCAGGCGGCTCAATTTTCAGCCATCATGATCAATAAGCTGAATGAAGACCAACGCTCCAAGCTGGCCTCAAGCCTGCCGCTGTGGCAAAGCCTGCCCGACCGCGATGCTCTGCGACGGTCGTTTCGCTTCGCCAATTTCAGCGAAGCCTTCGGATTTATCACGCGGGTCGCGCTGCTGGCGGAAAGATTGGACCATCACCCCGAATGGTCGAATATTTATAATCATGTCGAGATCACCCTGACTACCCATGATTGCCATGGCCTGTCGGAGCGTGATCTCGCTTTGGCGGCGGCGATCGACAGGCTTTTGCCGTCATGATGCGCTGGCTCATCTGCTTGCTGATCGCGACTGTGATGCTGGCGCCCTGCGCCGAGGCGGCGCCGCGTCGCGGGGCCATGTCCCAGGCCTTGCTGGAACGGATCAAGGCGGCCAAGACCGGCGATGCGGCCACCCAATATGCTCTGGGGCTCGATCTGCGCGTTGGAAACGGTCTGCCGAAAGATCCGGCGCAGGCCTATAAATGGATCCACCTTGCCGCCGTCAATCTTCTCAAAGACGCGCAATATACGGTCGGACTGATGGACCAGGCTGGCGAGGGGACCCCGCGCAAAGAGGCGGATGCCGCCGAATGGTTCCGCAAAGCCGCGAAGCAGGGGCATCTGCCCGCTACCCTGGCCCTGGCCGACATGCTGCGTCATGGCGAGGGCGGACCGATCGATCTGGTCGGAGCCGCCAAGCTCTACCGCCAGGCCGCCGATCACAATGATCTCCGCAGTATCTTGCTCATGGGGGAACTCTCTGCGCGCGGCGAGGGCGTGACGCGGAGCGCCAGCGACGCGGCGATGTGGTATCGGCGCGCGGCAGCGCTGGGCAATGCCGAGGCCTGCTATCGCCTTGGGGTGCTGCTGCTGGACCCGGACCGTGGCTGGACGAAGGGGCGAAGTTCCCATCGTCCATCGCGTAACAGCCGGGAAGCACTGATATGGCTGCAAATGGCCGCCGATCAAAATTATGCACCGGCGCTCTATGTGCTCGGCATGACGGCCTGGGGTGGCATCATCCAGACGCTCGACGATCGCAAGGCTTTCCTGTTGATCGGACAGGCTGCCGACCAGGCCTATCCCCCCGCCTTGCGCCAGTTGGCTGCGTTCTACCGAACGGGCGAAATCGTCGCCAAAGACTCTGTCCGAGCCCTGATGTATTCCGAGCTCGCCGACCAAATCGGCGAAGGCTGGCGTGACGGACCAACCGCATGCGAACGCCGATTCGCGCCGCACACCGAGCGTGACGACACAATTGCCCCGCCGCAACAGCTGATCGCCAAGAAACGGGCCCAGGAATGGCTGCAGATGCGGGGCCTGTAACATCGCGATACAAGAAAAAAGTTCTCTTCGCGACTTCAAACCACTATGATGTGGCTCTTTTTTTAAAGAGCCCCGATTTATTAGCTATGAAGATAGGTCTGATCATCGCGCTTTTGGCCGGCATGGTTGGAACGGCGGCTGCCGTTGCCGAGGAGCCGGTTCGCGCCCAGACCTATTCCCTGGGGGGTGCGGCGATCGCCAGTACGGATGGCAGCCGCTATGTCGTTTGGTCGAGCAGTGATGGTATTTCCGCCGGCGTGACGGACGCCAATGCCAGTTTGGCGCAAGTACCGATCGGCGGTGCCGGCCTGCAAACCGGCGGGTTTCTTGCCTGGCAAAGCAGCATCTATCGCATCGATGCGACCTTGAGTCCGAATTGGGATGGCCAGATGATGGCCGGTTTGGCTGCGTCGGTTGGCGCCGACAGCACCCGCTACGGTCTGCGGGTCGGCACGGCCTGGACGACGACCGATCATTTTACCCTCAACGCGGCGTCGGGTCTGGGGCTGGCCGAGATGGCGGCCCCCAATAATAACGTCAATGTCAGTTTCCTGATCAATCACGCTCTGACGCCCAATCTCAATCTCATCGGGCTGGCGGAGGCGCAGCGCAGCTTTGGCATGTCGCCGCTCGACAATAATAATACTGGGCTCGGACGATTGGTGGTCGGCGCCGGACTGGGTTATCGGTTCTAATCTATCCTTAAGACGATCTTGCCGGTCGCGCCGCGCCTTTTCAGCAGATCGAGCGCCTCATTGGCCTCCTCAAGCGGAAACTCGGCCGACACGAGCGGTCTTATGCGCCCCATTTCATACCAGCCGAGCAGCTCGGTCAGACCGCTGCGCAGTTCCTCGGGCCGCGACCGGCGATAGCCGCCCCAGTAATAGCCGATGACGGTAAGATTTTTCACCAGCAGGATATTGGCGGGAATTTGCGGTACCTCGCCACTGGCGAAACCGATCACCAGCAGTCTGCCGTCCATTGCCGTACATCTCAGACTGCTGTCGAAAATCACGCCGCCGACGGGATCATAAACCACATCGGCGCCACGGCCACCGGTGATCGCCTTTACTTCGGTTGCGACATCCTGGTTGCGGTAATTGATCAGGTGAGCGGCGCCCCGGTCCGCCGCCACTGCCAATTTTTCCGCGGACCCTGCCGTGGCGATGACGATAGAACCCAAAGCATGGCCGATCTCGACGGCGGTCAGGCCGACACCGCCCGCCGCGCCATGCACCAGCAGTACCTCGCCGCGCTTTAGTTGCGCCCGCGCGGTCAGCGCGTGATGGGACGTGCCATAGGCAACCGGAAAGGCGGCGGCGCTGGCAAAATCAAGCGCATCTGGAATGGAAATCACATTCTGCACCGCCGCCACCGCCTGTTCGGCGAAACCGCCGTGGGAGAGCACCGCCATGACCCGGTCGCCTGGCCGCAGCCCGGTTACCGCCGGGCCGACCTCTATCACCGATCCGGCAATCTCCATGCCCGGCACGAAGGGGGGAGCGAATTTCTCCTGATAGCGGCCCGACATCATCAGCCCGTCGGAAAAATTCAAACCCGCCGCCGCCACTTTGATGCGAACCCCATCCTCGGTGAGGGCCGGCGTCGGAAATTCCGCCAGTTCAAGCCTTCCATGCTCCTGCAAGGTCCGGCAGATCATCGCCCGCATGGTCGTTCTCCCATTTTGCCTGCGCCGCTATTTGGCCTGTATAAGGTGCCGCGAGCCGTACCGACAATCCAAGGCTGGCAAAATCAGCAAGATCGGCGCGATAGCGGTTCAGCTTCTCCTTTTTCTTGCATTCTCCCGCGAGGGACAGCTATTGCTTCGCCCATCATGACCGAAATCGCAGCCTCCTCTCCGCAAACACCCGATCACCGCACCGATCTGGTCGGATTGTCGCGCGACGCCTTGGTCGCCGAGATGGTGGCTTTTGGTGAAAAGGCCTTTCGCGCAAAGCAGATCTGGCATTGGATCTATAATCGCGGCGTCACCGACTTCGCGCAGATGAGTTCGCTGGCGCGGCCGCTGCAGCTTAAGTTGGCAGGGTCCTACAGGGTCGGCCGGCCGAGCGTGGTGCGCGAGCAGACCTCGACCGACGGCACGCGCAAATGGCTGCTCGGCTTTGGCGACCGTAATCAGGCTGAAACTGTCTATATCCCGGAAGAGGATCGCGGAACGCTCTGCATCTCGTCCCAGGTCGGCTGCACCCTGACCTGCCAGTTCTGCCATACTGGAACTCAGCTTCTGGTCCGCAATCTGACTCCCGCCGAAATTGTCGGGCAATTCATGGCGGCGCGGGATTCCTATGGCGAATGGCCCACGCCCGACGACGGCACCCGGCTTTTGTCAAATATAGTGATGATGGGCATGGGCGAGCCGCTGTTCAATTACGAGAATGTCGCCACCGCCCTCAGGATCATCATGGATGGCGAGGGAATTGCCCTGTCGAAGCGCCGCATCACCCTGTCGACCGCCGGCGTGGTCCCGCAGATCAAGCGCTGCGGCGAAGAGTTGGGAGTCAATCTGGCGGTATCCTTGCATGCCACCACCGACGATGTGCGCGACCGCATCATGCCGATCAACCGCAAATATCCCCTGAAGGAATTGATGGCCGCCTTGCGCGACTATCCGGCTCATAATGCGCGACGCATCACATTCGAATATGTGATGCTCAAAGACGTCAATGACAGCGAGGCCGATGCCCGCCAATTGATCCGCCTGGTCAAGGGCATCCCGGCCAAGTTCAATCTGATCCCCTTCAATAAATGGCCGGGCGCCGAATTCGATTGCACGCCGATGAAGCAAATCGAGCGCTTCTCGGATCTTTTATTCCAGGCCGGCTACTCCGCGCCGATCCGTCAGACCAGGGGCGCCGATATCCTCGCGGCCTGCGGCCAATTGAAATCGGACAGCGAGCGGATCCGCATGATCCAGCTCAAGGAACGCCTTGCCGATGGCGTCAAGGACGAACATGCCCGGCCGGCGGCAGAATGATCCCCAGTTTTAGCGTGAGGTATCCCGATGAAGGGCGAAGTTAAAAAGGTTGTCCTGGCCTATTCCGGTGGTTTGGATACCTCGATTATTCTAAGATGGTTGCAAGATCACTATGACTGCGAAGTGGTCACCTTCACCGCCGATCTCGGCCAGGGCGAAGAGCTGGAGCCAGCCCGCCAGAAGGCCCTGCTCATGGGGATCAAGCCGGAAAATATCCACATCGATGATCTACGCGACGAGTTCGTCCGCGACTTCGTCTTCCCGATGTTTCGCGCCAACGCGCTCTATGAGGGAGTCTATCTGCTCGGCACTTCCATCGCCCGTCCGTTGATCGCCAAGCGCCAGATCGAGATCGCCATCAATACCGGCGCCGATGCGGTGGCCCATGGCGCGACCGGCAAAGGGAATGATCAGGTCCGCTTCGAGCTCGGCTATTACGCCTTGAAGCCCGATATCAAAGTCATCGCCCCTTGGCGCCTCTGGGATCTGTCCTCGCGCACCAAGCTGCTCGAGTATGCCGAAAAGAATCAGATTCCGATCGCCAAGGACAAGCGCGGCGAAGCGCCCTATTCGACCGACGCCAATCTGTTGCATATTTCCTATGAGGGCAAAGCGCTCGAGGATCCGTGGGTCGAGCCAGACGAGGATATGTTCACCCGCTCGGTCAGCCCGGAGCGGGCGCCAGATCGCCCGGCCTATATCGAAATCGGTTTCGAGTCCGGCGACGCTGTATCCGTCGATGGCGAAAAGCTGGGCCCGGCGGCGCTGCTCACCCGCCTGAATGAATTGGGCGGCGCGCACGGCGTCGGCCGGCTTGATCTGGTGGAAAACCGTTTTGTCGGCATGAAGAGCCGCGGCATTTACGAGACGCCCGGCGGGACCATCCTGATCGCCGCGCACCGCGCCGTCGAGAGCATCACCCTAGACCGCGGCGAGGCCCATCTCAAGGATGAGCTCATGCCGCGCTATGCCGAGTTGATCTATAACGGCTTCTGGTGGAGCCCCGAGCGTCAGGCGATACAGACAATGATCGACCAGGTCAGCCGGAATGTCAGCGGCGAGGTCCGTCTCAAGCTGTTCAAGGGCAGCGTCTCGGTGGTCGGCCGTAAGTCGCTCAAATCCCTCTATCGGCATGATTATGTAACTTTCGAAGAAGACAGTGTCTATAATCAGCGCGACGCCGAGGGCTTTATTAAACTCAACGCACTTCGCATGCGGCTGGCTAAAATGGCGCGCGGTTGATCTCTGTCATTTTCTTTTCAGGTTATTTTGCCTATCGCCGTCAATAGGGCGCGCTTGCGATGAGGTGACCCAGGAACATCCCGAGATAGCTCTGGATCAGCCAGAGAATGAAAAACAGGGCGATGGGCGACAGGTCGAGCGATCCCGTAGCGGGAATGATCCGCCGCAGCGGCCGCAAAGCTGGTTCGGTGATGCGGTAGAGAACGTCATTGATCATGTAGACGGCGCGGTTGCGCACATTGACCACATTGAAACTGATGAGCCAGCTCAATACTATGGAGCCGATCAGGCACCATTTGAACAGGTCAATGATGGCCAGCAAAACTTCGATCAATGGCGCCAAGAGGCTGGACATAAGCGGGTCTCTCCCAGGTTCGGTCGGCGGTACCCTAATTGCGGCGGGCCGGCTTGGCAACAGGGCGATCAACAACCTCTTCCAATGCTTGACAGAGCGAGCCGCTTTAACCATTATCCGCCTTCCCAAAAGGCGGGGCCGTAGCTCAGTTGGGAGAGCGTCTCGTTCGCAATGAGAAGGCCAGCGGTTCGATTCCGCTCGGCTCCACCAACCTTTCCGGATCTGGCAAAACAGGGCTGGGTCCCCTACCGAAACTCATCACTTTTGTTTTGCGGCTTTTCCTATCTGCATAGAAGTTGACGTATACGGTAACTGGGATCATCCTGACCCCCAAGAAGGCTGGATCAATCCAGCTCACTTATGGGAGTACATTATGTCCAAAACCGTTCGACAGGCTGCCTTGGCCTCCTGCCTTGGTGCCGTCGCTATCTTTCTGACTCATAACACCGCCTATGGATCCGCTTTTGCCCTGCGTGAAGAAAGCGCTGAAGGTTTGGGCAATGCTTATGCCGGCCAGACCGCGAAAGCCTACGATTCCAGTACCGTATATTACAATCCCGCCGGCATGGCGTTGCTCGACGCGAATGAAATTTCCGAGACGGTCACCTGGATTTCACCCGATGTGCGTTTTACCGGACAGAATAGCAATCCGCTCGCGGGCGCCGGAATTGGCGGCCCCGACGTCAGCGGGATCAATGGCCCCAATGTGATCAAACCGGCCGCGATCGGCTCGGTCTTCGCGGTCTATAAGATCGATCCCGATTGGCATATCGGCTTCAGCTTCGCCGTGCCGTTCGGCCAGCGTTCGGAATATAAAGAGGACTGGGTCGGCCGCTATCAGGCTCTGGCCTCGGATATTACCGATTATGAGGCTTCGATCGTTGCCTCCTACAAGATCAATGACGCGGTCTCGATCGGCGGCGGACCGCGGGTCGATTACATGACTGGTCGCCTGTCCCAGGCCCTCGACATTTCGACCATCGGCCTCCTGGTCGGCGGCGCCACAAATAACAGCGCACTGAAAAATCTGGCCGTCGGCTGGGCCCAGACCGGCACCGACGGTTTGGCCAAACTGACCGGTAACGATTATGCCGTCGGCTACAGCGCTTCGGGGCTCTATGTGCCGGATTCCGACACCCATGTCGGCTTCGCCTATAAATCAAAGATGTTCCACAATCTGAAGGGCTCGTCGGACATTACTCTGCCCAATAGCGCCAGCGGCGGCGGGCCGGTCTTCAACAGCCTGTTCAACAGCCAGTCGGCTTCCCTGAAGGTTACACTGCCGGATTCGGCATCGCTCGGTATCTATCATCAGCTCAATGACCATTGGGCCATCATGTCCGACGTGCAATGGACCGATTGGTCGGTCCTCAAAGCGCTGAACGTGATCGGCAGCAGCAATAATCTGCTGAGCTCAACGCCGGAAAATTGGAAAAACACCTGGTTCTTCGCGGTCGGCGCCAATTGGAAGCCGATCGATCGGTGGACCCTGCATTTTGGTACCGCTTTCGATGAATCGCCGATGAACGATACCAATCGCCTGGCTCGGATTCCCGACGCCAAACGCTATTGGCTCTCATTCGGCGCGTCCTATGCGGTGAGCAAATCGAGTGACGTGCATGTCGGCTACGCTCATCTCTTCACACCGGGCGGCGGGATCACCGACGGATCGAACGCGGCTCAGGGCGGCGGCGTGCTGACCGGCAGCTATCAGGACAGTGTCGATATCATTAGCGCCACCTATGCTTTGAGGTTTTGAGTGAACGATCCCGATCATGACCACTGCCAAATCCGCTGAGATCGATCACAGCACGCCGATCTCCGTGAAGCCGGTCCCGAGCCTGCTTGAGGAGGCGGTGCGCCGCTTTCCCAGCCGGCCGGCAATGGATTTTCTCGGTAAGCAGACCTCCTACCAGCAGCTCGCCCGGCAAATCGAAGCGGCGGCCTATGGCTTGCAGCGCCTGGGCGTGACAAAGGGCGACCGGGTGGCGCTCTGCCTGCCCAACACGCCTTACTACATTATCTGTTTTTACGCGGTGGTGAAGATCGGCGGCGTGGTGGTCAATCTCAACCCGCTCTATGTGGAGCGGGAATTGCGCAATCTGGTCGAGGACAGTGGGGCCAGGGTGCTGGTGACGATCGATCTCGCGCAGATCATCCGAAAGATCGAGCCATTGCTGGGCAGTTCCTGTCTTAAGAAGTTGATCATCTGCTCGATGCTGGACATCTTGCCGCCGATCAAACGGCTGGGCTTTGCACTGCTCAAACGCAAGGAATTGGCCAAGTGGTCGAAGGACGAGCGGCATCTCGGCTTCGGCGATCTGGCCGGGAAGGGGGGCCAGAGCGGCATGGTGCCGATCAACCCGCTGGAGGACCTTGCCGTTCTGCAATATACCGGCGGGACCACCGGTATCCCCAAGGCCGCCATGCTGACCCATGCCAATTTGACCAGCAATGTCGACCAATTGGCCCGATTGGTTCCGGAGATGCCGATCGGCACCGGCAGCATGATGGTTCTGCTGCCGCTGTTTCATGTGTTTGCCATGACGGTCGCGATGAATCTGGCAATTCATTTTGCTGCGGAAATGATTCTGTTGCCGCGCTATGACAGGGATCAGCTTAGGAAGACCATCAAGCGTAAGCGGCCGACCATGTTCCCCGGCGTGCCGACCATCTATACCAATATCAACGAGGCCGCGGCCAAGGAACCATGGGAACTTGGGTCGATCCGCTACTGTATTTCGGGCGGTGCGCCTTTGCCGATGGAGGTGCGTCAGCGCTTCGAAACCCTGTCGGGCTGTTGCCTGGTGGAAGGCTATGGCCTATCCGAGACCTCGCCGGTGGTGACCTGCAATCCCATGGGCGCCGTGCGTGATGGTTCGATCGGGCCACCCCTGCCCGGCACCATCGTGGAAATCCGCGCGCTCGACGATCCTGGCAAGCTGCTGGGGATCCTTGAAAAGGGCGAGGTTTGCGTCAGGGGGCCGCAAGTGATGAAAGGCTATTGGGGCCGCACCGAGGAGACCGCCAACGTATTTTGTGGCGACTCGCTCCGTACCGGCGATGTCGGCTATATCGATCCCGACGGCTATGTCTTTCTGGTCGACCGCATCAAGGATGTGATCCTCTCGGGCGGTTATAATGTCTATCCACGCATCATCGAAGAGGCGCTCTATGAGCATCCTTCGATCGCCGAGGCGGTGGTGATCGGCGTTCCAGACCTCCATCGAGGCCAGGTGCCGAAAGCATTCATCAAACTGCGCGACGGCCATGAATTGCCACTGGAGCATTTGCAGACCTTTCTTGAAGAACGCCTGTCGACCCTTGAGCGCCCAAGGAAAATCGAGTTTCGCGATGAACTGCCGAAGACCCTGGTCGGCAAATTGTCAAAAAAAGAACTGGTGGCCGAGGAATTGGCCAAGGCTCAGCCGGCCGCCCCGATGGATACGGATAAACAGTCAGCAGCACGCCGTTAACTTATTTTGCCGATGGTGCAAATGTGTTGATTTTTTATGTCAGTATTATGACGTATAGGGGAGCCCAATGCTCCTTTGGTCAGATGTGCCCTCTTGAGAAGGATACCCATGATGGACGATCTGTTCTCCATCACCGAACTGGCGAAATTGCTGGGAATAACCCCCCGCACGATCCGCTTCTACGAGGATCGGGGTCTGGTGACTCCAAGGCGGGTCGGCACCACCCGGGTCTATTCCCATCGCGACCGCGCCCGCATGATTCTGGTTCTGCGCGGCAAGCGTCTCGGCTTCTCGCTCCGCGATATCAAGGAATATCTCGACCTCTACGACACCGAGCCGACCCATGTCGAGCAGATCCGCGTTCTCCAGGACAAGGTGCAGACGCGTATCGCTCAGCTGGAAGATCAGCGTCGGGCCTTGGACGAGACCTTGGGCGAATTGCAGGATATCGCCAGGCAGACCCAACAGGCGCTGATGCGCGTCACCTGACACCGATAGATACCGATTTTTTTCTCTTTGCCTGGAGTGATTTCAATGAATAGCGCTGTCATCGCGGGCTATGTCCGCTCGCCCTTCACCCTTGCCAATAAAAGCCCGATGGCCGCCGTCCGCCCCGACGAACTGACCGCGCTGGTGGTTCGCGCTCTGATCAGCCGCACCGGGGTCAAGGCCGAGGATATCGAGGATATTCTGCTCGGCTGCGCCTTCCCGGAGGGCGAGCAGGGTCTCAATCTGGCCCGTCTGGTCGGCATGATGGCCGACTTGCCGCAAAGCGTGGCGGGCGCCACCATCAACCGCTTTTGCGGCTCCTCCATGCAGTCGGTGCATAGCGCCGCCGGCGCCATCGCCATCGGTGCAGGCGAGGTGTTCATCTGCGCCGGTGTCGAGAGCATGAGCCGCGTGCCGATGATGGGCTTCAATCCCATGCCCCACCCCGCTTTCGCCAAACATCACCCAGAGGCCTATATCGGCATGGGTGACACGGCGGAGAATGTCGCGCGCCAATGGGGCATCTCCCGCGCGGAGCAGGAGCAGTTCGCCCTGCAAAGCCATCAGCGCGCCAGCGCCGCGCAAAATGGCGGCAAGCTGCAGGACGAGATCGTCTCAATTAAGGACGTGACCGCCGATGGCTGTATCCGTCCCGATACCACCCTGGAAGGGCTGGCCGGGTTAAAGCTGGCCTTCGACCAGGGCGGCAGCGTAACAGCGGGTACCTCGTCGCCCCTGACCGACGGCGCGGCGGCCCTGCTGGTGACCAGCGAGGATTATGCCAGAAAGCACGATTTACCCATTCTCGCCCGCATCAAGTCGGTGGCGGTCGCCGGCTGTGCGCCGGAAATCATGGGAATCGGCCCGGTGCCGGCGGCGACCAAGGCGCTTAAGCGCGCCGGGATCGATGCCGGCGCGCTCGATGTTGTCGAATTGAATGAAGCTTTCGCCGCTCAATCCCTGGCCTGCATCCGCGATCTCAAGCTCGATGTCGCTTCGGTCAATATCGATGGCGGCGCCATCGCCCTCGGCCATCCGCTCGGCGCCACGGGCGCCCGCATCGTCGGCAAGGCGGCATCGCTGTTGAAGCGCACCGGTGGCAAATATGCGCTGGCAACCCAATGTATCGGCGGCGGTCAGGGGATCGCCACGGTTCTGGAGGCGGTGTGATGGCTGAAATCCAGAGGGTCGCCGTAATCGGCGCCGGCGTCATGGGAGCAGGAATCGCCGCCCATGTCGCCAATGCCGGAATTCCCGTCATCTTGCTCGATATCGTCCCTGAAGGAGCCGACAATCGCAGCGCCATCGCCGAGGGCGCGGTGGCCAAGATGCTGAAGGCCGATCCCGCCGCCTTCATGAGCAAAAAGGCCGCCAAGCTGGTGACCACCGGCAATGTTGAGGATCACCTCGATCTGTTAGCCGATTGCGACTGGATCGTTGAGGCGGTGATCGAACGGCTCGACATCAAGCAGGCGCTTTATGCCAGGATCGATGCCCAGCGTAAGCCGGGTTCGATAGTCTCCTCCAACACCTCGACCATTCCGCTGGCGAAATTGATCGAGGGGCAAAGCGACGCTTTCGCCGCCGAATTCTGCATCACCCACTTCTTCAATCCTCCCCGCTACATGCGCCTGCTCGAAGTGGTGGTCGGTCCCTCGTCAAAACCCGGTCTGCTCGACGACCTCATCCATTTCGCCGACTACAAGCTCGGCAAGTCGGTGGTGCTGTGCAAGGACCGCCCCGGTTTCATCGCCAATCGGCTCGGCACCCTGTGGATCCAGGCGGCGGTGGTCGGTGCGGTCGAGCTTGGCCTCGAAGTGGAAGAGGCCGACCTGGTGATGGGCCGCCCCTTCGGCATCCCCAAAACCGGCGTGTTCGGCCTGCTCGATCTGGTCGGGCTCGATTTGATGCCGCATATCGAAGCGAGCATGGGAGCACTTCTGCCGCCCGACGATCTTTTCCATGTCACGCGCAAGGATGTGCCGCTAACCAAGAAGATGATCGCTCATGGCTATACCGGTCGCAAGGGCAAGGGCGGCTTCTATCGGTTGAACCGCGAGAATGGAGGCAAGGTCAAGGAAGCCATCTCGCTGGTAACCGGCGTTTATCGCCCGCAGCTCAAGGCCGATCTCGAGATCCTGAAGGAAGCCAAAAATGACCTGCGCGCACTGCTGAACTCCTCCGACAAGGCTGGCCGCTATGCCTGGGCGGTGATGAGCCGGACCTTGGCCTATGCGGCTTTGCTGGTCGGCGAGGCGGCCGATGACATCGCTTCGATCGATGAGGCCATGCGGCTCGGCTATAATTGGGGCATGGGTCCGTTTGAGCTAATCGACAAGATCGGCGCGGCCTGGCTGGCCGAGAAACTCAAAGCCGATGGCATGGCGGTGCCCGCGCTGCTGACCTTGGCCGGCGATCGGCCGTTCTACCGCATTGAAGCTGGCCAGCGCGAATATCTCGGTCTTGATGGCGCCTATCACTTGTTGTCCCGCCCCAAAGGCGTGCTCTGGCTCGACGACATCAAGCGCAACAGCGCGCCGATCCTGAAAAATGGCTCGGCCGCGCTGTGGGACATCGGAGATGGCGTCGCCTGCTTCGAATTCTCCACCAAGATGAACGCCATCGACCCGGACCTGCTGACCCTGCTGGGCCGGGCGGTGGGCGTGGTCGCCAAGCAGTTCAAGGCTCTGGTGATCTATAATGAGGGGACCAATTTTTCGGCCGGCGCCAATCTTGGCCTTGCCGCTTTCGCCGCCAATATCGCCTCCTGGGATCTGATCGACCAGATGGTCGGCGGGGGCCAGGACACCTATCGTGCGCTGAAATATGCGCCCTTCCCCGTTGTCAGCGCGCCTGCCGGCCTCGCTTTGGGGGGGGGCTGCGAAATTCTGTTGGCCTCGGATGCGGTACAGGCCCACGCCGAGAGCTATATCGGTCTGGTCGAATGCGGCGTCGGTCTGGTACCCGGCTGGGGCGGCTGCAAGGAGATGCTGGCGCGCTGGCGTCAGTATGGCCGTCTTCCCAATGGTCCGATGCCCCCGGTCGCCAAGGCCTTCGAGATCATCAGCACCGCGACCGTGGCCAAATCCGCGCAAGAGGCGAAGGACTATCTGTTTATGCGGCCGAACGATGGCATCACCATGAACCGTTATCGCCTGCTGGCCGACGCCAAGGCGAAGGCTTTGGCTTTGACGGAAAATTACGCCCCGCCGGAACCACCCGACTTCACCTTGCCGGGACCGTCGGGCAGGGCCGGCCTCGAGATTGTGGTCGAGAGTTATCACCGCCGCGGCATGGCGACCAAGCATGACGTGGTGGTGTCGGCCGCGCTCGCTACGGTACTGACCGGCGGCGAGAAGGCGGATCCTACCAAGAAAGTTTCAGAGTCCGAATTGCTCGCCCTCGAACGCCAGCAATTCATGCGCCTGATGCGCGACCCCTCCAGTCTGGCGCGCATCGAGAGCGTGCTGGAAACCGGCAAACCCCTGCGTAATTAAGGAGAAACAGCATGCCCGCTTACCATGCTCCGCTGCGCGATATGCGCTTTGTATTCCATGAGTTGCACCAGGGCGCCGACATCGCCGCCCTGCCCGGCTTTGAGGAAATGACCGCCGATCTGATCGATCCGGTGCTAGAGGAGGCGGCGAAATTCTCGAGCGAAGTCCTGGCGCCCCTGAATGGCCCGGGTGACGTCGAGGGCTGTCATTTCGAAAATGGCGTGGTGCGAACTCCCAAGGGTTTCAAACAGGCCTATGATCTGTTCAAGGAGGGCGGCTGGACCGGCATCGCCTGCGACCCGGCTTATGGCGGCCAGGGATTGCCGACCTCGGTCAATATGCTGGTCGAAGAGATGATCAGCTCGGCCAATCTGTCCTTTGGCATGTATCCGGGCCTGACCCACGGCGCCTATAAGGCGCTACGCTCCCATGCGAGCAAAGAATTACAGGATATTTTCCTGCCCAAACTGGTCGATGGCACCTGGGGCGGCACCATGTGCCTGACCGAGCCGCATTGCGGCACCGACCTTGGACTGATGCGGACCAAGGCGATCCCTGAGCAGGATGGCAGCTACAAGATTACCGGCACCAAGATCTTCATCTCGTCGGGCGAACATGACCTGACCGAGAATATCATCCATCTCGTGCTGGCCCGTATCGATGGCGCGCCCAAGGGCATCAAGGGCATCAGCCTGTTCGTCGTGCCGAAATTCCTCATCAAGGAGGACGGCAAGCTCGGTCCGCGCAACGGCGTCGGCTGCGGCGCGATCGAGCACAAGATGGGCATCAAGGCCTCGGCCACCTGCGTGATGAATTTCGACGATGCCACCGGCTGGCTGGTCGGCGAGCCCCACAAGGGCATGCGCGCCATGTTCACCATGATGAACGCAGCGCGCCTTGGCGTAGCAGTCCAGGGTATCGGCGTCGCCGAAGCCTCCTATCAGGGGGCGGTGGCTTACGCGCGGGACCGTCTGCAGGGACGCTCGCTCTCGGGCACCAAGGCTCCAGATAAGGCGGCCGATCCTTTATTGGTGCATCCCGATATCCGCCGCATGCTGCTGACCATGCGGGCCAATATCGAGGGCAGCCGAGCGCTCGGCGCCTGGGCCGCCAAGGCGCTCGACATCCAGAGCAACTCGTCCGATCCCCAGGCGCGTCAGGATGCCGAGGATCTGGTGGCGGTAATGACGCCGGTGATGAAAGCCTGTTTCACCGATCTTGGCTTCGATGTCGCCAATCTCGGGGTACAGATCTATGGCGGTCACGGCTATGTCCGAGATCACGGCATGGAGCAGTTCGTCCGCGACGCCCGTATCACCCAGATCTATGAAGGCGCCAACGGCATCCAGGCGCTCGATCTGGTCGGACGCAAATTGTCGGCCCATGCCGGACGGCTGCTGCGGCAATTCTTCCACCCGGTCGCCGAGTTCGTCGCCGCCCATTCCGATGACGAGGGTCTGGGGCCGTTCGCCCAGAGTCTGGGCAAAGCGTTCGGCCGCCTGCAGCAGGCCACCCTCAAGATCGCCCAGGTCGGAATGGCGAAGCCCGACGAGGCGGGAGCCGCCGCGACCGACTATCTGCGGCTGTTCGGTCTGGTGGCGATGGCCTTCATGTGGGCCCGCATGGTGCAGATCGCCTTGCCCAAAGTCGGCACCGACCAGGATCCGACCGGCTTCTACAAGGCCAAGGTCGGCACGGCGCGGTTCTTCTTCGACCGCATGTTGCCGGAAAGCGGGGCCCGCCTGTCGGCGATCCTTGCCGGCGGCAAGTCGATGATGGAGTTTGACGACGCGGCGTTTTAAAAATGACCATCCTGTTCCGCAGTCTGTGGGCGACCGTCGCCGCCTTCCTGCGGGACAGGATGACGATCGACCAGACGTCACTGCTCCGGCGGCGCGTCTGGCCGAACGATTTAGACATCAATATTCACATGAACAATTCCCGCTATCTGGCGGTGATGGATCTCGGCCGCTTCGATTGGGTGATTCGTACCGGCGTCTGGCGGCTGATGAGCCGGGAGAGCATGGCGCCGATTATCGGCGGCGCCATGGTGCGTTTCCGTCGTTCCCTCGTACCCTTTGAGAGGTTTGAACTGCGTACCCGCCTTTTGGGGTGGGACGAGCGCTGGATCTATCTCGAGCACACCATCACCGGCAAGAAGGGGCTTGCCTGCATCGCGGTGGTTCGCAGCGGATTTACCAAATCGGGGAAGCTGGTCCCACCGGCGGAACTGGCGGTCAAGCTTGATTATCGCGGGCCGAACCTGCCGGCGCCCGATTGGGTCGCCGATTGGAACGCGACGGAAGAAACCTTCGTGCGAAAGTCGGTATCCTCCCAATGGTCATCCTGACGACCGAAGGGCGGAAGGATTTGTTGCAACGAGGTCAGGCCTGTTCTGCGGTCACTTTTAGGTTATGCCGCGGCAGAGACGCGATCCTGGTCGGCCACCATCTGCGCCTCCGCCGGAAGGATTCCATGAAGGGCTTGCAGCACCATCGCCTCGTGGCACTGCTGCAGAGGCGTCAGGGGCAAGCGAAGATCTCCGCTGATCAGACCAAGACGGGCCAGAGCCCATTTCACCGGAACGGGATTGCTCTCCACGAACAGGGCGGTGTTCAACTCGGCAAGCTGAGCGGTGATCTGGGCAACGCGGTGGCGATCATTGGCGGCCCAAGCTGCGTGAATGGCAGCGCAAAGGGTGGGCGCGACATTGGCGGTCACCGAGATACAGCCCTGGCTGCCCAACGCCAGATGGTCGGCCACCAGATCGTCGTCACCACATAGCCGCAGAAACTCAGGCGCCACCAAATAGCGCAGTCGCCTCGCCCGGGCCGTATTGCCCGAGGCATCCTTCAGACCAGCGATATTGGGCAGTTGCGACAAGCGGACGATGGTGTCCAGTTCCAGCGTCGTTCCGGTCCGTTTGGGCACGTCATAGAGCAGGATCGGCAGATTGGTGCTCGCCTGCACCGCTTCGAAATGGCGGAACAGCCCCTCCTGGGAGGGACGATTATAGTAGGGCGTTAAGCATAGGGCGGCGTCCGCCCCTAATGCTTCGGCGTGACGCACCAATTCGATGGTGGTGGCAGTGCAGTTGGAGCCGGCTCCGGCGATGACCGGAATCCGACCCCTGGCTGCCCGGACGGCCAGACTGATGAGGTGACTCTGCTCGCCATGGGACAGAGTTGGAGCCTCTCCGGTGGTGCCGCAGGGCACCAGGGCGCTGCTGCCAGCGCTAATCTGGCGTTCGCAGAGTTGGACGAAGGCCTCCTCATCGAGGCGGCCATCGGCGAACGGGGTGACCAGCGCGACCATGGAGCCGCGCAGGTGGTCGAGAGTAGTATTGGACATCAAGGCGGTTCCTCGAGTCTGATGCGCTCTAAAGGACGCGACGCAGCCAGGCAGGGCGCGAAGCCACCACCAAGACCCGGCCGCCGGCCTTGCTGACCGCCTGATCGACCAGCCCCTTGGCGCGCAATTGCCCGAGAATGGACGGGAGTCCGGCCTTGGCGTTGCCTTGTGCCAGTTCAATGGCGACGGTACGAGGCATCACGAGATGATCGATGACGGTGGCGAGGTCAGAGCTGATGGTCTCGATCCCGGTGAACCAGACCACGTCGGCCGCGTTCGCCTCACTCAGGCACTGCGCACTGGAAAGGAGGGCAACGGCACTCTTGCAACCGAAACGTGCAAGGCCGAGGAGGTGGTCGAACGAGCCTTGCCCGATCACCACTACCCGGTCGTCGCCCCGGATAGCGGAGGCGGCGACCAGAGCCTGGGTGCGGCATTGCGTCGCGAGGGGCTGAGGAGGGAAAGGCTGCAGTTTCATCGCGGTCGACATCGGAGATCAGTCCTAACCAATTGACGATGTGACTAGCCTAGTCCTTCCGCCAATAATGATTCCACGCGGTTTTTCGTAAGAGGGGCATCAGCGGATCTTTACGGCGCGCCATCAAACCGGAACATTCAATTTGGCGGTTCACCAGTGGATTGCTTTCCACCTATCCTGTGCGGCTTGCGGCCTCTAACAAGGCCGAATCCGAACGACTTGCCGCCCAGGATGGCAAGATGAGAGCGTTTTAGAGACTCGATAGGGTCAATGAATGGATCAAAATGACGCCCCTCCTCATCCCCCTGATGACATTTGCAACGGTTGCGACGGTCACGCCGGGTCCCAACAATCTCATGCTGACGGCATCCGGGCTCAATTTCGGTTTCCGCCGCACTATGCCGCATATTCTCGGCATCAGTTTCGGATTCCCGACCATGATGGTGCTGGTCGGCTGGGGATTGGCGGGACTTTTTGCCACCTCGGTGATCCTGCATCAGGGTCTGAAGATCCTCGGCAGCGCCTATCTCGCTTATCTCGCCTACCGTATCGCCACAGCGCCGCCCATGCTGCCCGAGGGAGAGGGCAAGGCGCGCCCGATGCGCTTCTGGGAGGCGGTAGCTTTCCAATGGATCAATCCCAAAGCGTGGGTGATGTCGGTCAGCGCCGCGACCAGCTATACCACGCTCGCGGGCGACAATTTTACCGAAGTGGCGATGATCGGCGGGGTCTTCATGCTGGTCAGCTTTCCGTCCAGCAGCCTTTGGGCGGCGTTCGGTATGGTGATCAGGCGGTGGCTGTCCGATCCCTTGCATATACGACTATTGAACATCACCATGGCCCTGGCCTTGCTAGCCTCCTTGGTTCCAATCTTGCGCAGCTGAACCAGTAGGGAGAGTCGAACATGCAGTATCGTCCGTTGGGGTCGAGTGGTTTATCGGTCTCCGAAATCGCGCTGGGCTCTTGGCTGACCTATGGTGTCGGCGTCGAACGAGAGAGTGCGCGCGCCTGTCTTACTCAGGCTTTCGATGTCGGCATCAATTTCATCGATACCGCCAATATTTATGGTCGTGGCGCCGCCGAGAGCTTTCTTGGCGAAGCGCTGGCCGGCAAGGCGCGTGATTCCTATGTCCTGGCGACCAAGCTGTTCTTTCCGATGACCCCCAGCGACTCCGGCCTGTCGCGGGCCCAGATCATCAAGCAGCTCGACGCCTCGCTCGCGCGTCTCAAGACCGATTTTGTCGATCTCTATCAATGTCACCGCTATGATCCCAACACGCCACTCGAAGAGACCATGACCGCGCTGAGTGAAGTCGTGCGTCAGGGGAAGGTCCGTTTCATCGGTTTTTCCGAATGGCCGGCGGACAAAATCAGGGCCGCGCTGGCCTTGACCGGTGTCGAGAAATTCGTGTCAAGCCAGCCGCAATATTCGCTGCTCTGGCCGCAGCCCGAGCGGGAGATCTTTCCGCTGTGCGCCGACCACGGCATTGCGCAGATCGTCTGGTCGCCGATGGCTCAAGGCGTATTATCGGGAAAATACAAGCCCGGCGCGGCGTTGCCGGCCGATTCAAGGGCGGCCGATCCCAGCATGGGCAGTTTTCTCAAACCCGGCGACCCATGGCTGTCGGCCGCGGTGCTGACCGCAGTTGCGAAATTGGCCCCACTCGCCAAGCAGACAGGGCTCAGCATGGCGCAATTCGCCCTCGCCTGGGCATTGCGCGACAAGCGGGTGGCCGCGGCGATCATCGGCGCCAGCAGACCGCAGCAGGTGATCGAAAATGCCGCCGTATCCGGCCACCCGGTGGACCCCGCCCTGTTCCTTGAGGCAGAACGGATCCTGGCACCTTTTTCCAAGACTTGACTCGGGCGGGTAGGCAAGCGTAAAAGCCTCGCTTCTCAGATGATCTGAGGAAGGCGCCTTCAAGGAGGCCAGCCGGTCCGCGAAGACTCGCGCACCGGCTCTTTTACGTTTGGGCAAAGTGGTATGTTCGAGGGCTTGAGTTCACGTCTGGGCGAAGTGTTCGACCGCTTGAAGCGCAAGGGTGCGCTTTCGGAAGCGGACGTGACCGAGGCCCTGCGCGAAGTTCGCATAGCACTCCTGGAAGCGGATGTCGCCCTGCCGGTGGTCAAGGATTTCATTGCTGCGGTCAAGGAACGCGCAATCGGTCAGGAGGTGATCAAGAGCATCACGCCCGGTCAGATGGTGGTCAAGATCGTCCATGACTGCCTGGTCGAGATGCTGGGGGGAGCCGAGGATCTCAATCTGGTCGCGGTGCCGCCGGCGGCGGTGCTGATGGTCGGACTCCAAGGCTCCGGCAAGACCACCAGCTCGGCCAAGATCGCGCTGCGCCTGAAAAATAAGGACAAGAAGCGGGTTCTGCTGGCCTCTCTCGATATCTACCGTCCGGCGGCGCAGCAGCAATTGGAAATTCTCGCCCGCCAGGCCGATGTCGGCTCCTTGCCGATCATCTTCGGCGAACGTCCGGTGGCGATCGCCAAGCGCGCCATGGAGGTCGGCCGCCGCGAAGGCTATGACGTGGTCATCCTCGACAGCGCCGGCCGGCTGCATATCGACGACGCGCTGATGTTGGAGGTATCCGAGGTCAAACGCGCGGTGTCGCCGAGCGAGACGCTGCTGGTGGTCGACGCCATGATCGGCCAGGACGCGGTAACGCTGGCGCGCGAATTCAATGAGAAGGTCGGCGTCACTGGCCTGGTATTGACCCGGATCGACGGTGACGCACGTGGCGGCGCGGCGCTATCCATGCGGGCGGTGACCGGACGGCCGATCAAATTCTTGGGCGCCGGCGAAAAGCTCGACGCCCTCGAGCCCTTCCATCCGGACCGGATCGCCGGACGCATTCTCGGTATGGGCGACGTCGTCTCGCTGGTCGAGAAGGCGATGGAGAGCTTCGAGACGGACGAAGCTGAGAAGATGGCGGCGAAGATGGCCAAGGGCCGCTTCGACCTCGATGATCTGGCGGCGCAATTCCGCCAGATCAAACGGATGGGCGATCTTAAGGGCATTCTCGGTATGCTGCCCGGCATCGGCGCCATGAAAAAGCAGCTCGATCAGGCCAATATCGACCCCAAAATGATCAATCGCCAGGAAGCCATCATCCTGTCGATGACCAAAATGGAACGCAAGAATCCCGACGTCATCAAGGCCAGCCGCAAGCGCCGCATCGCGCTCGGCGCCGGGGTCGACGTGCAAGATGTGAACAAGCTGCTGAAGCAATATCAGCAGATGGCCGACATGATGAAGAAGATGAGCAAATTGGGCAAAAAAGGCCTTATGCGTCATGGCATTGGCGGCCTCTTGCCGCCAAGCCGTTAAAGTGAATGATTGGCGGCCTCTTGCCGCCAAGCCGTTAAAGTGAGTGATTGGCGGCCTCTTGCCGCCGAGCCGTTAAGCGAAAGTATCGAAAGAAAGGGTAACGAATGTCATTGAAGATCCGATTGTCCCGCGGTGGCGCCAAGAAGCGTCCGTTCTACAAGATCGTTCTGGCGGATGCGCGCAGCCCGCGCGATGGCAAGTTCCTCGAGCGTCTGGGCACCTATAATCCGATGCTACCGCAGGACCATGCCGAGCGTCTGGTGCTCAAGGAAGAGCGCATCAAGCACTGGCTGTCGATGGGCGCCCAACCGACCGATCGCGTCGCGCGCTTTTTCGCTAATGCCGGCTATATCGCCCAGAAGGCGCGTCCCGAGCAGAACAAGCAGGGGGCGCCCAAGGCCAAGGCGCAGGAGCGCCTGAAGGAGCAGGAAAAGGCACGCGAGGCAGCGGCGGCGGCAGCCGCTGAGACCGCAAGCGAGTAAGCGGGTCCGTTGACCGAACCCACTGAGCCGCGCCTGTGCGTCGGAGTCGTGGTCGGCGTCCATGGGGTCAGGGGACAGATCCGGATCAAGAGCTTCACCGCCGATCCGGGAGACCTGACCAACTATGGACCGCTTGAGACTGCGACTGGACAGCGCTGGCGTCTGAAAGGCGTCTCGGTCGGGGTCAAGGGCGTGGTCACTGCCGCCATCGATGGCGTCACCGACCGCAACCAGGCCGAGGCGATGAAGGGCGTCAAGCTGTTTGTCCAGCGCGATGCCCTGCCGCCGCCGGCGAGCGACGAGTTCTATGTCGCTGATCTGATCGGGCTGCGGGTGGTAGCGGTTGATGGAGCAGAGGTTGGGGTGGTGACCGCGGTCTTCGATTTTGGCGCCGGCGACATCATCGAAGTCTCCGGCGAAAGCGGCCAGATTTTGGTGCCCTTCACGCTCCGGGCCGTGCCAATGGTCGATATGGCGGCGCGGTGTGTCACCATTGATCCGCCGGAGATGACCGGCGATGCGGAGGAGGAAAAGACGACGGATGGCCAGTGACGCGGAGACGGACCGGAAACCGGCATGGACAGCCGTGGTGCTGACCCTGTTTCCCGAGATGTTTCCCGGTCCGCTCGGACATTCCCTGGCCGGACGGGCGTTGCAAGACGGTATCTGGGCGTTGGAAGCGGTGGACATCCGCGCTTTCGCGAGCGATAAACACCGCTCCGTGGATGATGCGCCGTTCGGCGGCGGCGCCGGCATGGTGCTGCGCCCCGACGTGATCGATGCCGCCCTGACCGCCCGTCGGGGTCCGGGTCCGCTGATTTATCTGACCCCGCGCGGGCGGCTGTTACGTCAGGCGCGGGTCAGGGAATTGGCTTTTGAGCGAGGGGTGACCCTGCTGTGCGGGCGGTTTGAAGGGGTGGATCAGCGGGTGCTGGAGGCCCATCAGGCTGAAGAGATCAGTCTGGGAGATTTTGTGCTGTCAGGCGGCGAACCGGCTGCCCTGATGGTGATGGATGCGGTGGTGCGGCTGCTGCCCGGCGTGACGGGCAACCAGGCGTCGCTTTCGGATGAGAGTTTCGAGGGGGGATTGTTGGAATATCCCCACTATACCCGGCCGCAGGAGTGGCAAGGCCGGGCAGTTCCCGAGGTCTTGATTTCGGGACATCATGAGAAGGTAAGGGCCTGGCGGCAGCGCCAGGCCGAGGACATAACCAGGCAAAGGCGGCCGGATCTTTATGAGCCATACGCCGCCGCCAATAGTGGAAAGAAGGGTTAAAGTCATGGCAAACATCATTGAGACGCTGGAAAAGGAGCAGATCGGCAAGCTGACCTCCAGCAAGACCATCCCCGACTTCGGTCCGGGCGACACGGTCAAGGTCAGCGTGAAGGTGATCGAGGGCACTCGCGAGCGTCTGCAGGCTTATGAGGGCGTTGTCATCGCGCGCCGCAATTCGGGCCTGAACAGCTCCTTCACCGTGCGGAAGATCTCCTATGGCGAGGGCGTCGAGCGCGTCTTCCCGCTCTATTCGCCGAACGTCGCCGAGATCGAGGTGGTTCGCCGCGGCGATGTCCGCCGCGCCAAGCTCTATTATCTGCGGGACCGCCGTGGCAAATCGGCGCGGATCGCCGAGCAGACCACCGGCTATTCGGCCAAGCTGGCCGCCGCCGAGCGGGAAGTCGCCCTGGCCGAGAAGAAGGCCGAGACCGCCGCCAAGCAGCAGAAAGCCGCCGCGACCGCCGCCGCAGCAGCCGCTGCCGCCGCACCCGAGACGGACGGTCAAACCGCGTAACCTGGAAAGGCTGATTGATGGCTCGGACGCTGTTCGACAAGATTTGGGATGCTCATTTGGTTGATCGGCAAGAGGACGGCACCTGCCTCCTCTATATCGATCGCCATTTGGTGCACGAGGTGACCAGTCCTCAGGCGTTCGAAGGGCTTCGCACGGCACGGCGCGGGGTGCGTCACACCAAAGCCACGCTGGCCGTGCCGGACCATAATGTACCGACCACCGATCGCTCCCAGGGCATTCTGGACGAGGAGTCGCGCATCCAGGTGGCGACTTTGGAAAAGAACGCCAACGACTTCGGCATCGACTATCTGGCGATGGACGATATTCGTCAGGGCATCGTCCATGTTGTCGGCCCCGAGCAGGGCTTCACCCTGCCGGGCACCACTATCGTTTGCGGCGATTCCCATACCGCGACCCATGGCGCCTTCGGAGCGCTCGCTTTCGGCATCGGCACGTCTGAGGTCGAGCATGTGCTGGCCACCCAGACCCTCGTGCAGCGGCCCGCCAAAAACATGCTGGTGCGCGTCGATGGCGCCCTGCCGGACGGCGTCACGGCGAAGGATCTGGTGCTGGCGATCATCGGCCGGCTCGGGACGGCGGGTGGCACCGGCCATGTCATCGAATATGCCGGCGAGGCGATCCGCGGCCTTTCCATGGAAGGCAGGATGACGGTCTGCAACATGACCATCGAAGCCGGGGCGCGGGCCGGCATGATTGCGCCGGACGAAACCACTTTCGCCTATTTTGCCGGCAGGCCGATGGCGCCGAAGGGTGCCGCGTGGGAAACCGCGTTGTCCTACTGGAAGACGCTGGTCACCGATGAAGGTGCCCATTTCGACCAGACCATCGTCATCAATGCCGCCGATCTGGTGCCGATGGTGACCTGGGGCACCAGCCCGGAGGACGTGTTGCCGATCACCGGACTTGTCCCCGACCCGGCAGCGATCCAGGATCCCGGCAAGCGCGCTGCGGTCCAGCGGTCGCTGGCCTATATGGGCCTGATCCCCGGTCAGCGGCTGGACGAGATCGCGATCGACACGGTCTTTCTCGGCTCCTGCACCAATGGCCGGATTGAAGACTTCCGCGCTGCGGCCGAGGTGCTAAGGGGCCGCAAGCTGGCGCAGGGCGTGCGTATGCTGGCGGTGCCCGGTTCCGGTCTGGTCAAGGAGCAGGCGGAAGCCGAAGGTCTGGACGAGATCTTCCTGGCCGCCGGGGCGGAATGGCGCGAACCGGGCTGTTCCATGTGCCTGGCGATGAACGCCGACAAGCTACAAGAGGGCGAGCGTTCAGCGTCGACCTCGAACCGCAATTTCGAGGGCCGTCAGGGCCGCGGCGGGCGAACCCATCTGGTCAGCCCGGCAATGGCCGCAGCAGCAGCGGTCACCGGCCATCTCACCGATGTCCGAACTCTGGTTTGAGGTCCTTCGTCATGGAAAAATTCATCACCCTCACCGGCGTCGCCGCACCTTTGCCGCTGATCAATATCGATACCGATATGATCATCCCGAAGCAGTTCCTCAAGACCATCAAGCGGACCGGTCTGGGGCGCAATCTGTTCGATGAGATGCGCTATAACCCGGATGGCAGCGAGATCGCGGGCTTCGTCCTCAATCAACCGGCCTATCGGCAGGCCAAGATCCTGGTCGCCGGCGCCAATTTCGGCTGCGGCAGTTCGCGCGAGCACGCGCCCTGGGCGCTGGCCGATTTCGGTATCAGCTGCGTGATCGCCGCCTCTTTCGCCGATATCTTTTTCAATAACAGCTTCAAGAACGGCATCCTGCCGCTCATCTTGCCGCAGGAACAGATCGATCTGCTGCTGGAAGACGCTGGCAAGGGCGCCAATGCGGTCCTGACCATCGATCTGCCGAGCCAGACCATCACCCGCCCGGACGGCCAGATCATTCGCTTTGATGTCGAGCCTTTTCGCAAACATTGCCTGCTGAACGGGCTCGACGATATCGGTCTGACCTTGCAGAAACAGACCCAGATCGACGATTTCGAGTCCCGCCGGAAGCTGTCCCAGCCCTGGCTTTGAAGTTCTTTTCCTGCGGAGCTTACCCATGACCACCAAAACCCTGCTGATCCTCGCTGGCGACGGCATCGGCCCCGAAGTGATGACCCAGGTCAAGCGGGTGATCGAGTGGTTCGGCGCCAAGCGCGGCCTCGATTTCGCGGTGGAAGAGGGTCTGGTCGGCGGTTGTTCCTATGACGCGCACGGCACGCCTTTGACCGACGCCACCATGGCTCGCGCTATGGAGGTCGACGCCGTGCTGCTCGGTGCGGTCGGCGGACCGAAATGGGATTCCTTGCCCTTCGCCGTCAAGCCGGAACGGGGTTTGTTACGGCTTCGTAAGGATATGCAGCTCTTCGCCAATCTGCGTCCGGCCTTCGTCTTTGACGCCCTGGCGGAGGCGTCGAGCCTCAAGACCGAGCTGGTGCGCGGCCTCGATATCATGATCCTCCGCGAATTGACCGGCGGCGTCGATTTCGGCGAGCCGCGCGGGATCGAGACCCTGGCCAATGGCGAGCGGCGCGGCGTCAATACCCAGGTCTACACCACCCACGAGATTATCCGCATCGCCGAGGTGGCCTTCGAGCTGGCGCAAAAGCGCGGCTCTCATGTCCATTCCGTGGAAAAAGCCAATGTGATGGAGTCGGGCGTGCTGTGGCGCGAGGAAGTGCAGAAGCTGCGTGACGCGCGCTACACCGACGTCACCCTCGAACATATGTATGCCGACAATTGCGCCATGCAGCTGGTGCGCAATCCCAAGCAATTCGACGTTATCGTCACCGATAATCTGTTCGGCGATATTCTCAGCGATTGCGCCGCCATGCTGACCGGCAGCCTCGGCATGCTGCCCTCGGCGTCACTCGGCGCAAGCGACTCATCCGGTCGTCGCAAGGCTCTCTATGAGCCGGTGCATGGCTCGGCGCCCGACATTGCCGGCCGCGACATCGCCAATCCGCTGGCCTGCCTGCTGTCCTTCGCCATGATGCTGCGCTATAGCTTTGATCTCGGCGAGGACGCCGACCTGCTTGAAAGCGCCATCAAGGCAGTGCTCGATGACGGCAAGCGCACCGCCGACATCATGCAGCCGGGCCTGACGGCGGTGAGCACCACCGGCATGGGGAGCGAGGTCATAGCCGCGCTGGACCGTCAGACTCGTGCTTAGCCTCAGCGGCCAGACTGGTCAAAAAGCGCTAAACGGTGCGGTCGATTTTCGCGGTGGCCTTCTTCAAGTTCGACCTTAAAGCCTTTGCGACCTCCTTCAAGAATTGTCCACTGAACGCTCCCAAGCGCGGTGCGGTGGGTTCGTAATACCAGGACTGTTCGGCAACGTCGTAATTGTACTCGCTGACAATAACCCAGGCACCGGGATATCGGGACAGTCCGGCCCGCCGTCGCTCAGTCTCAGGGACCTCCAACGCAATCTGATCACTGCGGGGCGGCTGGCTGGAAATCGGTAGCAGCATCAGGTGATGAATTTTGCGTTCGGCATCATAAATACAAAGAACAACGCAGGTGGGCCGTGACTTCCGCCCTTCCGTTTCGCCCGCGTCTCGCTGAGTTGCCCAAAGATAGGGATAGGTGATGATTGATCCTTGCGGCGGGACTTCATTCGCCATCCGTCTTATCCGAACCATCAATGATCTGATCCAATCCGTCGGCCAGCATCACTGCGAGTTCAGTGGGCGTCTCATCGACAAGGTAAGCTTTACGCGGGTCCTGACGGCCCCTACGCAAACGGTCGAAATCCTCAATGGCCATGAGGACGAAGCGCGGTTTGCGATGCTGGGTGATAGCGACCGGCTCGCGGGCGGCGGCGTGGGTCACGGTCTTCATGTCTCGCAATAAGTCGACAGTGGAGAATTCACGCATGCTGCAGCTCCTCGTTAAAAATCAACATATACGACTATGTTGAGTTTTAGCAAGATCCTCTTTCGTTCCTGATCCCGTAGTAAAGGCCGCCCGCAGACGAGCGGACTTCATCGGCGAGCGGCGCCTTGTTCCTATCGTCTCCATTGCCTTTCCGCACGGTCTCGGGTAAATCTCCACGCGCGATGACACTATTGAATAAAATTTTCGCTGATCTTCAGCAAGACTCGTCCGCATCGCCGGTCCGGCCGGCGATCGGCCCTTTCACGACCACCCGCAAGACCACCACCGGCAAGACTAAGCTCTTGAAGGGCTGACGCGCGGGTTCGGAAGATGTGACATCAACCAGACGGCCCGCGGCAAAACCGGCGGGCCGTTTGCTTTTGGCCGGTCAGCTGGGCGGGTCAAACAGGAAAGAGAGAGACTATGGGTTACAAAGTGGCGGTGGTCGGAGCGACCGGTAATGTCGGACGGGAAATCCTGCAAACCCTGGTCGACCGGAAATTCCCCGTCGATCAGGTGGTGGCGCTGGCCTCGGAACGGTCGATCGGACGCGAAGTCGCCTTCGGCGACAACAAGATCCTGAAGGCGCAGGATCTGGCGACCTATGATTTCAAAGGCACCGATATCGCGCTGTCGTCGCCGGGCGCCAAGGTTTCCGCCATCCACAGCCCGCGCGCCGCCGCCGCCGGCTGCGTGGTGATCGACAATACGTCGCATTTCCGCATGGATGTCGATGTGCCGCTGGTGGTGCCCGAGGTCAATCCCGAGGCGATCGCCGGCTATAAAAAGCGTAATATCATCGCCAACCCCAATTGCTCGACCATCCAGATGGTGGTGGCGCTGAAACCGTTGCAGGCGATCGCCAAGATCAAGCGGGTGGTGGTGTCGACCTATCAGTCGGTCTCAGGCGCCGGCCAGGAGGCGATGGACGAATTGTTCAATCAGACCCGGGCAATTTTCGTCAATGACCCGGTCAAGCCGGAGCGCTTCACCAAGCAGATCGCCTTCAACGTCATTCCCCATATCGACATGTTCATGGATGACGGCTCGACCAAGGAAGAGTGGAAGATGTCGGTGGAGACCCGGAAGATCCTCGACCCCAATATCTCGGTTCAAGCGACCTGCGTCAGGGTGCCGGTTTTTGTCGGTCATGGCGAGGCGATCACGGTGGAATTCGAAAGCGCGATTTCGGAATCCCAGGCGCGGGCCGCGCTCCGCGCCACCGACGGGATCATCGTCATCGATCATCGTGCCGATGAGGGCTATGTCACGCCGCTCGAATCCGCCGGTGAGGACGCGGTCTATATCAGCCGTCTGCGCAAGGATCCGACCGTGCCGCATGGCCTGTCCTTCTGGTGCGTCGCCGATAATCTCAGGAAGGGCGCGGCCCTCAATGCGGTGCAGATCGCCGAGCTGCTGATCCGGGATTATTTAAAGAAATAATTCACCGCAACAGTGCCCAGAATCGCGGTTCCAATCAGTCCGATCAGGGCGCTGGAACCGCGATTGAGGAGCGTGAGCCGTTCCGGCGAGAAGCGCGACCGCACCGCTCCGGCCGCCGCCGAGAGGATCAGCCACCAGAGAGATGAGCCGAAAAAAACCCCCAAT